>Ga0209205_1000019_pt1 | contig 88131 bp, 70 predicted proteins | sample ZodSprso05mmetaG_FD_184133 | JGI IMG/M metagenome (GOLD analysis project Ga0209205, IMG submission 184133) | Hot spring sediment microbial communities from Zodletone spring, Oklahoma to study Microbial Dark Matter (Phase II) - Zodletone Spring... ... | reverse complement strand
TTGAACGGCAGTACCTCGGAAACGACCCTGATGGCCCGGACCTGATCCTGGCTCAGTCTGCCGAATGCACGGATCCTGTCAAAATTATTTCTTGTAAATGCTTTGTATTGCATAATGGTTCCCTCCTGTTTCTGACCAATGCCTGTTTCAGACAACGGAATGCAAAAATACGAAAAATAGGGGAGGATTAAAAGGGAAAGTCGTTGTCGCAGAACATGTAGGGATTACCTGAGCAACTCCAGGCGGTTTGCATCGAGCCTGAGGAATATGCACAGGAATATGGTAAAGGCCCAGAGGGACGAACCCCCGTAACTGAAAAACGGAAGGGGGATCCCGATGACAGGCAGCAAACCGATGGTCATCCCGATATTGATCAAAAAATGCGTGAACAGGACGGCAATGAAACCATAACCGAAAATCCTGCTGAAGGTGGTCCGCTGTCGCTCCGCCAGTACAATCATTCTCAGCAGGAGACCCACATAGAGCAGGATCACGAAGGTTGTCCCCAGGAAGCCCCATTCCTCACCCACGGTACAAAAAATAAAATCGGTGCTTTGTTCCGGAACGAAATGCAGTTTGGTCTGTGTCCCGTTCAGATATCCTTTCCCGGTAAAACCACCCGATCCGATGGCGATTTTCGACTGGTTCACATTGTATCCTACACCCTGCGGATCATCTTCCAGTCCCAGTGTTACATAGATTCGCTGCTGCTGGTGGGGCTTCAGGATACGGTGCATGCCATAGTCCACCGAAACCACGAACAGGATGGCGATACACATACCGGCCAGAATCTTCAGGTAGCGGATTTCCCTGCTGCGTATAACGATCACGGTCAGGAGCAGTCCGATCGGGACAACTGTGGCAAGTCCTGTCATGAAAAGCGAAAACCTTGCATCGAGAAGATATTTATTGACCGCGTACAGGATGCCGAAGAGCGCCCCGGCGGTCACAGCCAGGATCACAGTTTTTTTCAGGGACCTGGCTGTCCCCAGGTACGCCAGCAGGCTGACTCCGGTAATGATCAGCAGTATCAGCGGTTGCTGGATCATGAGTGTTGCGAAGAAGAGCAGAATGAGTCCTGCAAGCATGATCATCATGTTGGCGGAGAATCCTTCCCTGAACAGGACAAAGATGAAGGAAAAATATACCACGGTGGATCCCAGGTCTGGTTGAAGCAGGATCAGGACAGCGGGGAGCAGGATGATCAAACCGGTCTGCAACAGACCGGTGAACTTTTTCAGGCTGAAGTTATGTGAAGTCATTAAACCGGCCAGCGCGAGTGCGGTAAAGGGTTTGGCGAATTCCGAGGGCTGGATCTGGAAGCCGCCGATCACAAACCAGCTTTTTGCACCGTTTATTTCTCTCCCGAACAGCAAAACCCCGATTAATACCAGAATGATGATGCCATAGAGTACATAGGCAAAATAAATATAAAACTTCGCATCCAGGATGAATACCAGTACGGCCAGTATCAGTGAGGCACCGATCCAGATGAGCTGTTTGCCGTATCGCTGGGACATATCAAAGCTTCCGGCACCATCCTCCAAAATGTTGGCGGAATAAATATTCATCCATCCAAATCCAATGATGACAAGACAGAGGATGATGGAGATCCAGTCGATATTCGCTGCCGTATTGTATCGCTGCACCATCATTATTCCGATGTTATTTTTTGCATCACCCACTGTTCGTACCAGGTGCGTTTCACCTCACCGGTCAGGTATTTCTCAATCATCAGGCTGGCGATGGGTGCGGCATATGTGGCACCGAAGCCCTGGTTTTCAACGTACACCGCAATGGCAATCTTCGGATCTTCCTTGGGGGCGAAGGCGATGAAAATGGAATGGTCATTGCCATGGGGATTCTCAGCGGTTCCTGTTTTCCCGCATACAACGATACCGGGTACCTTCGCATTTCTGGCGGTGGAACCTTTTCCGCCGTTGACCACCAGGTCCATTCCGTCCACAACGGGAAGGTAATTGACCGAATCGATGGTCGTGTAATGCCGTTCGGTATATTCAGGATCAATCAGATCCACCCCTTCGATCTTTTTGACCAGGTGCGGTTTGATATAATAACCCCGGTTGGCAATGGTGGCAGCCAGATTGGCCATCTGTACCGGGGTGATGAGCAGTTCCCCCTGGCCGATGGCAAGGGACCGTATGGTCAGATAATTCCAGCGACCGGTGCCGTATAGGTTGTTGAAATAATCGCTTCCGGGTATGTTCCCTTTCAGTTCATTGGTCAGCTCGATCCCCAGCGGACGGGTAAAACCAAAGGACAGCAGGTGCCTGCGCCAGTTATCATATGCAGCAGCGGGGTTTTCGTACTTTGCATCCTGCAGAATGTGTTTCAGTACATTGATGAAATAGGTATTACAGGAATTCTGGACCGCTTCGATGAGATTAAGCGGTGAATCGTGCAGGTGACAGGCGGTGTGGATGCCTCCCGCGTAAAAGCCATAGTAGCAGTGGAACGATGTGGAGACAGAAATCACCTGTTCCTGGAGTCCGATCAATGCCATGAGGGTCTTGAACGTGGATCCGGGAGGATACTGCGCCATCAAAGCCCTGTTAAACAAAGGTTTCAGCGTATCTGCGACAAGCTCCCCGAACCGCCTGCTCAGGTTTCTTCCCACCAGCAGGTCAGGAGGATATGAAGGTGCGCTCACCAGGGCCAGCACTTCCCCGGTGGCTGGCTCCAGGGCTACGATGCTTCCCACGTAAGGCTTCATGAGTTCTTCACCGTACTCCTGGAGATCCGAATCCAGGGTGATGGTGAGATTCTTTCCCACTTCGACCGGTACATCATACCGCCCTTCCTGGTAGGATTCTATGGTCTGGTTATGAACATCCTTCAGAAAAACTTCTTTCCCTTTCCGGCCCCGCAGATAGTTTTCGTATGCTTTTTCAATACCGGACACACCGATATAATCCCCCAGCTGGTAATAGGGATCATTATCCAGCACCTGTTGATCGACTTCTCCCACATATCCCAGTGCATGCGGGGCAATGGGACGTGTATATTTTCTGAGTGTCCGGGTCTGCACATAAAATCCCGGGTATTGATACAGCTTCTCCTGCAGGAGCGATGCATGCTCATAGTCAAGCTGTTTCATGAAAATTGAAGGCACCCGGTAGGAATAGGATCTGGCCGACCGTAGTTTTTCAATCACACTTTGCCGGGAAATGCTGAGTATGCGACACAGTTCCGTGGTGTCGAATGGCTCGAGCAGGAGGGGGACCACCATCACATCGTAGGCTGCCTGGTTATAAACCATGATTTCGCCGGTCCTGTCGAATATCAACCCCCTGGCCGGATAGATCACCGACACACTCTGGGCATTGCTCAGGGCATACTGCGCGTAGGATTTATCCAGGATCTGGATCTGGAAAAGACGTCCGATAAACACCAGCCCCACAAGAATAATCGCAACACCAAACACATATCTTCTGTCCCTGTAAGGATTCATTTATTCCCTGAATACAAAAAACTGACTCAGCACTATGGTTGCTGTGGATAGGATTGAACTCAGAAAAACCCGCAGCAAGGTACTGAAAAAATCCCTTAGCTGGAAAACCTCCAGGTAAAAGAGTGCAAAATGATGGATCACCACCAGGGCCAGGGTATATTTCAGGAACCAGGAAAATCCGTAATAGTGGATCCGGGGATAGGTTTCGGGTTCGTATCCGTCGCGCGGAGCAAGCAGATTGAGCAGGTAGGGACGCAGGTATGCCACCAGAACAGTGGCGGCTGTATGCATGCCCGGGGTATTTTCGAAGAGATCCACTGACAATCCCAGCAGAAAGCCTGCAAGCAATTGGATCCACCGGGGCGTCTCAAAAGGCATCAGGAGGAGGAACAGCAGATAAAAATAGGGGACCAGGTAACCGTGGAGCATGATGTTGTCCAGTACCAGCACCTGCACCAGCACCACCACGATGAATCGGATTATATTTCTGGTCAGCATGCGCATTATCTTCTTGCATTCTGTTCCAGGTTGATCTGCTCATCCTGTCTGTAATTCCGGATGACATTGATATGGAACAGGCTTTGATACTCGGTGAACAGTTTCACCCGGATGTCATAGAAATTTCCGCTTTCAAGGGAAAAGGAAGCGATCTGACCCACTTCGATACCATCGGGAAAAATTGCGGAATACCCGCTGGTCACAATGGTGTCGCCCACGGTCAGCTCCACATGGAAAGGAATTTCGGAAAGCCCCGCGTAAAGCGGTGAATCCCCTTCCCAGAATAGAATCCCGGCGTAATTATTGGATTTGATCTTTACGCTCAACCTGAAATCCCTGTTGATGACAGGGATCACCGTGGAAAAATTGCCGGATGATTCCAGTACGATGCCCACCAGGCCCTGGTCGGAGATGACCCCCATATCCCTGAAAACTCCGTCCTTTTTTCCCTTATCGATGGTGATGTAGTTATATTGCTTATATACACTGTTATGAACGATCTTCGCAGGTACGTAATAATACCAGTATGGTTCCTTGTGAACACGGAGCACCCGGGCAGTATCCAGACTCCCGGATAACTGTTCCACCCTGTTCCTCAGCTGCATATTTTCCAGGGCCAGCTGCCGGTTCACCTTTTTCAGCGACAGGTATTCCCTGGTCCCGTCCACCCGGTCATAGATAAATCCCGTGATCTGGCGGTTCATCTGAACGAACCTGGATTGCTGGTAATAACTCCCTCTGACAATCAGAAAGATGGCAATTGCTTCAAGGATCAGAAACAACAGCAGGTTGAAATACTTCTGAATGAACCTGAGCAGTGTTCTCATAATCTGACGGATGCGCCGGCTTACCGCATCAGGAACGGAAACTTGTCCACATTCCTCAGGGCTATGCCTGTTCCTCTGGCCACTGCCTGCAACGGATCCTCCGCAATGTGAAAGGGAAGAGAGATCTTATCCGCAAGCCTCTTGTCCAGTCCCCTCAACAGTGCTCCTCCGCCTGCCAGGTAGATCCCTTTGGATACAATGTCGGCATACAGCTCAGGCGGGGTCTGTTCCAGTACTGATAATATGGCGGTTTCAATTTTCGAAAGGGATTTGTCGAGACAGTGTCCGATCTCCTGGTAGGAAATGGGGATCTCGATGGGCATCGCGGTCATCAGATTCGGACCGCGGACAAAAAAGTCCTGCGGCGGATCATCCAGCTCCGGAAGTGCCGATCCCACACGGATCTTGATCTCCTCAGCCGTACGTTCTCCGATCTTGATGTTGTGCTGGTGGCGCATGTAGGTCTGAATATCATTCGTGAACCCATCACCGGCAATTCTTATCGACTGCAGGCAAACAATGCCACCCAGGGCAATCACCGCTATCTCTGTAGTCCCGCCCCCGATATCCACCACCATGCATCCTTCGGGGCCTTCCACATCGAGGCCGATCCCGATGGCCGCGGCCATGGGTTCAAAGATCATATACACATCCCTTCCTCCCGCATGTTCGGAAGAATCGCGTACCGCCCTGCGCTCCACCTCCGTACTTCCCGACGGTATGCAGACCACCATTTTGAGGGATGGATTGAAAAGCCTTCGTTTTGTATTGATCATCTTGATCATTCCCCGGATCATCATTTCAGCAGCCTGAAAGTCAGCAATCACCCCGTCACGCAAAGGCCTGATGGTTTTTATGTTTTCATGGGTTTTTCCATGCATTTGCCTGGCCTTTTCACCGATGGCGATCATTTTGCCCGTCTGCTGGTCGATGGCAACGATGGAAGGTTCATTCACCACCACTTTGTCATTGTGGATGATGATGGTATTTGCAGTGCCCAGATCGATGGCCAGTTCCTGCTGGAATGAAAACAATCCCATTTCCTTTTTTCTGTTTCGTTAGCTTATTAATGTTTAAAATGCCTGATCCCGGTAAATACCATGGCCATTCCGTGTGCATTACAGTAATCGATAGAGTCCTGGTCTCTTATCGAACCACCCGGCTGGACAACCGCGGTGATCCCTGCATTTCCTGCCAGCTCGACACTGTCAGAAAACGGGAAAAACGCATCCGATGCCATGACAGCCTCCCTCAGGTCGAACTTAAAATGCAATGCTTTATCGATGCTCTGTTTCAGTGCATCCACACGGGAGGTTTGCCCCGTCCCGGATGCGAGCAATTGTCTGTCTTTCACAAGCACGATGGCATTTGATTTGGTATGCTTGACGATCTTATTGGCAAAGACCAGATCTTCCAGCTGCCGGTCACTGACCCCCTGTGTGGTCACCAGTTTCATATCCGTTTTTGTTTCGGAGGCACGGTCCCGTTCCTGGAGCACAAACCCGTTGAGGACCGTGCGGATGGTCTTTTCGGACAACCCTGCGTCATGATGCCGGAGAATGATCCTGTTCTTCTTCTGTTTCAGGATCTCCAGGGCTTCATCCTCGTAATCCGGGGCAATGACCACCTCGAAAAAGATCTTGTTCATTTCTTCCGCACATATCCGGTCAATGGGACGGTTGGTGATCAGAACTCCCCCGAAGGCGGATACGGGGTCTCCTGCCAGGGCGGCTGTCCAGGCGTTTACCAGGTTGTCACGGGAGGCTATTCCGCAAGCGTTGTTGTGTTTCAGAATGGCAAATGTGGTCTCATCAAATTCGGAGATGAGTCCCACCGCGGCATCTATGTCCAGGAGATTATTGTAAGAGATCTCCTTTCCCTGCAGCTGCTCCATCAGTTCATCCAGGTTCCCGAAATAGAGCCCTTTCTGATGCGGATTCTCCCCGTATCTCAATTCCCTGACATTGTGCTCGCTGATTTTCAATGCTGTATCCGCACCTGCGTCAAAGTACCTGAAAATTTCCGTATCATAATGGGAGGTCATATTGAATGCTTCCGTGGCAAATTTCCTCCTTGTCTCCACAGAAGTTTCCCCCTTCCCGGAATCAAGCATATCAAGCAATGCAGGGTACTGATCCCGGGAGGACACAACAAGCACATCCCTGAAATTCTTGGCTGCCGCCCGGATGAGGGCGATCCCCCCGATATCGATCTTTTCAATGACCGCCTGCTCGTCGGCGCCGGAACGGACCGTCTCCTCAAAGGGATACAGGTCCACGATGACCAGGTCGATACCGGGGATCTGGTATTTTTCCAGCTGTTCCAGGTCTCCGCTTATTTCCCGGCGGGCGAGGATCCCTCCGAAAACTTTGGGATGCAATGTTTTTACCCTGCCACCCAGAATGGAAGGATAGGAGGTGAGCCCTTCCACCGGTTCCACCGGAATACCGAGTTGTGCAATGAAATCGCGCGTACCTCCTGTAGAATAGATGGTTATTTCCAGTGCTTGCAGCTGACTTGCGATTTTGTCCAGGCCTTCTTTGGAATATACAGAAATGAGTGCACTGGATATTTTTTTCTGAAGGGCCATCGGGATTTCTTTATAAAATCTTGCGTAACTTTACTTTCTTTGCAAAAGAAAGAGTTTCCGCTGACATAAAGAAGAGGAAATCCAATAATTTATTGATGAAAGTAATCAGGCAGGTCTGGGAAAGCTTGAAGATAGCCCTTCAGGCTGTCAACGTGAACCGTTTAAGGGCCATGCTGTCGCTGCTGGGGATCACCATCGGTATATTTGCCATCATTTCTGTCTTTACGATCGTGGATTCCCTCGAGGCGAATATCCGTGAGAGTGTGAGCAGCCTGGGAAGTGATATCATCTATGTGGAAAAATGGCCGTGGGCACCGGAAGAAGGGCAGGAATATGCCTGGTGGAAGTACATGAACAGACCATTGCCCACGCTGGACGAATATGAGTTCCTCAGACAAAAGAGCCGGCTGGCGGAAAATGTATGTTTTTTGGCGGCTGTGCAGAAGATGATCGAGTACGGGAACAGCAACGTGGAAGGTGCTGGCATTGTGGGGGTTTCGCATGGATTCCAGGAAATCAGGTCCTTTGAACTTGAGCGTGGCAGGTATTTTTCACCGCTGGAGGCCAATGCAGGAAGAAATGTGGCGGTGATCGGTCATGATATCGCCAGCGAACTTTTCCGGGGAGTGGATCCCATTGGGAAATATATCAATGTCTTCGGCAGGAAGGTGGTGGTGATCGGGGTGGTTGAAAAAGAAGGATCCGGAATGTTCGAGGGGTTGATCCTGGATGACCTGGCGCTCCTTCCCCTGGATTTTTTCAAGGGATTTGTGGATATCCGCAGCGATATGTCCTCCCCCCAGATATGGGTCAAGGCCAGGCCCAACGTGAGTGTGGATGAACTCGGTTTCGAACTGAAACAACTCATGCGTTCTTACAGGAGATTGGGACCTATGGAAGAGAACAATTTTGCGCTGAACCAGACGTCCATTATCAACAACCAGCTGGACCAGCTGTTTGCGGTGCTTAAGATCGCAGGATTCTTTATCGGGATCTTTTCAATCATCGTGGGCGGATTCGGGATTGCCAACATCATGTTTGTTTCCGTAAAAGAACGGACCCATCAGATCGGGATCCAAAAGGCTCTGGGAGCCAAAAAATACTTCATTCTGCTGCAGTTCTTGTTCGAATCAATCATGCTTTCCCTGGCCGGCGGGATCATCGGCCTATTCATCGTTTTTCTGGGGGCACTGGCCATCAATTATTCCAGTGATTTTTCCATCTACCTGACGCTGAATAATATCCTGGTGGGGATCGGCATCTCGAGCCTGATCGGTCTGGTAAGCGGGATATTCCCTGCGTGGCAGGGGGCAAGAATGGACCCGGTGGTGGCCATCAACACCACCTTCTGACCGTTATGGTCAGATAAATACCGCATAGAGGAGTCTTCCCATCAGGAAATAAATGAACAGCCCCATGATATCATTCATGGTGGTGATGAACGGACCAGTGGCCAGTGCAGGGTCAAACTTCATTCTGTACAGGGCCAGGGGGATCAGGGTGCCGAAAAGGGCCGCAAACACAATGACCACGAAAAGGGAGGCACTCACAGTAAGTGTGAGCGCCAGGCTGTCACTGAAGAAGAAATTATAAAGGAAAAGGAGTCCGGAAAGGATCAGGCCGTTCAGCAGCGCAACCATGAATTCCTTGACCAGTTTGCGGAAGGTGCTTTCCAGTCCCAGGCTGTTGCTGGCGATGCCCTGCACGATGATGGCGGAGGACTGGATACCCACATTCCCTGCCATGGCAGCGATCAGGGGGATGAAAAAAGCCATCTCGGGATTGATCTGTATGTCCTCTTCAAAACGCCCGATCACAGCAGCAACCACGATGCCTCCGAGCAGCCCGATGATCAGCCAGGGAAGCCGGGCCCTGGAGAGCCTGGCGGCTGAGTCTGTGGTTTCCACATCCGCGGTGATACCGGAAGCCAGCTGGTAATCCCTCTCAGCCTCATCCCTGATCACATCCACCACATCGTCGATGGTGATCCGTCCCATGAGTCTCCCGATGGAATCGGTCACCGGCAGCACGACCAGGTCGTATTTTTCCATGATCTGTGCCACTTCCTCCGAGGGAGTATCGGTTCGGACCGACCGGACCTCCGGCTCATAGAGTTCCCTGACCTTGGTGGAGGCACTGGCCAGAAGAAGGGATTTCAGGGAGAGGATCCCCAGCAGCACATTCTCATCGTTGACTACGTAAATGAAGTAAACCTCATCCACGTCTTTTGCCTGTTTGCGTATTTCCCTGATGCAGGTGGCCACTCCCCAGTTCACGTTCACACGGATCAACTCCTTGGCCATGAGGCCCCCCGCAGTATCCTCGTCGTAGCTCAACAGGTCGACGATGTCCCCCGCCTGTTCCACATCATCAATATGCAGGAGCACTTCCTGCTTCTTCTCCTCGGTCAGGTCCCCGATCACATCCGCCGCATCGTCGGAATCCATGTGGTGGATGAACTGTGTGGCGATCACATCCGGGGGAAGTACTTCGAGGAACTTTTCCCTGTCATCCTCCTCCAGTTCCACCAGAACGTCAGAAGCTTTTTCCGGATCGAGCAGCAGGTAGAGATATTTTGCTTCATCGATGGAAAGATTTCCATACACCTCTGCAATGTCAGCCGGATGCATGTCCCCGAGCATTTCAAGGGCGGCATGGTCGTTCCGCTGATCAATGATGGCTCTGAGTTCGTTTACATATTCCCGGGTCAGTTCAGTATTCATGTCGGTGTTGTTTAAGGGGTACTACCTGTTTGCCGCAAGCTGGGTCTCCACCCATCTGGTTAACTCAATGAACTCCGGAATATCCAGTTCCTCAGGTCGTTTGGTCAGGAGTTCCCAATTGCCGTCCAAATTTAGTAAAATTGATTTTAAAGAGTTCCTGAGCATTTTCCTGCGCTGGTTGAAAGTGGTTTTGACAACCCTGAAAAAAAGCTTTTCGTTGCAGGGAAGTTTTTCGAATCCGTTCCTGACAAGCCGGATCACTCCTGAGGTCACCTGGGGAGGAGGGAAAAAAGAACCGGGTTTTACAGTAAAAAGGTATTCGGTATCAAAATATGCCCTCAGGAGGACACTGAGAATCCCGTACTGCCTGGACCCCGGAGGGGATGTAATTCTGTCCGCCACCTCCTTCTGAATCGTGCAGACCACGGATGAAATGCGCATTCTCTGGTCCAGGATCCGGAAAAAGATCTGGCTGGAAATATTGTAAGGGAAATTCCCGATCACATGGTATGGTTCCCGGATCATCCTGTCCAGGTCCATTTTCAGAAAGTCATCCTCAATGAGCATCTCGCTGAGAGCAGGCCATTTTTTCAACAGGTGAGCCACCGATTCACGGTCAATTTCCACGGTGAACAACCGGATGTCCTGCTGCAGCAATAAACCGGTGAGTATGCCCGTCCCCGCCCCGATCTCCAGCACGGTATCCCCTTCTGAAAACTGCAGGGCATCGACGATCCTCCTGGCGATGGAACCATCGGTAAGAAAATGCTGACCGAGATGTTTTTTGGGACGTACCATGGGCCAGGGATTCGGTGTTTACAGTTCGGGCATTAAAGTTAACAGGATTTGGGTATTTTTGATGGGTTATAATCATATCTGCGATGGAAAAATTGAAAAACCCGTATGCCGATCTCCCCGGATACTGCTGCTTTGGCTGCAGTCCCCATAATCCCGCCGGATTGAGGATGGAATTCAGGGAATCGGGGGAAGAGATCATTTCCACCTGGCAGCCGGATGCACATTTTCAGGGATTCGTTGACATTCTTCACGGAGGCATCCAGGCCACCATGATGGATGAGATAGCAAGCTGGGTGGTTTTTGTGAAGCTGCAAACCGCAGGAGTCACCTTACGGCTGAATACCCGGTACAGAAAACCTGTCCGGCTCTCGGCAGGAGCGATCACCCTTCGTGCGAAAGTTGTCAGAAATGTGCGGAACATCGCCACGATTGAAGTGCACTTGTTTGACGGAGGGGGCCGTGCGTGTTCGGAGGGAGTGGTTGAATATTTCCTGCTTTCTTCCGAAAAGGCCAGAACCGAAATGCATTATCCCGGCTTGGCGGCATTCTATTCCGATTAAAATAAATTACCCGCGATGAAATATGACTTTGACCGGTTGATAGACAGGAGGGGGACCGACAGTGTGAAATATGATCTGCTGCGTCCAGTCTTTGGCAGTGATGATCTCCTTCCTCTGTGGGTGGCGGATATGGATTTCGAGGTTCCTCCTTTCGTCAATGAAGCGATCCTCCGGCGGGCGGCACATCCTGTTTACGGTTACACCTATCGGCCAAAAAGATTTTACCGGGTGGTGGCCGAATGGATCAAACGCAGGCATGGCTGGGATGTGAAACCCGGGATGATCAATTTCAGCCCGGGCGTAGTCCCGGCTTTGAACATGTGCGTGATGGCATTCACGGAACCGGGCGACAGGGTCGTGGTGCAGCCCCCGGTATATTTCCCGTTTTTCAGTGCAGTAACGAATCATCGGAGAACACTCCTGTATAATCAGCTGGTGGAGCATGAAGGGATCTATGAGATCGATTTTGATCAATTGGAGGCACAGTTCAGGAAAGGGGTGAAGTTGTATCTCCTGTGTCACCCCCACAATCCGGTGGGACGGGTTTGGCGGAAGCATGAACTGGAGCGGCTGGCTGAACTGTGCATCCGGTACCGGGTCCTGGTGATCAGTGATGAGATTCATTCGGATCTCGTACTTCCCGGGTACAAACACATCCCGCTTGCATCATTGGGTAAAGAGGTTGCGGACATGACCATCACCTGCGTGGCACCCAGCAAAACCTTCAACCTGGCGGGCCTGTACACCTCACTGGTGATCATACCCAACGAGAAACTGAAAAAGGATTACGACAGGATCCTGGATGCGATCCATGTGGGCGGGGGGAACATCTTCGGAATGGTGGCCATGGAGGCTGCATATTCCCACGGTGACGAATGGCTTGACCAGTTGATCCGGTACCTGGAACATAATTACCGTACATTGTGTGATCATTGCAAAACCGCCCTGCCGCAGATCAACATTTCACCCCTGGAAGCAACCTATCTGGTATGGCTCGATATGTCATTCCTGGGACTTGACGACAAAGCGCTGAGAAAATTTGTGATCGAAAAAGCCAGACTGGGTCTGAATGATGGTCCCATGTTCGGTCCCGGAGGATCCAGCCACCAGCGGATGAACATTGCCACACCGAAAAGCATCCTTGTGGAAGGAATCAGCAGGTTATCGGATGCTGTGAGCTCAGTCATTTGATCATTTTTGTAACTTTAAGCATCAAACCTATCCCGATGAAGTTAAGGCTTCCCTTCACATTCAGGATCATCCTGCCCTATCTGGTCATTGCCATATTCTTTCTGTTAATCTTCCTCGCTGAACTGGAAAAGGGTCATTCCCCGGCTATCTGGCTTTCTGCCGGAGGAATGCTTGCAACCCTGATCCTGGCAGCTTTGCATAACCGTTGGATCAGTCAGCCTTTCAGGAGGACCGGAAATCTCTCAGCGCAGCTGGCCAGGGGATCCATTCCCCGGATTCAAGATAATGGTTCCAGGGGAGAGACCGGTGATCCCAAAGGAGAAACCGGTGATCTGGAAAAGAACCTGGAAACTCACATCCGTCGAATGCGGGAAATCACCTCATTTGCAAAGTCTCTGGCGTCGGGCGATTTTACTGCGGAATTAGAGAAAACGGATTCCGAGGATGCGCTCGGAGAATCCATGCGGTCACTGAAACGAAGCCTGATGGGAACCCTGGAAGAATCCCGTGTAAGAAGCAGGGAAGAGGAGCACCGGACATGGTCGGCCCAGGGACTTGCCAGGTTCAGCACCCTGTTCAGGGAAGCCGAGGACGATCTGGAAGACCTCTCCAGAATCCTGGTGAAAGAACTGGTGGAGTACACCGAGGCAGATGTGGGAGCCCTGTTCATCGCCACTGAACTGGAGGGTGAAGGAGAACCGGTCCTGGAAATGACAGGAAGTTATGCATTTGACAGGGAGAAAAATATCCGGCGCTCCTTTGAGCTTGGAGAAGGCCTGGTGGGAAGGGTTGCACTTGAGAAGGAGCCCATTTATATCACAGACCTTCCGCCCGGGTACATCAGGATCCGTTCCGGTTTGGGTGAGGAAGCCCCCACGTCTGTTTTGCTGGTTCCATTGTTGCTGGATAACCGGGTGATGGGTGTCATCGAACTGGCTTCCCTGGGTGAAATACCTGCATACCAGATCGAATTCATCCGCCGACTGGGGGATGACCTGGCCACCTCCCTGGCCAGGGTGAAAGCCGGTCAGCAGATGAAAAAGCTCTTTGAGCAGACAAACATGCAGGCAGAAAAATTTGCTTCTCAGGAAAAGGTTTTCAGGAAGAGGCTGCAACAGCTGGAAAAAGAGGTGACAGAATATGCGGCAAGGGAAGCGAAGCTGATCAAAGAAATCGATACTCTCCGGAATGGGGAAGGGGAAGAATAATGATCCTCTTTCTCCATCATTCTTATGAATCACCGTACGACACATTGACAGGAAATAATCCTCCCGTAATGCCACAATGACATGGAAAATCCGGTGGCATGTGCTTTGACACAGTAAGGACAGATCACATAATTTGTCGAACCAAAATAATAGGAGGATCATAAAATGTTAGCAAGAATGAACAGGGAGAGTGTTCCCAGTACCTGGGATGACATTTTCAACGACGGTTTCTTCAGCAGCTTCAATCTTGGAAGGCAGAGTGCAAGCTGTCCTGCCGTAAACATCATGGAAGACGAGAAAGAATTCAGGATCGATGTGGCCGTACCGGGATTATCCAAAAAGGACATTAACATTGACCTGGAGGATGATGTGCTGACCATCTCTTCCGAGCAGAGGCATGAAAAAGAGGACAAAAACCGCCGGTTTATGCGCAGAGAATTCAGCTACAACTCCTTTAAGCGGAGTTTCCAGCTTCCCGACACCATTGACCAGGACAATATCAAGGCCTCCCATGAGTCCGGGATCCTGAGCATACAGCTTCCCAAGAGAAAGGAAGTGGTTCAGAAGGCTTCGAAGCAGATCGACATCGCTTAATTGCAGCTTACGTCGAAAAGCATCCGGTACGCAAAGGTAGTTCCGATGGATACAGGCTGTCTCACTAGGATGGCCTTTTTTTCTGCCGGAACCCTGACCGCCGCTGTGCCTTCCGCAGTATACGGTATCGCTGCTGAACCTGCTGCTTCGCACCAGCTTAGGCAGTGATGACCGCATCTGCGTCAGGGTATTGTTCCCGGGCGGTATCTCCGGTAAGCTGCCTAAATGATTTTCGCAGAAAAGAATTTCAGCAGCGGTTGGAGATGCCGCCGGCTGCCGAACCATGGCGGTTGTGCCTTCCGCAGTATACGGTATCGCTGCTGAACCTGCTGCTTCGCGCCAGCTTAGGCAGTGATGACCGCATCTGAATCGGGTGCGGTCCGGTTTCTGGCAAAGCGCATCTTCCCCCATGTCATGATGACCACACCAAGGATGGTGATGAGTCCCCCGACAAGCTGCAGCATATCCGGCAGGATGGAAAGATAGATCATGGATCCCACAAGCACGAACAAACTTCTGGTAGACTGGATGATCATGGTCCTGGAAGCTTCAATGTACTGCAGTGCTGAATACTGTGCCAGTCCTGTCAGAAATGGACCCAGCAGGGAGCCTACAGCCATATTGATTGCAGCTCTTCCGGGAATGACAAAACTCTCCGATCTGATGATCATCAGGGCGAGGGCGAAAGTAAAAAGAAAGACAACCCTGTTCAGGGTGAGGATCCCGGGATGAATGTCCCTGATCCTGCTTTTGGCCGTCACGATACTGATGGAACCGAAGACGGATGAAACCAGTATCCAACCGGTCCCTTTTCCGAAGAATTCCTTCAGGGTTGTGTCTTTGGTGTAGGTGATCAGAATGACTCCTGCAATGGTGAGGATGATCCCGATGGCTTCCACCAGGTTAAAACGTTCTCCCAGGAAACGGATGCCCAAAATGGTCACAAAGATGGGAGTGAGGTTCCAGAGAAAGGAGATAACCGTCGGATTCTCCGCCAGATGGATGGCCAGGAAAAGAAGGGTGGCCGCAGCCAGTTCCAGTAATCCGATGAAAACAAGGACGATGTTGGAGCCCCGGCTCAGTTTGGGTATTTTCCGGATCATCCCCGTGGTGATCAGAAAGGGGAGGATCCACAGGAGGGCAAACCCAAACCAGTAAAACTGGAACTGGAAATAATTCACTTCCAGCAGGGCTGCCTTTGAAAAAACAAATACATTGGCCATTCCGAGTGTGGCCAGAAACGCAAGACTGATTCCTTTGACGGTTGGTTGGATGCCAGGGAAAAGAGCTTTCATGCAGCAAAAGAAGCAATGGTATCATGCTAAAACAGCCGCAGAGGATTATTGTTTACATCCTGGATCTGATTTGCCTCGCTTCCTCTTCGAATCCCGGCTTCTCCAGCAATGCAAACATGTTTCTTTTGTATGCTTCCACACCCGGCTGATTGAAAGGATTGATCCCCATCATGTAACCACTTATCCCGCAGGCATTTTCGAAAAAATAAAGCAGGCGTCCCAGGGAAAATGCATTCAGCGCGGGAAGCGATATCCTGATGTTGGGAACCCCTCCGTCCACATGGGCCATAGCCGTACCCAGTTCCGCCATCTTGTTTATGTGATCAATTCTTTTGTGGGCCATGAAATTGATCTCATCCAGGTTGGCCGGTTCCTCCGGGATAGTCATCCGGTGGGTGGTTTCTTCCACGCTGATCACTGTTTCAAACAGGATCCGTTCCCCTTCCTGGATATACTGGCCAAGGGAGTGAAGGTCTGTGGAGTTGTCCACCGAAGCCGGGTAGATACCCTTCCCCTGTTTGCCTTCACTTTCTCCGAAAAGCTGTTTCCACCATTCGGAAAAGTAATGGAGTTTGGGATTGTAGTTGACCAGGATCTCAATCTTTTTCCCCGATCTGTAGAGCGCATTCCTGGAGGCGGCATAAAGCGCGGCAGGGTTTTGATCGAATGGAACCGAAGGATCGCACATCTGTTCCATTTCCCTGCTGCCGGCCACCAGTTGACGGATATCGATCCCGCATGCAGCCAGAGGAACGAGTCCCACCGGGGTCAGTACCGAAAAGCGCCCCCCCACATTATCAGGTATGATAAAACTTTTATAACCTTTTTCATCGGCCAGCTGCCTGAGTGCTCCCCGGTTTGCATCGGTGACGACCACGATCCTTTCTCCGGCCTCCTGCTTTCCCACTTTCTTTTCCAGGTGTTCTTTGAGGATCCTGAAAGCAATGGCCGGTTCGGTGGTGGTCCCTGACTTGGAAATGGACACAATGGAGTAACTGTGGTGGTCCAGGATCTCGCACAGTTCGTAGGTGTAGTCCTCGCTGATGTGATGGCCCGCAAAGATCATGCGGGGCAGATCCGCCTGGGTTGCCGGAGATCCGAATGTATGGGTGAGAGCCTCGTAAACGGCCCGCGCTCCCAGGTAGGAGCCTCCGATTCCGATCAGCACCATGAATTCGGAGTTCTTTTTCAGTTGTGATACAGCTTCTTCAATATCAGTGAGATGCTGTTCACTGATCCGGGAGGGGAGCCGGATCCAACCCAGGAAATTGTTACCTGCACCGGTTCCTTCATACATCGTCCGCTGGGCTTTCAAAGTTTCATTTTCCAGTTGCAGGATTTCCTTTTCAGCAATAAAGCTGAATACTTTTGAGAGATCAAGTGGCGAGTTTTGCATGATTCACACCGGATTTTACGGTTTTGCCAAAAATAATGATAAAAATTTGATTTGATTCCTACGCTAATTTTGGCTTACTTATGATCAAAACTCCAAATCATGACAGAAATAGAAAAGCTGGACAGGATTGCCATCAGTGTTCGATCGCACAAACTGCTCAAGCAACTCCTGTCTGAAAATCCCGAATTCGAGGAGATCCTGCGAAATTCGAAGAATGAGACCGAAGTGGTGGTGGGTGTACGCGAATGGATAGAAAAAAATCTGAAGGACCGGAAGAATGCATTTAAATTCTATCATGCCAGGCATGCCACAAGAGAACTGTTTGAGAAACTGGAGTGGCGCGATTATGCCATCATACGGATGCTGGATTACATCGACCACGCAGGGATTGAATACCCCGATCTGAACCTGCGGGGGGAAATTGCGGTAAGCAATCCGCTGCGGCTTATCTGGCTGGCAGTGAATAAAGGGACCGGAGGGGCCAAACCGGATTTTTTTGTGGATATGATCATGTTGTTCAGGCAGCTCAGGGGTGACAGCAAACAGGAGGCACCCGGGGCTGACCAGGTGCATGAATGGATGGAACGCTACCCATCGGGACTTGACCCCCGGATCATACAGCTCAGGGAAGAAAATAAAATGCGTATTATTCGGATTATCATAGACAGGATCGGCAGGGGAGAGATCAAAAGTGAGAAATACCAGTTCGAACCGAACCTGTCTGATGAGGAAAAAACGGAAAGGGTGCAGCGATGGTGGGAAGATCACCATTTCCATCTGCGTTTTGCCGTCAGGACACCGGAACTGCTGAATGAAATGCTGGACTATTCACTGGATCCGGATACGATGAAAATCCTGGAGGAAGCAAAAAACGCAGGGATCCCTTTTTTTGTGAATCCCTATTACCTTTCCCTTTTACATGTGCGGGTGCCTTATTTTGCAATCGGTGCAGACCTGGCCATCCGCCATTACGTGGTATACAGCAAGCAGCTGGTGGAGGAGTTCGGGAACATTGTGGCCTGGGAGAAAGAGGACAAAGTAGAGGCTGGAAAGCCCAATGTCGCAGGATGGATCCTGCCGGAAGGGCACAATATCCACCGCCGGTATCCGGAAGTGGCCATCCTCATTCCGGATACCGTGGGCAGGGCTTGCGGGGGACTGTGTTCATCCTGTCAGCGCATGTATGATTTCCAGGGGGGGCGGTTGAATTTCAACCTGGAAAAACTTGCTCCCAATGAGTCCTGGCCTGAAAAACTAAGGCGGTTGATGGACTATTTTGAGGAGGATTCGCAGTTGAGGGACATCCTGATTACCGGGGGAGACGGCCTGATGAGCTCGGACAAGTCCCTGCGGCACCTGCTGGACGAGATCTACGAAATGGCCATGCGAAAGAAAAAGAGGAATGAAAGCCTGCCTGAGGGAGAAAAATTTGCCGAGATCGTCCGGATCAGGATCGGTACCCGGCTTCCGGTTTATCTGCCCCAGCGGGTAACCCTGAGCCTGGTCCAGGTGCTCAGTGAATTCAAAGAGAAGGCCTCGAAAATAGGAATCAAACAATTCCTGATTCAGACCCATTACGAATCCCCGATGGAAGTGACTCCTGAGTCCGCCACGGCCATCCAGAGACTGATCGCAGCGGGCTGGACGGTAACCAACCAGCTTGTCTTCACCACCACTGCTTCCAGGAGAGGCCATTCTGTCAAGCTCAGGAAGGTGCTCAATGATATCGGCGTGCTGCCGTACTATACTTTTACCGTCAAGGGATACATGGAAAATAATTACAGCTTTGCACCCAATGCCAGGGTAGTACAGGAACAGCTTGAAGAAAAGGTAATCGGACAGATCGATGAAAAATACTATGACACCATCCGGAATTTTCCTGAAGAAGCCAACCTGATGGTGGAAAACATCGATGCCCTGCGGCACAGCGCCAATCTCCCTTTTCTGGCAACGGACCGGAATGTTCTGAACCTTCCGGGGGTGGGAAAGAGTATGACCTTCAGGGTGATCGGCATCACCCGTTATGGCCGGAGGATTCTTGAGTTCGACCATGATGAAACCAGGGTCCACAGTCCGATCATCCGGCAGATGGGAAAGATGATCATCATCGAATCCAAATCGATCCATGAATATCTGAACCAGCTGGAGGAGCTGGGAGAAAAAAGGGAAGAGTATTTGAGTGTATATGGATACTCGCTGGGTCAGACCGAACACCGCATTCCTGTATATGATTACCCGGAATATGAATTCGAGTCCACTCCGGAGATGACAAACCTGGAGGTTTGAGGGTTTATTGACTGCCATAATTATTTTCAACTTTGTACCCATGAAAACAATACTGCCGGCGATCACCTGTTTTGTCTGTTTCATTGTCATTTCACCGGTCCACGCACAGAAGCGGGAACTCAGGTCCATTGAACGGGCGGATCTGGAAACGCATATGAAATTTCTGGCCTCGGATGAATTGCAGGGAAGGGCTACGGGAGAACCCGGCCTGGATATCGCAGCCCGTTACCTGGCTGTTCAGGCTGCCAGGATCGGACTTCAGCCGGCCGATGGGGACCGGGATTATTTGCAGTATTACTCGATTCTGGAGGGGGAAATCGACTGGAACGGGTCCGCTGTTACCATCCGGGAACAGGGAAGGGATCCGGTGGTCAGCCAGGATCATTTCTTTGTGCTGCCCTCCGCGGGACATGATTCCCTGGTCATCGAAGGAGAGATTGTTTTTGCAGGATACGGGATCATGGATGAAAAGAACGGTTATAACGATCTTGAAGGGATCGATATCCGCGACAAAGTGGTGCTGATCATGAACCGGGGGCCCATGAATGAGACTGGTGATGAAGCGTTGTTTGACAACGAGAAGTGGAACAGCATGCAGTGCCTCCAGTATAAGATGCAGGCCCTGTACAGCCGTCAGCCCAAAGCAGTGCTGCAGGTGTTTGATCCGAAATCAGGGATCCGGTCCATCGAAGACATCAATCCCCGGATCGCAGATTATCTCGGGAAGTCAAGGGGATTGAAAATGGAGGATACGGGGTTGCAGGCACAGGAGGACCGGCCGAAAATGATACTGATTCACAGGAATCTGGCGGATCTGATCCTGGAAGGGACCGGCCGTGATCTGGCCCGGCTTCAGCAGGAAATAGACCGGAACATGACTCCGCGCTCCTTCCATCTGGAAGGAAAGCAGATCCGGATCGCGATGAGAACCCGGGAACGGGAGATGATGGTGCCCAATGTATTCGGGATGATTGAAGGAAGCGATCCGCAACGCAGAGACGAGGTGGTCATTTACACGGCGCATTTCGATCACGTGGGGACCGACAACTCGGGGGCTGTGTTCAACGGGGCGGACGACAATGCATCGGGAACAGTTGCCCTGATCGAGATCGCCGAGGCATTCATGAAGGAAAAGAAGCATCCCCCGAGAGGTATTGGATTCTTATGGGTTTCGGGAGAAGAGATCGGCCTGTTCGGTTCGGAATACTTTGCGGCAAATCCCCTGGTTCCGGCGGAAAATATTGCCGCTGTGATCAACCTGGATATGGTGGGAAGGACAAAGACCCGGAAGGATGCGGAAAGTGGCAGGGATCTCACCATCGTGGGAGGCGATTCGGTCAAGGTGATCGGGGCGCTGCAGAGCCGTGTGCTGATGGAGATCAATGAACAAACGCTGCGTGAAATGGGTATGCAGGGAAATTATACATATAACGACAGGAACCATCCCGAACGCTATTTTTACCGGAGCGATCATATCAATTTCGCCAGGAAGGATATCCCGGTGCTCTTTTATTCCACCGGGACCCATACGGATTATCACCAGGTTACCGACGACGAGGAAAGGATCGATTATGATAAATTCCTGAAGATGACCCGGCTGGCCTTCAAGGTGGGTTTCAATGTAGCGCGCTACAGGGATCCCATTGCAGTGGATAATCCCTTTTCCCTGTGGTAGGATCCCCTGGATGTTCTAGAGGGGAATCATGTAAATGTTCCTGAACTCCATGGGGGCTCCTTCGGACTGCAACGCAATTTTGCCTTCTGCCGGGGTCATCCCCGAACCGCTGTTCTGGAGAACACCATTCACCTTCACTTCAAGATCTCCGTTCACTGACCTGATGTCATAACTGTTCCATTCACCGGCTGGATTTTCACTGCTTTCTTCCATGCGGGGAATGATAACAAACCTGTTCTCTTCCGGTTCCACCCTGTAGGTCGATTCACCCATGCTGATCCTGGCACCATCCCCTATCAGGACCACATCCCCGGCATTTTGATGTTTGAGCTGGCATTCTATGGAATTGGGCCAGATCATGTCCTCATCCTGCACATGGAGCAGCACTCCGCTGTTCACCGGCTCCCCGGTCCATCTCCACTCCACGTGGAGTTCATAATTGCTGTAACTTTCTTTTGTGCGGATATAGCCGTTGGCCGTTCCTGCCACCCTGATCACACCATTTGCAACGGTAAAGAGTTCTGACGGATCCACCGCTGCATCACCCACGAATACGGTCCAGTTATCCAGATCTTCCCCGTTGAACAGGTTCACCCGGTTATCTGTTTTGCAGGAAACCAGGCATACGAAAGCCAGGGGCAGTGCAATGACCGCACAAAGTGTTCTTTTTTTCAAGTTCTGATGAATACGTACCATGTTCATTTTTTTTACTTAACGTTTTTGGTTTCCTTCAGTATACCCCGGGCACGAAAGTCTGCTCTGTGATGGGTGGCCTGATATACCCTTCCTTGCTGATGGGAGGGAGTTCAATCTTCTTATGCCTGATCTCTTCATAGGGAATGAAAGACAACAGGTGATGGATACAATTAAGCCGGGCCCTCCTCTTATCATCTGCATTGACCACATACCAGGGGGAAATTTTCGTATCGGTATAGGAGAACATTTCATCTTTGGCCCTGCTGTATTCCACCCAGCTGCTTCTTGATCCGAGATCCATTTCACTGAACTTCCATCTTTTAAGGGGATCTTCGATCCGCTCCCTGAAGCGGTTTTCCTGTTCTTCATCACTGACCGAGAACCAGTATTTGATCAGTATGATCCCGGAATGGATCAGCAATTCCTCGAAACGCGGACAGGAGCGCAGGAAATCCCAGTATTCCTCATCCGTGCAATATCCCATCACCCTTTCCACCCCGGCGCGGTTATACCAGCTGCGGTCAAAAAGGACAATTTCTCCGGCTGCGGGCAGATGGGCCACATACCGCTGGAAATACCACTGTGTCTTTTCCCGTTCGGTGGGCACGCCCAGGGCGACCACCCTGCATATCCTGGGATTGAGCCGCTGGGTGATGCGTTTGATGACCCCGCCCTTCCCCGCAGCATCGCGGCCTTCGAAGATGACCACGACCCGGAGGTCTTTGGCCCTGACCCACTCGTGCATTTTCACCAGCTCAAGTTGCAGCTTTTTCAGCTCGCTGAAGTAAAACTTCTTTTTTAACTGTTTCAAGGGTAAAGAGGAATTATCTGTCGAATACCGAGGGATCCAGTTCCCGTTCATCATTCCGGAAAGCTGCCACAAATGCCTGGTCGTATCCTGCCCTCCTGCAGGTGTTCCTGAATTCCAGTGCATCCTGCACATCTGAAAAAGCGCCCACGGTGATCCGGTAGGCACCCTTGTAAAGGTATTCGAATGTGTCGTATTTTTTCCCTGCAATGGTGACGGCGGACTTTGTTTTGGGTTTCATGCTGGAAAGGATCTGCACGCGAAAAACCACCTGGTCAGCTTCGGTCCCGGCCGCTTCGGCCTTTTGCTGCAAAGGTTCCGCTGTTTCCACCCGGGATGTTTCATCCGCCGGCAAGATCTCTTCCTCCACCGGAACTTCCTCCACCGGAACTGCCTCCTCTGAAACCTGCTCTTCCTCTGCAACCTGTTCTGTTTTTTCAGCCAGCTGTTCATCTGCTACCTCTTCCCTGACAGCCGGCTGGGTGGCGGTATAACCCGGTTCGGCCATCTCAAGGAAAAACGTTGCCAGGTCATTTTGTAACGTTTCCGCTGTATGATCCGGTGGAATCACATCCGTTTTCAGCGAAACGAGATAGACCTGTGCATGCGACCGGTCAGATCCATAGGAGGTGGAATACACCGCGATCCGCTTGTTGGGATGAATGGAAAATGCAATCTCGTCCTTTTCACTGTTAATGAACTCGGTCATGTTCATGGGTTCACCCCATCCGATACCGTTGAACGGGCATATATAAATGTCATAACCACCGAGCCCCATGTGTCCTGTGGAAGAAAAATAAAGATTTTTGTGGTGATCCAGGAAGGGGTACCATTCGTGTCCGGACGTGTTGATGGTCCTTCCCAGATTGACGGGGGCTGACCATCCATTCCCCGACTTTTCGCTCATGAACAGATCGAGTCCTCCGCTTGAAGGCATCCGGTCAGAGGCAAAGACCATCAGCGATCCGTCCGTGGAGACGGCGGGATGCATGCAGCGGGATGGGTCGTCACAGAAGGGCAAGATCTTGTGCTCGGATCCGCCGGACTGAACAATAGACATTTCATAGATCTTTTCAACCGTTCTCCTTCCCGATAATTCGATGGGCTTCGTAAAATAGACTTTGCTGTAGTCCCTGGTGAATGACATGCCTCCCGGGGGATAGGGGAAGGGATCATTTTCGAAAAGCGGTTTGCTGCTCTCCTGTGAAATAAATTCAAGGGGAACGAAATATGCCTGTTCCTGACCGAATGTGATGTGGTCGGGGATCATTTTCTGGTGGTATTTGGAATTGGACAGGAATACCAGTCCATTCATGTAGAAGGCAACATCATTCGAAGGACCACGGATCGTCAGGTGAACGGTATCCCTTTTCAGTGATCCCTTCAGCTGCATGGGATCCTCATCGGGAATCTGCAGGATGGTTCCGTACGCCTTCGGCGGAAGGATGAAAACTAGCATCATCGCGATGCAGCCAGGGAGCATATGTAATTTACCAGTAGTCATACGAACAGTATTTACCAGTGTCTGTATTGCAGGAAAGTTTGTTTATCCTGCCCGAGGTTCACCCCCAGGGAGATCTCAAAAATGATGTTCTCATCGTTCAGGAATCCCACCCTGGGGAACTCCAGGAAAACCCCGGCAAAGAATCTCGGGAACTGGTATTGAAAGAACAGGGCCACCTGGTCCACAGACTTAAAGTAAGATCCGATATAGAAATTCTGCAGATATAGTTTCAGATAGGGGACCAGGTGCCGGTGGGGTTGCGACAGGGTCGAATCATTGAGTGAAATCAGCAATGAAGGTTCAAGTACCACGGCGCTTTTCCTGCTTAATACAAATTTATATCCGCCATAAAAATGATATTCACGGGGTACATGGGCTTCCGAATTTTCGGTAATCCCGTCTTTCATCCAGGTGCCGAGCAGCGAAGTGGTGGAAATTCCCGCGAACGCGGTGGGCCCGTAATAAAAAATTCCCAGGTCCATATTGGGATTAAGCTGATTGCTCAAAGAATCCGTCCCTGCTTCGGTACCGGTTGCGGGGAGGTTCATGATCCCTTTCAGAGCGGCACCCAGAGAAAGGATGTGTACGTTGGCCCTGTCCAGGGAAATATGGTAAGTACCGGCAACGGCGAGACCGGCGTTCCATGAATCCCCGAGCTGGTCCCGGAATGCATAGGCTCCCAGGCCAAACGGTGTAAAACTTCCATTTTTTTTGGTGAGCCGCCTGTGAAAATTGAGCAACTGGCTGTCCGGTGATTTCAGGACTTTTGAGGTAAGGCTGAACTGTGTGTAATCTTTGCTTCCCGCGTATGCCGGATTCAGGACAATGGGGGTGTAGACAGGATTTGACAACGGTTTGGAGGGCACCTGCTGAGCCAGCGCGAAGGTATACAGGCCAAACAGGACCAACCCGGTTACCGTTCCTCTGAGTAAAAACTCCCTGTGCATCATTGATTCATTTCCTGTATACAGCCTGAAAGTTACCAATTTTTTAAAGATGGGAACATCGCGTGAAGACTAATCATCCAACCCGGGCAGGATTTCAGCCGGAATGATCTGCTGTTCGCTGTAAAAACCACCGGTGGTGAGGAGCCTGTCGTTTGCCGGATCATCGTCATCCCCGATATCGGCATAAGCATTGATGGTGCCGGAAGCAATGACCACAAACCGTTTATGTGAGGTGGTGTCGGCAGAAACGGTATAGACCTGTGAGAGGCCCCCGCCGGTAAAAGCATTCACATCAATGATGGTCCCGGTGACCGTATTGTATATGGCCAGTTCTCCCCCGTATTCATAATAGAGCGGGACGTTACCCACGCTGAGGATCTGCGGATTCACATTGATCTGTACCGTGGCGAAGACTTTCTGGTTTTTGATATGTGCAGAAATATCCGCAGTGGGATTGATGGTCAGGATCGGCTCTTCCTCAATCCGGATGCAGCTGAAAAGCGTGATCAGAGCAACAGCCAGCATGATATGGTTTCTTCTCATGGGATTCTTTTAGAGGAGATAAAAGTAAAAATTCACCCGAACATAAACAAAAGGTCATCCCATATATCTTTCTGGATATATGAATTACCCTTCAGGGGATGACCTGAAGGGCTTGTGCGGCAGAAAAAATTTTATTCCCCGAAATAAGTGATGGTACGTTCAGTGATGATGGGCCCATGAAGATCCGAGGTCCCTGTTACCTTCACCCAGTTACCCATTTCATCGTATTCATAACTGTATTCAGAGACATCCTCTTCACCTTCACCGTACCTCATCACCTGTTTCTCCAGGCATCCCTTTTCATTGTAAGTGAATTCCTGTTCAAACGTGATATCACCTTCTGCGTTATAGTACTGGTAACCGGTCCTCCTTCCCTCCTGGTTCACCGTGAAAATATATTTTCCGGTGGGTTCGTTTTCCGGGTTGAAGAATTGCCACTCCAGGAAATTCCCGTTTTCATCCGAGGTAAAAAGTGTGCTCCGCATCAGTGTGTCCCCGGGCATCCTGAACTGGTCAATCCCGGTCAGGTGACCGGCCTCATCGTACGTCATCTTCATATAACTGCGAAGGGTGTCGTCCCTGATATAATCTCCCCGGATGATTTGACCGTCCTTCAGGGTAAGTTTCGTCCGGTCGATCAGTTCATCGTTCTCATCGATCAGGTCGCATTGCAGCAGGTTGCCGTTGTCATCGAATGTCATACTGAGGTCATTGGTCCAGTTGATCGAATCCCTTGCAGCGACCGTTAACCGTTCACCCTTCACATATTCTCCGTCCTTCTCAACGGCCAGGTAATTTCTCTCAACTACCATCTTCACTTTTCCGCTGAGTATATCGGGAAACAACCAATAGGGGGTGTAGAGTCCAATTTCCACCTGTTGAACTTCAGGTTCCTGCTGCGGGCATCCCATGGCAAGAATGGCCAGCACGAACAACAATGGAATGATTTTTTTCATGGGGAATGCATGGATTGGTTCAAATAACCAAGTTAGTGCTTCAAATGTTTAAAGTCAAGGACTTTAACGGAAAATATTTTAACACAGCGCCTCACGAAAAGATCTGTATCATCCCTGTCGGATATTTCATATTAATTTTTAATTATTCCCGGATTTTCATAAAATTGTGCGATCTTTGATTTATTGTGCGATCATTCAATGATAATGAACCAAATCATAAACCCGGAAAAATGAAAAAAACATCACCGAATATTTCTTTCAGCGTCCTGTCTGCTTTCATTGCAGGACTGTTTATGGTATTAACGGCGTGCAACACATCCCAGAAAAAGCAGGAAAGCACCGCTGAAGTTACAGAGGATACCTCTCAGAAAGAAGCGATCATTGAGGAACTGTCAGGCTATCCGCTGCCTACTTCCTTTGAAATTACCAAACTGATCCAGGAAGCCGGGGCTCCTTATATACTGACCCTTTCCAATGTTCCGGACCAGGCGGGGAATTATATTACCCAGAAGGAAAAGGCCTTGAATCTGGGGGTGTACGGCACGGATCTTTGTTATGCCTCCACATACATGATGAAGCAGGCAACCCTGCAGTTCCTTGAAGCAACAAGGACCCTGATCGATGAGCTGGGAATTTCCACCAGGTTCAATGTCAACTATGTAAACAGAATTGAAAATAATCTGGACAACAGGGACTCTTTGATATACATTGTCTCCGATTCTTTTTACGATACCTGGGAATACCTGGTGCAGAACAGGCAGGATATCCTGGCGCGGCTGGTGGTCAGCGGCAGCTGGATCGAGGGGATTTACATCACTGCAAACATTGCGCAGACCTCAAGGGACAATTCAGATTTTCTTGAGATCCTGGCCAATCAGAAGACATCACTGAACAAACTTTTAGCCCTGCTTGAACCGGTGAAGGATCGCGAGGAGATCTCGGACATCATCAAGGGATTGTATGATCTTCAGGCAATATATGAGGAGGTGGGTGAATCCATGACCACCGAGCAGTTGGAACAGGTCGCAGACAGCATAGAGATCCTGCGCAGCAGTATCGTCTGACAACACTTCCCTTCCTGAGTGAGATCCTGCCTGTTCATGCATGTTGTATGCATAGAGCACAGGAGGATGCTTCTTTATGAAGGAAACTGTACTTAACGCCCTGCTGCAATTATTTGCAATCATCGCCAATGTATCAGAGGATGGCGTCTCCTTCAAAGCGAGGTCCATTGTCAAAAATTTCCTCCGGCAGCACCTCAAGACCAACCTGATCAACAGGTACCTGCTTCTTTTCGATCAATACCTGGAGATACACCATCCCTACCTTTTCGGAGGAGGTATCGTTGATTCCGGAGAGACACTTACAGATTCCGCCAAACTTCAGCGAATCACTGCAGAGATCAACAGGAGCCTCATTCAACGTGAAAAATTCGTTGTCTTCCTCCGTTTGGTCGAATTCATTAACGAAGACGAGGTGATGACCCACAAGGAACTGGCCTTTATCAGGACAGTGGCCGATTCACTGAACATCTCCAGGTCGGAACATCACAATACCAGGGCATTTGTCCTGAACACCTGTGGGGAGATCGAAAAGGACAAGCTGCTGATCATTGATAACCAGGAAACCCCGTTTCTGGAAGGAGTCAGGCATATCCGTGAAAATGAGCTGGGGGGCCGGATAACCATTCTGCATCATGAAAGCACGGATACTTTCATCTTTCGTTACACGGGGAACATGAACCTGTTCCTGAACGGACAACCCATCATCCCGGACCGAATTGAGCTGATGGACCAGGGTTCGCTGATCACGGGCACCCGGATCAGTCCTGTATACCACAGTGATATTTCGAGGAAATTTCACCATAAGGAAGAAGCCACCAGGATCTACTTTGTGGCCGAGGAAATCGAATACAGATTCAAGAACAGCAACAAGGGGATCAAAAAGTTCAGTTTCAGCAAGGAGTCGGGAAACCTGATCGGGATCATGGGAGGCAGTGGTGCAGGGAAATCCACCCTGCTCAACATGCTCAGCGGCAAGCTGAAGCCCCAGCATGGCCGCATTACCATCAATGGGATCGATATATATGAGGAAGAGTCCAGGGTGGAAGGGATCATCGGTTTTGTGCCCCAGGATGACCTGCTGATCGAAGAGCTGAGTGTCTTCAGAAATCTTTACCTGAATGCCAAACTGTGCCTGAGTAATTATTCCGAAACCGAGATACTGAGAAAGATCAACCAGATCCTGACGGACCTGGACCTGGAGGATATCAAGTACCTGAAGGTAGGGAATCCACTGAAGAAGTATATCAGCGGCGGGCAGCGGAAAAGGCTGAATATTGCACTGGAACTGATCAGGGAGCCGGCTGTCCTGTTTGTGGACGAACCCACATCCGGTCTTTCTTCCATGGGTTCGGAAAAAGTGATGCTGCTGCTCAAGGAGCAGGCCCTGAAGGGACGGCTGGTCATCGTGAATATACACCAGCCCTATTCCGATATATTCAAACTCTTTGACAAATTCCTGATCCTGGACAAGGAGGGGCATGTCATCTATAAGGGAAATCCCATTGATGCCATTACCTATTTTAAATCACTCAGCAATTATGTGAATGCTGATGTGGGACACTGCCCTTCCTGTGGCAATGTGATGCCGGAGGAGATCCTCAAGATCGTGGAGGCCAAAGAAGTGGACGAATTCGGGAGGATTACCAGGGAAAGGAAAGTGGCCCCGGAAGAGTGGTACGGTATTTACCGGGAGAAAATTGAATCGAAACACAGGATAAAACCGGTAAATGCTACGCTTCCTTCCATCGATTTCAAGATCCCGAATTTGTTTGAACAGTTCAGGATCTTCAGTCTCAGGAACATCCTTTCCAAGCTGGCCAACCGGCAGTACATGCTGATCAATTTCCTGGAAGCCCCGCTGCTGGCATTGATCATTGGCTTTTTTACAAAATATTCCAGCGGGACGGGAACTTCCGCCTCCTACCTGCTCAGGGAAAATGTGAACCTTCCGGCTTATCTGTTCATGGCCGTGATCGTATCGCTATTCATGGGCCTGATGGTCAGTGCGGAGGAGATCATCCGCGACCGCAAGATCCTGGAACGGGAATCGTTCCTGCGCCTGAGCAGGATAAGCTACCTCCATTCCAAAATCCTGGTACTATTCCTGATCTCGGCCATTCAGGCCTTCTCATTCGTGATCGTTGGGAATAGCATCCTGGAGATAAAAGGCATGCTGTTTCAGCACTGGGCCATGCTCTTTACTGTTTCCTGCCTGGCCAACATGATCGGTTTGAATATCTCCTCCGGTCTCGATTCCGTAGTGACCACATACATCATTATCCCATTTATTGTAGTGCCCCAGCTCCTGTTCAGCGGGGTACTGATCAATTTCGATAAGCTGAATAACCTTTTTCATCATCCGTCCTATGTACCGGTGATCGGGGAAATAATGACCTCCCGGTGGGCTTATGAAGCCATGGCAGTACACCAGTTCAAGGACAACCGGTTCAACCGGGAGCTATTCCCCATCGAACAGCGTAAAAACAATGCAGCATATTACAGCAATTTCCTCATTCCTGAACTGCAGACCAGGCTGAACGAAATTGACTATCAAATGACCGCAGGAAAGGATGTGCAGGGGTCTGCCGGTGAACTTGAGCTTATCAGGAACGAGCTTCAGGAACTGGGAGAGCTGGGGATCATTGAATCCTTCGGGAACACATCTTTGCTTGACCCCGGTCAATTCAATCACGATCTCTACAGGACCATAACCGACTCCCTGGAGGTGGTCAGGGAACATTTTGTTGCCGCCATGAACGCGGCCAGCCGGAGCAAAGATGCAAAATCTGAAGAGCTGCTGCAGCGGTGGGGCGGGAAGGAGGCATTCCTCAGGATGAAGGATCGCCATACCAATGAAAGACTGGAAGAGATCCTGACCAACAAGCGGCAGATGGAGGGGATCATTGAATGGAACAGCCGGCTGTACCGTAAAATGGACCTCATCTATATGGAACCCCTGTCAAATTATGGTAGGGCTCATTTCTATGCACCTGACAAACGACTGGGCTCCCTTTCCATAGATACTTTCTGGTTTAACCTGGTCATCATCTGGTTTTCGACACTGATCTTCTACGTCACCCTGGTCTGGGACCTGCTTCGCAAGTTCACCACCTGGAACCAGGTGCGGAAGCTGCGGAGGCGCAAATGATATTTATTAACCTTCAGACCAGACTTTTTTGTAGATTTCAATGAATCTTGGATCGGCCCTCAGGTCACCGTATGAAATGGTGTCAATGTGTAACATGAGTAACAGGTACTCCTCTCTTTCTTCATATCCTCTTCTGAGATAATCCAGCGCTTCCTGATCCCTGCCCAGTTCAGCCAGCAGGGCTCCTCGCATGCTGTAAGGAATATATTCGTCTTTCGCCCTGGATTCAAGCGTATCCAGTATGCTGCGAGTTGCATTTAAATTTCCGGATTTACTGTATGCCAGTCCCAGTTGAGTAAATGCAAAAGGGGAGAAACTTGAAAGGCTTTTTTCAAATTCAGTGATTGATTTGTTATATTCGCCTTCATGCAGGTAAATCACACCCAAATAGGTATGACAAATTGTACAACCTGTATCGCGCCGAATTTTTTCTTTAATTACAGAAATGGCTGAATCCTTATAATGAGCAAAGTATAAATGGATTCCGAACAAGGCATCTTGGAGGGGATATGCCGGGTGAAGGATCAGGGCCCGCTGATCCATCTTCACAGATTCATTGAATTGTCCGCTGAAGAAATATAGTTCAGACAGGGATTTATAGACCTCAAGATTATTTGGATCCAGTTCCAGGGCACGCTGGAGATTTTTTTCTGCACCAGCGAAATCATAACTGAAGAACAGATCATTGACGGCAATGACAGTATAGGCTTCACCGAACAGGCTGTCTATTTCCAGCGCCTTTTTGGCCAGTTCCAGAGCCGGAGGATAGGCTTCCCCGGGCCTGAGACTGCCATAAAACGCAAGGTTCCCGTAACAACGGGCCAGCTCTGTGTATGCCCTGGCAAATCCGGGATCAATTTCAATGGCTTTTTCAAAATGACCTTTTGCCTTCAGCAGCGATTCCGGCGTACGCTGGCTGCGCAGGTATTTTCCCAGAAGATAATATTCATATGCATCGAAATCACTGGTGGGAATTTGTTCTATCTGCACCAGCTGAACGGGGGTCAGGACCACCTTCAATTTTTCTGCGATCTCTTTTGCTATGTTATCCTGAATGCTGTGGATATCTTTCCATTCCCCGTTGTATTCATGCGCCCAGATGTGGTCTTCGTTTCTGGCCCGGATCACCTGTACCCGGATGCTGACATGATCCGCTTGCCTCTGAATACTTCCCTCAATGATATAGTTCACGCCCAGCTGCCCGGCGATTGCAGGTATGGATGTCCTGCTTTCTCTGTACTGCATCGTGGACGACCGGGAGAGCACGCGATCAAAAACATTGGCCTGCCATAACTGGAGGATGATCTCGTCCGTGATGGCATCCCCCAGGTAGAAATATGCTGCATCACTGCTCCAGTTTTCGAAGGGAAGTACCGCTATGGATGTTTCCAGTTTGGATTCATTTTGCTTGCTCCTGCTGATCAGATGAAAAGTTACCATTCCGGCGATCACCAGAAGACTTAAATAAGTGGCAATTTTCCAGCCCACCAGCCGGGATGGTTGTCCGGGGATTTCCTCCCGTGGCTCTTTCACCTGGTCTGTCCTTTCAATGCCTTCGGGGGTCACATCATAGATCCAGGAAAGAATTACCGCAATGATGAATCCGATACACAGCAGGACGATGATAAGCGGCAGGGTCCATTCGGGAAGCCTCAAAGGCTCCACGATGATGGAGACCAGCTCCAGGATCACGAACGCCGCCGCGGCATACACGGTGATGACCCTTACCACGTTGCGCCGTTTCAGCTCCTGCCAGATGCGGTTCAGTTTATTTGGATCACGTGGCATCATGCGAGGATTGTCATATTGAACTTTCGATGAATTTTAATCCTTCTCAAAATCCAGTGCGTATTCCACCGCCTTCTCAAATCCCATGGCGATGCCTTCTTCCTGGTATTTCCGGGTGAGTTCCTCACCCACCTCCTTTTTGGCCCCTTCGATATACCTGGCGATCCACTCATCCCAGAATCCCACCATCCCGTCCACTGTCATTCCGATCATTTTCATTTTTTCACGGGCTGCAGTATCCAGCCGGATGGATTTTGCCCATCTTGACTGGCCGGAAAGTGCAAAAGCCACACCCTGGAGATCGAAAACCGTATAGATCATATTACCGTACTTCAATCCCGTCTGAATACCAAGTGCATATCTTTTCTCCGCTTCCCTGTAATTGTTCAGTCCAAGGGTACAATCGCCCAGTAAATGTATTGCGCTTTCTATTCCATATAAGTTCTGCAGTTTTTCTGAAGAATCCAGCAACTCTTCCACCAGGGGCTGGCCCTGCTCATACTGCTTGGTATGGACGAACATGGTACACAGGTATATCAGGCAGTGATTGATCAGGCCCGGATCTCCAAGTTTCCTCGCGATCTCCAGACCCCTTTCGCTGTATTTCAGGCTGGTTTTAATATCCCCGCTATGTAGCAATGGTTCACTGATTTCACTGAGCGCCACCGCTTCTTCCTTCAGGTTATTTAATCTGCGCCAGATAACCAGACTTTCTTCCATCAGTCTAATGGCCGTTGCACCATTACCTGAAACCCAGTTGAGCATTCCCAGACCCAGCACCACCCGGGCATCATCTTCCGATCCGTCGGTCCCTTTTGAACGGGCCTTTTCCAGATATTCCTTTCCCACAATAAGGTGTGCGTTATGCCGCCAGAACCAGTAAAGGGTGCCCGATAATTTTACAAATTTTTCCGGTGAGTGAATTTCTGCCCAGTTCAGGGCAGCCAGGATATTATCATGTTCCGCATTTAGCTTTTTCGCCCACATCAGTTGCTTATCAAATTGTTGATCATATGCTTCTTCTGCGATGCCCAGAAAATATAGCAAATGCGATTTCCTTGTCTGCTCGTCCTCCTTGTTAGATTGTAAGGAATTCAGGGCAAATTGCCGGATCGTCTCCAGCATGTTGTACCGCATGGAATGATCAGCTGCTTCGAAAGTAAATACAAGTGACCTGTCCACAAGCCTGGACAGTGTATCCAGGACGGTTTCTTCCGGCAGCCGCTCATCGGAGCAGACTTTTTCGGCTGCTTTCAGTCCGAAACCTCCGTTAAAAACAGCCAGCCTGGCAAATAATATTTTTTCATGGTCAGAAAGCAGGTTGTAACTCCATTCGATGGTCGCCTGCAAGGTCTTCTGACGTGTTGAGATTTCCGGATCGTGTGAGGACAAACGGTCGAAACGGTCAGCAAACCTTTCCAGGATCATACCGGGATCCATATGCATGGTCCGGCTGGCCACAAGTTCCACGGCAAGTGGAATGCCATCCAGTTTATTGCAGATGGATACGATGTCAGTAACGTTTTCTTTCTCAAGTTTGAAATTCGGATTTTTCATCCGGGCCCGGTCTGTAAAAAGCAGCACTGCTTCCGAGTCCCTCGCACTTTCCACACCCACCACTTTTTCCGGGTCAATCAAAGTCAGGGAAGGAATCCTCCATACATGCTCTCCCTTGTTATTCAGAGCCTCGCGGCTTGTGACAAGCATCCTGAGTCCCGGAACGGATTGCAGCAGTTTCGTGGTTGTCTCTGCACTGGGCCGGACAAGGTGTTCACAGTTATCCAGGATGATCAGCATCTGATGATCCCTGATCTGGTCCACCAGGGTTTTAATGATTGGCTGATTGGGTACTTCCGGGATACCCAGTACCTCCAAAATCTCTTTCCCGACCAGGTTACCATCCGATATGGGAGCCAGGTCAACAAACCAGACACCCTCTTTAAAACCAGGAACCAGTTGGGCAGCCACCTCGCAGGCCAGCCGTGTTTTTCCGCATCCGCCTGCACCGGTAAGAGTCACCAGCCGGTGTTCACTGATAAGCTCCCTGATCGTCTCCATTTCCTGTTCCCGGCCAATGAAACTGGTCAGCTGTACCGGGAGATTATGGAGAAGAATCTTTTCTTTCCCCGGAGGGGATTTCAATGCTGGAGCCGGTTCAATCTCACTGGTATCTTTCTGTTTCCTGTAAATGTACCAGGGAAGGATGATCACAACCGGTATGCCGGCGGCCGCAAGGATGTAGAGAAGGTCAAAAGTTTTTTCCGGGATGGTGAACCTTCCTGATGTGATATCAAAGAATTCAATGATGGCAAAACAGGCTGTCACGTAGACGATCAGGAAATGCAGCACTTTCCTGCGGACGATTTCCCGGAAGAACCGGATGAGTTTGTTGGGACTGCCCGGCATGCGGGTTAAATCAGGGTTTTATTAGATAAATATACTCCAACTATTTGTCAAGTTCAAATAGAAAGGGATGAATGAACGCATGCAACATGCGCAAGCTTCAATCAGGATAATGTGACTTTCATCAAAAAGAGATTATAAAACATTGCGTGGTAATGCTTCAATTGTTTATAAACCTGTATATTGCGTATGTTATATAAACTGTTCAGTGATCACACGGGAAAAGGTAGAAGATGAAACGGATTTCGCAACTAACGATCGTGCTGCTGGTTTTAATGGTTTCCTGTTTCGGCGAGCTGGGGAACAGTCCGCCCGTCATTGAGTCGGTCGTTCTGGATCCCCCTGGCAACTTCACCCCGGGGTCTGATATACAAATCTCAGCCATTGTGGAGGACAAAGACGGGGATCATCTGGAGTTCTTCTGGGAATCAGAGGCAGGAATCATTGCTGAACCCTCACAGCTCTCAACCAGCTGGGAACTCAGCACACTCGCCGAGCCTTTGAGCTATGAGCACATCACGCTGACTGTTTCAGATGGAAAAGAACTGGTCACCAAGACCAGGACCATACAGGTGAGCGAGGGACTGATCATGTCCGGGTATACTTATTTCGCAGGGACGACCATCCCGGTCCCGGGTGTGGAGGTCCGGATCGGTAAATTTTCTGCCCTTTCCGATGCGAAAGGCTACTATTTGATCCAGCACCTGAAGGAGGGGAACGAACAGGTGGTGGCCACCAAAGAAGGATTCGACAGGTTTGAGTCCACCGTGTACGTCGATAACCCAAAATCCACTTTTCATGTTTCCATGACCAGTCCCGTTGGAACCGGACGGATCTCCGGTTTTATTCAGACGATCGATCAACAGGCCTTCGAAGGGCTGAAGGTGGTTTTATTGAATCCGGATAACACAGATAGCCAGCTGGCAGGATATACTGATCGGCAGGGTTATTATGAGATCGCGCAGGTGCCGTCTGGTAACAGGACGCTGCTGATCAGGAATGAAGCTTCTGAGAGTGTTTTTCTGCACGATTCCATCACATATGATTTCCTCATGCAGGGTCCGGAAAAATCCTATGATGCAAGAATCAAGATCAAAAGGACAATCATCGAGGATTCATATATGTCTGAGATCGATGATTGGGATTATAAAGGGAATACTTCTGATGGATTTTATGTACTTGAAAGGGGGGACAAGCTTGTACTGAAGGAGCCTTTTACCATACCTGCCGATGCAGAGGCTGCCATGCTCTATATCAACTCCTTCGTGATCGGAGGATGTGATCTTGTGGGCAAGTTGCCATCCCACCGGGCATGGATCGCAAACCGCGATCATGAAAATATGGGAGGAATCAGCTGGGGTGGAGATGGCAACAATTTCAGGGCTGAAGTGTCCTGGTACCCTTCCGATTCTCCTACCTATATGAACATATACGGCAGGGAGATCATGTTGTACCTGGAGATTTTCGGGGAAACCAGTTGTGTTCCCGATCCGCTCTGGAGGATTTACAATCTCAAGTTCAGCTACTATTACTAACAATCGATAAACCTATGAAAAACCTGATGAAAATTGGATTCGTGCTGGCACTGATTGCCAGTGTTTCCTCCTGTGAAAAGGTCAAAGGACTCTTTGATGTGGATTTTGATACAACCTTCAGCGGGGAACTTGATATCGAGATCCCTGAATCCTCCCTCAAATCTGCGGAATATCATGAATTTACTTCCGAGACTGATATTGATCCTCTTGATGATGAAGATATTGCAGAATATTATGACAATATCGAAGAAATAAACGTAAATACGATTCTGGCCACCGTTGTAGGCGTCAATAAAAATGATGTTGTATTCAAAAGCGGCACTTTTTTCCAAATCCTGGACGAAGCTGATACTGCCACTTTTACTGTTCAGGAGGACTGGCCCATTGTGCAGGGAACGTCGCTTACACTGGGGGAACTGGGCACAGATAATTATGAGAAGGTAGAACTTATCGTGAACAGGAAAAAGCAATTTACGATCAGAGCAGAAGGGGAATGCACCCAGAAGGGTGTCGAGATCACCATCGATCTGGGTATCAGAACAACCGTGATTGCCAATCCGCTTTAATAAATATTTTGCATGAAAAGATCTGTTAAGCGGCTATTATGGCTGCTCCTGCTGGCTGTTGTTTTTTTTGTGATCTGGTATGCCTGGCCACGCGCACCCATCATCACGGCCTATGCGGCAAAGGGAATGTGCTCCAGTGTATTTCTGGCAGACAAGGACCCGGCCAGGGTATATGAGGAGGATCTTTCCTTTTTCCCGATCAGCCTCGCAAGGTGCAAAATTGATTACGATGAGAAAACCGTGACCTCCAGGGTCCTGGGACTGGCAAAACGGAAAGCGGTATACAGGGAGGGACTGGGAGCGGTGCTGGTCCTGGATATACCGGAAGAAGCACTGAAGGAAGCATCCTTTACAATTCCAGATCCTGGTTACAGCCAGGACACCCTCCCCTGGCCGAAAGGAGACATGCTGCCCGCTGAAAAACCGGAGGGCGTGGATTATGTGAAACTCGATTCAGTCATACAGAATGCGATTGATCCCGACGGCACCGATCCGTTGAAAAAAACCCTGGGGGTGGCGGTGGTCTACGACAACCATCTGATTGCTGAGAAGTATAAAGACGGATATGATCTTCATACCAAATTCCATGGATGGTCCATGACCAAAAGCATTGCCGGGACACTTATAGGTATCCTGGTGGATGAGGGGAAAATGGATGTGGGGGCACCCACCGGGATCCCCGAATGGTCGAACGATGTCCGAAAGAACATTACCGTGGAGCATATCCTTCACATGAGCAGCGGTCTCGACTGGCTGGAAAATTACTTCACCATTTCGGAAGCCACACTGATGCTCATGCGGAGCAGTGATATGTTTTCTTTTGTGGTCAACTGCGAGGCAGCCCATGACCCTGGTACGTTTTGGAATTATTCGTCCGGGGATATCAATCTGCTTTCCAGCATGATCCGCAAGACGCTGGAAAATGACGAAACATACCTCCGGTACCCCTACACCATGCTGCTGCACAGGATCGGGATGCTGAACACGGTGATTGAAACCGATGCAAGCGGGCTCTTCGTGGCTTCTTCCTACTGTTACGGAACCACGAGGGACTGGGCCCGGTTCGGGCTTCTCCTGCTGAACAAAGGGGTCTTTGAGGGGGACACGGTGGTCTCACCGGCATGGGTGGAGTACATGCAAACCCCGGCCCCCGCCTCCGAAGGGACCTATGCCGCCACCTTCTGGCTCAAAGAACCGGATCCGCTCAATATCCTGAAGGATATCCGGGAGGAGGTTTACTTTGCAGATGGTTTCCTGGGACAGCGGGTCTACATCATCCCGTCGAAAAAGCTGGTGGTTGTGCGTATGGGATACAGCCTGGCCAATTTCAGCCTGAATGATTTCCTGAGGGATATCATCGCCACCCTGCCGTATGAATAATTTTTCTTATTGCAGCTTGCCCGCCACGTTGGATCCTCGCAATGTAGATCCCGCTGTTTAACGGATCTCCATCTTCTGTGGCTGCGTTCCAGCTGATTTCGGACTGATTGAAATGGTCATTTACCCGAAGGACCTTGATCTCCCTGCCGTACAGGTCATAAATGTGAATCAGAAGCATCGCTTCATAGCCCGGAGCATGGATGTTGAAAGTGATGTTCCTGTTGAATGGATTGGGGCTTGATTCCAGTTCGAGCAGAGCGGATCCATGGGATTTATCCCCGGAGCCCGTGGGGATCTTACTGAACCACTTGTAATACAGCTCATAGATTCCACCATTGTTTTCAATCCATACAATATCGACCTTATCCTGGTTGAATTGTTTATAGGCGATCGAGGATGCCAGCGCCCGGTCAGAAACCGTGTCCAGTACCTGGCAATTACCGAAGAATTCGGTGTAAGCGTGATACAGGACTCCCTTTTGCCGGAAGATCAGGTTGTACTGAAAAGGTGAAATGAGGTCATCCGCACATGCACTTTCAACCGGACCGGGATGAATTGTCCGAATCCCCATCCAGTCAAAATGACCCACCGAGTAATAGGCCAGGCTGTTCGCCATGCTGCCTTCCGGATCGATGAAAAGGACCACCGGGAATATCTCACTTTCAATGATGTCCGGGGGATAGTATCCGGGTCCGATCGTCAGGGAAGGATGGGTCCCCGGAAAGGAAACCGCATCCCGCCAGCTCACTCCACTGTCAATTGAATATGTCAGGTACACTGAATCATTGGATAACTGATACGCCACAAATACAGCTTCATCAGCGTATGTCAGATGCGTGGCTATACTGTATTGCTCCAGTGTATCCGGCTGCATCCAGGGATCCATTCTGTAAATGACTGATCCATGAAGAACAGAATCCCGGCTCAGGCGTGCATATTTCAGGGTTGAAAGATAGCTGTCGCCGCGGACCGTTGTATCCACAACCCCGTAAACCACATGGATATTCCCTGCCCCATCGCAGTCCGCTACCGGGTATGAAGCCGATTCCCCGGTGTCCGAGATCAGTCCACCGGCAGGCCATATGCCCGGTTCTTTTTCAGAAGTTATCCGGATACCCTGGTTCTCATAAACAATATATACACGGGAAAGTGGATCTACAGCAAGCGAAGCAGATCTTCCAGCCAGTATTTCTTCCACCTCGCCCAGATTCCGGGAAAGGAATATCCTATAACCCGATTCAACGATGATGCAGGGATCCGGACCCCGGATGATTTTCCGCTGACTGTAATTCCAGTCCGCCAGGTTCATGCTGTCTGATGAAAAAATCATTACCTGACAGAGCGCGGATGCAGGAATGCAGATTGCCATGATTGCCAGACAATATCTCACATGAGACCTAAAGGTGCAGACCATATTCAGGACAGCTGTTGTTTTTGGAGCCAGTCAATTACACTATAAGAATACCTTAAAGATAAGTAAGTTACAAATCATTCTGTCAATTGTTTTACCTGATTCGCCAAAAAAACTGTTGGAATCCGGGTTTGATTAAACCTTTGTCTGTTAGAATCGTCAAAAATGCACATCCATGTCAACACTTAAAACCAAACTGCCATGAAACAAAAACATTTATTTCAGCTTTTTACACTGGGAGTGGTCTGTTCATTCCTGACATTATCCGCCAGTTCTCTTGCCGCGAAAAATCCGGACTTCACCGGGAAATGGAAATTCAATGAAACGGAAAGCACGATGGGCGAAGGCAGGTTTTTCGCTGCAGAAGAAATGTCGGTCACACAGGACGGGAAAGCCATCACCATAGAACGCACCCGGGCAGGGAGGGACGGTCAGGTGCGTACCACCAGCGAGACAATCACCCTGGACGGAAAAGAAAATGTGGATGAGCAGGAATATGGCAAATCCACTTACAGAGCCACCTGGTCGGATGATAACACTTCCCTGATCATTGAGACAGAAACAGAATTCCAGCGACAGGGTGAAACCTTCACAATGAGCAGAAAGGAGATCTGGTCCCTGGATAAAGGTGGCAAGGTCCTGACCATCGAGTCCACTTCATCCTCCCAGCGGGGGACACGATCGGCAACCCTCATCTATGATAAGATATAGAGCGGGGCAGCGTCCCGTTTCACTGAACAGATTGATCAGGCCTGGTGATGTGTTGTGCTACTCGTTATAAAACCAGTGCACGGCATCTTCATAATTGGTAAAAGTGCCTATTCTTCTTTTCTGGTCTTTCCCGCAGAGTTCATAAAATTCGTCTTTGTCGAAATTGACTCCGGGCAACACCAGCAGGGCAATTCTTTCACCAAAAATTTCCCGGTCCTCCAGAATAGCCTGTATCAGATGGAATATTTCTGCCGTGGAAAGAATCCATTGTGTCCTGCGAAAATCAAGAAGCAAGTCGTAGTTCGCCGGAGGCTGATTCGGTTTGGCCAGTTCAACCAGGTTTGAGATACTTTCTTCAAAATCCACGGTATCATTGTCCGATACGCTCAGATAATCGATGGACCGGATGATTTTTATTTTTACAGCCATAATTCCGCTTTATTGATACAGGCAAAATTACAATCATTTATGTAACTTCTGACATTTTGGAGCAGGTCACCCGGATGTGAGATTTGGGTCACCCGCGTTATATTGCAGTCTGCACAGTGAAACAAACTCTTATCCGATGGCGTAGAATGCTAATATTATTTCATTAATTTGTGAAAGTGGGCAAAATTATGGATGAATTGACAATTGTACCCCAAGAGAATATGGGAAGGAATTTTATTCCGGCAGAATACCTTCCCAAAGGTAAGGATGAATACTTCCAGCGCAACAAACAGATCGCACCTCCCAAATCGGGATGGAGACACCTGCAATCCGATGAAATCGAAAGGCTGGTAAAAAACGATAATACCGCAGATGACTGGGATGATCTGCTGGTGACCGATGAATTCAATCCGAGACTGATAAAAAATACCAGATTTTACGGGCTTGTCAGGCTCGGGAGACTGAGAAACGTGATCCTTCAGCATCACGACCTGCGAATGCCCTGCGGGATTTCCAACAGCCTCATCATTTCCTGTGATATCGGTGATGATGTGGCCATTCATAACGTACATTACCTGGCCCATTACATCATTGGTGACCGGTGTATCCTGTTCAACATCCAGGAGATGCATACCACAGACCACGCGAAATTCGGCAATGGCATTCTCAAGGAGGGTGAACCGGAAAAGGTCCGCACCTGGCTGGACCTGATGAACGAAACAGGCTGCCGCCAGGTACTCCCCTTTGACGAAATGATTGCCGCCGATGCTTACCTGTGGGCAAAATATGTGGATGATAAACCTTTACAGGCCAGGCTTAAGAAGATCACGCAGGAAAGCATGGATCATCATCGCGGATACTATGGCACAACCGGGAATGACTGTGTGATTAAAAATTCCCTGATCCTGAAGGATGTGAAAATTGGTTCGAACTGTTATATCAAGGGAGCCAATAAAATTAAAAACCTGACCATCAAATCTTCAGAAAAAGAACCCACACAGATTGGTGAAGGAGTGGAACTGGTGAACGGGATCATTGGTTACGGCTGTCATATTTTCTATGGATGCAAGGCTGTGAAGTTTATCCTGGGCGATCATTCCAACCTGAAATACGGCGCCAGGCTGATCAACTCTTTCCTGGGCGATAATTCAACCATCTCCTGTTGTGAGGTACTGAATAACCTGATCTTTCCCGCGCATGAGCAACATCATAATAATTCATTCCTGGTGGCCTCGGTCGTGCTGGGACAGAGCAATATTGCAGCCGGCGCAACCATTGGTTCCAATCACAACAGCCGGGCCAATGATAATGAAATTCAGGCCGGGAGGGGATTCTGGCCGGGATTGTGCACCAGCCTGAAACATTCGAGCCGATTTGCATCATTCGTATTGCTTTCCAAGGGAGATTATCCGGCTGAGCTGGATATTCAGCTTCCTTTTTCCCTGCTGAATAATAACGTGTCGAAGTACCGGCTGGAGGTGATGCCCGCGTTCTGGTGGATGTATAATATGTATGCGCTGATCCGGAATTCCTGGAAATTCCTCAGCCGGGACAAACGGGAGAATAAAATGCAGCACGTTGAGTTTGATACATTTGCCCCGGACACGGGTGAAGAGATATTCAACGGGCGCAGGTTACTTGAAATATGGACGGCCAAGGCCAGCCTGAGGAGTAAGGGTGAGTCGGCCGAAGCCATGAGCGATGATGATCTGGCCAGGCTGGGACAGGAGCTGCTCTCTGGCGATTCAGAAGTGATCAGTGGCCTGGAAGTGCTGGGTGAAGGAATGGAAAATACCAAAAGAAAAGCACTGATAATAAAGCCACACAAGGGATACCATGCCTATGGCGATATGTTGCACTATTACGCCATGAAGAACCTTCTTGAATATATGAATGCCCATCCGAGGGCAACCTTTTCCAGCATGTGTAAAAAGCTGGGCGGTGAAAGACAGAAAGCATGGGTAAATCTGGGAGGACAGATCATGCAGGAAAAGGATTTGGATTTGCTTCGAGCGGATATTGGTACGGGAAAGTTGAAGACCTGGAAAGAGATACATGGCAGGTACGATGAACTCTGGGCCCGGTATACGCTGGATAAGCAAAAACATGCATATGCAACCCTCTGCGAACTGTACGGGACAGAGAGCCTTTCAGCAACACACTGGAAGTCAGCCCTGGAAAGGGCGGTGCAAATTCAGGAATTTATTTGTGACCAGGTGTACCGGACACGGAAAAAAGACTATGAAAATCCATTCCGGCAGGCGACCTACAGAAACATGGATGAAATGACGTCGGCCATCGGGACCATTGAGGAGAACAACTTTATTATCCAGGTAAGGCAGGAGACAGCCGCATTTAAAAACATGATCGGAAAAATAAAAAAGCGGGGCTGAGATTCCGTCTTTCAATAAATTCAATCACAATCAGACAAAAGCAAAATCCTATGAACTTAAAAGATAACAGGTATTCAGATTATGCCCTGGTGCAGGAAATGATGGACACTCCCGGGGTGGTGAAGAAATTCGATCCCAACCTGACCAAAGATGTGGCTGAGGAAATACAATCCGCTGGCAGGCTGTTCCTTACAGGAGAAGGTTCCAGCCGGATCTTTCCTGCAAAAAATGCCATCCGGAAAGCACTGACCCGGGGCATGGACCTGGGCATTTTCACGGACGGGTCCCGCCAGTCCGCGCAATATGATCTGTCCGGATTTGCCGTGTTCTGCGCTTCCAATTCCGGGCGGACCAAGGAAGTGGTGCTGCTGGCAAAGAAACTGGCTGCCATAGGTAATGAGAAACGGTATGCACTGACCGCAAACAATGATACCATTCTGGAAAAAGAATGCAGCAAGACGTTTGTGCTCAACTGCGGATGGGAACAGGCGGTGGCAGCCACAAAAAGTGTGATCGAGCAAACCCTTTTTTACGAATCCATTCTGTGGCACCTGCAGGGAATGGATAAAGCCAGTGACCTTGCAAAATTACCGGCTTTCATTGAGGAGGCTTTGACCATGCGCATCAGTCAGGATGTGATAACCCTTGCTTCCAGGGCCTCCACCATATATTTTGCCGGGTATAATGACGGTGTCGCGGAGGAATTGACCTTGAAGACCAATGAGATCACACGAAAGAAATCCGATTTTCTGGAAGGAACCTATGCCGTGCACGGAATTGAAGAGGTGATGGAGCAGCATGATATTGTGTTTGTGGTGGATCCCATTGACGAGGAAATTGAAAAATTCCAGGAGGTGCTGGAAAAGGGAGTCGGACTGAAGGTGGTTGCCATTGCCGACCGGGATACACCTTTCACCACCATCCGCACACCCGCAGCAGGAGAAATGAATCCCTATGTATTCCTCTGTGCCGGCTGGAACCTGCTGGTGGAGATCGGTCTCGCCATCGGTATCGACCTGGATAAACCGGAAAGGGCCCGCAAGGTGGGGAATGAGTTCATGGGTTAGATTTCTTTGCCCGGATCACGGACTCGAAATCCCTTTTTTTTATTCTGTACTTTTGATGCGCTAAAGGATTTCACATGAAAAAAATTACAGTTTCCGCAATCATCCTGCTCCTGGCAGGTATCTGCCTGTCCGGTCAGGACATTACCGGCACCTGGAACGGGGTCCTGGTGATCCCCGGCGGACAGCTCCGGGTGGATTTCCATATCACCACCATGGACGACGGGTATACATCCACCATGGACAGTCCCGACCAGGGGGCATTCGGGATCCCGGTTACCTCCACTGAATTCGAGGACCGGGAATTAACGATCACGGTCACAAATCTGGGCATTGTATACAAGGGGACACTGAAGGAGGATCATACCGTGGAAGGGACCTTCACCCAGATGGGCCAGTCCTTTGACCTGACACTAACAAAGGCAAAGCCGGACGCATCGGAATAAGCGGGAAATCGATCAGGTAGCTATTGGCATGCGCTTGATTTCATTGAGCACCGACCTGATGGCAGGAATATCTTCGGTTGACAGGCGGACCCATTGTAGGGCAGCTTCCAGGGTGCTGAAGATCTTTATCTTCATGGGAAGCTCGTATTTCTGGATATGGGTGAACAGGGTGATATTCACCACCTGCTCCGGGGTGCTGGTCAGGACGGCAGAATTCCGTCTCCAGGAATAATGATCCCGGAGCCAGTTATATACAAGCACATTGCTTTCTCCTGTCATGTGAAAAGTCGTGTCAGAAAAATCATCCAGCGTGTTATATCTGATATTGAAGCTGTCATCTCGTGTGATCGCTTCCTTCAGCGAGATGATTTCACTTTCCGAAATTTCTCCTTCATAGCGACTCACGATCAGGTTGTAGTCCGGAAGGATCCTGTAACTGCATCGACGACTCATTTTGACGGGTTTTAACAGAAGAACTTCCTGTGCATATAAACATCGGCTGACTGTGATTCCATGGCAATTGGAGAGCCTATAACTCTTTTCACATCAGACTTTAATTTTACTTAAAAGTTTAACATGTTTATCGGAAGGGTTGCCTGTTTTATGAACACCCCTGTATTTTACCACCTGAAGGTATGGGTGTATTTCAGCAGGAGGGTCCTGCCCTGGGTATGGGGAAGTGCCGGGAATTCCCTGGTCAGGAGTGTATTCTGCATATCATCATACACGATGTAGAAATCATTACCCTCCCGTGGATTATACCTGAACCGCATGTTGGCGATCACCTTGCTGATGGCAGTATTGTACTGCACAAATGCCGACAGTGACATTTTAGTTGTCAGGGTCATCACTCCTTTGAAACCGGCGATGTGGTTGGTGAAATCCACCGATCTGGATGAAAACACAACACGGTCCATCCGGTAGGTAAGTCCCAGGTCGAACCCGGTACCTACTTTTACCATCGGATTGGCTTCAAGTGTGAATTTCAGTCCGTCGTAAAACATGCCTGCTTCGGTTGTGAAGTATGCCGATAAAGCTCTCATGTAAGCGGTATAGTAACTGGCACTCAGATAGGCGAAGGAATACCTTCCGGGTGGCACGGTTGCCTGGTCATTTCCCAGGGTCAGGTCTTCCTGGATGTTCTCCAGGTACCAGTTCACTGCAATATTCCCGGAATATCCCTTCTTCGCCTCAAAGGTCCATTGCAGCATGCCAACGGTGGTTTCATGCAGGTTGGTGAGTGTATTCATGAAGTTGTAGCCTGTGATGGAAATGCTGTGCTGGCGCAGTAGTTTATCACTTCCAGGCAACCATCCGTACTGGAGAATTACCCTGGGGCCGTGGTAATTATCTTTTACCTCAAAACCCACTCCCGGGTTAAATCTTTTCCCCGACCAGGTATACAGAACATCGTAAACGAACCCGTTCATTTTGCGTCGCTGCCACTGGATCAGGAAGCGTGAAGGAGCCATATCCATGAACTGGTTGGCCGAATCGGTTTCATATGTCTGGGCCCATTTCACGGTCAGGTATTCGTCGCCGGTTACCCTGAAAAGCGCGTCAAGGCCATAGGCTGCATTATAGTGACCGTTGGTTCCCACCCTGCTGGTGACCATCCCTCCCACATAAGAATAATCGTTGAGGACTTTTCTCTTGGTCCTTAAAACCCCGAAATTCTCACTTGGATTTTCCGCGAAGGGGGCCGTTTGCATATCCAGCATACCGATGTCCCATTTTCCCACCCTTCCGGTCATTCTTACTCCGCCGTATATCCTGACCGGGTTCCCTTCATATAGGCCGATCCGCCGGCTGTAAAAAAGATTGTTGCCCCCCAGGAAGGAGAAGTCAAATACGTCAGATTTTTCCAGGAAGAAGATCCGTTTTTCAGGAAAATAGAGGGAATACCGGGTAAGGTTGATTTTCTGATCATCGGCCTCCACCTGGGCAAAATCCGTGTTGATGGTCAGATCGGCAGTCAGGTTGGGAGTGAGGCTGTATTTCACATCCAGGCCAGCGTCATATTTCAGAGTTGAATGCAGGGTGTATCCGCTGCCGGCTTCATTGAGTTCGCTCTCCTGTCCGATCCCGGCGGTGACATAGGGAGCAATATAGACCGGACGTTTGGGTTCGATTCCTTCAAATTCGACCGGGGCAGAGAGTGAAGGTTTCCAGTAAGGAGCAGGGAACTCTGGGGAACTGACCGGCCATGTGGAACATTCATATTTGGCAGCACAATATCTCATGATGGATAAGCCCATGACCGTTTTACCTTCCCGGGACTGGAACCGGAGGCTGGAAAAGGGGATCCTGAATTCCGCTGACCAGCCTTCTTCTGTCAGCGCTGTGCTGACATCCCAGAAAGTGTTCCAGCTGAAGCTGAGATCTTCATTCGGATCCACCGCATCGTTTTTCACCGTTGCGTCGGTGCGAAGTCCGTTTGGATTGGTATGGAAGGACACGGCGTTCTCCCTGTCGTTAAATGTATCCATGATGAATCCGAAAAAATCAGAGGAAGCCGAGCTGTAATCTCTTTTCTTGCTGATTGCGCGTATATCAGCCGGGTCCAGGCAATTTAGCAGGGCGGAAACATAAAAATATTCATCATCGTAGGCGATCCTTACAAGCGACGGATCTGTGGGTTCTTCCCCGAAATCGGGTGTAAACATGACCATGGGCAGGGGCTGGATGGTTTGCCAGGCCTCCTCGTCGGGAATGCCATCCAGGATGATCAAATCGGTGATCCTGGTGACCCTGAGCGGTCCGTCATGAACTGAAATGTTTTGGCTTTGCGCCTGGCCCTGGTTTGCCACAAGCGCTAGGAATGTAACGGATATGAAAATTTTATTCACTTTCCATAAAGTCTTCTGTATGCACGGGAATATGCCAGGCCGATTCCTGAAAGATGCGTTTCGCCCTGAAGGACCTCCGAAAGAAAACGAATGTTAGGATTGGCCTTTTCGTCCAAGTAGTCCTTCAGGGGATGATGCCTCCCCGTTTCGGATTCCAGTTCTCCCCATGAAAGATATACATTCACGGTATCCCCGGTACCGATCAGTTTATCCGTGGTGTCAAATGAATAAACGACCTTGTCATCCCAGTTCAGGAACGGACTGCCGATGAAATAGTTCCTGAACAGACCGGGTTTGCTGAACAGGGCATAGGTGACAAACGTCCCCCCGAGCGAATAACCGAACAATCCCCTCTTTGCAGGATCTGCCCTGTATTCTTCTTCAATAAATGGTATCAACTCTTTCTCAATGAATTCAAGGAAATCTTTGCCTCCACCGGAAACACGGACAAAATTGGCCAGCACCCCGCCATGTTTGGCGACTGTTTCTTCGTAAGAGAGATAGGTGGGTGTAAAATCCCTGGCACGGATGTCCAACTCTTCCCTGAGTCCCCCGGTATAGAAATTCCCATCGGTCTTAAAGGAAATTCCGACCAGGATCATTTCAGGGATATCATTCAGAAAGATCAGCTGCTGGTAGGTCTGCAGCTGAAGGCCGAAGATCTCCCAGGCATCAAGGAGGTACACCACCGGATAGGTTTTGCCTGATGTGTCATAACCGGGAGGAAGGTCAATGTACAACTCGTAGGTCATATCTTGCACAATATCCGATTCGATTTCCCTGACGATGGTTGTCTGGAGGGTGACAGGCGGATATTCCTGGGAGAAGCTGAAATTCGCTGAAAGAAAAAGTGAAACAGGCAGCAGGGACAGAATTGGGGCTGGTTTTTTCATGATGAATATGATTAATGTTCAGAATAAACCTCCAGCAAACGCACGAATTCCGGACGATTCCATAAAGCTTCCCATGTAGGATCTTTCTTCAACAGGTTGACCGAAATCAGGCCCGGCACTGACAGGAGTTGATCCAATTGTTTTACAGCCAATTCATATTCCCCGATCATGGTATAAATTCTGGCCATGTCTTCGAGCCTGAAGATCCCCCTGTAAAAATCCTTCTCGATTGGCATGAGGGTCATAGCTGTTTCGCCTTCTTTTATGGCTTCATCTTTTCTGCCCAGTCCTGCGTAGGCAATCCCCAAAGAGCTGTGGTACCTGGAATCCAGGGGTGATGCAGCAATTTTACCTTGCAGATGGATTCTTGCAGAATCGTAATAGAGATTTGCCAGATCTGTCTGGTTTTGCATCCGGTATATCTCGGCAAAGTAGAGTGCCCTGGGCCTGTATATGAATTGGTCATATATTGAATCCGAGCTTTCAAGAACCAGGGTATTTAAAGCCTCTTTATATTTTTTATCAATCAAATCGAGTTTCACAGCGAGATGTGTATGAAAAGGATCGGTCCTTTCACCTGCCAGGATTCTTAGCTCATCCAGGGCCCGCCTGCTCTTTTCATTACCTTTTTCCCACATGAGGTACAGGTGTACTTTATTCACGGAAGTTTTATACCGGCCGCCCATTAATGTATATTTTCCAAAGTACTCTTCAGCCCGTTCATATTTCCGTAATAACAGGTTGGTTTCTGCCAGTTCGAGTACAATGATCTTGTTCTGAGGAGAAAGATCCCCAGCAGTTAAATAATATTCACTTGCTTTTTCCAGCTCACCCTGTCTTCGGTGCAAACTACCGAGTATTAAATTGTACTCCACATGATCTGAGACCCGGCCAGATGCCATCCTGAATTTTTCCAGTGCTTTTTCATAATTGTGGGTTACGTAAAAATAATTTGCCTCGGCAAGCAGGATGTCAGGGTTTCCTGGATCCGTATCATAAGCTCTTTCGATGGCGTTTCTTGCCAGAGACAAACGCTCCTGTGTTCTGTCATAATAAAAATGATACATCCAGCAATTTGAACTGGCAAGCCGGACATATGCCAGGGTAAAGCCCGGATCCAGCTGAATGGCCTTTTCAAAATAGTTGATGGCCATCAGGAAGTGTTCCCTGGTTTCATCACCCCAGTAATAGCTCAGTCCCGTAAAATATGTCTGCTCCGCATCCGGATTGTTGGAAAGGACAGTTAATGCCGGATTAAAATTCTGATTAAAAACAGAAGCCACCTGTTTTGAGATTTCTCCACGGATCTGAAAAATATCTGAAGCCTCCAATTTGTTGCTATAACTTTTTATAATTTCTTCAGAAGCCGCATTGATTAGCCAGATATCCACTTCGATATCATTCCCCTGTGGTGTCAGGAATCCTTTTACAAGGAAATTCGAATTTAGTTCGTTCCCGATTGCCGAACTGCTCAATTCCGTTGCCAGGTATTTCTCCGTGGATCCCCATGGCCTGATGATAAATCCCTGGACATTCTGCAATTCAGTGATCAGTGCAATGGGCAAAGTATTCTGCAGCGAAGTCAAACGACCCTCCATCCCAAGGTCTTCAAAGGGCAGTACCGCAATTGTCCTTTCCAGATCTGACCATTTAACCTTCTTCCTGTCCGGTAATGCATTATAGATCAAAAGTCCCGCGATGATCGCAATGCTGACGTAGGATGTGATCTTCCAGGCCAGCAACCGAGATGGTTTTTCATGTTTTCTATCATTTCCTTCAATGAGCGGTACTGTTTTTTTTACTCCTTCAGGGGTTACATCAAACACCCAGGACAGGATAACGGCGATGATAAAACCCGCACAAAGAAGGACGATTACCAGTGTGAGTGTCCATTCCGGCAATCTGAGCGGTTCCACCACGATTGATACCAGCTCAAGAATAACGAAGGCAGCAGCAGCGTAGACCGTAATAACTCGCACAACCTTTCTGCGTTTCAGTTCCTGCCAGAAGTGAGACAACTTATTTGGATCAGAGGTCATCCAGGAGAGCAAGTGGTATAATATGCAATATACAATCTTGGGGATTATGAAACAAGTTTTTGATAAGGCTGGACCTACCCCGAAATTTCTTTTGATATGCTCTGAGTTGTAGGCTGGACCTGGAATTCGGGCTTCATACTTTTCATTATTGGGACACCTGGCCGGATTTCACAGGTTATTGTCCGGGATTTTGTCCATCCGCTCCTGTTTTTCCATACAGGCTGGTGTCGATATTTCTGGAATAGATAAATTTAATCCAGATATTAACTTATGAGGTGTTTATCTGGCCAGACTAGTTGCAGGGATGGTTGATGAAGCAAAATACCCGGACTTATCAAATTTCTGCACCTTCTCTTCTCAATGATCTTTCATGTAATGAGTTAGAATGTATCTGGAGGCTTCTGCTCCATTTGCTTATGAGTCTCCAGGCTGTTTTACAGAAGGAATTTGTGAGATTAAGATATTTCTTTTTAAATTGGGTAGTTTCCTTAAATCCCAACATTTATGAAAATTCTATCCGCATCATCCATCCTTATGCTCTCAACCATCCTGGGGACCTGCTATGGCCAGATCGCAGGTACTGCACATGACTTTTCTTCCGAGTCCTGGGCTCCTGCACAAAACAGATTGTGTGCCGTTTGTCACACCACACACAATGCGAGCACCATCCCGAGTGCTCCGTTATGGAACCATGAAACAACGGCGGTCGCCGGGTATACCCTTTACTCTTCCGCCACCTTTGATCCACACGGTGGAACCTCCATCACGGAACCCGGTGCAAGCTCCAAACTCTGTCTGAGCTGTCACGATGGAACGGTGGCCCTGGAAAATTTCGGGGGGATTACCACGGGGACCAATTACATAGCTGGCGCATACAGGATCGGGGGAGTGACCGGAGGCGATCTGTCCGACGATCATCCCATCTCCTTCGAATATACCACGGCGCTGGTTTCACTCGATGGCGGTCTCAATGATCCTGCCACGACCTCTTCCGGACTCGGGGGGACCATTGCCCAGGATATGCTTTTCAATAACCAGTTGCAGTGTGCCTCCTGCCATGATGTGCACAACAAATACGGATTCTCCAGGCTGTTGAAAATGGAGAATACCAACAGCCAGTTATGTCTGACCTGCCATAACAAATAGCGGACCATTCATCCTGGTGTATCAATGGCCCGCTCATTTGTGATCAAAATACATGTTACTTTGAACAGGGTCCCTGTTATCGTGCTTTTGTCCATGGCTACGTTCATCCTGCTGGATACAGGGTGTACAGGTCCTCCCGTTAAACCCGGCGAACCGGACGAAACCATTGTCTATCCTCCCCCGCCTGCCATGCCACGGATCCAATACCTCACCTCGTTCAGTTCCTCTGAGGAATTCTGTGATCCCCAGAGCAGGTTCAACCGGTTTGTTTTCGGTGAAGAAGACCCGATGCCAATCATCAAACCTTATGGAATTACCATTCACGGAACAAAAATATACATCTGCGATACGGGATTGGGCGGATTGGAAGTGCTGGACCTCGGGGATCACAGCTTTGCGTATTTTAAACCAGGAGGACTGGGCCAGCTGCAATTCCCCCTGAACTGTGCGGTTGACGACATGGGATATCTGTATGTGGCTGATGGGAACAGAAAGCAGGTGGTGGTCTTCGACGCCAATCTGCAGTACGTGGATGCAATCACCCTGGAAAATAGCGCCAAACCGACCGATGTGGAGGTGAATGATTCGCTTCTTCTGGTTGCGGCGATGGATGACCACTCCATCCACGTATATGATAAGTCTTCCCTCGAATTCCGGAGGAGGATACCTGAAGCTGGAATTCCCGCTCCGATAAGGCTGTATCAACCGGCCAATCTGGTATTAATCGACTCCCTCCTGATGGTGTCTGACATTGGTGGATGCAGGGTAGCGCTTTTCAGCCAGGGTGGAACCGCACTTTCCTCATTCGGAAAACCCGGCCGGGGATTTGGCGATTTCACCAGGCCGAAAGGTATCGCTGCCGACCGGCAGGGTAATATCTACGTGGTGGATGCCGCTTTCGAGAATATACAGATTTTTAACCCGGAGGGAGATTTGCTGATGAATTTCGGCGGGACCTATTCCGGACCCGGCGGGATGTGGCTGCCCGCAGCAGTGGCCATTGATTATGAAAACCTCGAACATTTCAGGGATTACGTGAACGAAAGGTATCACCTGGAATACCTGGTATTTGTCACCAACCAGTACGGGCCAGACCGGGTCAGTGTTTATGGATATATTGGACCCACTGAATAAGCCTGGCCGGACCATCCTCCCGGAAATGAAAAACAAACCAGACATAGCACTATTATTAATCGTTCTGGCCATCCTGGGGATGGCCTGCAGCCCCTCGAACAGGCAGAGGGTGCTTTCCTTCTTTTTCGATGGCGTCCCGGAACCTGAAAGGGATTCTGTGAGGAAAACAGAGCGTCTGGCCCCCGGTATTGAAGAAGAAGTTCTGGATTCAGCCAAAATCGCATGGATCGATCTGGTTGTTTCCAATCACGCTCCTTACAGGGACAAAAAATGTACTTCATGCCATGACCCCTATGAACTGGGAACTCTGGTCAGTCCGGAACCGGCATTGTGCTACGGGTGTCATGAGGATTTTACCACTCGTTTTACCCGGCTGCATGGACCCGTTGATGCAGGATTCTGCTCCTCCTGCCATCTGCCCCATCAGAGCAGGAATGAGCAACTGCTGATTGCTCCGGGCAACGATCTCTGCTTTCCCTGCCATCCCGTGGTAGAGGTGGAAAGGCTCCTGACACACCGGGATATCGGCAATGAACCCTGTATCCTTTGCCACGATCCCCACGGGGCAAGGGACAGTTACATTCGACCAAAAGCGATTCCTCTTGAACGTTAGGATCAAATATGGAATACCCTGCATATATCTTTTGATCCTGGGTACAGGCATCATTGCTCAGGACCCATCGCTCTCCCTCGGGCCCTGGAACTTGATCACTGTTACAGGAGAAGTCGGACTGGAAGGCATGTTTCAACAGCGTGAAACAAGGTACAGTGAACTGCTGGACGAACAGACCAGCAAATACCTGATCGGGGGGATCAGGCTCCATACTTCCAGTTATTTCTGGAAACCGGGGATCCTCTCTTTGATGCTGGGGGGTGAATACAATCCTGAAACAAGGAACGAAAAGTACCTGGTCATCCCCGACCGGTCGGAGGTTCGGACCCTGAAGAAGCTGGACATGAGAACAACGCTGTTCGGGGACAGGAAACTGAATCTCACTGCCTGGATCAACCTCGACCAGCATTACTTCAACAGGGAAAATCTCACCAATATCCGGACAAACAACAGGCAATGGGGAGCAAACCTGGGATCATCCAATAAAATCCTTCCTTTCAACCTGCGGTATTATACGCTGAACTGGGACCAGCAGGAAATCGAGGCGGAACGTACATTCAACATGGCCCAGCAGGGCCTGCAGGCAAGGGTGACAAAAACCTTCCACCGTCATGACAAACATGAATTGGCTTACAGTTACGACGATTACCACTATACCTACTCCGAACCCGGAGAGGTAACCAATGAGGTCTACCGGCTTGCACTGAACAACCAGTTCTTCTTCGACCGGGAGAAACGTTTTGGGTCCCGTTCATCGCTCCTCTTTTATGATCAGGCTGGCACTTATACCTTCAACAAGGTGGATGCGTTCGAGCAACTGATCTTCCACTTGCCGCTGAATGTTGACCTTGCCGGCTCAGGCAATTTCTACCGGCTGGAAGATTCCGGTCAGCTGATCACCACCGGCAGGGCCCGTTCCGAGGTCCGCCACCAATTATACGAAAGCTTATATTCACAGGTCTTTTCCGAATATGCTGCCACGCGTCATACGCTTTACCGGGAACAGGAATTCAGGGCCGGTGCCGGTATACGGTACACGAAAACAATTCCGGTGGGAAGGATCAACCTGGAATACAGGTACTACCGTCATCACAATACACTGGAAGGCGAGCCGGGGACCATTCATATCGTCAATGAACCGCTCATCCTGGATGATGGGGGTGGAAATCTCCTGTCGAAACCTTTCGCGGACCCGCAGACCGTCATGGTCACCGATCCGTCAGGGGCCATACGCTATAGCGAGGGATCCGATTATTTCGTTAATGTGTTCAATGAATTCCTGGAGATCGTCCGGATCCCGGGCGGAAGGATCCCCCCCGGTGGAGAGGTCCTGGCAAGTTATGATGCCATGCAACCCGGCAACAGTCATTACGAAGCCAACAATCATCAATTCCATGCAGGTCTGACCCTTTTTGACCGGCTTTTCGAGGTTTATTACAGGGGCGGTACCCAGGGATTTCAGGATGTCGAGTCAGCAGCATTCCTCACCCTGAACCGGTACGACCAGCATGTGATCGGAGGCAGGGTCTATTACAGGTTTCTTTCCGGAGGCGTGGAATACGACCGCTACAACTCCAGCCTGGTTCCCTACCGGCGGATCAATTACTTTCTCAATCTGAATTTCAGGATCCGTTCACGATGGATCCTTTCAGCAAACGGTTCCCTGAGGGACTACAGCCTGCTGGGACCGGAGGTGAACCAGCGGTATATAAATATTTCCGGAAGAGCTTCCTATCAGGCGGCCCGGTTCATAACGATCAACCTGCACGCAGGTTACCTGAGCCAGCAGGGGCGCAACATTGATCTCGGGCTGCTTACTGGTCGGCTGGAAGCAGTTTTCAAAATACGTAACCTTTACCTGAAAACAGGAACGAATTACTATAACCGTAACTATACAAACAGTAACTTTACCTATTCGCGGGTTTTTGTCAGACTGGCGAGGGTATTTTAACCAGTAGCTCCATGAAACGTTTTGCACCCCTGATCATCGTCTTTTTCCTGATCATCCTGTATGCATTCAGGGGTCAGGGATCTTCCTCATCCCAGAGTAACTGCCTGGAGTGCCATGCAGACCTGGTACAAAAAAAAGTAATCCACCCGATCACCGAAGCAGGATGCGAATTCTGCCACTCTTCCACAGGAGAGAAGCACCCCGGAAACACTTCCGGTTTCGAATTCAAAGCTGCCTATCCGGATATGTGCACCCATTGCCATGACAGCAAAAACAATATGAAAAGTGTCCACTCTCCGGTGGAGGAGGGTGACTGTTCAATCTGTCACGATCCCCACGGCTCCGGCTATCCCTTCCTGATCCTGGACGACTATTCCGAAAATGCATGCCTGGATTGCCATTACGTGGAAACGGAATCGGCCGTCAGTGTGCACGGACCCGTCAGGAATGGAAAATGCCAGCAATGCCATGATCCCCACCAGACAGATCACCCCAACCAGCTGGAGAAGGAAACGGGAGACCTATGCATGAGTTGCCACAGTGAAGAGATTGATGCCGGAGACCGGAAGGTCAGGGATATTTCAACGGCCCTGGTTCATGGAAACGTGGTGCATGGCCCCATCAAGAATGAATCATGTATCATTTGCCATACCCCGCACTCCGGCGATTACCCTTTCCAGCTGGTGGCCGATTATCCGGTCAGACAATATACAGAAGCGTCTGTTGCGAATTTTGAGCTATGCTTCAATTGTCATGACTCCGAATTGCTGACCGAACCGCAAACCATGCAGGCTACCAATTTCAGGAACGGTGACAAAAACATGCATTACCTGCATATCCAGGGAAACAGGGGAAGGAACTGCAACCTCTGCCACAATGCCCACGGTGCTCCGAATGACCATATGCTGGAAGATGCAGTGATGTTCGGCAAGTGGAAAATGCCCATGGGCCTTGAACTAACCGAAAATGGGGGTTCCTGTGCTACAGGATGTCACAAACGTCTGGAGTATTCCAGGTTGATTCAGTGACCGAAAAAAAACCATTTGATCCAACAATGGCCTTCAATGGATGATATGATCCACCACATTCTCCTCATACCGGTGATCCTATTCCTCTCAGACCGGGGTTTGACAGCCCAACCTTTTTATAGGGACCAGGATGAGGATATATATCAGATCAGCTGGTCAGGGATGTATCCTGAAGCTGAAAAGGACGGGAGGAACTTCAGGGAAAAATTGGGTGATCTGATCTTCGGAAGGAAGCCAGCCGTGGTTGTCACACCGGTGGGTACCATGGTTGACACGCAGGATCGCTTGTGGCTACTGAACCAGGGTAACGGGACCATCCTGTACCATGGTAAAAAGGGGGAAAGGCTGTTGAGAATGCCTGAAAATATCCCGTTCCCATCACTGGTGGGGGTTTGCAGGATAGATAAACAATACTTGCTTATTACGGATTCCTATCTCAACCAGGTATTTATTCTTGAAGAAGGCAACCGGTTTAACCCGAAGAGATTCCCTCTGGCGGAAGCACTAAACCAGCCAACCGGGATTGCTTTTTGCCATCCGACCCGGGAACTTTGGATTGTTGAAACCGCATCCCACAGGATTTCCGTATTCGATTTGGAGGGGAATCTGGTCAGAACCATCGGGAGACGGGGGACCGGACCGGGGGAGTTCAATTTTCCGACACATCTCTGGATCGATGATGCAGGGACCGCCTATGTGGTGGATGCCATGAATTTCAGGATACAGTTGCTGGACAGTGCAGGAGGCTATATGAGTCATTTCGGCAAGCAGGGACGGGTTTCAGGGTGCATGGCCCGGCCGAAAGGGATTGCAACGGACTCCCATGGACATATTTACCTGGCAGATGCCCTTTTCAACAATGTGCAGGTATTTAATTCCGAAGGAGCGTTGCTTACCTATTTCGGCGGACCGGGAAGCGGACCCGGCGAATTCCGCATGCCATCCGGGATTTTCATTGACGAGGATGACCACATATATGTCACCGATAGTTTTAACAACAGGGTACAGGAATTCCGTCTGGAAAAAGAAGAGTAATATGGCAAGGGTAATGAGATTCATGATGGTCTGCTGCTGGGCAGGGCTGCAGATGAGCAGCGGACAGTCCATCGTCAATACGGTACATAATCTCTCGGCATCCGGACCCGGAAATATCCGGGCATTGTCGGAACAGGAAATCTGTATTTTCTGTCACACCCCACATAACAGCCTTCCTGAGAGTCCATTATGGAACCGGAATGACCCCGGTGTGATCTATGATCTCTATAACAGCAGCTCTTTGGAATCAGTCCCCGGTCAACCCGACGGATCATCGCTCCTGTGCCTTTCCTGCCATGACGGGACCATCGCCCTGGGAAATATACGCAACCGTGTATCCGCTATTGACTTTACCGGTGGGATCACCCACCTTCCTCCCGGAGTATCCAACCTTACCACGGATCTTTCCGATGACCATCCTGTTTCCATTGTTTACACGGCCGGACTTGCAAGTACGGATGGTCAGCTTTACGATCCTGCACTGGTCACTTACCCGGTGACACTGAGTGATGGCAAGATCCAGTGTACTTCCTGCCATGATCCGCACAGGGACCTTTATTCCAAATTCCTTGTGATGACCCCGCAGTTCTCCGAACTCTGCATGCAATGCCACAACCGAAGCTACTGGTCCTCTTCCATTCACCGGTCCTCGACAGCTGCGTGGAACGGGTCCGGTGATGATCCCTGGTTCCACACACCGTACAATACAGTAGCTGAAAATGGGTGTGAAAACTGTCATCATCCCCATTCCGCCAGCGGTGAGACGCGCCTGATGAACTACCTGCCTGAAGAATCCAATTGCCTTGTCTGTCATAATGGGAACGTTGCTGTGGTCAATGTAGCAAATGAACTTTCGAAAACTTTCACCCACAGCACCTACGATTATACGCTCGTGCATGATCCACTGGAGGACCCCCTGGTGGTGACCATGCATGTGGAATGTCAGGATTGTCATAACCCCCACGCGGTAAACGGAGATGTCAACTCACCACCCCATGTGACAGGGACCCTTATCGGGGTTGCTGGGATCAACATCGGTGGTACACCGGTGAAACCTTCACTCTACCAGTATGAGATCTGCTTCAGGTGCCACGGGGACAGCCCCGGGAAACCGGCGGGCTATACCACCCGACAGATCGAACAAAATAATACCCGTCTGGAATTCAATCCCGGAAATCCATCCCATCACCCCGTGGCAGCTCCCGGGCAAAATGCTGATGTGCCCAGCCTGATCGCCCCGGATTACTCTGAAAGCTCCATGATCTATTGTACGGATTGCCACGCCGGAGACGGGCCCACCGGGTCGGCAGGTCCCCACGGTTCGAACTGGCAAGCACTGTTGAAATACAGGTATGAAACCTCAGATTATACGGCAGAGTCGGCCGAAAATTATGCCCTTTGCTATTCCTGCCACAGCAGGAATTCCATCCTGAATGATGAGTCTTTCAGCTACCATTACAAGCATGTCGTTGAAGAGAACGCACCATGCAACAGCTGCCATGACCCGCACGGAATAAGCTATACGCAGGGGAACAGCACCAACCATTCCCATCTCATCAATTTTGATATGAATATTGTCATGAGCAGCGGCGCCAGTGTGGCCCGGTTTGTGGACACCGGGTATGAAAATGGTTATTGCCAACTGCGCTGCCATGGAAGAGGACATGGCATCGGAATGTCATACTGATTTTTTTTGTTTGAAGTAATTGAAATATTAAACGGATGACAGGATTTACCCAGAACAGGAAACAGACATTTACCGGATATACTCACCTCTATCTCCTTTCAGTAAATAGCGTTTCACACTTAAAATCAGTATTATCAAGTATCTCTAATTCTTGACCGACAAAATTTATTGAAGGTCTAACAGAAATAGTTCTTACCTTACTATTGCTAATTACTAATTTCTTTAAGCGATATCCTATATGACACTCTATTGAATCGAATATGCAACTTTCAAATTCTATTGGTCCTTTAAATACTGTATTGGCAACTTTTAGGTTTCCTCCGTATGTTGCATTCGGGAATTCTATTGCACTGTCAATTTCTTGATTCGCTAAATTTTTGTGCTTATTTAGATGTTCCCAAAATTCTCTATCATTCATTTTGTTGGGCTTTATGTGAATTCCAAGAGACATAAGGTACAAAAATCCCAGCCTATTATGACCGGGATCTAAAATCAAATAATCCTTAGAATGAAAGTCGGCACCTCAAATGAATTGGTGGTTTTCAGCTTTACTTCTTGAAAATAAAATACACCGCCAGCACCAGGAAAAGGAACCCGATCAAATGGTTTGATTTGATCGGCTCATTCTTGAATGCCACCAGGGTGAACAGGGTGAATACAAGCAGCGTGATCACCTCCTGGATAACCTTGAGCTCAACGAGTGAGAATGGGCCGCCATTGCCCCTGTAACCAAATTTATTGGCAGGGACCTGGAAAAAATATTCAAAAAGGGCGAGGCCCCAGCTGATAAGGATAATGGATACAAGCCCCAGCTTGCTGAACCACTTCCATTCCGCGAATTTCAGGTGACCGTACCAGGCAAGGGTCATGAACAGGTTTGAAAGGACAAGTAGTCCGATCGTCAGAAGTTGCTTCATCCAGGTAGTGTCATGAAATCCATCCTGCCACCTCCTCCAGGGTCACAGTCCCGATCTCCAGCCTGTTCTTCTTCCGGTACCCCATCATCTCCTGGTGCAGTTTTCCGGGTTTCTCCACCGCTTTGAGTTTTTCGATGGTGGTGTAGCCAAGCGCCATCAGCGGCTCAACCCATTCCTCAGGAATCCCCAGGGCCAGGTATTCTTCTTTCCGGGAGGCAGTCGGGGCCTTCTGGTGGGATTCGGGCTTCATCTGCGGGAAGAACAGCACTTCCTGGATGCTGGAACGGTTTGTCATCAGCATCACCAGCCGGTCCATCCCCAGTCCCATTCCCGAGGTGGGGGGCATGCCGTATTCCAGGGCGCGTACGAAGTCCATATCGATGAACATGGCTTCGTCGTCCCCCTTTTCGGAAAGCTTCAGCTGTTCCTTGAAACGTTCCAGCTGGTCGATGGGATCGTTCAGCTCGGTGTAGGCGTTGCAGAGCTCGTTCCCGTTGACGATCAGTTCAAATCTTTCGGTCAGCTCCGGGTTGTCCCTGTGTTTTTTGCAGAGGGGGGACATCTCCACCGGGTAATCCATCACAAAGGTGGGCTGGATCATGGCGGATTCGGCCTTATCACCGAAAATGGCATCAATGATCTTCCCCTTACCCATGGTCTCGTCCACTTCCACGCCAATCTGATCAGCCGCTTTTATCAGCGTTGCCTCGTCCATTCCGGAAATATCGATCCCGGTAGCGTCTTTGATCGCTTCGATCATGGTCACCCGTCTGAAGGGCCGCCTGAAATCGATCAGCTCTTCCCCGAACCGGATCGCTGTGGTACCGTGCAGGTCCAGGGCCACTTTTTCGATCATTTCCTCGGTAAAATCCATCATCCACAGGTAATCCTTGTAGGCCACATAGATCTCCATCACGGTGAATTCGGGATTGTGGGAGCGGTCCATTCCCTCGTTCCTGAAATCCTTCGAGAACTCGTACACCCCGTCATATCCCCCGACGATCAGCCTTTTCAGGTAAAGCTCATTGGCGATGCGCAGGTAGAGGTCCATGTCCAGGCTGTTGTGGTGGGTGATGAAAGGCCTGGCTGCGGCCCCCCCGGGTATGGGCTGGAGTATGGGGGTCTCCACTTCCAGGTATCCCCTGCTGTTAAAAAGCTCCCGCAGGGAGTCGTATATCCTGGTCCTCTTCCGGAACAGTTCCCTGGTGCCGGGATTCACGATCAGATCCACGTACCGCTGCCGGTAACGGTATTCGTGATCCGTGACGGCATCATACACCTTTCCGTCCTTTTCCTTGACCACGGGAAGCGGCCTGATGGATTTGCTCAGCAGGGTGAGCTCCTTCACGTGGACGGAGATCTCACCCACCTGGGTCCGGAAGGCGAAACCTTTTACCCCGATAATGTCACCGATATCCAGCAGTTTTTTAAACACGGCATTGTAGAGGGTTTTATCCTCTCCCGGGCAGATGTCATCCCGGCGGATGTATATCTGGATCCTTCCCGAAGAGTCCTGTATTTCAGCAAAGGAAGCGCTTCCCATAATCCTGCGGCTCATGATCCTTCCGGCCAGTGAGATATCCTTCAGCTTGTCTGATGCCTGATCAAATCCGGATGTCACCTCTGATGCGGTGTGGCTGACGGGGAATGTTTCCGGGGGATAAGGATTGAAACCCAGGCGTCTGATCTCTTCCAGAGATGCTCTTCGGATCTGTTCCTGTTCGCTGAATTCGGGATGATGCATCGCAATAACTGTTATTTTGGGCACAAAGGTAAGAAAAAGTGGATTCGGTTGTGTGGGGGAAGTCCCCCGTCAAATTAAACCCTGATTCCTGATCGTATCCTGAATGATTATGTTAATTTTGCATGCAGCGGAAGGAGGATCTGCCTGCCGTAATTTCTTTAATTCGATGGAGAAGAACTGGGTCATAAAAGCACCGGGTGATGAGCAAATAATTGCTTCTTTGTCCCGTGACCTGGGCATCGAAAAACCGCTGGCCCAGCTGCTGGTCCAGCGTGGGATCACCACCACTGAAGCGGCCGGGGAATTTTTCAGTCCCGATCTTTCCAACCTGCATGATCCCTACCTGATGAAGGAAATGGACCTGGCAGTGAAACGCATCCGCGAAGCGGAAAAGGCAGGAGAGAAGATCATGGTCTACGGGGATTATGATGTGGACGGGACCACGGCCGTATCGCTGATATATTCCTTCTTCAAGGACCGGTTCAGGGATGTGGGTTATTATATCCCCGACCGCTACCATGAAGGATACGGAATATCTCTGAAGGGGATCGATCATGCGGCACAGCAGGGTTATACACTGATCATCGCACTGGATTGCGGCATTAAGGCTGTAGACAAGATCGACTACGCAAAGATGAAGGGCATCGATTTTATTATTTGCGATCACCACAATCCCGGCGACGTGATCCCTGCTGCCGTAGCCGTGCTGGATCCCAAGCAGGAAGGCTGCACGTATCCCTATAAAGAACTTTCCGGTTGCGGGGTCGGGCTGAAACTGATCCAGGCGTACTGCATGGCCACAGGGTTGCCTGTGGAATTGATCAATGAATACCTGGACCTGGCGGTGGTGAGCATTGCCTCGGATATTGTACCCATTACCGGGGAAAACAGGATCCTGGCCTATTTTGGATTGAAAAAGCTGAATGAGAATCCTTCCACGGGACTGAAAGCCATCAAGGAGGTGGCGGGGATCCATTGCAAGGAAATTGATATCGAGGATATTGTATTCAGGATCGGGCCGAGGATCAATGCAGCGGGAAGGATGGAATCGGGCCGGAAGGCAGTGGATCTGCTCGTTAGCGAAGAACCTCTGGAGGCTGATATCATCAGTAAAACGATAAACGATTACAACCTTGACCGCAGGAACATCGATTCGGAGATCACCCGGCAGGCTGTCGAAATGATCCGCACGGATGCCCGGATGCGTGAGCGGAACTCGACGGTATTGTACAATCCGGTCTGGCACAAGGGAGTGATCGGGATCGTGGCCTCCCGCCTGCTGGATTATTATTACAAACCCACCGTGATACTCACCAAGTCCAACGGACTGGCCACCGGATCGGCCCGGTCGGTCAACGGATTTGATCTGTATCAGGCCATAGAATCCTGCAGCGACCTGCTGATCAACTTCGGCGGTCACAAATATGCGGCGGGACTGACCATGAAGGTGAAAGATGTTCCCCAGTTTACGGAACGATTTGAAAAGATTGTCAGTGAAAACATTACCCCTGAACAGCTGATCCCCGTGGTGGAGATTGATACGGAACTGCAGCTGAAAGAGATCCATGAAGGATTCTTCGAGGTACTGAAGAAGTTCAAACCCTTCGGACCCGAGAACACGAATCCGGTTTTCCTTTCCGAGAATGTGGTGGACAACGGTTACGGCAGAACCGTGGGGGCCAACGGAGAGCATCTGAAGCTTACCCTGATCCAGGAGGAGAATCCATTCAAGGTCTTTCCCGCCATTGCCTTTCACCAGGGGCGGATGTTCCAGAAGATCAGCAGCGGTGTCCCTTTCGATATCTGTTACCAGCTCATGGAAAACGAATTCAGGGGAAGGGTGAACCTGCAGATCCATATCATGGACATGAAGTTCGATTAAAAATTATAGCGGAACTGGATCTCCGCTTCCCATTTCCGGGATCCCTGTATCAGATCATTTCCGGATCCGATCCGATCCCTGTCGCTGTATGAAAGTACCGAAAACGAACCGGACAGCGCAAGTCTTTTCCCCGTCTTCAGCGAAACCACCCAGTTCACTTTCTGTCCCTCTCCGTAGAAGGCAGGAAAGCGGAAACTGTAATAAAGCCCGGGTTCGTGGATATAGATCCGGTTATCCCATTCTTTCACCTGAAAGACCAGGAATCTCAGTGTGACATTCAGCGCCGGGATAATCTGGATCCGGAACTGCTGGTAAGCTGTAAAGCCTGAAGACGGCATTTCTCCTTCTGACAAAAGGGAAATTACGATCCTGGATTGCCATTGCAGGGTCTGGACCGGGCTGTACCGGAGCAGGAGACTGGCCCTGTTCCTTTTGGTTGTGGTCAGGGGACGGATACCGGCGGTTTCGGCGGACAGCGTGCGCTGCCATACCTTTCTGTCAAGCTGTAGTTTCCAGCGGAACCTGCCTTCACCTGCATGTTGCAGAATGCATCTGCTTTTAAAGCCTGTGGAAGGGACCCCGGTAAGATAGCGGGGTGCCGGATAGAGGAACAGGGCACAGGTGAATCCGGCCTTCATATACCTGCCGGGTTCAGCCTGCAGGTGCAGCGAGATTCCATCTTCATTGCGGATGTGACTGCCTGATGCATAGGATGAGGAAAGTATCCCGCTGAAGCCATTCCCGTAGTGATGCAGAAGCAGCAGCCCCTGGAGAAAATCGCTGAAGTGAACCCGCAGGCCGGAGAGCAGCGCCACGGAATGCAGATCCCTGACTGCCACTTCCCCGAAAGTCTCCGCTTTCGGATGGAACCACCGCCAGTGCAGGCTGAACGTCCTGTGCCATACCGGTGTCGTCCCGATCCGAAGACTGTCTTTCCCTTTTGGGGTCAGACCTGCAGTTTCAATACCGGCCATGGCTCCCAGGGTCAGGTTCCTGTATGGCTGCAGGATCTGGATGCCCGAATGATGATGATAAGCCAGGGACCTTCCGTCGATTTCAGTCCGGGTCCGGTGTAATCCCCCTGTTCGCTGAAGATTCAGCCAGTCAGCCGATGCGGAGGGCTCCGGCAGATGAAAGAGTGAAAGATCTGCATGTTTGCAGGAGGACCAGACCAGGCAGTCCGTCTGACGGATTTTAAAACCGGCCGCGATACCCCGGTGAAACCGGTTTTCATTCAGGGAGGCATAGGGCCTGAGCCCGGACATGGAAAGCCTGTGAACCTCGAAGTTGTCGGGACTGTGGAGGAATCCGGTTCCGTTAACCAGTCCGAGTCCGTGGTGCAGACCGTAAGAACCCAGGATCAGCTGCCTGAGCGTGCCGGTCCCCCGGTACTGCAAATAACCGGAAACAAATTCCGGATGGATGCCGTGGAAAAACGGCTCACCGGGATCTTTGTCAAAGGCCAGGCCGAGTGAGAGTCTGTCCGTCAAACGGGCCCTGATCCGAAAATTGAACCTGAACGGTGTGGACAGATATACCGGTTGGTTACCCGCATCTCCTCCGGCGCTGTATCCTGCCGGTTTCGGAAAGATCCTTCCCAGGTTGCACAGGAACAAATTGCGTGGGGCAGGACCGGGCAGGCTGCCAGGTGCTGACCGGGAGTGGGCTTGACCAGTACCGGACGGGGATGGGTTCACAGTGATGTAGCCCGAAATTTCCTTCAAATGGGACCTGCTGAATCCCGGCAGGACCGCCAGCTCGTAAATGGAATAGAGTTCGCCGTATGTTTCCCTGTACTTCAACAATTGGTGGATCTGGTAAGGTGTGAACAGACCGGATTCACGCAGCACTCCCCCCGTGACCAGGTTCAGATTCAGGGGAGCCTCCAGCCTGTCGGTCTGCTCCTCCAGCATTTCGGTGGGAAGGTCCGTTGCTTCCTCCGGCTCGCTCCGATCTTCCGCCAGGGTCTCAAACTCTTCCGGTATCTGAGAAAACCCTGCCAATGGCAGGAAAAACAGAACCGCGACCTGGATGGACCGGAATTTACAATGTGTAGGCAAGGGAAGCATGGGGGATATTTCCTGTATCGAGGATATACTGACCGGCAATCTGAACGGACCATGACCGGTGAAGGACTTCAACGCCGCAGGCCACGGAGAGGGGTGCGTGTTGCATACCCATGCAGAGACGGACACGATTGGCAATCATGGTTTCCAGCCCGAAACCGGACTGCAGGAAAGTGCCGGGACAGACATGCAGGTCTGCATACAGGGTTGCAGTCTGAAAGAATGTGTAGGAACAGCCCGTGGCAATCGTCATCTCCTTCATCCTGCCTCCTTGCCTCCCGCTGTCCCAGGCAGCAGGATGCATCACGTGGGCACCCAGCATCAGCTCCTCATTCACCCTGACCTGGATACCCAGGGCGCAACTGGTCCCCCACCGGTGAATCCATTCTCCCGGAACGCTGGAAACATGGAAATGTATTCCGGCACCCGCATACACGTCCGGGTGCAGTTCCACTCCGTATGAGATCCAGGCTGCACCGTAACGGAGTCCCGGGATCCCGTATCCTGTCATATGGATTCCGAATGCTCCGCGGGTTACGGGGAACTGGAAGGCGACCGAAGTAACCGACACCTCACCGGTCACGAAGGGTTGCTGATGGTGCAGCGAGAGTGACGGACGCCGGATCCTTCCCAGGCCTGCCTGGTTTTGCATGGCTGCGGAATAACCCGCCCGTGTGGAATAACTCTCCCCGGTGGCTGCAACCGCGGCTTCACCTGCATGGAACTGTCCGCCCGCGGCAGCGCAGGACAAAAAAAAGACCGGGATCAGCATTCCCGGTCTTTTCATCTGCCACCTGCATGGTGGTATCATATGCTGTTCAGTTGGTTTTATATTTGAATTTGACCTTTTTCAGTTCCTCATTGGCTTTCACGATCTTGGTGGCCAGTTGCTGCTTGAACTGAATCATTTTCTCCATGATGACAGGGTCGCCCGTTGCAAGGATCTGCGCGGCAAGGATCCCTGCATTTCTTGCTCCGTCAAGTCCCACCGTGGCAACCGGAATGCCAGGCGGCATCTGGAGGATGCTGAGGATGGAATCCCAACCGTCTATGGAAATGGACGCCCTGATGGGAACCCCGATCACCGGCAGCGGTGTGAGTGCCGCGATCACACCAGGGAGGTGTGCGGCCCCGCCTGCACCTGCGATGATGACCCTGATCCCCCTTTCGGCCGCTTTTTGTGCAAAATCCATGGCCTGCTGTGGTGTCCGGTGGGCTGAAAGCGCATTGATTTCAAAGGGGATCTCCATTTCATCCAGCAAAAGTGCTGCCTGTTCCATCACGGGAAGATCCGATGTGCTTCCCATGATGATGCTGATCTTAGGTTGCATAATCTTTATGGTTCGGGAGGTTCATTTATCAGCCATGAAATTACGATTATTTTTTTTCTTCTGGATCATTGACTATTTTCATGGAAAATATTTTCCATGGTACCGCAGATTGTCAGGGTGGATGACAGACAGTTCAGGTTATACATCGGGCAGGCCAAAATCGAACAGGAGGTGACCCGGATAGCCGGGGAACTGGAAAGAGACTTTTCGGCGAAAGATCCCATCTTCATGCCAATCCTGAACGGGGCATTCATGTTCGCCTCGGATCTGTTCAGAAAATTTGATTTTCCCTGCCAGATCACCTTTCTGAAGCTTGCTTCCTACAGCGGAACCGGGTCCACGGGGACCGTCAAGCAGCTGATCGGAATCAACCGCGAACTGAAGGACCGGGTGGTGGTGGTCCTCGAAGATATTGTGGATACCGGGATCACCCTTGAAACGATCCTGCGGCAACTCTCCGGTTTCCAGCCGGCGGAAGTCAGGGTGGCCACCTTTCTTCACAAACCCGACTGCACCATCAGGGAAGTCAGGCTCGATTACGTGGGTATGGAGATCCCCAATGATTTTGTGGTGGGGTACGGCCTGGATTATAATGAATATGGCAGAAATTTAAGGGAAATCTACCAGGTGGTTGAGTAATGCCGCAAATCTTTATTACTTTTGGTTGCATCTAAAAGAATCACAGGTTTATGCTTAATTTGATATTATTCGGTCCACCCGGATCGGGAAAGGGTACCCAGTCGGAGAAAATCATTCAGAAGTACAAACTGGTGCATATTTCAACGGGCGATCTGCTCAGGGAAGAGGTGGCCAACCAGACGGAGCTGGGCATGAAGGCGAAAAAGATCATGGACAGCGGGGAACTTGTTTCTGACAGGATCGTGATCGGAATGATCAGGAAGAAACTGGAGGAGCACAGAGCCGGACCGGGATTCATTTTCGACGGTTTCCCCAGGACGGTGGCACAGGCCAGGGAACTTCGGAAGGCGCTGACCGACTATGATGAAGAGATCAGTGTGATGATCTCGCTGGATGTGCCCCGCGAAGAGCTTGTGAAAAGATTGCTGAACCGGGGGAAGGAAACCGGACGCACGGATGATAACCTGGAGACCATCAATAACCGCATCGATGTTTATGAAAAACAGACCATCCCGGTGGCACACTATTATGACAAAATGCGCAAATATGTGCCCGTGGACGGCATGGGCTCCATCGATGCCATATTCAAGCGCATTGTGAAGGTGATCGATCAGGTTAAATGAGTGCATCCACAAATCATTGCGATGTCCAACCAGAATTTCGTCGATTACGTCAGGATCTTCTGCAAATCGGGTCATGGAGGAAGCGGATCGGCGCACCTCCACAGGGATAAATTCACCCGAAAAGGAGGACCTGACGGTGGCGACGGCGGCAGGGGAGGGCATGTGATCCTCAGGGGAAATGAACATCTGTGGACCCTGTTGCACCTGAAATTCACAAAACATGTGTCTGCATCGGGCGGAGAAAGCGGGGGCTCCTCACTGAAGACGGGAGCCAGCGGCAAGGATGCGATCATTGAGGTGCCGCTGGGAACGGTAGCGCGGATCGCGGACACCGGCGAGCAGCTCCTGGAGATCACTGCGCATGGTGAGGAAAAGATCCTGATCAGTGGTGGTCGCGGGGGACTCGGCAACGATCATTTCAAGTCCGCCACCCACCAGACGCCCAGGTTTGCCCAGCCGGGGGAGCCGGGACAGGAAGGATGGTTCATCTTTGAACTGAAACTTCTGGCAGATGTGGGACTGGTGGGATTCCCCAATGCCGGCAAGTCCACCCTCCTGTCGGCCATGTCTGCCGCCAGACCGAAAATTGCCGACTATCCCTTCACCACGCTGGTGCCCAACCTGGGTATCGTGAAATACAGGGACGACCGTTCTTTTGTCATGGCCGACATTCCGGGTCTCATCGAGGGGGCCGGCGAGGGGAAAGGTTTGGGCCACAGGTTCCTGCGGCACATTGAAAGAAATTCCATGCTGCTTTTCATGATTCCGGCCGACAGCAGGGATATCCCGGGAGAATATCAGATCCTCCTGCGGGAACTTGAAAAATACAACCCGGAATTGCTGGACAAGAAAAGGTTGCTTGTGGTATCCAAATCGGATCTGCTGGATGAAGAACTGAAGGAGGAGATTATCCGGGAAATGCCGGATGTCAGGTACCAGTTTATCTCCGCCGTTGCCAATCACGGACTTGTGAAACTGAATGACCTGATCTGGAACATCCTGAATTCCTGACTTTCTCATGGAGGGACTGCTATCACTGGATACGCGTCTGTTTTTAGCGGTTAACAGCCTGCAAAGTGAGAACTGGGACGCCATCATGTCGTGGTTCAGCGGGAAGTTGACATGGTGGCCTTTTTACCTGCTGGTGCTGGTTTACCTGGGATGGAAAAAAGGCTGGCAGCTGCTTCCCCTGGTGCTTTTTGTGGCGATGGCGGTGGCCATGACAGACCAGACATCGGTACACCTGTTTAAAAATGTCTTCCACCGGTTGAGGCCCTGCCATGAACCTTCCCTCGAGGGAATGGTGCACCTGGTGAATGACCAATGCGGAGGGCAATATGGTTTTATCTCATCCCATGCGGCCAACACAGCCGGGGTGGCCATGCTGGTTTGCCTCCTGGTCCGGAGATGGTGGTTCGCAGGAGTCATGATCCTCTGGGCTTTCCTGGTGGGCTACAGCCGGATCTACCTGGGGGTCCATTATCCCGGCGATGTGCTGGCGGGGTGGTTGTGGGGAGTGCTGTGCGGAGGTATGGTTTATGGATTATTCCGGATGGTGATGATCAGGCTGCCCGCCTCCTGGTGGATCAAAGGCAATGATAACCGCTTCATATCCGGGTGATGCTCTGTATTGCGAGCGAGTATAGCGATCCCTATTTGAACCTGGCTTCCGAGGAATACCTGTTAAAAGAACGTTCGGAGGACTTCTTCCTGCTTTACAGGAATGCCCCGTGCATTGTCATCGGGAAACACCAGAATGCCATGGCTGAAGTCAACCACGCATTCATCCGGGAGCGGCAAATCAGGGTGGCACGGCGGATCTCGGGAGGGGGTGCGGTCTACCATGATCCGGGCAATCTGAACTTCACCTTTATCACCACGGGGGAAGAAGGAAAGCTGGTTGATTACGGAAGATATACACTGCCCATCATCGAGGCGATGGGTACCCTGGGACTGAAAGTTTCCGTTGGGAAGCGGAACGAGTTGTTGCTGGGAACGAAAAAGATATCCGGGACCGCATGCCATGTCTTCAAGCACAGGGTGCTCCACCACGGAACCCTCCTGTTCTCGTCTGACCTGGAGACCCTGGAAAATGCTCTCCGGGCAGGGGAGGGGCCCCGTGAAGACCGGGCGGTCAGGTCCGTCAGGTCGGAAGTGACAAATATTAGCGACCACCTGCCTGATGAAATGGATATCCTGGATTTTCAGGACCGCATCCTGGATTACATCCTGCGAACGATGGCGGGAGCGGTTCCATACAGGTACAACCGGGAAGACCTGAAAAGGATCCATGTGCTTCGTGATTCAAAATTCAGCACCCGGGAATGGAATTTCGGATACAATCCCGGCTACCGGTTCAGCCGGAAGGGCTGACAAGAGAGGCACTGATCGAAGCGCTTTGCTAAGTATCTGACCGGATCAGTTCCACCAGCCTGTCCGTTTGCAGTCGCACTCCATCCACCGAATACCTGGCCTGCAGATAATATACTTCCCGCTCCCCGAGCAATTTTTCAATAAAGTCAAGCATCTCGGCCTCCGTTTTCCCCCTGATCAGCGGCCGTTCTGTCCTGGAATGCAGCAGCCGGTCCCGCAGGGCAGCGGGGGATAGCCTGAGGTAGATGGTGCACCCCTGCTCGTTCATGATCCGGATCATGTCGTCGTGGCACGGGGCTCCTCCTCCGGTGGATACCACCAGCTTTTCTCGCTGGCACAGTTCCATGAGGACATCGTATTCCCATTTCCGGAAGGCTGTTTCTCCCTGTTTCCTGAAAATACCGGGTACGGTCATCCCGGATCTCTCTTCGATCATCCGGTCCATATCCACATAACTGTATCCAATTTTCCTGGCAAGCCTGGGTCCGTGCGTGGATTTTCCGGAGCCCATAAAACCGATGAGAAAGATCCTGGAATGCATGTTACCAGTCCAGCGTAAACTGTCCGTTTAAATCGATCCGGTCCTTTTTCCCGTCCGTCTCCTTCTCCTCTTTGGGTTTGACGATGACCAGCGGTACGTCATCCGGATTCACCCTTTTTTGGCCGGTCTTCTCTTTCGTTTTTTCCCTGGCTGCCGTTTTCTGCTCGGGCTTTTTCTGCTCGGGCTTTTTCTGCTCGGACTTTTTCTGTTCGGACTTTTTCTGCTCCGGTTTTTTCTGCACCGGTTTTTCCGGGGCTGGTGTCTTCTCCCTGCGCACTTTTCCTCCGGAGGCGACCGGCGGAGGTGGTTTGCTTCCGGTTTCAGGAACTGATGGCGGTGCTTCCACTTCGCTGGCCGGTGGCTCTTCCACGGGCAGGTGACCTTCGACCTGCTCCAGGGGAGCCAGTTCCTCGATCACCTTCACCTCGTATTTGGACAACCGCTTTCCCCTGGCCCTGTAACTTTTCACTGCGATGAATTCTGCCACTTCAATGATTTCCGGATCGCGGTCCTTGTTCTTTCCGCCGAATTTAAGCTCCAGTCGAGGGAATTCCACCTCCGTGATCCGGATCAGCCTGGAATCGGGGTGATCACCGATAAAGCGGGAGGACTTCCCGGTGGGTTCGATGTGGAAACGCTTGACATAATAATAATCCATTTCCGCATCAAAGTATGCAGCCGACCAGATCTTCCTGGGCCGGAATTTTTCTATGATCCAGGCGTCATCCTCAAAATGGTTGCTCAAATCGAAGCTGGTAATCCTGAAATGGCCCGATTTGGTGATGACCAGCAGTCTGTCATCCCCGGAAAATTCACCCAGGAAGCGGCCCCTTCCATCCACATTCAGACGCATCACGTCCTCATCAAACCAGATCTTTCTGCCTCCCAGGGTGGAAACCCCCTTCTCCTTCATGACGATTTTCTGAACCGCATGCCTGGTGAGGATGTTGCCCATGGCTCCCCTTCCCTTGATGGCAAGGTCCGCAAAATCGTATTCGAAGACGGTGTTTTTCAGACGGGGCCTTGGTTTCAGGTAAACTTTCACAGTCTCTGCCTCACCATTCGGATTGGCACTGAAGTAGAGAATGCGGGTGTTCTTGTGTTCTTTGGCAATATAATAGGTTCTGTCACGGGTGACCCCTGTCACGGGGGCGCGCTTGATCATCACCTTGCCCGTATTTCCGTCAAAATAGGCCAGGTTGTAAATGGTGCGCCTGTCATTTCTTTTAAAGACAGTCGCATGAATGATGTCTTTTCCCACAAACTGTTTATCGGAAACCTTGGATACGATGAAGCTCCCGTCTTTCAAAAAGACAATGATGTCATCAATATCGGAGCAGTCACACACATATTCATCTTTCCTGAGCCCCGTCCCGATGAATCCGTCCTTCGCATTCATGTAGAGCTTCTGGTTGGCGGCGACAACCTTGGTAGCCTCGATATTGGCAAAGCTTCTCAGTTCTGTTTTCCGTTCAAATCCGGCCCCGTATTTTTTCTTGATCTGTCTGAAATAGTTGATGGTGAACTCCACCAGATGCTCCAGGTGGTTTTTCACTTCCTCCATCTCCTTTTCCAGTGACTTGATGTATTCGTCAGCCCGCAGGACATCATATCTGGAAATACGCTTGATCTTGATCTCCGTAAGTTTGATGATGTCTTCGCGGGTGACTTCCCTGAGCAGTAGTTTTTTATACGGATCAAGTCCCCTGTCGATGGTTTCGATCACGCTTTCCCAGGTTTCACACTCCTCGATATCCCGGTAGATCCGCTTCTCAATAAATATCTTCTCAAGGGAAGAGAGGTGCCAGTCTTCCTGCAATTCCTCCAGCCGGATCTCCAGTTCCCTTTTGAGCAGTTCCTTGGTATGGTCGGTATTGATCCTCAATACATCGCTGACTCCCACGAACCTGGGTTTGCCATTTTCGATCACGCAGCAGTTGGGAGAGATGGGCACCTCGCAATCGGTGAATGCATAGAGCGCATCAATGGTCTTGTCGGAAGATACATTGGGTGCAAGATGGACCACGACTTCCACAAACTCGGCCGTATTGTCATCGATCTTCTTGATCTTGATCTTTCCTTTCTCGGTGGCCTTCACGATGGATTCGATCAGGTTCAGCGTGGTTCTGCCATAAGGCAGATCCCTGATGACCAGGGATTTATTATCCAGCTTCTCAATCTTTGCCCTGACCCTGATGGCGCTTCCCCGCACCCCGTCGTTGTACCTGCTCACTTCCGCCAGTCCCCCGGTGGGAAAATCGGGATAAAGCACAAAGGGTTTTCCCTCCAGGTATTTGATGGATGCGTCGATCAGTTCGTTGAAATTATGGGGCAGGATCTTGGAAGAAAGTCCCACCGCGATCCCTTCTGCACCCAGTGCAAGCAGGAGGGGAAATTTCACCGGGAGGGTGACGGGCTCCTTGTTCCGGCCGTCATACGACAGCTTCCATTCCGTGGTCTTCGGATTGAAGAGCACATCATTGGCGAATTTGGAAAGGCGGGCTTCGATGTACCTGGGAGCAGCGGCCCCGTCACCTGTATAAATATTTCCCCAGTTTCCCTGGGTGTCGATCAGCAGTTCTTTCTGCCCCAGCTGCACCAGCGCATCTCCGATGGATGCATCCCCGTGCGGGTGGTACTGCATGGTGCTCCCGATGATGTTGGCCACTTTGTTGAACCTGCCGTCATCCATCCGTTTCATGGCATGCAGGATGCGACGCTGAACCGGTTTCAACCCGTCCGTGATGTGGGGAACGGCACGCTCGAGGATCACATAGGAAGCATAATCGATGAAATAGTCCTCATACATGCCTGTGAGATGGGTGATCTTCACCTCATCCCCGGGATGTTCCTGTTCACTGTTCGAGTCAAAAGCAGTATGATCGAAATCTGTCATCTGTATCTGCAATGATGCTTCGTGGTCATTCGCCGAACGCGCACCGGATCAGCGCGCGCACCGGATCCGTACACTTCCGTCTCTGGCCCGGATCCGTCCGGTCAGGCCACTTCTACCGGATCTTCTTCCACCCGTAACCTGTCAATGATAAAATCCTGTCGCTCGGGAGAGTTTTTTCCCATATAAAACCGCAGTATATCGTGCAGATCATCGTCCTTTTTCAGGCGAACGGGCTGCAGGCGGATATCGGGACCGATGAAATGTTTGAATTCATCGGGGGATATTTCTCCGAGTCCCTTGAAACGTGTAATTTCGGCATTCTGTCCCAGGGATTTCAGCGCAGCCACCCTTTCCTCTTCGGAATAACAATAGATGGTCTCTTTCTTATTCCTTACCCTGAAAAGCGGGGTCTGCAGGATGTGGAGATGTCCGTTGCGTACAAGGTTGGGAAAAAACTGCAGGAAAAAAGTCAATAACAGCAGCCTGATATGCATCCCGTCCACATCCGCATCGGTGGCGATGACCACATTCTTGTACCGCAATCCGTCCAGTCCGTCCTCGATATCAAGGGCTGCCTGAAGCAGATTGAATTCCTCGTTCTCATATACCACTTTTTTTGTCAGCCCGAATGAATTCAGCGGTTTGCCTCTGAGACTGAATACGGCCTGCGTATTTACATCCCTGGATTTGGTGATGGAACCCGAGGCCGAATCGCCCTCGGTGATGAACAGGGTGCTTTCCTCCTTCCGGTCATCTTTCCCGTTATAATGGATGCGGCAGTCTCTCAGTTTCTTGTTGTGAAAATTGGCTTTCCGGGCCCGTTCCCTGGCCAGTTTCTTGATCCCCGAGATGGCCTTCCGTTCCTTTTCCGATTCCTGGATCTTCCTGAGCAGGATATGGGCGGTTTCCCCGTGTTTATGCAAATAGTCATCCAGTTTGGAGGTGAGGAAATTCATGATGAAATTCCTTACGGAAGGACCGCCCGGTGCGATGTCCTTCGAGCCCAGCTTGGTTTTGGTCTGCGATTCAAACACAGGTTCCTCCACTTTGATGCTGATGGCAGCAATGATGGAGGTCCGGATGTCGGAAGCATCGAAATCTTTCTTGAAGAAATCCCGGATGGTCTTGACCAGCGCCTCCTTGAAAGCGACCTGGTGGGTTCCTCCCTGGGTGGTGTGCTGCCCGTTCACAAAACTAAAATACTCTTCGCCGTATTGCCTGCCATGGGTGATGGCCACCTCGATCTCTCCGTTCTTCAGGTGGATGATGGGGTAGAGGCCTTCCACGCTCATATTCTCCTCCAGCAGGTCCAGCAACCCGTTCTTTGAAGAGAATTTCTCCCCGTTGTAGATGATCGTCAGGCCGGTATTGAGATAGGTATAATTGCGAAGCATCGCCTCCACATACTCGTCCATGAAATTGAATTTCCCGAACATGGTGGGATCGGGTTCAAAGGTGATCAGTGTCCCGTTCCTGCCGGGATCATTTTTCTGGGGATGGTTCTTCAACAGGTTGCCTTCACTGAAATCGGCTGCTTTCACTTTACCCTCCCTGAAGGATTCAATGGTGAAATGGGAGGAGAGTGCATTCACCGCCTTGATCCCAACACCGTTCAGGCCCACTGACTTCTTAAAAACCTTGGAATCATACTTGGCTCCCGTATTCATTTTTGAAGCCACATCCACCACCTTTCCCAGGGGAATCCCGCGTCCGTAGTCACGGATGGTAACCCTGTGCTCGTCGATGGTCACCTCGATGGTCTTTCCGAACCCCATCATATATTCATCGATGGAATTATCGATGACCTCCTTCAGCAGGAGGTAAATCCCGTCATCCGGCGATGAACCGTCGCCCAGTTTCCCGATATACATACCGGGACGTTTCCTGATGTGTTCCCTCCAGTCAAGTGTCTGGATGGTCTCTTCCGAATAAGTCGCTATCATGTCAATCTCCCTGTAAGCCTCCAATTGCAGCACAAATATAACCAAAAGTACGCCCTGTACATCATTCATTTTTCAACACAGGGATTTTGGGAAATGGTTAATTCCGGCCCTTGACGGCCTTTTCCCGTTCCAGCTCCGCCAGTCCCCGCTCCATGATCTGCCTGGTTTTTTCCATGAGATCTTTCAGTTCCGTTTGCTTCACCTCCTCCGGGGTGATCTCGTCGAGTACCCGGATAAAAATATCCGCCCTACCTTTCAGCACCCAGGAACCGCTGTCAAAGGTATTCTCGGTTCCGGTGTGAACAATGGGGATGATGCCGCTCCCCGTTTTTTTCGCCAGCACAAAGGCTCCGTCCATGAAGGGCCTCATGACCCCTGTCTTCGTACGGGTTCCTTCCGGAAAGATCAGGACCGAGGAACCTTTTTTCATTTCCTCCTCTGCGCGGGACAGGAACTGCAGTCCGGCCCGGGCCGATCCGCGGTGGATCCTCACCGACCTGGTCAGGGAGAGTACCATGCCCACGAACGGGAGTTTGAAATTCTCCGCTTTGGAGGTCCATTTGAAGGGCCTTCTCAGTTTGTACAGGGCCAGGATATCAATCAGCGAGCGGTGGTTGGAGACCAGCACCACCGGGCGTTTCCACGGGATCTTTTCCCTGCCTTCCAGGTGCAGTTTCCAGAAGGGTACGAGCGACTGGTAGTGCCATGCCCAGAAGGTCCCCATGAAGTGGGCCGCCACCCGCCGCCTGTCCCACCAGAAGGTAAAAATCCACACCAGCAGGAAAAAAGGCGTGATGATAACGGAAGTGATCACCATCGTAGCCCAGGTGATGGCAGAATAAACCTTCAGGAAACCGCGGCTCATCGAACTGTGATTGACGGACCGAAATTACGAATATTGGATGAACCATGTCCCATTTGTTTTATAAATTCGGGCATGTTATTTCAGACATTGCCGCGAAGCGAACGCCCGGCCTGGCTTTTCCTGATCCTGATCATCCTGGCCGGCTGTGTGGAACGCTATGATCCCGAAGAGGAAGTCCTGAAAACCGGCATCCTGGTCATCAATGCCCACCTGACCGACAGACCGGGGGTGCAGCAAATAAAGATCAGCCGGTCCACCACCCTGCGGATACCCAAATATGAACCGGTTCAGGGCTGTTACGCAGTACTGGTCAGGGATGACGGGACCGACCGGGAGTTTTCAGATGCCGGGAACGGGAAATACGGGAGCCTGCTGGAGGGGGATTTTCTTCAGACGGGTATGTCCTACCGGCTGCATGTGATCACCCCCGATGGCAATGAATATGAATCCGATTTTGAGATGCTGCGACCCGTGCCGGAGATCGATTCTGTCTATTACGCGGTGGAGCCTGATCCGGATGCTGAGGAAAATGGGACAAGGGATGGATTGGGAGTCCGGTTCTACTGTGACTTCACCTATGACAGCGATGCTTACCGGTACCTGCGGTGGGACATGGTGGAAACATATGAATTCCACAATCCGCCCCTGTATAATGTCAGCGATAGAGCCGGTCCGCTCCCGGAAGCAAGCAGGTGCAGGATATGCTGGATCACCAATGAGAATACTGAAATATCCACCCTGTCCCTGACAACGCTTGAAAAGGGAAGCTATATCCGAAAGCAGCTCAACTTCGTGCCCAATATCCCAAAGGAACAGAAACTGCACTGGGGGTACAGCCTGCTGGTAAGGCAATATTCGTTAAGTGAGGAGGCTTTCAATTACTGGGACGAGCTGAAAATCACCTCCCAGGAATCGGGAACGTTTTTTGACCGGCAACCGGCCATTTTGCATTCCAATATATGCAATATCCGGAATGAGGATGAGGTGGTGCTGGGTTATTTCAGCATGTCGGGGATGACCGAAAGGCGTGTCTTTGCGCAGTATGTGGAGGGAATCGACACAAAGCGGGATCCGGAATACTGTGCGGTGAGGATCCCGGGTCCGGGATACAGACTTTCACCGGACGAGGTATATGCCTGCACGAATGCAGAGGGTGCGGCAAAATGCGGCGTTGTAAAAATACAATGCGTGGATTGCAGGTTATTGGAGAACAGCACGCATATCAGGCCGGATTTCTGGTAATCGGAATGTTTTTTGATTAAATTCGAAGTTTTCTCCAACAAAAAGGTCCGGGATGAAGCGTAGTCTGGAAATATGGATTTCGTGCCTGGCAGCAGTCATATGCTTTTCAGGATACCAGCCTCTTTGGTCTCAGGGCCGTTCCCTCGCTGCTCAACTGGAACAGTACGATCAAAAATACGGGAATGATCCCCGCCTGGTCAACGGTGAAAAATACTATTATCCCTATACGCGATCCCAGGGGGATCCTTTCCTTGAGCCATCCCCGCGGAAAACCACCCTGCATATCGGGGGAAATGTGTTTGAGGATCAGGAGATCAGGTATGATATCTATAACCAGTTGCTGGTCCTCGAATATAAAGATGTCTACGGGGCGACTTCCAGCCTGGTGCTTCCCGGTGCCCGGGTGGAGGCTTTCAGTGATGACCGGCGCAGTTTCAAAAAAATGGAAGGACCGGAAGGGAAAGAGAGATTTTTCCAGGTAATACATGAAGGCCCGGTCTCATGCTGCTATTCATGGAAAAAAGAATACAGGCTGGACGCCACATCCGGTGCCGGTGATTATTATTTTACCGAACCGGTCAGAGAAGCATACCTGGTGTGGGGCCATGCGTTTTACAACTACAGGGGCAACCGGAGTTTCAACCGGGTATTTGATACAGAAAATAAAAAACTGATCAGGCAGTTCATGCGCCGGCATCATATCAACGTGAGGAGCGCATCCGAAAGCCAGATGCAATCCCTGATGGAATATTGTAACGCTATTACTGATGAGGCGCAGTAAGCTTGCGATCATACTGTTGCTATTCACCTGGAACGGACTGCTGTCCCAGGAAACGGGCACCAAGCTAAGCCTTGACCTGTCCGGTGCGACTATTGAGGAGTTTGTGGATCAGTTCGAGACCCGCAGCGGGATCCGTCTGTATTTTCAGCCGGAATGGTTCAGGGAGATGAGGGTGGATTATGTGGCCGATTCGGTCACCGCTGATGAGGCCATCCGCGAGGTACTGAAGGGCACAGGGCTGCACTATGGCTATATATCTTCCTCGGTCATTGTCATATTGCCGGAAAGCAGACTCAGTACAACGCTCCCGGACATTTTGTCGGTGGAGGCAAGGCAGGGTAGTGCTGTTGCGGGACAGGAGTACCTGGGCATGAACGGCTCGCAGTATATACAGGGGACACGCCCGGAACAGATCACAAGGACCATTTCCGTGGGCAATCCTTCTTCCGGGACCTCCCGGTCTGTGGCAAGGGTGAAAGGAAAACTGATTCATGTGGAGACCGGCGAACCGGTGGCAGGTGCCACCATGGTGATCCTGGAATCCGGTAAAGGGAGCATTTCGGACCAGTACGGAAATGTGATCATGGCACTTGCCCCCGGAAGGTATTCAGCTCAGTTCAGTTTTATTGGGATGGAAAGAGTGAGTGCGGCGCTGGAGGTTTATTCTGACGGGGAATTCCAGCTGGAGATGAGCCCTGCGGTAATTGCGCTGAACGAGGTCCAGATCCTGGGAGAGCAGTACAGGGATATCAGCAGTACGGATATCGGGGTGGAGCGCTTCAGTATGAAGTCCCTGAAGCAACTCCCCGTTTTCATGGGCGAACGGGATGTGATCAAAATATCCAGGCTCCTTCCCGGGATCACGAGTGCAGGGGAGGCTTCAACGGGTGTGAATGTGAGGGGAGGGAGCGTGGACCAGAACATATTCTACATCAACAGGCTCCCGGTATACAATACCTCCCATCTTTTCGGCTTTTTTTCTGCCTTCAATCCGGACATCATCAGGGACTTTTCCATCTATAAGGGCAATGTGCCCGTGAACTACGGAGGCAGGCTCTCATCGGTTTTCAACATCCTTACGCGGAAAGGGAACAACAGGATCTATACCGCCCATGCAGGCATCAGTCCGGTCTCCGCACACCTGACTTTCGAGGGGCCTCTTCGGAAGGACCATTCTTCCTTCATAGTGAGCGGCCGTTCCTCCTATTCTGACTGGATCCTGAAACGCATCAAAGATCCGGAGATCAGCAACAGCGATGCTTTTTTCTATGATGTGGCCGCATCCATGAATTTTGAACCCGGAACTAAAAACACATTGCAGCTTTTCTATTACCAGAGCTTCGATGATTTCAAGTACGCGGACCTCACCGATTATGAATATGCCAACCGTGGCGGCTCGCTGAACTGGATCAGGAACATCTCCCCGGCGCTTACCTCGAAAGTCACCGCCACCGCATCCACGTACCGTTTCTGCAACGTGGACAAGAGTGAGATCTCAAAGGCTTATTCCCATGAATACCTGTTAAACCACAACGAGGTCCTGGCCGATTTCACCTGGGTACCCGCGTTCAGGCACAGTGTGGGGTTCGGCTCGAGCCTGATCCTCTACAGGCTCGATCGTGGTGTGGTTGAGCCTTTCGGCCCATCTTCCATCCGAAAAAGGCTGGAGCTCGGGTTTGAGCAAGGCCTGGAGGGAAGCCTGTTCATCAGTGACGACATCAACCTGCTCTCGTGGCTCAGCCTGTACGGGGGATTCAGGTACAGTTCCTATTCCAGGCTGGGACCGGAAACGGTGATGCTGTACGAACCCGGAAAACCAAAGGCTGTAAACACCATCGTGGATTCGATTTCCTACGGGAAATTCAGTCCCGTCCGGTTCAACTCGGGACCGGAATTCAGGCTTGCCATGAATATCAAAAGCGGTCAGAATACCTCCTTTAAGCTGGCTTTTAACCAGATGAGGCAATATCTTTTCATGCTCAGCAACACGGTCACCATTTCACCCACAGACCAGTGGAAATTATCCGATTACCACATTGACCCGCAGACTGGTTATCAGTTCTCGTCAGGGGCATATCATATTTTCCCGGATATGGGGATTTCCGGATCCGTGGAGCTGTATTATAAATTCGCAAGGGATATTGTTGAATACAGGGACGGGGCTGATTTTGTCAACATCCCTCTGACGGAAACGCAGGTATTGCAGGGACTCCAGAATGCTTACGGCGCAGAGCTGATGCTGCAGAAAACTTCGGGGAGACTGAACGGCTGGATCAACTACACCCTTTCCCGTTCCGAGATGCTGGTGGCCGGCGATACCGAGTTCGAAAGCATCAACCACGGTAACCCATACCCCTCGAATTACGACAGGCCCCATGTTCTCAATGTGGTGGCCAACTACCATGTGAGCCGGAGATTTTCTGTGGCCTCCAACCTGGTATATATGTCAGGACGGCCGGTAACCTTCCCCGCTTCGCTGTATTATATCAAGGAAGTGGCCTATATTGATTATTATGCCCGCAATGAGTTCAGGGTCCCCGACTATTTCAGGGTGGACCTGTCCCTGACCATAGAGGGAAACCTGAAAGCGGATAAGCTGATGCATTCCACCTGGAGTTTCAATGTTTACAACCTGCTGGGAAGGAAAAACCCGCAGTCGATCTTTTTCAGGTCCGAGGATTTCTTTGTGAGGGGATATGCATTCTCAGTGATCGGGGTCCCCGTATTCACCCTGTCCTGGAACGTAAAACTGGGCAATTATGAAAGCAATTAGGAGGGTGGGGATCTTGATGGCCCTGGCTGCCTTCCTTCCGGCCTGTGTGGAGAGATATTATCCGGAGGATGCAGATCTTTTTACAGGGATGCTGGTGGTCAATGCACTGCTTTCAAATGGATCCGGAACCCAGGTCATCAATCTGTCCCGGAGCGACGGACTCGTTTTTCCGGAATACATGCCCGAACCGGGTGCTGCCGTACAGGTGGAAAATGAAGAAGGCGACCAGATCGGTTTTACCGATTCGGGCGACGGTGATTACCTGGCTGATCTTCCCGAGGACTTCCTTCAGGAAGGCGGCAGCTACCGGCTTTTGATGATCACCTCTGATGGGAAGAGGTATGAATCCGAGTTTACCACCCTGCAACCGGCCTCGAACATAGATTCGGTTTACTACAGGCTGGAAACTGTCCCGGGAGATGAACCGGGCACCACGCTGGAAGGGATCAGGTTCTACCTGGACTTCCATGTTGATTCCGGATCCGGTCGCTTCCTCATGTGGGACCTGACCGAAACATATGAATTCCATAACCCCCCTTATGAAGGCTTCATCTATGACACGGACCGTGTGCTGAAGCCTCTGCCGGACAGCATGTCTGACCGTCAGTGCTGGATCACCCTGCATATTCCGGAGATCTTCACACAGGAAACAGGGAACCTGACGGCGGGGCGCTACTCCATGAAACCGCTGCATTTCGTATCCAACCAGACCCAGCGTCTCAGGCACGGATACAGCCTGCTGGTCAGGCAACTGACGCTGGACGAGGCCGCTTTCAGGTACTGGGACGATCTGAAGAAGAATGTCCAGGAAGCAGGTGCGCTGTTCGACACCCAGCCATCCATCACCCCGGGCAATATCTGCAGCTGTGATGACCCGGATGAAAGGGTGCTGGGTTTCTTCACGGTCTCGGCAGTATCTGAAAAGCGAATATTTGTCAGCGATTTGGAGGGGCTGGATGTACCGGACCTTTTATTCTGTTTTCCTACGTTCGAATTTCCCAGGTTATCCTATTTCCGGCTGCGGGATCTTCCGATCTTTCTGTCCAGAGCCACCTGGCCGGAAACGGGAGAGATCATTACCGGTGAAACCGACCGTAAATGCCTGGACTGCCGTCTTTACCGGGGCAGCTCGGGAGAACCGCCGGATTTCTGGCCAGAAGGATGAGAAACCAACGGATCCATATCGCCATCCTGATCTTCTGGATCATCCTGCCCGGTCAGGGTATCTGCCACGTGGTGCAAAGTCCCGCGCCGACCTCATGCCTGCCAGCTTCCTGGCCTCCAGCGCGGCCACAAAAAGATTCGGTGCTGAAAGAAACCTATGCGCTGATGACAGACCGGAGCATCTATATTTCGGGAGAAAACATCCGGTTACGGATCTTTAACCGGAGCAGTGAAGCGGTGAGATCACTTCCCTGGAGTGATGTCCTCCACGTGGAACTGATCACACCCAATGGGACGGCGCTGGCAAGGGAAAAGATCTCCGTAGGTCCGTCCGGCGGAACGGGTACCCTCACCATCCCGCAGGAGATTGCATCGGGCACCCATTATCTGAAAGCTTATACCAGCTGGATGCGCAACTGCGGGCCGGGAACCTTCACTTACCTCCCCCTCCGGATCATCGACCCATTCACCAATTCGGTACTGGAGGTTGACACTGCAGGGAGTTACACTTCCTATCCCGGCCTGTTATCAGCCGATCAGGACGAGGAACCGGCCGGGAGGCTCCTTTGCGCGCTTCAGGGTGGTGAATACGGTTCCAGGGAAAAGGTTGAGGTCGGTCTGGCGTGGAACGATCCTGCCCGCTCCGCCATGCTCTGTGTTTCGGTCTCCATGGAAGGAACACACGGTGCTCAATATGGTTCAGGTCCCGGATGCAGCATCCCGGGGCAGGGAGAAATGGATTTCATTCCGGAAACCAGGGATGTTGCCATGACAGGTACCGCGGTAAGCGGACCGGAAGAAAAGCCGGTACCCTATGCCATCATTTATGTGTCCGTTCTGGGTGAGGACGACAACTTTTACTGTTGTTATTCCGATTCGGAGGGCCGGTTTTACCTGGCATTCCCGGACCGCCGTGGCCGTGAGGATCTGTTTATTTCCGCCCGCCATGAAGATTACGAGGACATTGAGCTTCTGATCGATCAGGATTTCAGCAATGGGAACATCAGGCTCCCGTCCTTTCCGGTTCTGCCTGATGATTCGGACAGGATTTTGGCTGCCGCGCTTTCTGTCAATGCACAGGTGATGCAGCAGTATGCCCCGGGTTCTGTAAGAGATATGGCGTCTCCCGAAAAAAACGATCCCGCTTCCGAACTGAATCGAATGGATCCTGAATACAAAGGAGATGAAATGGCACATGACATGGGATCTTTCTATGGCCAGCCATCCGCCACCATTCGTTTCGACGATTTTATCAGGCTGGCCAACCTGGAAGAGTATTTCATGGAACTGGTACATCATGTGGTGGTGCGAAAAAGCAGGAGTGGTAAAGAATTACAGGTACTGGGGAACCATCCCGATCTGGGGGTGTTCAAACCCCTGGTCATGATCGACGGAGTGGCCATTTTCGATGTGGAGTCCCTTCTCGGCGTTGCACCCGGACTTGTAGAACGGATTGAAGTGGTGAACGCTCCCTATGTCAGGGGTGATGTGACTTTTGGCGGGATCGTCAATGTGATTACCCGGGATGGGAACCTGGGGTACATAGATCTGCCCTCGTCCGGACTCCTGGTGGATTACCAGATGCTGCTGGAGCCTCCTGGGGGTCCGCCAGCAGCACCTCCGGAAGATCCCCATTTCCCGGACCTGAGGAACACCCTGTACTGGAATTCCTCCATGGATCTGGATCCCGGTGCAAAAACAAGTTTCAGCTTCTATACTTCGGATGCAAAGGGGAAATATGAGATCCTGATCAGGGGGTATGACGATACGGGGAAATTCCTTGAGAAATCAATCCCTTTCGAGGTGAAGTGACCGTCTGTCACCCGGACAAGAGCATCAGCTTATCCACACGAGGTCTTTTCCCCACCGTTCCTCCAGGGTTCCCATGACAGTGTGGTGGGCGACCCCCAGCATGAAGCCCCCGCCGGAACCATTCAGCTTCAAATAATAATCGTTGGATACCTGTCCTTCGATCCATGCATCGGTCATGTGGTCCGGGATCATTTTCCGGAAATGGTTGAACTGAAAATCGGAAACCAAACGGACCAGCAGCCCGATGTCCGCATCGCTCCTGCCCAGCAGGGCTTCGATCAACCTGTCGTTCAGCGGCAGGTATTCTTCCCGGATGACGGATTCATAGCCCGGATCCTTCATTTGTTCCAGGAAGTGCCTCACCAGTGGTCCCGTATCGAATTTCTCCCCTGAGTCGAGCAGGAAGAACCGGTACCCGCCAGGGAGCCCGGTCAGATCCAGTTCCACCGTGCGGATTGTCTGACCGTTTTCAAAATGCAGGGGTACGCCGGTGTGACAGGTGAGCGCATCCACCCCCGAGCTTTTTCCGTGAAAAAAAGATTCGATCAGCGCCAGGTCCTCCTTCCGTTTTACCAGCGGGATCTTCCCGGCGGCCGGAAAAAAAAGGTCATAAACGGCTGCGCTGACAGTGCCCGAACTACCCAGTCCGTATCCCACGGGAATGTCCGAATCAAACCAGTATTCCCTTTGCCGGGTATTGAAAAGTTCAAGGTCAGGTGCCGCATGGAATGCATTTGGTGGAAGACCCTCGAGGTAAGCGTAAATGTCCTGCAGTACCTTCCGGGACATTTCCACGTCCGGCTCCCTGCCGGGGGGAGTCGCCCTGCCGGTGAAAGCCTCACCGACATGCCTGACCCGGGTACTGAATTTCTGAAAGGGGACGGTCAGGGCGCTCCCTTCCACGACCACGCCGTATTCGCCCGCCAGCATGATCTTTGACGGATAGGTGCGTAATGCGTTCGCCGAAATCATGATCCTGTTTCTTCGGGTCCTTCTCCCATGCGGTCCATGATCATTGTACCACCTTCACAGTACTGCTGCAGTTCGGAGATGATGAATTGATCCACGGCATCCGCGTCCTTGCGGGAATAGAGCAGGTGCACATTGGCCCCTGCGTCCAGGGTAAAACCTGCCCGGTAACCGGTATCTTCCCTGAATTCCATGATCCTGTGGAGAATGGCCACAGTTCCCGGCTGCATCAACAGATACCCGGGCCTGCCGGTCATCATCATGGCATGAAGCGTCAGCGCCTCCTCCTCCATGATGGAGATAAAACCGGTCCAGTCGCCCTCTTCCAGGATGGGTTTCAATTTCTTTATATTTTCATGGGCCTGATTGAAACGTACCGGTGCGAAAGGGTTTCTCTCCATGAGGCTGTGACCGGCACTGCTGGAGACTTTCTTCTGTCCCGATTCCACGATCAGAATGGCATCTCTCAAGCCTTCAAATCCCTGGTGAAAGCGGGTGACGGGGATGGCGAATTCATCGCTGGAACCGGGCCACTGGTCAGTCCTGCCCCAGAGGGCAAACCGGGGATACAGGGAACGGGCAGCGCTGCCGGATCCCAGACGGGCAATAAAAGATGCCTTTTTCATGGGGTCGCCGGGATAGACTCCGCCTGTGACCGCCTGTTCAAAACGGACCAGGCACATGGCAAGTGCGGCCATAGAAGAAGCACTGGAAGCGATCCCGGAGGAGTGCGGGAAGGTATTCCGGGACTCGATCCTCAGGGCGCTATGTGAGAGGGAGGGGATATAGGGCTGGATACGGCTGACAAATGTTGCGATGCGTTCCTCGAATGCGGGTGCTTCCCTGCCCTCAAACAGGAATTTGATTTCCTGGCGGTTGCGGGCTGGGTCATAATCGTAAGTCATGCGGGTGATTGTCCTGGCTTCCTTCAGTGTCATGCTGAGGGAGGGATTCATGGGGATCTGGAAGATCCTTTTACCCCAGTACTTTACGATGGCAATGTTGGACGGGCAGGTCCCGCCGACCTCCCCCGCGGCGGCCGGAATGACCGATTTCCTGGATCTTTCAATTTCTTCCAGGAGGGCAACCTCATAGCTGTGTTTCATAAGGCCGGTTTTTCTGCTATGCTGTTTGTGCGTGCCCATTACTGGCGTTTTTATCATAAACGAGATCGTCATACCTGAATATCACCTGGATACCCATGTCATGAAGATAGGTAAATAAATCTTCCGCATTTGCTTCAGAAGCGATCATCACGAAATCCCCTCCCCACGCTCCCAGCGATTTAACGTGACCGGGAAGGGATCTGAACCGGGTGGCGGCAATTTTTTCCATCCCCAGGATACCGGAAAGAGCGTCTTCGTGCTCCTCCATCAGGTTCCCGAAAGTCCGCAGGTCCGTGGCAGCGATCATTTGTTCGGTGAGCCGGCTGAACCGGTGCAGATCCTCATATCCCGGATTGATCTTCTCGATGACCTGCTTCAGGTGTTCATCCGTATGCTGTTTGCTGCCCAGCCAGGCAAAATAGATTTGGTCCGAAAAGGGAGGATGGAAAGGAATATGCCTGTACTGGGGCGATCCGTCCCTTATTTTATACATGATGGGTCCGTCTGCGATGGCACAGGCCACATCATACCCCGAACCCGGTGCGATCTTAAAATGAAGATCCAGGGGATTGATCTCCGCCCACTCGGCCACCAGGGCAGTCAGCGTGGAACTGCTTCCAAAACCCCAGTCGGGAGAAAATTCCAGGCTGGTTTCCACATCCCAGGTGAATAGCTCTTTTTGAAACGAGGGCATGAGTTCGATGGATGCTTCAAGGATTTTTTTAAGTCTCAGGGCCTTTTCCGGATCGCCGCTTTCCACGATCTTCATGTGGAGCGGATCGATCGCTGCACGGAACCACGGGCGATCCTCATAAAGGGCGGTCCAGGTGAAAAGTTCCCTGCGGTCAGAACGGATCTTTTTCAGCGACTGTCCCACCCGGAGCGGCAGGGCCAGGGCACTGGATCCGTACATCACCATGTACTCGGCACTGATCAGGAGTTTGCCGTGTGCGTAAAATGTGTTCATGGATCCGTTGATTCAAGTCTGACGGATTCCAGGAAATTCACCACTTCCGCAAAGGAGACAGTTCTTTCCCTGAAATGGGCTTCCGCCCTTTCTGTTTCTGCGGACGAGGCCCCGAGCTGTCTGAGTATGTTGCTCAGATGCATTTTCATATGACCCTGCTGGATGCCGGTGGTGATCAGTGACCGGACAGCACTGAAATTATTGGCCAGTCCCGCAG
>Ga0209205_1000018_pt1 | contig 88641 bp, 70 predicted proteins | sample ZodSprso05mmetaG_FD_184133 | JGI IMG/M metagenome (GOLD analysis project Ga0209205, IMG submission 184133) | Hot spring sediment microbial communities from Zodletone spring, Oklahoma to study Microbial Dark Matter (Phase II) - Zodletone Spring... ... | reverse complement strand
AGTGAGTCGGCCTGATGCTCTGACAGGGTATCCCATACTGACACGATTGAAGTGTCCGGATCTGGATATTCGCAGATCAGTTGGTATCTTCCAATCGGAATATCAGAAAATACATAGTTGCCCATGGAATCGGTGATGCCGACTGCATATTGATTCTCAATGGATAGTTCCTTAGCTCCACCGTTGGAACTCAATATGCCCAGCGAATCGTAGATATAGTCCAGGATTATTCTCGCACTGTCTTTAAGAGAATCCCGTATCTCATTTCGCCAGATGTTAAACGACTCCGCATCGGTAGGTCTTTCCCCGATCCAGTCAGGGATATCAACCGGTTCCATCCTGGGCATTTTGCATAGTGTCAGCTTAAATCGTCGTTGATTCAGAGTAGATTCGGGCATATAAGGAAGCAGACCATAGGCAACAGCGGACACCTGAATATCACCGGTTTCTTTATTATTCTGAGATGAATCAGGTTCCTGGCCGGCATAGCAGGATGTCACAGAAAGCAACAAAATCGAGAAAATTACGAAAATATTTTTTGACTGCATTAAACCACCCTTCTTCGAAATACTTCCACTTATTATACTCATAGATCAGATAATTATTCCCTGATGTCTACACGATAATGGTCTATGTAATCTATTTACGGCCAAGCCGCAGATTTGTCAATTATAAGATTATTAAAAAGTCAGAAAGCCGTGCCTGAAGGGGATTTGTAGAGAAAGTCCCTGACAAGGGTGCCCCACTTCTTTAGAAGTGGGAAATTTTAGAATCCCGCCCCTGAAGGGGATGGGCCACCCAGCGCATTGCAAAAAAAACGGCGGTTCTAAGACCGCCGTTTGCGCATAAGTCTTATCTATATTAGAAGAACCACTTATAGTCGAGACGCCTGTAATCTTCGATCTCGGCTTCATCCAGAATTTGCTGGGCCCATTTCTGGGAGGTCTCCCGCACCTTCTGGGTCCACAAATTCTTGTAGGTAGCCTCGCGGTTCATATCGAATTCGGAAGGATTGAAGACCCGTCCGGTAAACATAATCACCGCCACACCATTATTGGTGTAAACCGGTTCCGAAAGCCGGTTCTGATTGTTCAGGCTGAAAACCGCACCCATAAACTGCGGATCGGAGAAGCGCGGATCAGCGCGCACATCGCGACGGGTAAAGAATTCGGTCTGTATATATTCCGCGCCATGTTTCTCGGCGGCAGTCTTGAGATCAAGGGTCTTCTCAGCCTCGTCATAGATCAGCGTGGCAATGCTGTCCGCCTTGTCCAGGAGCACTTTCCGGCGGTAATCATTCAATGCAAACCTGTAGGCCTCCTCCAAAGGCAGAATCCTCTCGGGCAGACGCTCCTTGACACGCGCGATAACAAATTTGTATGCATTCTGTTGAAGATCGGCCACCATTATAACATCAGAGACCTTTCCCACACTGTGTTCGAAAGCAAATTCGTTGGCCTCCTCAGAATTGCCGAGTTTACCGGCAGTGGTACCCTCAAAGAACAAACCTGTTTCCAGTATTTCCTTATTATATTTTGAGGCCACTTCCTCGAAGGTGGATTCCTTCAGCTCTTCCTTGAAGGTAGTTGCACGGGCGCTGTACTGCGAAAAGGTGTCTCCCGAGGGCCTGATCTTCTTCACAATCTGGGAGAGCTTGACCTCTTCCTCACCCTCGTCATTGGTCCGTTTACCATAACACTTGAGGATATGCCATCCGGCGAATGTCTTGACCGGTTCCTGTGTGATTTCGCCCGAGTCCAGGGCAAAGGCGGCGCTGTCGAATTCCGGCGAGTATCTCCCCCGCTGAATCCATCCGATATCCCCGGCGTTCTGCTGCGAGCGGCTGTCATCGGAGACGATTCTGGCCAGGGTCGGAAAAATATCCTCTTCCGCCTCGGTGGCCTGTTGAATCCAGATTTTCATGTCGGAAATATCGCTCGAGTCTGATGCGCTCGGGTAGACATCAAAGGCAACATATTCGAGATTTGCCTGGGCCTCGCGCTTGTATTCTTCCTTGTGCTCGTTGTAGAAATCTATCACAGCCAGGGAATCTATAAAAGGTGGAGGATCCTCCACCAAACGAGTACTAACGAAGGCATAGTCGATCTTCATCTGCTCGTTGGAACGCTTGAACTCGCGCATCAATTCCTCGGGCGTGATCTGGATTGTGGAACGCATCAGCTCGTTCCATTGATAGCGCAGAATATTGGGTTCTTCCTGCTGTTCTATAAAAGCGACCTGGTTGGCAAAATTCGGGTCAGCCAAAAATTGCCGGTATTTCTCGATATCAAAACGTCCCTCGGTCTGGAACACCTGTTCACTCCACAGATATCGGGGCGGATAATTATAGAGATACTGGAACAGCTCCCGATCCGAAACAGCCAGCCCCAGATCTTCTATATGCTGCCGCAGGACTATATCCATGATCATCTGGTCCCAGGCGCTCTGGCGGATCTGAACGACCACATCCCAGTCCAGATGAATTCTTCCGTTTTGATTGAGCTGCATGGTGAAATTGTTCAGATAATTATCATATATTTGAGGATCTATCTCTTCACCGTTAACCTCAGCGATGTAACCCTTAGCTTGAGAACCCTGGCCAATATCCATGCCCCACGCGAATATGATCGATCCAATAAATGCAATTACAACAAAGATCAGAAAGGCCTTGCTGAAATTGCGCAACTCTTGCATCATAATGAATTTCTCCTTTGCTTTTATATCAAATTTTTAATATATCAATGGCTGAAGCTAATGCAAGCTATTTTTGTTATACTGAATTAACATCAGAAAGATCGCAACTGTGTATTATATATGATGGGTATATCGGAAATGAAAAACAGAGCTTATAGTCTTGTATTGACAGTATTGCTGATATTCTCGGTGCCGCTACAGGCGGAATACCTCTGGCCGCTGCCGGCCTCGAAGGAACTGACCTCCCATTTCTGCGCTTTCCGGGGCGGGCATTACCATGCCGGGATCGATATCAGAACATTTGGGAAAACCGGCTATGACGTTGTGGCAGTTGAGGATGGTTATCTGTGGAGGGTGGCCTCAAACTGGTGGGGCTATGGCAATGTGGTCTATCTTAAGCTGGATGACGGCAATATCGCTGTCTATGGCCATCTCCTTGAGTTCACCCCCGAAGTCGAGAAATATGTGCGCGAAAACCAGTTGTCCGAAAAACGCTTCAAGGTCAACCTGTTTCCTGAAAAAGACCGCTTCCGCTTCAAAAAGGGCGATCTTGTGGGAAAAAACGGCCAGAGCGGATCGGGTGCGCCGCATCTGCATTTCGAGATCAGGAATGCAAATAACGAACCCATGAATCCCCTGACGTTCTATCCCGATCTTGGAGACGGCTACAAACCGCGCTACGAGGAGATAACCTTCAGGCCTCTCGGTTATGATTCGTATATCGAGGGCAAAGCCCGGCCCTACTCTGTAGATTTTCGCTATAACAGGCCGGGTAACAATTATGTCTTGAATGAGGTACCTTCGATGAGGGGCGAGATTGGAATAGAGGTCAAAGTTGCCGACCGTCGGACCGGAACAAACCGGAAGTACAATGTCGCCGGGCTGAAATTTTATCTCAATGATATACTGGTGTTCGAGACCGAATATGATACGTTGTCATTCAATACCTGGGGCTCGGTCGATCTGGATTACAACCATTACCAGCGCATACAGAATAAGAGCTTTTATCATAACCTCTACTATCCCGAGGGGCGCAGGTCTTCACAGCAGAATCCGGATACGAGCTGCAGCACCTGCAAGTGGATTCCAATCGATCATCATTCCCGGCCGGGCATATATGATGCGCGCATACTCGCTTACGACAAAAACGGCAATCAGCGCGAGGCGCGGTTCAAGATCAATGTTCTGCCGAGAGTTGACCTGAATGCCTATGTTGAGGGTTTGGGGGCGGTTCGAGTTCGAGGAAGGCTTGAAGGGCCGATGGCCTTCACAGTTCAGGATAATGCGCCGTTTTATGCCAATGTAGAGATTTTCGATCCGAAAGCGGCGGCATTTATTGATGCCGGACAGGTCATGGCGGGTACCGGTATGGAGGAAATTCCACACATCAAGTTAAGTGAGTTTAGAGAGAAAGCTCAGTCGAATGCCGCGGAATACACTCTTCTTAAAATCGATTTTATCTCAGAAAATCAGAGGCTTGGCTCATATCTGGTGGGACTTCCTGATACTGTACAGAAGAGATTTTTGGATTCGGCTCTGATCGCCGGAATCGACTTCGTCCAGGATATAAATTTTATCAGCTCCGAGCCGTTGATCAGCATCGACACAGAGAAGCTCTATGATTTTCTGGTCCAGAACGATTTCCGCGCCAATTTCCTGCAGCCGATTGAAAGCGGCGATGGAGTAACCTTCCGCCCCCACCTGATCGAACCGTTAAGAGAATTTGCTTATGGTGAGGATTTTCTGAATTTGCCGTCCATTCTTGCGCTGGAAGGGCTGAAGCAGCAGGATTATTATCTGCATGAGTGGCACAAAACCTCAGAGATAGATAAGAATGGGTTCGAAGTGAGCATTCCCAAGGGAACACCCGGCAGCAACATATTTTTCAAGCTGGAGATTTCCGGCTCAAGCAGCGCAACTGAAATCAAAATGATTCCCGATGACAGGATTTTGTTTGACGGTATGAAGGTCAAGGCGCCTGTTCCCATCGGCTATCCCGCGGAAAAAACCGCATTCTATGGCATCTCACGCAACGGTGAGCCCGGTTTTGCGGGAGGTGATCTCGATACCAGTCAGTATATTACCGCGCATCTCAAATCATTCGGTACGTATCGGATAATGGTTGATTCTGTGCCGCCTGAAATCAGGAGTATCCGCCCCTGGGATAATTCTACGGTAAATACGCCCAGACCGAGCATACGCTTCTTCATGGATGACGAGTTGTCGGGCTTTAATTCTGATACTCTCCTGGTGGTGACATTGGACGGGAAATATCAGATTAGCGAATACGATATAGATCACAAGGTTGTCTATGTGCACCTGACCGAAGACCTGGCGCCAGGGAGACATGATCTGGTAATTACAGCCCGTGACAGGCATGGAAATACCACTGTAAAGCGCTCCAGTTTTACGTATTAGGGGCCTCGAAAAATTAAGCTTTTTTGATGTCTTCAATTGTATATATTAGCAGGAGACCTGAGGGAGATCAATGATACCGATCAGAGACGATAATCCGATCAGAATAACGCCCTATTTTACCATAGCATTGATAGTAATCAATTGCCTGGTATTTATTTATGAGTTCGCGCTGGGCGCTCAGGGTTTTCGTGATTTTACCTTCAAATACGGCCTGATCCCAGCGGAACTTATGCAGGGACAGGACCTTATGCCAAGCGAGTACAGCCATCTTTCAACCTCGCCCTATCTTAACCTTTTCACCAGTATGTTCATGCACGGCGGAATAATTCATCTGGGTGGAAACATGCTCTACCTCTGGATCTTTGGAAACAACATCGAGGATGTGCTGGGACATTTCAAGTTCGTTATGTTTTACATTCTCTCGGGTCTGGCGGCGGCCCTGGCATTCACATTTGTCAATCCGAATTCCGAAATCCCTCTGGTGGGCGCCTCGGGTGCAATCGCCGGTATTCTGGGGGCCTATATGGTCAGGTTTCCGCATGCCAGAGTTTACACGCTGGTCTGGATTTTTATATTTATCAGGGTGGTCGCTCTGCCCGCAGTTTTCTTACTGGGCTTCTGGTTTTTGCTGCAGATCATAAACAGCTCCTCCACTCTGTCGGGCGGAGTGGCATGGTTTGCACATATTGGCGGATTTGTCTTCGGCGCTGGGATTTTCTGGATATTCGGACTACGATACCAAAGAAGGCGCTGGTATTATGAACGTTAGATTCCCGATTATTGCGATTATACTGTTTTTGGCACTTTCGATCTCTGCCCCCGGGCAGATTGATGAAGGCAAATCGGATGTCCTTTACCAGCAAGCCCGCGATCTGGCCTACCAGCGCAAATACGCTGAGGCGATAGACACCCTGAAGCTGGCATTTGACTATGATCCCGGGAATCGCCGGGCTCTGATGCTGATGGGCGATATCTATCTCAAGATGGGTAATCTGCCGGGCGCGGAGCAGGCCTTCAATCAGCTCATGCGGGTCGACCCGCACAGACCCCAGGGGTATGTCAAAATGGCCGAACTATACTGGCACTGGGAAAGATATCATGAGGCCATGGAATTCCTGCGCACGGCAACAAGGCTTTCAGATATACCTGATCCCGGTGTGTATTTCTGGAAAGGGCATATATTCAGAAGTATAGAGCAGTTTGAAAAGGCTGACTCCATAATTTCGGAGGGACTGCAATATTATCCGGACAATCCCCGGCTGCTGGCCGACTATGGCGCTACAAAAATAGTGCTGGGAGATTCGCTGGAAGCAAAAAAATACATAGACAGCGCCTACCAGCTTGATTCAAATTCAGTGTATGTAGTCAATACCATGGTCAGCTACCAGATTTTCAAGGATAACCTGGAGGCGGCCTCAAATTACCTTGACCGGGCCACCGCCCTCGACCCCGATGATCCTTTCACCCGCAGCAATCTGCTGGCCTATTCCAATCTATACCGGGAAAAGAAGGTCACCCATTATTTCATCGAAGGCAACAAAGCTTTCGAGAAATCCCTTTACAGGAAAGCCAGAGAGAACTACAGAAAAGCGCTCCAGGAGGATTCCCTCTTTTTCGAGGTGATTGTAAACCTGGCTTATACCAATATTCATCTGGGCGATCTTGACAGGGCGGTTGAATTATTTGAAAAAGCGGCAAACATGAACCAGAATTATGCAAGCGTTTATATCGGATGGGCCGATGCTCTCCTGGGACTGAACCGTTTTGATGAGGCGCTCCGGAAATATGAAAAGGCGATTGAACTTGATCCCGACAACCAGGAATATAAACAGATCTATGACGACGTACTACAAGCTTTAGAGGAATTGGAACAACAAAGTGAGTAAGGCCGACTTCATACATTTACATAATCATACCCAGTATTCTCTACTGGACGGCGCATGTCATATAGACAAGTTCCTTGAGCTCGCCCGGGAACTTAACTTTCCGGCACTGGCCATCACCGATCACGGCAATATGTTCGGCGCGATCGAGTTTTATAAAAAAGCCAGGAATAAAGGAATCAAGCCGATTATCGGTTGCGAGGTCTATGTGGCGCCGCAGGACAGGTTCAAAAAAGAACGTCTGCCCGGCGAGCCGGACGGCGGGTATCATCTGATACTTTTGGCCAAGAACAATGCCGGCTACAAAAACCTGATAAAGCTGGTTTCCGCCGGTTACCTGGAGGGATTCTACCGCAAGCCGCGTGTGGACAAGGAACTGCTTCGCCAGTATAGTGAGGGGCTGATTGCCACCTCCGCCTGCCTGCAGGGTGAAATCTCGAGGAAAATTGCCAACAATGATTTCAAGAAGGCGGAAGAAATTGCCCGCCAGTACGCCGATATGTTCGGCCAGGAAAATTTCTACCTTGAAATCCAGGATCATGGAATCGATAAAGAGAAAAAGGATAAGGCGGCTTTAACGAAAATCGCCAGAAAACTCGGCTTTGGCCTGGTTGCCACCAATGACTGCCACTACCTGCACCGGGAGGATCACAACGCACATGAGGCGCTGCTATGCATACAGACAGGCAAATCCCTGGATGACACCGACCGAATGAGCTACGCCACAGATCAGATCTATGTCAAATCGGCTGATGAAATGAAGGCCCTTTTCGCAGATACACCGGAGGCAATCGAAAATACACTCAAGATAGCTGAGCAGTGTAATGTCGATATCGAAATCGGCAAGCTGATGATCCCGAAATTTGATTTGCCGAAAGATTTCGACAATCCCGAGGATTATGTCCGGCATCTCTGTGAGGAGGGACTTAAGAAGCTCTATGATGACCCGGGAGATAAAATCTATGAACGGCTGAACTATGAGCTGGATGTGATCAAAAAGATGGGTTTTTCCGGATACTTCCTGATCGTGAAGGATTTCATCGACTACGCCCGCTCGCAGAATATTCCGGTGGGGCCGGGACGCGGTTCGGCCGCCGGCAGCCTGGTTTCGTATACGCTCGGGATTACCACAATCGATCCGTTGAAGTATGATCTTCTCTTCGAGCGTTTTCTAAATCCGGAACGTGTGAGTATGCCCGATATCGATATCGATTTCTCCGACCGCGGCCGGGACAAGGTGATTGATTATGTAACCAACAAGTATGGTCAGGATAATGTATCACAGATTATCACGTTCGGCACTCTGGCGGCGCGGGGAGTAGTAAGAGATGTTGGACGGGTGATGGGGATTCCCTATGCGGAAGTGGACAAAATCGCTAAGATGATCCCCTTCAAAGTCGGGCAGACAATAGCAGGGGCTATGGAGGAAGAACCTGATATTGGACGGCTTGCCAAGACCGATGAAAAAGTCAGTACGCTCCTGGAATATTCCATGACCCTGGAGGGACTGGCAAGGCACACCTCCATCCACGCCGCTGGAGTAGTGATTGCACCTGAGCCGCTGGTGGAACATGTTCCACTCTTCAAGAGCAACAAGGACGAAATCACCACCCAGTACGATATGAAAGGTGTCGAGGATATCGGCCTTTTGAAAATGGATTTCCTGGGTCTGAGAACATTGACTGTTATTGCCGATACGGTCCAGATGATCAAAGAGAAACACGGTGTCGATATTGATCTGGACAAAGTCCCTCTGGACGACGAAAAAGTATACGAGCTTTTTGGCAATGGCAATACAATCGGGATCTTCCAGTTTGAATCATCCGGTATGCAGGACTATTTGAAGAAGCTTCATCCCGAATCTCTCGATGATCTGGCGGCCATGAATGCCCTCTATCGGCCCGGACCGCTGGATTCAGGCGTGATCAACTTATATATCGACCGCAAGCAGGGCCGCGAAAAAATCGAATATTTGCATCCCGATATGGAGCCGATCCTCAAGAACACCTTTGGCGTGATCGTATTCCAGGAGCAGGTTCTGCAGCTGGCCTCCAAACTTGCCGGATTCAGCCTTGGAAAGGCAGACATTCTCAGAAAAGCTATGGGCAAGAAAATAGCGAAGTTGATGGCGCAGATGAAGAAGGATTTCATCAACGGCTGCGTGGAGAACGGTATCTCAAAGAAGATGGCCAGGGAAATATTTCATCAGATAGAGAAGTTTGCCCGCTACGGCTTCAACAAATCCCATTCGGTCGGCTATGCTTATCTGGCTTATCAAACTGCATATTTGAAGGCGCACTACCCCAGGGAATTCATGGCGGCCTTGATGACGTCCGAGATGGGCAACACAGACCGGATCATAATACTCAAGGAAGAATGCCGTAACATGGAAATCGAAATCCTCCCGCCCGATATCAATCGCAGTTACGCCAATTTCAATGTCGAGGGGGATTCAATCCGGTTCGGGCTGGCGGCTATCAAGAATGTGGGTATGAATGCGGTTTCAAAAATTATCGAGGAACGTGAGGCGAATGGCGAATTTAAATCGATCTTTGATTTCACCTCACGCTGTGATCTGTCCTCGATCAATAAACGCACGATTGAGTCGATGGTGATGGCCGGGGCTTTAGACTCAGTGGGCAAAGATCGCGGTTTATTATATGCTTCGGTTGAGGATGCGGTCTCATTTGGCCAATCGGTGCAGATAGACCGCCTCAAGGGCCAGACCTCACTTTTCGGGGAGGCCGAAAACAACATCCTGCCGAATCCCGAGCCCCGGATTTCCGAGGAGGGCAGCTGGAGCCGCTCCAAAGTTTTATCAATGGAGCGAGAAGCGCTGGGATTCTATATTTCCGGCCATCCAATGGAGAAATACCGTCCCCAGCTCAAACTCTTCGCTACCACGAATTCGGAGAAGATGAATGATATGCCTGACGGCGTGCAAGCCGCGCTGGGGGGAATTATAACCCGGCTCAAAATCAACACCGACAAGCGCGGGCGGCATATGGGATTTGCAGGGGTGGAAGATTTTTATGGAAGCTTCGAAGCCATAGTCTTTTCCGATCCGTTCGAGAAATACAAGAAACTGCTGATTAACAACAACATGCTTCTATTTACCGGGCGCATAAGCAAGCGCGAAGAGGAAAAGCCCAAGCTGATTGTAAATGAGCTCAGACCGCTGGAGTCATTGTCGCAGAATTCGAACCTGCTCCTCAAGCTAACCGTCTCGGGCAGAAGGATTAAGAAAGTTGAGGAAATCAAGAGGATCCTGGATAAATTTCCGGGTGAAGCAAAAGTAATTATCCTTCTGAAGCAAAATGATATCACGATGGAAATTGCAACGTCCCAACAGGTTAATCCGAACGGTGAATTGATGGAATCCCTTTCTGAGATTCTGAACTCTGAAAATCTGTCCCTTTCAGCCGGATAAGGGAAGGAACTCATATCGGTTAACAGTGTTAAAGTAGAAAGAATTTGATTTTTTACGATTTTTGTATAGATTAAGAAAAATGTTACATCAGACCGGGAGTGCCCATGAAACTTAGACTTTTGCTCGCTTTTGGAATTATACTTTTGGCCGGGATATTCGTGATTGCCCAGGCTGGTGATGAAAAAGAAGAAAACGCCGGTGTGACTTATTACGGGTATGAGGAGGGCCTCGAAAAAGCCAAACAGGATTCTCTGCATGTGGTAGTGTTTTTTGAAACCACATGGTGCACCTGGTGCAAGAAAATGGACCAGACTACTCTGGTGGATGACGATGTTGTGGGGCTGTTGAAAAACAACTTCGTGCCTGTAAAAGTTGATGGCGACAAACACAGGCAGCTTACCAGGGAATATGGTGTGCGTGGTTATCCCTCCACCTGGTTCCTGAAATATGATGGATCCAGGATCGCCCCGATTCAGGGTTACTGGCCGGCCAAGGATTTCTATTTGCTGCTGAAGTATATATCCGAATACGCCTATGAAAAGGAACAGTTCAAGTCCTGGGTGGAAAAAGAGATGAATAACAAGGGCTGATACAGATCTCAGCCCATTGATATAGACTTAAAAACTGCCTGAAATATCGGCAGTTTTTTTATGCCCGTCCGGAGTTCATCCGGTGCCGCGATAAGATCCCTATGCAGCCAAAATGCTTGCATTGATGCTGCTTTGTTATTAAATTCCTGAATTAATTTCCTCAAAACCAGGAAGCGAGGATCAGGATGAGAAAGACATTTGTGATTGCAATGACTATTGGCCTCTTAGTTTCTACCATTCAGTGCGGAGGTTCCGAAGAAGAGCAGGCTGAGGCTCAGAAGCCCCTCCCCGACTCAGCCGGGTATACGGAAATAAGCGATACTTCGGGTATGCTGATTGTGGAATATATGACCCCTGAGGAAATTGAGGAGAATTACGAAAGCATCGTTATTGCCGAGGCGCCGGACTTCACAGTTTACGACCTCAATCAAAATGCGATCGAGCTCGATGATTTTGAGGGATATGTGCTGCTCCTGAATTTCTGGTCGATGGAATCCCCTGTGTCAAAACGGCTTTTCCCAACCCTCTCCGAGGTACAAAACGAGTTCCGTGAGCGCAAGTTTACCGTGCTGGGGATATGCGTCGATCGCCGGCCAATCAAGGCAATACAGGAAGCGGCAGACTTCAACCGCCTCACATATCCCGTGGCGTTTCCCGGCAGTACCGATATTTACGGCAACTATGCGGTTACCGGTGCGGGCAAATCGGTGCTGATCGACAGCAGGGGGAATATTGTCGGTGATTTTTACGATGATCCCGGGACAGAACGGCTGAAACGCGTGATCAACCTGTTTTTAAATATTTAATGCAAACCAACCCGGCGCTTGAACCGGGTCGGAATATTTTTGTATCACTATAAGACAACAATCGGCTAAGCTGAAGGTGAGTTCTGCAGAAATTGAAAGATAGAAAAATCAGTCCAAAAAAGCTGCTACTGGCTGCGATTTTAGCTGTAATAACAATTTCCTGTCCCCTGCTTCCTGCTTACGGGGCCAAATACGCCGGGGAGCCGTTTTACCTGGGTGTGGGAGCGCAGGCCCTGGGCATGGGCAGCGCGTTTTCCGCCGCCTCTTCGGATGTAACCGCGGGCTTCTGGAATCCCGCCGGGCTGACCGGAATCACGGGAAAGCAGGCGGCCTTCATGCATGCGGAGACCTTCGGTTCATTACTGAACCACGACTATATGGCCTTTGCAATGCCCCTGGGCACCTCCGGAACGCGCTTTGGCGGGATCAGCCTGACCCGGCTCGGCGGTGGAGGAGTTAAGATTACTGAATGGGATCTGAACACCAATCGCCCCAGAATTATACGGGAAGACAGCCATGCCGATTACCAGTTGATATTTTCCTACGCCCTGAACCAGAGCGAAAGGCTGACATTGGGTGCCAATGCAAAATTCATCTATCGGGATATTCCCACCTCATCGGCTTATGGTCTGGGAGCGGATATCGGGATGAAATATGCGGCCTTTGATTTCCTGACCGCGGCAGTTGTGGTAAAGGATTTTACAACAACCCTGCTCTCATACGATACCGGCACCAAGGAATCAATCTATCCGACATTGACTGCCGGGTTCATGCTGCACCGTCAATTCGGGAACTGGGAAGCCATGCTGACAGCAGACAGTGATTTCAGGTTCGAGAATCTGCGCGATGCCGCGGAGTTCTGGATGGGCTCTATTTCCGCCGACACCCACTGGGGAGCCCAGCTTGGATATAAAAATATGCTCTTCGCCCGCGGCGGTATCGATATCGGCCGGCTGGCCCTGGGCGGAGGGGTAAAAATATTGCCATTTCAGATAGATTTCGCTTATCTTAAATATAATGATCTGGATGATTCGTTTAGAATATCAGCCTTGTTTTTCTGGAGTTAGAGGAGGAATCGGAAAATGAACAGGACTGTCTTTGTATTATTCGCCTTACTTTTGCTCTCTATACTTATCACCGCCTGTCAGACGGATGAATATGCCAGTTTTGACGGCAACGGTAATGTTGATGATTCGATGTCCCCTATCGCGATAGTCAATAATGATACTGTTATCCTGAAAGAATATAACAGGGCCCTGAATAATCACGGATGGCATCGCGAGGAAAATCTGGATACTATGAATTTCAAAAAGGAAGTCTTAAAAAACCACCTGGTATATCGCGCGGCAAGAATAAAGGCTCATGATTATCCCCTTGAAATTGATGAGGATATTCAGGCCCGGCTGGATGATCATCTCAACGGCCTTTTGAGGAAGATGCTTTTCGAAAATAAGGTTGAGTCACATATCGAAGTAACGGATGAAGAAGTGGAGGAATACTACAACCAGAATCTGGGCCGTTTCTACCGCCCGCTGCAGGCACAGGTGGAGCAGATTTATTTCTCCAATGACCGCGGGCGGCTTTTACGAAATGGCCTGATCGACTCCTCGGCCTCCCAGGAGACTATCGACTCCCTTACCTTTGAACGTGCCTACGAGGTCTATGGAAGGCTTCAGGCAGGCCAGAGTTTCGAGAAGATGGCCAGGGCTTTTTCCGAGGATAAGGGATCCGCTGAAAGAGGCGGACTTTTCAAGACAGTGCAGAAGGGGGAACTCGAGCCTGTTCTGGATTCAGTCATCTTCAGCATCGATACCGGGCAGATTTCAGAACCGATAAAATCCGGATACGGATATCACATCTTTAGAGTGCCCCAGAGAAGCGGTGATGATTATGCCCCGCTCGATTCAAACTTGAAGGCATTTCTGCATGGCGAACTGGTTTCCGCCAAGACCCGGTCGGAGGCGGCGAGATATTTTGACAGTCTGGTTGCTGTCTCTGACGTACAGTACAACATGGAATTCATAGAAGGCGGCCAGGAAATGGATGATGACGACTGGGTAGTTGTCATGCGCGAGAGCGACACCATCTATTTTCCTGAGTATAAAAAATGGCGGGATAATGAGCTGAAAAAAGATCCCAGGATCAGGGAGACTATGCAATTCAGGCGCGAACTGATCGGCCAGATTGCCAGCACCTGGATGTTGATATTTGAGGCCCGGGAGCAGGGCTATCACGAATCGGATGAATATGTTAAGGCCAAGAATGAATTTCTCTACCAGGAAAAACTGAATAAGTTGATGTCCCAGCGGCACGGAGACGGCTATGAGCCAACCGATTCACAGATTGCGGCTTATTACGAGGCGCATAAGGAGGAGTTCACCGAGGACGAAATGATCAGTATTCAGCAGGTAATATTGAATGATCTGGCAACGGCCAACGAGGTTAAAGCCAGGCTCGATAACGGCGCAAATTTTTATCAAACCGCTCTGGAGTATCAGCCCGGCGAGGTTGAGGAGATCAGGGACATGGCGATAAACCTGGGATGGATTTCGAGGGAGGAAATCTCACCCGCATTTTTTGAAAAAATTTATGCGCTGGAGCCGGGTCAGATCTCCGAACCGATAAGGACTGACTGGGGCTATCATATTGTGCACGTCACCGGCAAAAAGGGGATTAAGCCGCTGGAAACTGTTCGGATTGAAATTAGAAAAAAACTGATACAGAACCACAAGGACAGCCTGGAAGCAGAATGGGCCGAACGCATGCTGGAAGGAGTCGAGGTCAAGGTGGACAACGAGCTCTTTGAAGAGTTCATCTTTCACAAGGAATGGCTGCCTAAGCCGGATTTCTCCAAGCTGGCCCCAAGGTATTAATTCAAATGAACCAGGAAGATCTCCTCTCAGATGCTCCTGCTAAGAAGGAGATTTCGTACAATGAAGAGGCGATGCGGAAGGCGGTACATGTCTTCAGCATCGTGATTCCGGTCTGCTACCTTTTTCTTCCCCGATCCATCATGCTCGTGGTGCTTTTGATTGCGAGTTCTGTTGCCGTTACTATCGATCTTTCCCGGATTACCGGCTTGGCTCTATGGTCAAAATTTCTGGTTAAGGTTCTTGGATCCATGATTCGTCCCAAGGAGAAAGAGGGCTTCACCGGGGCGAGCTATATCCTCAGTACCGATTTTCTGGTCATACTCCTGTTCGATAAGCCGGTGGCGATTGCGGCCATCGCCTATATCGCCCTGGGGGACACAGCCGCCGCCATGGTGGGGCGACGCTGGGGTTTTCACAGGTACGGAGACAAATCAATAGAGGGCTCTCTGGCCTTCTTTATCGTGACCGCGGGTGCCGGGATTGGATTTCATTACCTCTATCCCGGAGCTCTGCCCGTTATCGCCGCCGTGGCCGGAGCTGCGGTAGCCACGATAGTGGAGGCGATGACAGTCCGCTCCGACGACAACATGACCGTGCCCATAGTATCCGGCCTCTTTATGCAGATTCTAATAGCCTTTATTTGACTTGACAGCCAGGCTCCCTCAATCTACCTTAATAGACTGAATTTTCAGGAGAACACAGGAGTCTGTTATGAAATATATCGATCTGCGCTCCGACACAGTCACCCGTCCCTCGGATGAAATGCGCCGGATAATTGCACAGGCTGAAGTCGGCGATGATGTTTTCGGCGATGATCCCACAGTCAATAAATTGCAGAAAAAAGTGGCTGGATTATTCGGCAAAGAAGCGGCCCTGTATGTGCCCTCGGGGTCGATGGGAAATCTGGTTGCAATAAAAACTCATACCAATCCCGGCGAGGAGGCTATTTTTGAAGAGGACTGCCATTCGCTGAACTATGAAGCCGGTTCCATGGGCGCGGTGGCCGGGCTTGTGTCGCATACATTCCGGGGCAGACACGGTGTCATGACCCGTGAACAGGTGGAACCATATATCAAAAAAAAGTCCCTGCATACTCCGCCTACCACGCTGATCGCGCTGGAAAATACACATAATCATGCCGGCGGTACGATCTATCCCCTGGAGGAGATCAAGAAGCTGCGGGAGATGGCCGAGGAGCATGAGCTCCGGATGCATCTGGACGGCGCGCGGATCTGGAACGCCTCAGTAGCCACCGGGATTCCTCTGGACGAATACGGCCGTTATTTTGATTCAATTCAATGCTGCTTCTCCAAGGGTCTGGGGGCGCCAATCGGATCGATCGTGGTCGGGGATGCCGATTTTATAGAGAGGGCCCGACGTTTCCGCAAGATGTTCGGTGGAGGAATGAGGCAGGTGGGGATAATAGCTTCCGCCGCTATTTATGCATTGGACAACAATATGTCCCGCATGTCCGAGGATCATGAAAACGCCGGATTTCTGGCGCAAAATCTGGCGGGGATCGACGGAATCGATATTGATCTCGACAGTGTGCAGACCAATATAGTGATCATGAATATCGCTTCTTCGGGAAAGCAAGTTCCGGATGTACTTTCCAAATTGAAAGAGATGGGAATACTGGCGGTGCAGTTTGGGGCAACCAAGATCCGCTGTGTCACTCATCTAAATGTCAACCGCACGGATATTGAGACGGCGATTGAGAAATTCAAGGCTGTTTTTGCAAATTAGTGCCTGATTTCTTCTACCCGGCCATAAATTCATGAAAATATTATTGCTTTTTTATATTATTTGGCTATTTTGCCAAATAACCAATAATTTGCTTTCGTATTTTTTTATGATGGACAGAAAAACAAAAAACCTATTTGAAGCCAGGGCCAAGATTATCAAGGCCCTGGCACATCCAGCCCGGCTTTTCATTGTCGACCAGCTTTCACATGGAGAGAAATGTGTCTGCGAGCTGACCGGGATGATTGGTTCCGATGTCTCCACAGTCTCGAAACATCTTGCTGTTCTCAAGAATAGCGGAATTGTCCTAGACGAGAAACGCGGCACCCAGGTTTTCTATTCACTCAGGGTGCCCTGTGTACTCAATTTCTTCAGCTGTGTGGAGTCGGTAATCAGCTCGAACGCCAGAGACCAGTTGTTTCTTTTGAAAGATTAATGGACCGCGCGGAGCAGGATAATTAATCAAATATGATGAGATGGAAATCTGAATGGAAGCCGCTGATATTGATAGCGGCGATATTTCTCGCATTTTTCTATATTCCGTTCAATCGCGCGGGCATTGAGAATGCCATTATGGAGGCGCTTAAGCTGACACAATGGTATGCCCGCGAGCATGTTCTCCTGTGTCTTATCCCTGCCTTCTATATAGCCGGTGCGATCGCTGTTTTTGTCAGCCAGGCATCGGTGATGAAATACCTGGGGGCGAAGGCTAACAAGATATTATCCTATGGGGTCGCCTCTGTCTCGGGGACTATTCTGGCAGTCTGTTCGTGTACAGTCCTGCCGCTTTTCGCCGGCATTTACAAGATGGGTGCGGGCATTGGTCCCGCTACCACATTCCTTTACTCAGGACCGGCCATAAATGTTCTGGCGATAATATTGACCGCCAGGATACTCGGTCTTGGGCTGGGGGTTGCAAGGGCCGTGGGAGCTATCGTTTTCAGCATAATTATTGGACTGATCATGCACCTGATTTTCCGCAACGATCAGAAGGAAAAAGAGAGCGCTCAGATGGCAGTGCCGGAAGCAGGCGACGGCCGTTCATTACTTCAGAATGGAATTTATTTCGCCGCCATGGTGGCGATTCTTGTTTTCGCCAACTGGGGCAGGCCCGAGCAGGCCTCAGGGTTCTGGTACACAGTTTATTCTTATAAATGGATTATCACCGGTATTGCGGCGGCAGCGCTCGGTTTTGTATTGATTCTCTGGTTTAACATGAAATGGTGGAAACTGGCGCTTGTTGCGGTTCCAACCCTGATCCTGGCGGTTATAGTCCCGCATCAACCGATGATACCATTTGCCGCTGCGGTTATCGGATTTTCAATCATAACTGCGACATCAAAAGGAGAATCCTCGGAATGGTTCGAGCAGACCTGGGGCTTTACGAAGCAGATACTGCCGCTTCTCTTTGCAGGAGTATTAATCGCCGGGCTTCTCCTGGGTCGCCCGGGCCACGAAGGCCTGATACCGTCGGAATGGATCAGCAATTCTGTGGGAGGCAACTCCTTATGGGCAAACTTGTTTGCCTCTGTCGTGGGAGCCTTTATGTATTTTGCCACCTTAACCGAGGTGCCGATATTACAGGGGCTGATCGGGAACGGCATGGGCAAGGGCCCGGCTCTGGCGCTGCTTCTGGCCGGACCGGCATTATCCCTGCCCAATATGCTGGTGATAAGATCCGTAATCGGAAATAAAAAGACCATTGTATTCATTATGCTTGTGATTGTTATGGCAACTGTCTCCGGCCTGATATATGGATCATTTTTCTAAAGCAAGCAGATTATTATGGGAGCAAACGAAATGAAAGAAGGCAGTAATTTGAATGTGAACTGGAAAATCTACTCAACTGTTAGCCCGCTTTGCATGATCATAATAACGATTGCAGCGGCGGTTACAAAATTGTGGGTTTTAACAGCCATACCGATAGGCTTTCTATTCGGTTTCTTTCTGCAAAAGGGAGATTTATGCGGATCATCCGCCTTCAGCGAAACTATCATGATGCGCGATCCGCGCAAAATTATTGGTTTATGGATGCTGATTGTGGTTGCCATGCTGGGGATCGGCGGCCTGGATTTACTGGGCTGGGTCAAGTTGAATCCGAAACCGTTTCTCTACCTCAACTACATTATAGGCGGGATTATTTTCGGCACAGGTATGGTGCTGGCAGGGGGATGTATTAGCGGCTGTCTTTATAAGGGAGCCGCGGGAAATCTAAATTCGATTGTCGCACTCCTGGCTGTACCGGTCGGAGTTATGCTGGTGGAATTCGGGCCTCTCAATGGGATGCACCTGTGGATGAAAGAACATATCATATCGCTCGCGGGCGGAGAGAAAGTGAGCCTGTTTGCGCTTACCGGGCTGCCGTTCTGGGTGCTGTCGTTGATTTTCGCAGGTATTACCGCAGTAACGGTGGCAGCCCTCAAGCAACGGAAACCAAATGCGAATCAATCCATCAGAAAGGCTGACCGGGCGGGGCTTAAACGCGCCATGACCGGACCATGGAAGCCCTGGGTGGCCGGTGTTGCAATCGGTCTCCTGATGGTACCGGCTTATCTTTCATCTGCCGCCAGCGGCAGAAATTATCCGCTTGGAGTTACGCATGGTGTAATGCAGGCCGAACTGCTCCTGGTAGATAATAATTTAACTCATGTATATTCAAGCAAACCAGCCTCCGCAACCGGCGCCACTAACCCTGCCATCCCTCCATCGAAGAAAGAAGGCAGCGGCAAAAAAGTGGTCTGGTGGCTGGTGGCAGGGGTCTTGAGCCTGATGCTCGGGTCATGGGTCTCGGCCAGAATGTCCGGGCGGGCTAGGCTGCTGCCTAAGCCACCCGATGAAATCCTCGTTGCGCTGCTGGGGGGCTTGATGATCGGGACGGGAGCGGCATTTGCCGGCGGATGCGTGGTCGGCAACATTATGTCAGGCTGGGCGCTTATGAGTGTGGGCACCATACTCTTCGGCGTGGTGGTCGTGCTTGCAAACTGGACTACCACCTATTTCTATATGATGGGTGGACAAAGAATTCGAAGAGGTTAAGAGCTTATTTTATCAGATAGGAGCGAAACATATGAAGAAAATAGAAATCCTGGGCACAGGCTGCCCCAAGTGTAAAAAGATGGCCGAATGCGCCGAGGAAGCCGCCAGGGAGCTCGGTATCGAGTACGACCTACAGAAGGTAACCGATATAGCGGAAATCACCAGGCATGGTGTAATGATGACCCCTGCGCTGGTGGTTGACGGCAAAGTTAAAGTTGTGGGCAAAGTGCCCTCAATAGAGGAGTTGAAACAACTAATTGCATAATATGCTAAAGATTCTACCGGAGGATCGACATGTTCAAAAAAGCAACGTTCGCAGGTTTATTATCGCTTTTCGTATTCTCAGTTATTGCTCTGGCTCAGTCTGCGCCAGGGCCGGAAGAGGTTACATTACCGATTAAACCCGATTCTGTAGAAAAAGCGGCCACGGATTCGCTGGCAGACAAAGAAGCAGAAGCTGAATCCATAAGCGACAGCAAAATAATAGCCTATTACTTTCACAGTACCCGCAGATGCGTCACCTGCAGGAAGCTCGAAGAATATTCCAGGGAAGCCATTGAAGAGGGTTTCGAGGATGAGCTCGAGAAAGGAGTACTGGAGATTAAGGCCGTCAATACCGACGAAAAACAGAATGAGCATTTTATTGAAGATTATAAGCTCTATACCAAGGCGCTCATTTTATCGAAAATAGAGAATGGTGAGGAAGTCGAATGGGTTAACCTTGATAAGATCTGGAAGCTGGTGAGCGATGAAGAAAAATATAAATCATATGTCATAAGCGAAGTTAAGGAGTTTTTGGGAGAGGATTAATGGAAAGCATTTTCCTGGCAATCGGCACGGCGCTGTGGCTGGGAGTACTGACCTCGGTCAGCCCCTGCCCTCTTGCCACCAATATTGCCGCCATTTCATACATCGGGAAACGCGTATCCAGCCCGAGGATGGTTGTGATGTCGGGCATTTTATATATGCTGGGCAGGATGATCGCCTATCTGGGGCTGGGGATACTGCTGGTGGCCAGCGCCATGTCAGTTCCGGAATTGGCCTGGTTTTTGCAAAAAAATATGAATCAGTTTCTGGGACCGCTGCTGGTAATCGTCGGCATCCTGCTTTTGGGACTGGTCAAATTCAGCCTGCCGGGCGGAGGTATCAGCCAGAAAATGCAGAATCGCGTGGAAAAGCTGGGAATCTGGGGGGCCGGACTTCTGGGAATCCTGTTTGCCCTTTCCTTCTGCCCTGTATCGGCCGCTCTTTTCTTCGGCAGCCTGATTCCGCTCTCGGTCAAACATAGTTCAAGTTACATGCTGCCATCGATTTACGGTATTGGCACAGCATTGCCGGTAATTATCTTTGCATTTATGATTGGCTTTGGAACTCATTACCTCAGTCAGGTATTTAAACAGGTGACGACGATTGAGCTCTGGGCCCGGAAAATTACCGGGGTGATCTTTATACTTGTCGGGATTTATTATATGCTTGTATATATTTTAAAACTCCCATTGATTTAAATATCAGATTCGAGTTTATTAAACAGGAAAACAATGACGATAGAATTGCTTAAGAGTAAGTAATTGAAGGTTAATCCTCCACACACAGGGAGGTACAGTAGAATGAGTAAGAAAAAGCGGAGAGAAGGAAAAGAAGGGGTCCGGGAATCGGCTGATAAAACCCGTTCCGAGATGCATCCACAGAACCGGAAGCGGTCATATATATTGCTCCTGGGAGTTCTGATAGTGGCAATCGGCGCCGTTGCGATACTCAGCAACGGGTTCAGTGGTCTCACAAATGAGAGCGCCAACGCAGCCGAGGACCGCTCCTCAGAAACGGAAACATATGCAGACCAGTCTGCCTCCGGCAGCTCACAGGGGCCGTCGATATATTTTCCCGAGGAGTCATACGATTTCGGGACCATTTCGCAAAAGACACAGGTCTCCCACACATTTATTGTCAAAAACACGGGCAGCGCACCGCTGAAACTTATTAAAGCAAAGGGATCGTGAGGATGCACCGCAGCCGTCCTGACAGAGACGGATATTCCCCCGGGCGGGGAAGGAAAAATCGAAGTGAGTTTCAACAGCGGTGGTAGAAAGGGACATACCTCAAAAAACGTCACAGTTGAATCAAACGATCCGATTAGACCGAGAACGACCCTGAGTATCTCAGCATTTGTGGAAGTGGAATTCGGATTTGAAACAAATACAATTAATATCGGTCGGGTTCGCAAAGGAGAATCAATCAGCAAGACCGCAGTGCTTCTGTTAAAAGATGTTTCCAAAAGAGATCTGGTCGAAGTCAGCACAAATTCTCCGCATATCGATGCGAGAATTCTTGAATCGAACGGCAGGGATGAGGGCCGGATAGAGGTCGAGGTATCGGTGAGGGCGAAAATGTCCCCGGGCAGATTAAACGATATGATTACTGCCAGGTTGACTGATGAGTCTCAGCCGGCTGCCACTATGAGAGTTGTCGGCACGATCATCGGCAATGTTGAAGTCACGCCGGAAGCTGTGCATTTCACGATTGACACTTCCCAGGTAGTGATGGATCAGGAATTTCGGGATGTCAAGGTCATCAGCACTGAGGATGATGCGAGCTTCAAGCTGCTGGGCGTGGAGGATACACGAAACCTGCTTACGATAGAAGTTGACACGCTTACTCCCGGCAAACAGTATCTGATCAGAACCTGGCCCAACGAGAACGCCGCGCAACTCAGGCGCGTTGTCTCCGGGTTGGTGAAGATAAAGACCGATGATACCGAACAGCCCGAGCTCAGCTTCAGCTACAGAATTATCTTACGCAGGCAGTAAGGAGCCGGTTCAGCATAATTCCCGGATATTTTTTAATAAAAAATCCTTTACGGGGAACCGACATTGATTATATTTCGTTATATGGCGAAATATAAGAGATATGATGAATGATATTGTCAATATAACCAAGGCCCTGGCCGATGAGAACCGTTTGAAAGCCCTGATTGCTCTCAGGGACCGGGAATTGTGCGTCTGCCAGATAATCGAGTTTCTGGGGCTGGCCGGATCAACGGTTTCGAAACATATGTCTATACTCAAACAGGCCGGACTGGTGAAAACACGGAAACAGGGGCGCTGGATTTATTACGGTCTTGCCGGACGAAATGCCCCGGCGCCGGTCAGGGATGCCTTGAGATGGCTCCTGAAACATCTGAATAGTGGCCGTATAAGCTCAGCGGATAAAAAGAAGCTGGAAAAGGTGTATAGAACTGATCCGGAGGTATTGTGCCGAATTCACAGAAGAAAGTGAAAGTCTTGTTTCTCTGCACCGGCAATTCCTGCCGCAGCCAGATGGCCGAGGGATGGGCGCGTGATCAGTGGGGCGACCAGATAGAACCGTATTCAGCTGGAATCGAGACTCACGGACTCAATCAAAATGCGGTTAAGGTCATGGCGGAGGCGGGAGTGGACATATCCGGGCATGAGTCCAAACATGTGAAGGACTTGATGCACATCGGCTTCGATTATGTCGTCACGGTCTGCGATCATGCCAGCGAAAACTGTCCCGTATTTCCGGGCAGGGCGGTCGTCATTCATCGGGGCTTTGATGATCCCCCGCGGCTTGCTAAAAATGCAAAATCAGAAGAGGAAGCGCTGGGGCACTATAGAAGAGTGCGGGATGAGATCAGAGATTTTGTGAGGGCTCTTCCGAAGACATTGAAACAGAAAGAGGAAAAGCGAAAGTGAAAAAGCGGCTATCATTTCTGGATAGATTCCTGACCCTGTGGATATTTCTGGCCATGGCTGTTGGTGTTAGTGCCGGCTATTTCTTTCCCAACGTGGCCGGATTCTGGAATAAGTTCAGTGTGGGGACCACCAATATCCCCATCGCGATCGGGCTTATTCTGATGATGTATCCCCCGCTGGCCAAGGTCCGCTATGAGGAACTGGGAAAGGTCTTTCGCAATTTTCGGATACTCGGCCTGAGCCTGATGCAGAACTGGGTGATCGGCCCGGTTTTGATGTTTGCGCTGGCAGTTATCTTCCTGCACAATTATCCCGAGTATATGGTCGGCCTTATTATGATCGGACTGGCGCGGTGTATCGCTATGGTGATCGTCTGGAATGATCTGGCCGAGGGCGATCCGGAGTATGCCGCCGGACTGGTGGCCTTCAACTCGGTCTTTCAGGTTATATTCTATTCGGTCTTTGCCTGGATTTTCGTAACCAAGCTCCCGCCTCTCTTCGGACTCTCGGGCGCGGTGGTAAATATCACTATCGGCGAGATCGCCAAAAGCGTCTTTATATATCTGGGAATACCATTTATTGCCGGGATTATAACTCGCTTCTCACTTATCGCCTTGAAAAGCAAGAAATGGTATCATTCTGAATTTATACCCAAGATCAGTCCTGTCACTCTTATCGCGCTGCTTTTCACCATCATCGTCATGTTTTCGCTCAAGGGCGAATATATTGTCAAGATACCGCTGGATGTCGTGCGGATTGCAATTCCGCTCTTGATCTATTTCGTATTCATGTTCTTGATCAGCTTCTTTCTAAGCAAGAAGGCGGGAGCCGATTACAGCCAATCGGTCACACTCAGCTTTACCGCTGCCTCGAATAATTTCGAACTGGCGATAGCAGTTGCGGTCGCGGTTTTCGGAATCAATTCAGGTGTGGCCTTTGCGGCGGTGATCGGGCCCTTGGTGGAGGTACCGGTTTTAATCAGCCTTGTCAATGTCGCTTTCTGGATCAAGCGAAAATTCTACGGTGATGAGCTGCAGATGTCTCCACGGCAGGTGTATGAGCGAAGTTAAGGCCTTGACATTCAAAATGTTGTGACGTGCCGAGCTTCAGGGAGTGCTGATAGACCTGAAACGGGCGAACCTCGTCATCATGAGGTACGCAAGGCCGTTGTGCCCCGAGCGACCTGATGATCTCATAAGCTGCTTGACAAAAAGAACTTGGAGAATCTCACGGTCCCTCTGGAGACGGATAGCTGATATTCTTTGACAAGGGTCCGGACTCCCTCACTACGAGGCTCCCCGGGCCTTTTTCCTATTTCGGGCCCGTGCCGGATTATAGAGGAAGCAAAAAAGCGATTCGATATTTATTGACTTCGAGTCTTTGTGCCATTATATTGTATGTGCCCCCCAATTATTACACATACGTCAAAATATATGGCGTCCATGCGATCGGCTTTTCGGCCGGTCGCTTTTTATATGGATATTCTAATGATACATGGACCAAATAGGCCTTCGATTATCGATAAAGCTGACGCGATCCGTAGTCAATCAATGCCATAAACCAAAAAGCCTCCGCAAGTTAGACACTTTTGCGGAGGCTCTTAAAATTTTATGGAGCCGAGGGGAGTCGAACCCCTGACCTCTTGACTGCCAGTCAAGCGTTCTCCCAACTGAACTACGGCCCCAGGGATTCCCCAATATATTCTGTATCGGTATTCTGTCAAGCCATTTTATGCCGATTTTAAGCCGCTCTGACCCCGTTATTATTGCAAACTTTCGGTTGATTTCGGTGTAAAAAGATGTAAATTCCGGAAAATTAACCCGCGAGGAGAGACATGAGAAAAGCGCTATTACTATTTCTAATGCTTTCAGTATCTATCCTGTTCGCCCTGAATTTGTCTGCCCGGGAGCCTGAACTTGGCAAATTGATCTTCGAAGACGGCAAATACCCCCAGGCAGTCGGAAATACGGGCCTGATATCATTTTACCACTTTACCGGCGAGCTTGGAAATGCCGGTCTGATATTGGTAATTGCCGACCCCAAAACGGGCGAAATGGAACCATTCGATCTGGAAATCGAGGAGCCCCCTCCGATCGGCTCGATCACCTGGTCGAAGGACGGCGAGCGCCTGGCCCAGGTGCGCAAGGATTTCACAATCTGCGATATATATGAATCGCCACGTAACGACCCGGAAAAACTGACCAAGCTCACAGATTTGACCCCGTTTATCCCCGACATGGATACGACCCAGATGAATCAATACAAGCTCGAACCGGATATGCTTTTGAACGCCGCATATCTCGACTGGTCCTACGACGGCACGAAAATAGCTTTCAGCATGCTGAAAGTTATGGATGCGGCCATGTATATACTCGATGTCGCTACCGGCGAAGTGCGCCAGATAGTGCCGGAGGAGATGTTGGGCGGTTCGCCAAGCTGGGCGCCGGACAACGAGACTATCTATTTCGGAGGACAGGGACGGTCGGGCAAATACCCCAGCCCGGATATTTTTCAGTTCAAAGTCAGCGACTATTCTACCGAGCCGATCCTGAACTCAGCAGCCTCGGAACTCTATCCTGAGGTCTCGCGGGACGGGAAGTACCTGGTTTATACAAAGATGTCGCCCGGCGAACGACAGACGATATTCGTTTATGATATCGAAAACGACAGATCGGCCCAACTGGTGTATCTGGGCGAAACAGGCTCGGCATCATTCCCGATGTGGACCGCCGACGGCAAGTCCGTAATTTATCAGTTGACCGTGCCGGGCAACACATATCCCGACTTATATCAGATTGATTTCAATCCCGCGATTTTTGATAAATGACAATTGCGAACTCAAAAGCCGGGCTGATCAGTCCGGCTTTTTTTATATATAAAATAGAAATAACTAAGGGCTTGCGAAATGAGGCCGCTGTCTATTAATTAGACTTATGATTTCGAGATTACACATCTCCAACTTTGCCATAGTCTCCGACCTGAATGTCGAATTTTTTCCCGGGATGAATATCCTTTCGGGCGAGACAGGGGCAGGGAAATCGATTATCATCGGGGCATTGAACCTGCTTTTGGGCGAGCGCGCCCAGAAGGAAATGATCCGCACCGGCAGTGAAACGGCGGTGGTGGAAGGCCATTTCAGGGCCGCAGGGCACACCTCAAGAATCCTGAGGGAACTGGATATTGACGCTGGCGGCGATAGACTTGAAATCCGGCGCGAGATCCGAAAAAATGCCTCCTCCCGCTGCTTTCTTAATGGGCAGATGGTAACAGTTTCCGATCTGAAGAGGCTTGGCCTGGAGCTCGTGGACCTGGTCGGCCAGCATCATCAACAGCTCCTTCTAAATTCGGCAAATCATATCAGGTTTCTCGATGATTTCGCAGGCAATCAGGTTAACCTGGAAAAATATCATGAGCAGTACAATAAATACCAGGCCGCCAAAACCGGGCTGGCCGAACTGAAGAGCAGGATAGCCCGCGAAAAAGAAAAGATGGAGCTGTATCGATTCCAGATCAAAGAGATCGATTCTGCCAAACTCTCGTTCGAGGAGGAGGAGGAGCTGAGCAAGGAACAGCGGATCCTGGAAAATGCGGAAACTTTGAAGACCTCGTATTACAGTATCTCAGAGCGGTTATATCATGGGGAAGGCTCCGTCACAGAGATCCTGAATGAGGCCCTTGGCACGCTGGAACCATTAAGAAAATATGATGCAAGTCTGAATAATTCCCTCGATTCCATAAAAAGCAGTCTATTCAATCTCGAGGAGGCCGGACGCATGCTGGAGGGGCGGTCGCAGGAGATAGAGCATGATCCGGATCGACTGCAGGAGATTCAGGAACGGCTGGACACTTATTATAATCTCAAGAAAAAATACGGCGGTTCGCTGGAGCAGCTATTTAAATACAGGGAGGAAATCGGTAGTGCGGTTGGATCATTCCAGGACAGCTCCCATGATCTCGACAAGCTAAAGAGCGCGGTTCAGAGTTATTTGGAAGAACTATGTGAGCTGGCGGATGTCCTCTCCTCCGCCAGGCATAACTCGGCCGCCCGGCTTTCCAGGAAAGTCGAGAAGGAGCTGGCCGGTCTCTTGATGGGCAAGGTTGAATTTGAGGTCAGGATTGCGGCAGAACAATCCTCAAGCGGTGAATATGAGAAAGGGGACACGATTCTCAGCCTCGGCCCGGATGGATACGACATTGTGGAATTTCTCTTCTCGCCCAATCCCGGGGAGGAGAAAAAACCGCTGGCTAAAATTGCTTCGGGAGGGGAGCTTTCCCGCGTGCTGCTGGCGATCAAAACAATCGTGTCGGACAAAAACAAGGGCCGAAGCCTGATCTTCGATGAGATCGATTCCGGAATCGGGGGCAAAACCGCCTCCGCAGTCGGAAGAAGTCTTCAGAATCTTTCCAGGGGCCACCAAGTCCTGGTCATAACACATTTACAGCAAATAGCGGCTTTCGGCGAGAACCACTTTCTCGTATTCAAAGAAAAATCCAATGGCCGCATGATCACACAGATCAGGAAATTGACCTTAAAGCAGCGCAAGGAAGAACTGGGCCGGATGATTTCGGGTGAAAAAGTGACGGAGCTGTCATTGAAACAGGCCGAAGAGCTTTTGGAAAAGGGCAAGAAATGAATCAGTATCTGAATTCTATCACTATGCGACGGTTATTGGCCCGGCCCTCGGCGGAGGTATTGGTATCGATAAAATCGGTAGCACCCATGCCAACGGCCCTGATTCGCCCCTCTTCTACTCTCCTTTCCACCAGGTAACTTTTGATCTTGATCGCCTCAAGTTCAGCCCTCTTCTTACTTTCTTCCAGGCTGAGCGTGTTATCGGTGTAGGCCTTTACAACAACATCGACATCGGGAAAATCACGCATGGCCATGGCGATATTGTCAAGTGTGCGCAGGGATCTGAAATCTATGCCTCTGCCCGACTCGGAAAAGTCCACATGCATTGTACGGGAGAAGAAAATCGAATCCAGAATTGCGCAGCCGGAATCATCCACCGGATACCCCGGCGGGGTGTTGCTGCACCTGTCAATTTGATCGGGCACATTGTCACGGTCACTGTCGGGCGGGCAGCCGGTCGAATCCAGTGTAATTTCGGCAAATATATCCGGACAACTGTCACGATAGTCGGGCAGCCCGTCCTCGTCACTGTCCAGCGGACAGCCATGTTCGTCAACCAACTCGCCTGCCTCGGGAGGAGTATCAGGGCATAGATCAACAGCATCCGGGACTCCGTCAAGGTCGCTATCTTCTTCTAAAAGCTGCTCCTCAGCTGTATCGCTTCCTTCGGGCTCCTCGTATGAGATACTAACTTCGCCTTTCTCCAGGGGGAAATATAGGGAGACGCCAAACTTCAGGTCCCCGTATGCCCGTGAACGGAAATCCTGTACACTGTCGGAGAAGTCTGCGCCAATGCCGGTGAGATAATTCAGGCAGGCATCCACGCTGACAGAAATATTTTCACGCACAAACCATTCACATCCAAGGCCTCCGCTGAGCAGGAACTCTGTGGCACTGTAATCCACAATATCACCATTGCCATCACGAACCTGGACCGCTTCATCGTCAGCCGTGAACTTAATTGACCAGAATGACAGGCCTATACCGGATGCAAGATATGGCACAAATTTACTTTCTCCGGTAAAATGATATTTCAGCCTGGTTTTTATGGTGTTGATCTGCCAGTAACGGTCGGCATTTTCGCGCCCGATTTTATATATGCTGTTTGAAACGGTATCATTGTATACTTTTCCGAACTCAAATTCTCCCGTTAACATCAATCTCTCATTAAGGCCAATACCTGCGCCCATTGAGAAAGCGGGTGATATGACCCAGGGCTGCCAACCGGGATTGAATGCGGGTTGACGAGCCCCGGCAATTATAAAAAGCGAGAACTTCCTCTCCAGGCTGAAATCAGCATGGAGAGTTCCCGCCCACAGAACCAGAGTGAGGATGGACAGCGCAAGATGGATAATTCTGAAATTTGTCCTGGTGTTCTCCATAAGCGTCAATAATGATGAGTTTTACCCTCGTTGGCAAGTCTTTTCTGACGCCCGGAATATCAATACGCTTTTTTCAGTTCGGCTCCGGAGTAATAAGTTCTGAGTATCTGCTCGTAGTTTTGCCCCGCCCGCGCGCGTCCTATGGCGCCAGTCTGACACATCCCCACGCCATGACCGTAGCCCCTGCCCGCGGCCATGATTTCGGACAGACTTCCAACGGAATCCTGCCAGAGCCGGATTTCGAAATTCGATGAAGGCAGGATTAAATCGGGCCTTTCCGGCCGCCGGAATGCCCATCGAATCTGGTCCTTAAAAAACAGGAACTCGCCATGATCTGTCATGACTTTCAAAGATGATATCCTGCCTGACGGAAAGCGCTCAACCACCTCGATATCTGTTATTACAAGCGCATCATCATTAAAGCCTCTATTTTTATGCAGGTAATCCCTCAGGTACGAGGCCAGTTCTTCCGGATTCCAGGTCATTTCCCAATCATGAAACTTCGACCACTGGCAATAGCCACTATCATCAATACTCTGCAGATAACTGTTATTGCCCTGATCCCAAACATTTGCAGCCTCCTCGGTGAAACCTCCGCAGGTCGAATGATAGTAGGCTATAATGGTTTTACCATTGTATGTAAGTATTTCCCCGCGGGTCTGCTCAATGGCCTCATTGGCAAGACCATACTCTCCCTTTATTCCAATATAGACCTGGTCCATGATATCGTTAACCAGGTCATAATCTTTATCTGAATTATAAGCTATGCGGGAATAGGCGTAGGTACGGGCTGCTACCGACTGAGCCTTGAGAGCCTCAAAAGCATCTTCCTCCAAACGCCCTATTTCCGGGGGCAGGACGCCTTTTAAATAGTCTTCGACATTTAACAGATTTATGACCTCAATATCTTCTTCGGCCGCCCTTATCTCCATGACGCCCCTGAACTGCCTGCCATTAAGGACAACGTGTGACCCCCGAACTTTGGGAGAAACATATATTTTGAGAAGATTCCGATCGAGTATCAGCCCGTCAGATTCAGACAGCACCAGACCATCATCATGATAGACCAACTTCAAAGGCGACACCGAGTAATAGCCCCTTGAGGTGCTGTCGGCCGTGAGGCAGTTGAGGCGATATGTCCCCTCGCAGTCGATTTCTACTTCGCCGGCCTGAAGGATTCTTACCCTGATATGCGGGTGGGGAACCATCTCTGTTCCGGTATGCCTGTCGATATAGGAGAGGCGCGAACAGCCCGATAGAATAAGTCCCAGCAGCAGAACTATAAATATACGCATTATTCTCATGGCAGAGTTAACCTCCCAAGCAGAGTCTGTTTTGATGCTCCTGTAACGGCCTGCAGATTGGCGGGCTCGCCGAACACCCATAATGCCGCCAGCAGGGCAAAGCAGGCGGCTTCAACATAATCGGGATCCAAACCCGCTTCTTCACTGCTTATTACCGCACATCGGGGAATAAGATTCGAGAGCCGTGTCATAAAATAATTATTACTCGCTCCTCCGCCGCATACGATGAGCTTATCGACAGCAGGCAGGTTCTCGATATAATTTAGGACTGAGATAACGGTTAATTCTGAGACCGTAGTGATAATATCCCTGTTCGAAATTCCATAACGCCTGCCCCGCTCGATAATCCTCATCGCTTCATCAGCCCCAAATTGTTCACGTCCCAGGGATTTCGGGTGTGGACCGGTGAACCAGGTTCGGCGTTTCAGCGAGCCCAGGAGTCTTTTTGAGATTACTCCCGTCGAAGCGATCCTCCCGCCCTTATCATAGTCCCGGCCAAAAAGCATTTTAGTTAGTTGATCCACCAGCATATTGCCCGGACCGCAGTCCGATGCTCTGATTTTTTTCCTTCCGCTTTTTTCAGGAAGAAAAGTAAGGTTCGTAATACCGCCTATATTCAGAACTGCGATATTTCTGTCATCCTGTCCGAAGAGGTGATAATGGCAGAGCGGTGTCAGGGGAGCTCCAGAGCCTCCCAGGGCTACATCAGCAGAACGGAAATCAGATACGACCGGAAGACCCGTTATCGAGGCAAGCCGGGAGCTACTGCCGATCTGCCATGTCGCACTTCTGCCGGTTTTAGATTTGGAGAGCCGCTTATCCAGATGCAATATAGTCTGGCCATGACATCCCAGCATGTCAACAGGCCTGATCCCGAATTTCTTCATAAAACGCTTCACGCTGGCGGCATAAAATTGACCCAGGTCATCATCAGCCTGCTTTATAAAGGATTTCGTGAATCTGCCCTCGGATACGAGAGCCTGCAGATTTCTTTTCAGCACCGGATCGAAACGAAAATATCCGGTTTTTATTATTTTTACACCGTGTCTGGTTGCGTTGTGAGAGATTCGACAATATGACAGATCGAGGCCGTCAAGAGAGGTCCCCGACATCATTCCAATGATATTGACGTCTTTCTTAGACAGAAGCTTTTTTATAGGGTGCATGATTTGTCAGCTTTTCCTTAAGCTTTTTCACCCGCTTAATCCTGGCGGCTATTTCATCCCTGTCAATCTGACCATTATTATAACTTTCCAGCACCGAATTAAAAGCGGTTTCCTGGTCCTTTTTATTATGGCAAATCAGAATCATATCGTGCCCTGCTTTGAGGGCCGCCGGCGCGCACTCCTCGGGAGGAAAGTTCTTGCTGACCGCGCCCATATCCAGGTCGTCGGTGATGATTACGCCTTCGAATCCCAGTTTGCTGCGAAGGATATTGGAGACGACCTCCTTCGAGAAGGTGGCAATATTCTCCGGATCAAGCGATTTTGCCGTAATGTGAGTCGTCATAAACAGATCAACGTCAGCGCCTATGGCCATCTCAAACGGCTTCCAGTGAATATGTTCAAATTCCTGATAGGTTATCTCTGTGAGGGAGATATCCTCGTGGGGATCAATCCGGGCTGAACCCAGGCCCGGGAAGTGTTTGGCGCAACAGAGCATACCGCCTTTATGGTATTGATCGATCAATGACAGAACGCACTCGGAAACAATTTCGGGCGTCGTTCCGAAAGATCTTTTCTTCATCAGGACATTATCGGGATTAGTGAGCACATCACAGACCGGCACCAGATTAGTATTGATACCCAGGGCCCGGAGGTGCTTGGCAGTCGTGCGCGCCATTGTCCTGACACCGTCAAAATCCTTTCGATCGCCATAGTATCGTGGAGATGGAAAAAGCGGAAATTCCTGTTTGGCGCGATTGACAGGCCCGCCTTCCTGATCAATACTGACAATCAGCCTGCCGCCGGCAGCCTGATTCAGACGTTTAATCTCCCCCGACATGCTGTAATGGGAATTAAGGTTGCGCTCGAACAGAATTACCCCGCCCAAACCATGTTCTTCGGCAAAATCCCTGAGTGATTCGAAATCCCCGGGTTTATAGCCGAACATGAAAAGCTCACCGATTCTCATATCATCACCCCATTCATTATACGGTACAGACCATATTTTTGCCTGCACCCTTGGCTCGATATAGCGCCATGTCGACTGTCTGCACCAGTTCCATGGTGGACAGCCCGTTATCCGGGAATGAAGTTGTGCCTATAGAGACTGTGATCTTAAGCCCCGGGATTCCAGTGGCAATACCGAAATCATGTTTCTCGACTTCCGCACGGATTCGTTCTGCCAGCACGCAGGCCTCGGAAGAAATGGTCTGAGGAAGTATGATGATAAATTCCTCTCCTCCGTAACGGCAGAACGTATCCGTGTCACGTATACAGGCTATTACAACCTGTACTATTTCCCTTAAAACTAGGTTTCCTGTTTCATGACCATATGTATCATTAGTCTTCTTGAACCAGTCCAGATCGAGCATTATGAGGGACAGCGGCAGATCATACCTGGCGGCCCGTCGCTTCTCTTCTTCCAGACGCTGGACGAAGTAGCGATAATTGTAGATCCCGGTCAGGTCGTCGGTCATTGTTAAATCTGATATCCGTTTATGCAGACGGGCATTCTCGATGGCCATGCCCGCCGAACCCGCCAGAATGGTAAAGAGCTTCTCGTCGCGCTCACTGAAAGCGGCTAATTTGGTAGACTCCGCATTGAGAACACCGATAATCCTGCCGCGCGCTATCATGGGAGCCGCCATTTCACTCCTGGCGCCCTCGAGGCCCGGAATATAATTGTTCACGGTGCTGAGATCGGCAATGCGAACCACTCGTCCGGATTCTATGGCATTTCCGCTAATTCCCTTCAGGCTGACTTTCTGGGGATTCTTCAAAATCTCTTTCTCACCGTTTACCACTTTGGCGGTCAGATCCAGATTCTCCCTTTCCCTGTCCAAAAGGAGAATACTGCACATCGGGTACCCAAGTATATTATCAGCAATATTATTTACCTCAACAAAAACTTCCTCAAGGTTATGAATTTCTCCCAGAGAGCGGGAGGTTTCATAGATCGTCTCGAGCTGAATCTGGGTTCTTTCCAGCTCGGTGGTGCGCTCGTTGAGGGTATCCAGGAGATTCAAGAGTTTACTGCCTGAATGCTTGAAATGTTTTGAGAAAACCCCAATTGACAGGGCAAGGAACCATCCAACCGACAACCTTACCGGAATTTCGGGCAGGAGCGGAAAAGTCAACTGAGGAAGAACTGCCAGGATGTAACAGATCGAACTCATGAAGGCCAGAAGAATGCCGGTTTGGAGACCCATGTAATAAGAAGAGAAACTTATGGTCAGGTAATAAAACACAAAAAAACCGCTGTGTATTCCGCCGCCGGCATAGTTCAAGAATGAAATGAGTATTATATCAAGCCCGAATGATAGCTTGTATAGATTAGCGACTGCTATCGAACGCTTTCTTTGGAGAATATAGAATATTGTCAAATGAAGAGCAAAAATCGATAATATGATCCAGGAAGGCGCGGACATATAGCCCTCAGGTTTATGGGCAAAGATAATCCACACCAGCAACACCAGAATCGATATTACCCTGGTGATCATGAAGAAGTATTCTTCACGCGGAAATAGAGACCTGAACGATCCTCTTTTCATCTTCCTGTCAGACCGTTAAATAAATGAAACCTATTTGTTTAGGTATCGGCATTCCGGGCAAAATTCTTGCTTCTCAGATGCGATCTTTTCTGAATTGGGAAGCGAATCAGGTCACAGGGAGCCGCGAGTGCCGGGGATTATTACTTCTGTGCGGGCGAGACTGCCGTTTTGATGCCCGGTTTGCTGGAATAGTACAGGCGAATGCCTGTCTTTATGACCAGAACAGCCACTGCTACCGCCAGCATCAGGAGGATCACGTCGGTAACTATCAGAATCCAGTTACTTGTTGGTATATAATCGGTTAGAAGCAGGTATATAAGCGAGGCCAGGGTGGTCACGATCATGAATGAGGCCGGAATCATGGTAAACCAGACCCGTTTACCGCGCACATAAAGCCAGACGGTTATGGCCATTAGAGTCAAAGAGGCCAGGAGCTGATTGGCGCTGCCGAAAATCTTCCAGAGGCTGGCGAAAGCATTGGAGTAGCCCATGAGAAACATGAGAATAACGGAAAGGCCTGAATTGAACCAGTATTTGCGCATGATAGACGGTACTTTGCCGGAAAAGAGGATATTCCATAATTCCTCGAAAAGATAGCGGTTAAGCCTGACCGCGGAATCGAGGGTGGTAACGATAAAACCCTCGATCATTAGGATTCCGAAGACCGATCCCAGCGCAACCGTGATAAACGGAAAAGCATTATGCACCAGATTTCCGACTCCCAGGGCGAATCCAAGGATGGGATTGCCCCCTCCTCCCGGGGGCCAGACAATCTTCAAATAGTCCTGATGTCCCAGGGCCGAGGCCAGTGTCAGCAGTACCAGTGTGGCCAGAATGCCTTCGAGAATCATGGCGTTGTATCCGATCCGGCGCACATCCTTTTCGCTGTTGACCTGCTTTGATGTTGTCCCGCCTCCGGCCAAAGCATGGAAGCCGGATATCGCCCCGCAGGCGATAACGATGAACATCATGGGCCAGATCATGCCGAGGTTAGCCGTTCCGGCCGCGAAGTCAAAACCGGGCGCATTGATCGAAAGACCACCCAGTCCTCCTATAATGAGCGAAAGAGAGACTACAAAGATTCCCCCATACAGAATCTGCACATTGGTAAAATCGCGCGGCTGTAGAACGATCCAGACAGGAATACCCGCGGCAATAAAAGTATAGACGCTGATAACCGCCATCCAGACTCTGGGATCGAGGGCAACCGGATGACGGAATCCGAAATAGATAGACACAATACAAAGAACGAATGCGATCAGATAAGCATATAGCGAGCGTAATTTCCGCTTGTAGATCAGGAATCCGAGAATCGGCGCAAAGGCTGTGATGATTATGACCGAGGTCGAGGCGATTCCTCCGATTACGCCCTTAACCACTCCATTTTCAGTCACGGTTTTAAGGAGTGTTTGATCTGCGGATAAGGTCAAATCCTCCAGCGCCCATTTAGATGTGAGCGAGGTTGCCGCGGCGCCCAGGAAAGCGGAGGTCACCAGGATAATCATGACCAGGGTAAAAATTATAAATAAGATAAAGCCCGGCTTTCCCAGAGTCTTACCGGCAATTTCAGCCATCGATTTTCCGCGCTCACGCACCGAGGCAAATATAGAAGTGTAATCATGGACCGCACCAAAGAATACCGCGCCCACGATCAGCCATGCCAGTACCGGAACCACACCATACGTAAATCCCATGACCGGGCCTATAATAGGGCCGACCCCGGCTATGGTTGCAAAATGATGGGCGAATAGAATATGCGATTTAGTAGGAACATAATCGCGTCCGTCATTAATGGAGACAGCCGGTGTAGGTATATTATTATCGGATCCGATCTGGCGGGAAATGAAGCGGGAATAGAATTTCGTTCCCAGCCAGAATAATGCCAGCGCAAGAAGTAATACTATTAAAACATTCATTTTTTGTTGCTATGTTCTATGCAATTAATATATTTTAATTTCTTGATACAGGAAATCAAGCAAAAAATGTTGGGTTCAATTTCGGCCTGCATACAACAGACGAAATCTATATGATTAAAATCGACTCGTCCGCATTCAGTTCAAGATTTCTGCCTCTTATTATTGGTACGATCATATTGATCATCTTTTGCGCCTCTCCATCATATGCCCTGATAGCGACATCCGCGCAGGGCGTGGACACTCTACCCGACAAAATCTTTGATGATCTGGTGATACGCGATAAAAATGCCGTGGGTCTGAAGCTGAATGAAATCGGCGGCGACCTGATCATATCCGCGGAAAATATCAATGTCACTGTGAACCAGGTGGGGGGAAATCTAAATGCCGTCGGGGCAGACATCTTTATCGGGGGAAGAATCCGGGAATCGGCAAGAATGCTCGGTTATTCGATAAAGACTACCGCGAATATCTCAAGAAATCTCACGATAGCGGCCATTCCCCGCAGAGATGTTTTCGGACTGGGCTCGAATGTTGTAGTCCAAAGAGATTGCAGGGTGGGTAAGGATGTCGATATTGATGCTGCGGTTGTGCATGTGCGCGGTACAGTTGGAGGGGACCTCAGGATAAATGCCGAAACGGTAATAATTGGCGGTGTGATCGAAGGTGATGCCACAATAGTGGCAAACAGCCAGCTAAGACTGGAGCCGAGCTGCCGGATTGAGGGAATTCTGACCTACAGTTCACCGAAAGAAGCGGAAATTGAAGAGGGTGCACAGGTTTTGAGCGGTATTATTGACCATGAGAAAATATCCTACAGGGGGCTGTTCGATATTCCGCTATCATGGAGAATTGTCTTCGGTTTTGCTGCGCTGCTGGTCGGCGTGGTCTTCGTATTAATGTTCCGCAGGCAGATTCTGAACCTGGTCGAAATCCTCGGCAGCCGAATCGGGCAGTCATTTGGAATCGGACTGCTGGGAGCAGCCGCCATGCTGGTATATACCGCAATCTTTTTGATCACGTTCATGTTTGCGCTTTTCTACAAGCCGGTTTTTGCGCTGGTGCCGCTCCTGGCCGTGATGTTTATCATCTTCATGCTGATGTTCTATCTGGCGAACATACTCGTGGCTATCTTCCTGGGACGGCTGATTATGGTTCGCCTGACGGGGAACAAAGAGTGCTCACCGGGAAGGTCGCTGATTCTGGGACTGATAATTCTTACCCCGCTATACGGCATACCAAAAATCGGAATATATCTTTATGTCCTTTCCGCCATGCTGGGGTTCGGTGCGCTGATGATCGGCATTTACCGCCAGTTGAGATCATCTGCGCTGGCCTGAAACGCTGAATCTTAATTTGTGAACGATCCCACATCATTCTGGATTTCTTAAATGAGAAGTATTATAATGCCATCTTTAATGGTATAAACTATCGGGCTTGAGATGGATACGAGACTGAAATCCATACAACTGATAATCTGGGTATTATTCGGACTGGCCGTTCTATACGGCCTTTATCAGGCAATTTCGCTGGCCTGGGTGGGGGACGACGCCTTCATATCTTATCGCTATGCCCGGAACCTGATCGAGGGTCATGGCCTGGTATTCAATCCGGGGCAACAGGTTGAGGGCTATACCAATTTCTTGTGGACCATTTTGATCGCCCTGGGCATGCTGGCAGGAATCGATCCAATCATCTTCTCTCACATTCTAAGCATAGCAGCATATCTATTCACAGTGGGGGTGCTTATATATGTCTCATATAAATTGACACAACGCAGGGATGACCAAAAGTCGATTATATTTCCCGTAGCCGCAATTCTCATACTTGTTCAGCACGATTATCATATATATGCCACATCAGGACTGGAAACATCGCTGGTTAGCGCGTTTGTAACGCTCGGTTTTGCTATCCTGGCGTTGAGGGATTCTCGCAGATGGTTTCTGATGGCAGGATATGTGCTGATACTTGGGGCGTTGACACGCCCCGATGCCATGATATTCTATATCATGGGGATTCCGTATATCCTCATGTTGGGCAGGGAAAATTGGAGAAACATACTTCCCTATATCCTGCCCCTGCTGATAATTTATCTGCCTTACTGGCTCTGGCGGCACTCGTATTACGGGTATCCTTTTCCCAATACATATTACGCAAAATCGGCATACCTTCCCTATTTCTCCCAGGGTCTGACATATCTGATGCTGTACATGAGGACGTATTATGTCCTGGCACTTGTGCCATTGGCGATGATCTTTACCATTCCGGATTTCATAAAACATTTCCTGTCCCGCAGGAAACTGGCCCGGGAGCTTGATCGGGTCTGGGCGCTGGGGATCCTGTTTATTATTCCCTATGTGTTCTATGTTGTCCGCAGCGGCGGGGACTTTATGTTTGCACGTTTCTTTATTCCGATCACGCCGATATGTTTTCTGTTTCTCGAAAGCGGGATACTTGCTATAAGCAGAAGAGTGAGCGTCCGACTGGCGCTGGGGATTATTGTGATCCTGTCGGTCCTGTTCAGATGGAATCAATTCGATATGCCTGAAAAATCCATAAGCTGGATTGTCGATGAAAGTTTACATTATCCGGCGGACGCGGTTGCAAAGGCCAAACGTGACGGCCGCAATATGCAGAAGTACCTGGGTGACCTTGATGTTACCGTCGGTTTTTACGGCACCAAGGCGATGACAGTCTATTATTCAAAACTGCCTGATGCGATCGAGCTTAATACCGGCCTGACAGATGAATATATCGCCCATCTTCCACTGGAAAAGCGCGGACAACCGGGCCATGAGAAATTGGCGCCGCGAGATTACCTGTTCGAACGGGAGGTCAATTTTATCCTCAAAAAGACAGATCTTCCGATACGGGACAGCTCTAAGATACTGTTTCTCGATTCTACAATACTACATATTTTCATCTACGAGAATAAGGTGATGGAGCCTCTAAAAAAATATCCCGGGGTCCGGTTTATGGATTTGCATGACTACCTGGACAGTTATATAATAAATCTCGAGAATGTTCCGGCAAGACAGTTGATCGAAGATTTTGATTTTCTGAAATCTTACTATTTTGACCACAACGATGATCCGGGGAGACTGAAGCCGTTTATCGACAGGCTGAAAGAACTGCAAAGACAATGATCAACTTTTCACCGCATTCTTGAAGAATTCCGGGTCAGTATCAGCCTCGGTATTCAAGAGCACAACTGTTGATTGTTTATTCAGGCCGATAGAATTCAAAGCATCTTTATAATCATCATGCAGGCATAGAACTTTCAGGGCCGCCAGCGAGGAAGCGCCCGATTCGCCCGATACAATTCGGGGATCATTGACATGCGGATAATAGTATGTACGCATTGCCTCCACAGCATCTCTGTCAGTGACAGTTATAAAAATGTCTATACCCTGTTTTATGAAGGGCCAGGCGGTGATCGAGGGTGTTCCGCAGTTCAGCCCGGCCATGATGGAATTGAGCTTGCCGCGGCTTTTGACAGGTTCGCCCTGAGGTGTATCGATTGACTCCAGCAGGCAGGCGGCCTCCCGAGGTTCAACAGATACAATCCTCAAGCCGGTTTGCGAATGGACGGTGTTATAATACCATGAAGCTGATGCGGCCAGTGCGCCCACTCCCCCCTGAACTATGAAACAATCGATACTATCTTTTTTCTTCAAGCTTTCATCAATCTCCCTGAAGATAGTCAGATAACCTGCCATAATCCATTCAGGTATGGTCTCGTATCCGGGCCAGGCAGTATCGGAGATGATCTGCCAGCCATATTTTTCGGCCTCATCCCGACAGATCCTGACAGCGTCATCATAAGCACCATCAACTATATACACATCGGCGCCATGTCCGCGGATATTTTCGATTCTTGCGGACACGGTATTTTTGGGCATATAGATAACCGCATTCTGGCGCAGTTTTGAGGCTGTCCAGGCCACCCCGCGTCCATGATTACCGTCAGTGGCCGTGCAGAATGTATATTGCGCGGAAGAAATAATCTCTTCTGCGGAATAGAAAAATTCAGGGGACGGGATATCAAGGCCGGACTTCTCAAATTCCCCGCAGACAAACCTGTATATTGCATAAGTTGCGCCAAGAGCCTTGAATGCTTTCAGCCCGAACCGTTGCGCCTCGTCCTTGATCAGCAGCCGGCCTATTCCAAGATGCTCGGCCAGACCGGGAAGGTCTATCAGCGGAGTCGGCTTGTACTCTTTGAGCGAGCGGTGCACATCTCTTATATCGGGCCTCTCAAATTCACTGGTTTGAGAATTGTTCCAGGACGGTATGTTCTGGCGAAACCTGTTTATCAGATAATTTTTCATCACCTGTAGATTATCAGGATTTCGTTATTCGGTCAACGCTTTTCGGCAAAAAGAAAATTATTATTTTGACTTTCATGTTTTAACATATTATTAAACAATAAAATGGCACGGCCGTAATGGACACTGATAATTAGAGTTTTCCCGGGATTAAGCCCGATGAGATTGGCAGTTCAGGCAGGAAGCTTCCCATGGATTTGATTCAGCAGCTGGGGGCGATGGCATTCGCATCACGTTTAAAGCGCCTGAGCGAACGTTTGCACAAGGATGTCTCACGTGTGTATGACAGGCATTCGGTGGATTTTGAGGCGCGCTGGTTCCCGGTTCTCTATGCTCTCAAAGAGAGATCGAGCCAGCCGGTAACCACACTGGCATCATCACTGCGGCTCACCCATCCCGCCATAAACCAGATTGCCGGGGATATGGAAAAGCAGGGCTATGTGACCTCCAGCCGGGATAAAAAAGATGAGCGCAAACGCCTTCTACGACTGACATCCAGGGGTCGAAAGCTCATCAAGGATCTGGAGCCGATCTGGCGCATAATCGAATCTGAAACCGGCAAACTTCTGAAGACCAGCGGGGGAAATATTTTAAAATCAATGGATAAAATCGAATCCGCACTGGATAAGAAGGATATGTATGAGCGGGTGATGGAAAAACTCAAAAATCTATACTTCAAGAAAATAAAGATCGTTGAATACAAACCGCAATACAAAAAATACTTTAAAAAGTTGAATTACGAATGGCTGAAGGAATATTTCCGGGTTGAAGCGCCTGATGAAAAAATATTATCCGATCCGAATAAATATGTAATCAAGCCGGGCGGGTTTATCCTGTTTGCCAGATACAAGGGAAAGATTGTCGGCACCACAGCGGTTATGAATCATCGCAACTCCGTCCTCGAATTGACCAAGATGGCTGTGACCGAATCAGCGCGCGGAAAGTACATCGGGGAAAAACTGGCAGTTAAGGCAATCGAAAAATGTAAGCGTCTTGGGGCAAAATCAATTGTTCTTCAGACTTCTCCGAAACTCAAAGCCGCAAATGCACTTTATGAAAAGCTGGGCTTCGAAAAAGTCAAAGACAGCGATCTCGATTTGCCGAAATACAAGCGCAAGACTATCATGATGCGGCTGGAGCTTTGATATTTCCAGGGACTATTTACGCCTTAAAGCCAGGAGGCGGGCGTACCTGCGCTGATATGTTTCCGAATTTGGGTTGATCTGAAGAAGCCGCCCCTGGAAATACAGGGCAGGTTCATATCTTTTGTCTGACGCAAGTACATCAACCAGCGATTCCATCAATTTGATGCTGTCCTCTGACATCCCAACAGCCTTATCCAGATATTTCAATCCCGAGTCTGTCTGGTTCTGATATAAATAGGAGTGTCCCAGATATGTATAGACCGGCACTGCGGTAGTATCCTGCATGAGTATTCGCAGCTGCTCGATAGCTTCATCGAAATTTCTGGTCATGTAAAGTGATTTGGAATACCCTATACGATCCAGATTGGATAGCCAGCAGTGATCGGCAAACATATCATAATAGACCCGTGCCGTCTCATATTCTTCCATATTTATATAGCCGTTGGCGATCGAGACACCGGAGAGGCAGTCAAGCTGACCGGCATCCGCCATCTTCTCCATGAATTCCACGCTGGCCTGATGGCGCTTGTAGACATAGGACAGCAAATGCGCAAATATTCTAATCCTGCGCCCCTCGTAGTAGCCGGTCTGATAATGGGGGTCGACATGCGCAAGCCGGGTTATTCTGTCGAGAGATTTAGCGGACTGCATATTCATCGCCGCAAACGACGAAAACTGGACCAGGTTCAGGAACAGGATTGGAACAACCAGGGAATACATTTTTAATCTGGTAAAATTTGCTCTATGGAACATTAATGCTGCAAAAAGAAACACGGGCAGGACAAAAATCGAAAGCAGGTCCCAGTCACGGGGCGCCCCAAGCACCGGGTCTATAATAAAACTCACCAGAAAAGCGGGGACCGCCGCCCACAGAAGAAATCGGAGGTAATCCGATGTTTTATAAACAGCAGGGTAAAAAAGGAATGCTAATGCCAGAAGAGCGAGTACCGGCCCGGCTATAATGAGGACGTTGGCAATATCGATAAGGTGAGTGGGTGAAAACAAGAAATAATTCGTATTCTCATTTGGCAGGATCGGCAGGGCGGCCCGGATGCCCGATCTTGATATAAAGGTTCCGGCAATATAGATAGCAGCAATATAGAGTACACTGAGTACTATTGGAACAAAGCTCGGGACGAAACGGTGCCGATGATTTATCAGCCAGAGGATCGACGGCACAAATGCCAGGAACCAGATATGCCAGAAAAGTCCTATTACAAGAATTCCCGCGGGGATAAATACGCTGGATTTGTACTTCATGGATTCGACTACCGAATGAATATAAATCATTAGCCATGCCAGAAGTATGGGATATGTTTCCACATAACCGGCAAAGATCACGCTTAATCCCGAGAACAGGATAACCAAAAACAGCCAAATCCTCCTGCCATAATCATCAACAAGCAGGCCGAGGGTTTTGTACAGGAAGTATGTGTACACCAACCCGCAAACAATCGACAGCGCGGCCATCAGGTTTGCCGCCTGATCCAGATTTTCAATCCCAAATAATTCTGCCAGAAGGCTGACAAGCTGGCTGTACCCAAAGGCAGTGGATGATATCAGCTTGCCCTCCACGATATTACCAAGTATGAGATCGCCGTCACCCAGAATCAGGCTCTGGCTCCTGATCAGACAGAAGAAGATTGCTGGAATTATTATCCAGAGAGATAATTTCAGTGTGCCTGGCATGGATGCTATCTTCGGCAGAAAAGCCTCCCACACTCTCGATATCAGCTTCCAGATAATTTCGCTGAGCCCGGTAAAGATGGTCAGGATTACGGCAATTGCCAGAAGGGCGATGTTGACCGGGTATATGATCTCCAGAGGCATCACCGCCCAGTTCCAATAGGCGGGATACAGCCATGAAAGTGCGAAGATTGCGGCAATAACGATGATTATTATGCGGATGAGTGTAATCATCTTTTTCGTAAAAAATGTCAAATCTTTTCAAGATTTGACCTGCTTATTTTGGCCGGGAAGGGATTCCCGGCCACACTCGTATTTATTCCAGGTTGCCTGCTTAACTAAACATCGCGGCCGCAGCATTTTTTGTATTTTTTGCCGGAGCCACAGGGGCAGGGATCATTGCGGCCGATCTTCTTGCCTTCTCGCTTGAAGGGCTGTTTCTTTCCCTGTTGCGGAGTGTCATCCTCGCCCGGCTGACCCTGGGCCTGCACCGCTCCGCCCTCCGGGGCACGGAAACCGAGCGATTCTTTTTTGTCGTGACGCGCTTTTGCCGCCGCCCGGGATTCCCGTTCGCGCCGGGAGACTTCGCTCTGGTCAGCCGGACGCATCCAGTAGCAGAAACGCACCGCCTCGCGGTCGATCTGATCCAGCAGTTCTGTGAACATCCGGAAGGCCTCACGCTTGTACTCGATCAACGGGTCCTTCTGGGCATAGGAGCGCAGCCCGATGCCGGTCCGGAGCTGATCCATCTCATAAAGATGATCTTTCCATTTCTCTGTCACAGTGGAAAGGAAAGCCATCTTCTCGATCTTGCGCATTACCTCGGAGCCCAGCACCTCTTCTTTCTGCTTATAGACAGCTAATGCAAGCTCCTCTACCTTCTTGACCAGATCCTCATGCTCGATCTGCATCACATCAATATTTTTAGTATCAAGCGGAGCCAGGAACATCTTATGGGTCTCCATTGCAAGTCCGGAAAGATCCCATGCGGCCGGATCCTCCTCGGGCGGAGCATAGGTCGTGACCATGTTCTCGGCAACTTCAGAAATTTTTTCCCTGACCTCTTCCTGGATATTATCGGTCCGGATATATTCATTCCGGCGATCGTAAATGACCTCACGCTGGATATTCATGACATCATCATAATCCAGCAGGCGTTTACGTACCCCATAGTTCTGGCCCTCGACAGACTTCTGCGCCTTCTCAATTGATTTGGATATGCGCTTGTGTTCAATCGCCTCGCCCTCTTTCAGGCCCAGCATGTCGAGCACACGGGATATTCTGTCAACGCCGAAGAGACGCATCAGGTCATCCTCGAGGGATAAGAAGAATCTGGATGATCCCGGGTCGCCCTGACGTCCCGCACGTCCCCTGAGCTGACGGTCGATACGGCGGGCCTCATGCCGTTCTGTTCCGATAATATGCAGCCCGCAGGCGGGGGTCTCGTCGCATTTATATTTCTCGAGATAGGGGCAGACCTCGCCGTATTCGGGAGTCTCGATCAGGGCGCAGTTTTTATGCTTGAGCACATTCTCGCCCAGCTTGATATCTGTGCCTCGACCGGCCATGTTGGTAGCAATCGTAACCGCTCTCTGCCTCCCGGCAAACTGCACAATTTCCGCTTCACGTTGATGCTGTTTGGCGTTCAAGATTTCGTGCTTGATCCCCTTGCGTTTGAGCATGCGCGAAATTGTCTCGGAGACATCAACGCTGACAGTGCCAACCAGCACCGGACGGCCGATTTCCTGGAAATATTCAATTTCGTCCATGATCGCTTTATATTTTTCCTTCTTGGTGCGGTAGATCTGGTCAGGAAAGTCGATCCTTTTTACCGGTTTATCGGTCGGGATAACGACAACATCCAGCTTGTAAATATCCCAGAACTCGCCCGCCTCGGTCTCCGCGGTACCTGTCATTCCTGCGAGTTTATTGTACATGCGGAAGTAGTTCTGTAATGTAATGGTGGCCACGGTCTGGGTTTCACCCTCGATTTTGACTTTTTCCTTGGCCTCGATAGCCTGATGCAAACCGTCTGAGAAACGCCTGCCGGGCATCAAGCGCCCGGTGAATTCGTCGACGATGATGACCTTACCATCCTGCACAACATATTCGACATCCTTCTCAAACAGGCTGTAGGCTTTCAGAAGCTGGGTGATAGAATGCAGTTTCTGGGATTTTTCGATATGCTGCTTATAAACCCTGTCCTTGGCCTTAACCTTATCCTCGGGGGTCAGTTTCTCGTCATTGTCGATCTGGACGATAGCCTCGGCGATGTCCGGAATTTCGAAGAGCTGTTTATCGGAGGGATGAAGCTCATTTAAGCCCATTTCGGAAAGCGTTACCGAATGATCCTTTTCGTCGATGGCGTAGTAAATACGCTCATCGATCTCATTCAAATTCTTCTTGTCGCGCATGATGTTCATTTCCATGGTCGAGACCATGCGCTGTACCCCGGGCTCCTTCATTATTTTCATAAAGCGTTTATTCTTCGGTGCGGCCCGCCTGACGGTCAGGAGATCGTAGGCGGCGTCATCATAATTTTCCTCTTCCAGCGCCTTTTCCGCTTTGCTGATGAACTGGCTGGCCATCAGTGTCTGCTTTTTGGCGATGCGCTCGACCAGCGGCTGCATATCGCGGAAGGCCTGGTCGATTGTGGATTCAACCGGGCCGGAGATAATCAGCGGGGTACGGGCCTCATCGATCAAAACGCTGTCGACCTCGTCCACTATAGCATAAAAATGTCCCCGCTGGCGATTATCCTCCACACGCCAGCCCATGTTGTCATGCAGGTAATCGAATCCGAATTCGGAATTGGTGCCATAGGTTATATCGCAGTTATACTGCGCACGTCTCTCGTCGACATCCTGGCCATGCTGGATCACGCCGACGGTCAGCCCCAGGTATTTATAGACCTCGCCCATCCATTCAGCGTCACGCCGGGCAAGGTAATCGTTGACAGTGATAATATGCACTCCCCGCCCGACCAGGGCATTAAGATAAACCGGCATGGTGGCGACAAGGGTCTTACCCTCACCGGTGGCCATCTCGGCGATTTTTCCCTGGTGCAGCACAATACCGCCAAAGAGCTGGACATCGTAGGGAATCATATCCCAGGTGAAGTTCATTCCGCCGGCCTCCCAGGTTTGGCCCTTCAGGCGTCGGCAGGCTTCCTTGACCATCGCAAAGGCCTCGGGAAGGATTGTATCGAGGTATTCGTCGATGCCCTCTTTGAATTTCTCTTTACGCTCCTTGGTGTCCCATTCGAATTCCTCGGCCTGCTGTTCAAGCTCATCCCAGACCTTTTTGGCCTCGGCCTTGAATTCCTCGGTTCTTTTTATCAGCTCTTCCTGAGGGACATCCTCGAGCGTAGGATAGATTTCGTTTATCTCATCAACAATCGGATTTATCTTTTTCAGGTCTCTTTCGTGTTTTGTTCCGAATACTTTTTTAATCAGAGTATCTAACAATATTATCTCCTCTTTGCATTTACAGGGGTAACACAGTTATACAAAATATTCCCGCAAACGTTCGATCCATATCATTATACGCTTTTTGATAATTTGCAAGAAAAAAACGAGCTTGAATCAGTCCTTGGGGGTTAGATTCCGTTTGGTGAAGACATAAAAAGTCGGAACCAGGAACAAAAGCAGTAATGTTACGAAATACAGCAATTTTTGAAACTGTGAGGTGTCATATATAAGGGTGCTTCCAATAATGTTTCCCCAGTTATTGAGAACATCGTATTCAGGTCCAATGAACCATATTACACGCGCCAGATTAGTCCAGAAACCCCAATCGGTGTGAATCATCTGCTTGGCGATCTGAGGAAGAAAAAACGTGATCAGTACAATAATCGAGGCCCATACCGGATGCAAAAAGATCGAAAACAGGGCAGTGGCCACAATCAGCATAAAATACAATAATAGATCATAAATGAAGGCCAGCACAAGGTTGATAGTAAGTCCATAGTCCGTAACAGTGTAGAGGAGAATCATAAAGTATATTACCTGGAAAATCCAGAAGATAATCATCAGCTTGAATGCGCCAATGATTTTTCCAAAGATAAATGCGCTGCGCGATACCGGTTTGGCAAGATAGGGGAAAATTGTTCCATCCCGAATATCCTGAATAAGTACAAGGGAACCGATTGTCACCGAAGCAAACACTCCAAAGAAGGTGTAACTTTTAGTGAATGTCGAAATGATGATCAGCAGCATGGGACCGCTCTCATTGCGAAAGTCCTCGGCAACCAGAAACGGGATTATTGTCATCAGGAGCATTCCAAGGCCCACTATAAAGAAGACCCAGTAGATTTTACTCCTTAGCAATTTTGCAAATTTATGCTTGCTGATTAGATTTATCGATCTCAGTTCCATTTTCCACCAATTGCATAAATATTTCTTCCAGATCGGTGCGGGGCGGGATAACCGAAATTATATCCGCACCGAGTTCGGAAAGCTTTGCTATTAATCTGGCCTTATCCTCTTTAGACCCGGTCAATATCGAATAAGCCGAGTCGCCTTTATTTTCGGGCTTCCAAGTTTCCCTGAGCTGTTCTGCTTTGGGCTTATCTAGTGTAAAAGTCACTTCGGTATCATCAGATTTTCTAAGCAGATTTTCGACCGTATCTATCTTGATAACCTTACCCTTGTTGATGATCGCCACACGATCGGCGATCTGCTGAACATCCGACAGTATGTGTGTACTCAGAAAGACTGTTTTTCCGCGCTTTTTCAATTCCAGGAATTTGTGCTTGATTTTTGATTTGGCTATAGGATCCATACCCGAGGTCGGTTCATCGAGTATCAGAAGATCCGGATCGGAAATCATTGCCTGTGCAAGGCCAATTTTCTGCTTCATACCCTTGGAATAGGTTTTTACCTTACGGCCCTCGGCCTCCGCCATCTCAAAAAACTCCAAAAGGTCCCGTCCATGCCTTTCAACTTCGTTCGAGGAAAACCCGGCGAGATTGCCCATATATTTCAGAAGCTTTTTGCCCTTCAGGAATTTATCGAATTCAAACAGCTCCGGAAGGAATCCTACCTTTTCACGGCATTTGGAATTATTAACAGGGAGTCCATGTATCATCGCCTTACCATGAGTGGGGTAAATGAAATTCATGAGAATATGAATGGTCGTTGTTTTGCCGGCGCCATTGGGGCCAAGGAAGCCGAAGATCTCACCTTTTTTGACCTCGAACGATATGCCATCCAGAGCGCGCACCCTTGCATGCCCCCACAGATCGGAGTAAACCATCTCGAGGTTCTGGATTTCTATCGCATTCTCGCCATTACCATTCATCTAATCTTTTTTCCTTATAGTATCCACGCTAATAATGCTATCACCTGATTTAATTTCTACCTCGGTAGTCTCCCCATGATTATTTTTCTTTATCTTCACCGAAACATCGTCCTCGTCATCTCCGAGCCTTCTCTGGATTCCGTACTCGATATCTTCCTGCATGCCGTCCCAACGTTTTTGAATCTCTCCCTTATCATCGATAATAATGACAGTGGGCAGCTGACCAACCCCGAATTCTTCAGCTATCATTCTATCCGGATCGAGCCCTATTTTCAAATTGATATTCCATAGCTCTTTTACATTCACAACTTCTTCCGGAGATTCACCAACATTTACAGCGATCAACTCAAAATCATATTCTTCATTCCATTCATCAATTTTGCGGCCAATATTCTCGATGGCCAGATGCGATGGATTCGAATTTGAATTCCAGAATACCAATACTACCGGCTTTTTGTCCTGATAATAACCGATAGGTTCGAAGCTGCCACTTAATAAATTGATCTCAATATCGGAAAAATTCTCGGCAGCGGCCTGCTTTTTCAGTATGTCCGGTTGTTTAATAAGTACATGCTGAATAACGAATATCACTGCCAATATAAGAAATGTTATGTAGAAGGACTTACGGGTCATAATTAATCTGCTGAAATTTCACTGAATATATTATTTGTTTACGGGAATTCAACAGATTTGTTATAATTTTCCATAAAAATCAAAATCTTATTCAAGAGGCGAAACATAGTTGTTCCAGCGTTCTTGCTGGATTCCCGATGGCGATTTCATCATGCTTACCTGATATATTTCGCTGCCTTCCAGGACAAGCTCGGTATTGTATAATTCTTTATCCCGTCGGTAATCGATCTTTATTTTATCGCCGGATTTTTTGGAATTCAAGTATTCCACCAGGGGATTGACGGCCTTGAATTCTTTCCCATCCACCTCGAGTATGACATCGCCTTCCTCCAGGCCCGCGGCGGAGGCGGGGCCTCCCCTCCGAACAAAGTCCAGAGTCAAATCCTGAAACGAGGCAAAGGTTGCTCCGATATCGATTTTTCCTTCCGGCACAGACTCGAGTTTCACGCCGAATTTTTCGAGCATGCCGGGAAGGTCCATTTTGCGGCGCACGTTGATACATGAATCCACGAAGGGCATGAGGTACTGGCCGCTTAAGGTATCGGTCAACTCGAAGAAGTGCGCCGCCGTGAAGATATTGTCATTGCCGCTAAACCTCTCAGCAAGAGCCTTCAGCACCTGATCCAGGGATGCTGTCCGGGGGCTCATCGCACGAAGCCTCAAATCGAACATGCAGGCGGTTATCATTTCAGCCGAAAAGATGTAGCCTCTGGCGGTGGAAATGTCGCGGGCGGCACGCACCGATAAGCGTATCCGGTCAAACTCTCGAGAGTACTGCTCATAGGCAGCGGCCAGCCGCTCAAGAAACTGCTGATCCGTTATCACGCCGATCCTCCTCAAAAGCAGGAGCTGATAGTAATTGGATGCTCCCCGTATGAGCCAGCTTTCATCGATCTGGTTGGAGGGCTGGAAGCTGACCGGAATCCATTGCGGAAACAGATTATAGGCAAAGAGTCCGAAGTTTTTGTCGAGCCCTTCCGCCGTCAGCTTATGATCCAGAAGAATATTTACACTTCCCGGTGAGCTGGCCCCGGCATTAAGGACTTCTGAATTCTGGTTCGAGAAGGGAAACCCGGATACGATCAGAAGGGGATCGAACTGCGGCGGCACTCCGAAAATTCGTGTAAGCTGATACCAGACCTTGCGCAGATTACCCACAAGCTGATCATTCAATTCGGGCAGTAACATCCTCTGCATCGCTATCTGCAGCGGAAATCCCTCGGGTCCGATCGAGAGGGTGTCATATGCCCCCACAGCCCAGTAAGCGTCAAAGATATGGTCCATGGACGGAATAATGAACCTGTTATCGCCAGTTCTTTTCTGAGGCAGCACCGCAAGCATATTTTCGCCCAGCACAAAATTGATTTCGAAATCCCGGGGCATGATTTCCCTGTCCAGAACCGGATATACTATTACTCCGCTGCCGATCAGGACACCCGCTTTTCCTATGTAGAAAGGTGTCTCATCGATGCCGTACTCGCTCGGCGAGCGGAGGTGCTGGATGGGGAGAATATATTTCATCTGGTATTCGCCCTCGATATCGTGAGCGATCCATAAATTGGGCTCTTTTTGAATCACCTCCAGCTTGGCGGAATCAGGCCCGAATAATGTAAACTGCTTGACAAACTGGGCATATCCTTCGGTGTAATGATTGTCAGTATCCGCAATTTTGAATATCACCGAATCCAGATGCTCGGGAAACTCAAAATTGGCTCCAACCGCAAACAGCATTCGATCCGGATTAACGAGCTGCACTGAATACTGGACTTTGACTCTTTCAGATTGTGCCTTGAGACTTAAAGGGATTAGAAGCAAACAGATAATTGTTATCAGACAGAATCGTAAGAATTTTTGCATAGATCAGGCCTTTTGATTATTTTTCTTCGATTATAGTTTTACAACCTTCATCACAAAAGTTGCCGTTTCATTGAAGATCTATAACGATATTTGCAATCCATTTATTGCCAAGAATTTAGCCGGATTCATCGGAGATGTTCACGCCCGCTTCCTGTAATATGCCGAGGGCATAGTCGATCCCCTCCTGAATTTTGGAATCCGGATATTTGCGAAATTCCTTCAAACAGCCCACAAAATCTTTCACCAGTTCAGGCTTGTGACGGCCGATTTCGCCGATTGCCTGGGGCGCGAACCAGCAGTCGTTGCCGGATTCCTCGTTTATCATCCAGGTGAGCTGGCGCAGAAGGTCCCTGGTTTTCTCCTCGTCAAAAACAAGCGAGGCGTATCCGAATGCCCTCGCCGCTCCCCAGCGAACCTCCTCATCCATATCATAAAGCATGCGCTGGATCTTGCGAATCAGCGCCGGATGCTTTTTGAGCTCGGACTGAATCAGTTCATGGTCGTTTCTTCTGAGCGCTGTCCTGAGTTCATCTCTACCAAGCATTAAATCTCCAAAAAAATATTATGCCATGTTAAGTGAAAATAACTGAAATGACAAGGTCAAAGTTCGCCTCCCGAGCTTTTATAGCTGGCCGGGTGTAAGTAATATTTTCGTCGAACCGGCCGGCGGTTTTCGCTATTATAAAGCCGGAGGAGAAAAAATGGAGAAAGACGAGTCTTCACACCGCCTGCACAGCCATGAATACCATTTAGAAAAAAGCAGCGGCGAGCGCAGGACATTTCTGGTTATCGGGCTTACCGGCCTGATGATGATAGTAGAGATAACCGCAGGTTTGTTAACCAGGTCGATGGCGCTTCTGGCGGATGGCTGGCATATGAGCACCCACATGGCCGCGCTATCCATTACCGCATTTGCCTATATCTATGCTCGCCGTCATGCCTCGGATGAAAGATATACTTTCGGGACCGGAAAAGTCGGAACGCTGGGCGGCTTTGCCAGCGCGGTCTTCCTGGCCCTGGTGGCTTTTTTGATGATGGGCGAATCGGCCTCACGATTATTCGATCTTCCCGAAATCCGCTTTAATGAAGCGATCATGGTTGCCGTAATCGGATTGATTGTCAATCTCCTTAGCGCTATGCTCCTCCGCGGCCGTCACAATTCGGAAAAACATGACCACAACCTGCGGGCGGCTTACTTGCATGTACTGGCTGACGCGCTCACATCATTGACAGCCATCTTCGCGCTCACCACCGGCAAATATATGGGCTGGGTGTGGATGGATCCCCTTATGGGAATCGTGGGCGGCGTAATCATTCTAATCTGGGCTTACGGACTTCTGAAGGACACCGGCAGAGTCCTGCTCGACCGCCAGCCGGACGAGCAATCGGCCGAAATGATTAAAAATATCATCGAGACAGAGGCCGATACAAGGATTATCGACCTCCATGTCTGGCGCGTGGGACAATCGCACGCCGCCGCTATAATCTCTCTCCTCACGGCAGAGCCCAGACCGCCGGAATATTACAAAGAGCTGCTCGCCGATATCCCTGATCTGGAGCATATCACCGTGGAGACCCATTACCGGAAAAATGAATAAGATTCAGCTCTCCACAAAAGCGAAATGGGCTGAACCTTAATAACACCGGTCGGGATTATTCCGCCTCAGGATCCATTTGCATAATGCCGAAGATATTACCCTCGGTATCCTTGCAGTAAGCCATCCAGCCCACCCTGGGAACCGCCATCTTGGGCATAATAATATCCCCGCCATGCCGCTTGATCTTCTCTGAGAACTCGTCTACATCGGGCACATCGAGAGTATTGGTGGTTGCAGGAAACTGCTGGGTGTCGGACCGTTTGCTCATACCGCCGTCAATACCAGGCTGGCCCTGCTCGCCGGTCATAAGGAGCCAGTAATCCATGGGCCCATCCCATTTCTGAATCTTCCACCCAAACACATCACGATAAAAATTGGCCGCCCGATCGGGATCATCAGCCTGCAGTTCGAAATGAATTGGTCTTGGCATAACAATTCTCCTGTGAAAAACTCATTTATTGTTAATTAAACCGGTATCACATACTATAGAAGATATAACTTGTCTTGTAATCCGATTATTGAATCTGTCCTTTTTCAAAACTTTATGGGCCCTTCATGTCTTCTAAACCTTTGCTATTCATAGGATTCTCGCCGTCGTCCGAAATTGCTTTCGGGCAAAATATATCTTCCGCCTGATCCTTTTATATCTTTGATATTGAATATAACGAATCGGGAGCAATTTTGTTTTCTTTTAATTCAAAAAAGGATAAAAAAGCGAATTCAGTAGATTCGTCCGGAAAAGCGTAGAATGCCGGGTCTAATAATCCAGAGTTAAAATGCGCCCGGTAGTGAAATTAAAAAATGTCTCGCGCTCGGCCAGCTTCACCCCCTGCATCAGATCGTCCCCGCTCTTTCCGACCACCTCCAGGCAGCCGGGACATGCCATGATTGTCACGCCCATGTCGACCAGTTTCCCGATCTGCGTATGGGACGACGGGAAATTGCCGAAGGTTATATCCTCTGAATCATTCAGGACGACCTTGACTCCGTCAATATCGAAATACAGAAGGACATCCTGTGTCTCGACCATCATCTCGGCCATCCTGAGCGCCATCAGAACTTCATGCGGATTGTCCGGGCCCTGCTTGATGTGTATGAATACGCCATCAGTCAGCGGCTCTACCGGTTCCTCGATCCGGGCATCTTCATTGGCGGTCTGGCATCCCAGAAAAGATGCGAAAACAAAGGCTAACAGTAGCAATATTGAGGATCTCAACGTACCTCCCTTATAGTTAAATACGAACGAATATATATTAAGACAATTTACTTATTATATCAATATAATTGAATATTTGCACCGTTCAGTAACCTTGCGGCCTTCATTCCGACAGGCCAATTTTTCTACAAAACCTGTGGTGATAATATGCGGGCGGGTAAAGTGAAAGCCGAGATGAGCGGGTAAGAAGACGGCGCCTGAGTGTTATCGGCAGCCTGCCCGAAGCTTTGAATCGGGCCCCTTTTTTCATCTTTATGCTTTTATTTTCCTCTCCCAATGCTCATATTTAGGAAAATCATTATCTGAACATCATAAGGAGAAATGGGGATGTCAAAAAGAAGAGCAGCCTGGGTTGTGTTATTGCTTTTAATTCCAGTCGTTTTATCGGGACAGGATCTGCCGCCGGGCGAGAGTCCGCCGCCTGATGTTTTCGATCGGGTAAAAAATGCCGGTGATTCTGAGAGACATGAAAACGCGCCGTATGCAATCGTAATGGACTCCAGCGTAAACCGGGTGAATGAAATGGGGATCTCGTATATCGACAACTACATGCTTTATAAGGCGTTGACAGACGAGGGCTGCAAGCGGCTTGCGGTGATTTCGCGCGGATACGAACCCATGAGCAGTATAATTGAATTCCGTGAAATCAATATAATCAGGGACACTTTGAAAATTCCGGTATCCCTTGACCTTGTGAAAGACTTACCCGCTCCGCAGGCGGGGATCTACTGGGGCGATCGGATAAAAGTAATTCAGATGCCGCGGCTTGAGATAAATGATGGGATTGAGATAGTCACATTTAGAAAAGGCTACTCCTATGCCCTTCTGGATTCGGAGGGCGTTCCTCCCGAGGATGAAAAATATATACCCCCTATGCCGGGCGAGTATTTCGATATAGTGCTTTTTGAGGCTGAAGTGCCGATTGTCGCGAAGAAATATGTGCTTAAGATCCCTGCTCAAAAGCGCATTCATTCGCAGATATATAACGGCCCCATGTATTCAGCCACTACCTATACAGAAGATACTACCATATACAGCTGGTGGGTGGAAGGTATGCCCGCCCGAAAGCGTGAGAGATCGACCCCGGATGCATCGGATATCACCACCAAAGTTGTCCTGGCCACGGTTGAAAGCTGGGAGGCAAAAAGCCGCTGGTTTTTTGAGGTTAACGAAAGGCAGTTCGAGGTTACCCCGGCGATTCAAGCCAAAGTCGACGAGATCTTGAATAGCCAGGGTGTATTTAACGGTACTGAAGAGGAGAAAGCATTCGCGCTATTACACTGGGTTGCGCAGAATATCCGTTACAGCGGCCAGACAATGGGCGAGGGCGAGGGATTTACCCTGCATTCCGGGGAAATGATATTCGAGCAAAGGAGCGGGGTTTGTAAAGATATTGCCGGGATGCTGGTGACCATGATGCGTGCCGCGGGTCTGGATTCATATGCGGCCATGACTATGGCCGGCAGCAGGATCGAGCAGGTTCCCGCCGATCAGTTCAACCATTGCGTGGTAGCGCTTAAGAAGAAGGATGGCAGTTATGTGATGTACGATCCGACCTGGGTGCCGTTTAACCGGACTATCTGGAGTCTTTATGAAGCTGAGCAACATTATCTTGTAGGCTCTCCGGAGGGTGAGGGTCTGGACAGCATATATTACAGTCCGCCCGAGGAATCGCCAATGCGGATCGTGAATGACGCCAGTATTCTTTCTGACGGCACGCTGGAAGGAACCTTAAGGCTTTCAGCCGGCGGTTCAATGGATTCCTATCTGCGCGGACTTCTGGCATGGTACCCTAAACGTCAAACAGAAAACGCTCTGGCAAAGCTCTTCAGCACAGTAAGCGATCGAATCGAAATTTTGGAGTACGAGCATGGAGAGGTTCTGGATTTCAATCAGGATATGTGGTGGAATATAAAATACAGGGTTCCGGATTATGCTATGATGGTCGGAGACGGGATTGAATTCCAGAGTCCTATGCTGAAACTGAGCGCATTCAACAGACTCCTTTTCAGAATTGGCGCCGAACCCTGGCCGGAAAAACGGGAGGCAGATTTATTTCTTTACACCACGCAGCTTCTGGATGCCACTGAGAATATCAGGCTGCCTGGTGATTATAAAGTGATTAATGCAGAGGACAGCGACAAAATTGACGAGACCTACGCCTACTATCATTCAGATGTTGAAACGAAGGGGAATGAATTTACGCTCAAGACAATCGGCAAGATAAAGAGGCGGCAGATACCGCCTGAAGGGTATGGCGGATTTTATAAGATGACTAAGGAGGCACATGATTTCGCAGAAACGGTCTTTCGCGCCGAAAAAGGAGGTGCGAAATGAGACGAGCCTTAATTATTCTGACGGCGATTATTATGACTGCCTTCATTTTCCAGACCGCAAATGCCCAGAAATCAATTGATGGCAAGTACGATATTGCTGTTTTGATGGATTCTGCACGAGCCAATTTTAATCTTGAGGAGCAGGACGGCGTTTTTCTTCTGGACAGCAAAGAGGTCAGATGGTTAACCGATGGAAGAATGTCCACAACTATACATCGGATTATCTGGATCGGGACAGATTATGCGGTCGACAAGTACGGCGACCACCGTATCCCCTATGATGACGAACACCAGGGCTTCGAAACAATAACAGTCCGCACCTGGCGCGATGATCAATGGTGGGTGACGGGCGCAACGGGGATGGTCGAGACACTGCCGCATGCGCTCAGAAACGCCTACGATTATACCAATATGCGCGAGATGATGCTTCTGCATAACGGCATCGAGATACCATGCATACTTGAAGTGGCATATACGATAACGGATAAGGAACCATATCGAAAGAACATTGACGGCATGTGGGTCTTCCAGAAGGAATTGCCGGTGGTGGTATCATCAATCAGTATCGGCACCAGAGACGGTGTAAGTCCTCGGTTCCAACGCACACCCAATCTACCCGAATTTTCTATAATGCGGGATGACGGTGCTGACGTGGATATGTACGTTTTGAGCCTGGGGCCATTTGATGCTCTACCCTATCCCGATACTGAGGAGAACGAGCTGATCTCGCCTAAGATCGCCTGGTCCACCTGGGATAACTGGAAAGAGCTGGGAGAATATTATGATGGAATTTACAGGCAGTCAATGACGCTTGATAATGATCTGGAAGCTGCGGCGGATTCGATCATAAAAGAAGCAATGAATAAGCAACAATGTGCCGAGATGATGGCTGACTTTATACGCAAGAAAACAGGATATATATCATACTCGTACAAGCACTGGATGCAGTATCCTCGACCTGCAGTTAGAACGTATGAATGCGCCTATGGTCATACCCTGGACAGGATGATTCTGGCAGCGGCATTTTTTGAAAAAGCCGATCTGATACCGGAATTTCTGTTTCTGGGCAAAGGTTTAATCAAAGCCGGTATGCAGGTAGCCTCTGCTGACTTCCTTACACGGCCGCTGGTTCAGATTACGGGAGATTACGGAAGGATTTATTATGATCCAGAAAGCGGAGCGTTGATTAAGGGAAAGCAGGCTTACTATGGCCACACAGCGTTCCATCTTTTGCCTGAGCAGGGGAAAAATCTGCACACCTTTGCCGAGGCATCCGAAAAAAGCCGTCTTGCGCTGAGAATTGATCTCGCACTGAATGATTCCAAAGATACATTGAAAGGACAGGCTTACCTCGAAACATCTGGAATTTTCAGCCCCTATGATCAAATGGCGGGGACGAAGGAAGAGACGGAGAATTATCTCTCCACACTCATCTCCGAAATTATTCCGGAAGCTCAACTTAAAAGTCACAACCTCCTGCATTTTGAAGCAGGCAAATGTGATGCAGCGTTCGGCTTTGCGCTGCAATTACCGGAGAAAGATGAATTCGGCGAAATCAAATTGGTCCTGAATAATCCGCCGGGTGGAATAATGAGCAAGATGCCGGGGCACGTTCATCTGTATGAGAAGAGCAGAGGCTCGCAGATATATCTGCCCGGACCGATGCTGCAGGAGATTGGAATCAACCTGGACACGACTGGTATTGAGATAATCTATTGGCCTGAAGACAGTCAAATCAAGAATACGATCGGCAGCTTTGCTGTAAAGTCAGAGACATACAGCAATAGACTGAAAACAGTCAGGACAACAGATATAGCAGAAGTGCAAATCATGGCCGAACAGTGGCCCGTTCTGCGCGACTTGTTATTATCAGAAACAGATCAGAAGAATCGGATGTTTATATTTAAGATAAAGGATGATTCGGATAAAAAGGGAGATTGATTTTGCACAGGCTTATTATATCGCTATCGATCATATTTCTGCTTGCCGGATGCGGCGGCGTGAAAGAAGATAAGCCGCTTGTCTTTGCAGTCGGGGGAGCACCCTCGGAGATAAATTTCTGGGAAGCGCTGATCGATGAATTCAGCACTGAATATCAAATCGATGTCAGCATAGTCCGTCAACCAACCGACACCGACCAGCGCCGCCAGGGTCTGGTGGTATCCCTGAAAGCGCGGGATGATGATCCGGATGTTTTCCTGATGGATGTGGCCTGGCTGGCACAGATTGCGGCCTCGGGCTGGCTGGCACCGCTGAATACCGAATTGGACAGCATTGAAACCGAAGCATTCTTCGAAAATATACTTGACCTGGCTGACAGATATGATGGCCAATTAATGGCCATGCCTGTTTATGTCGATGGCGGGGTTTTGTATTACCGTAACGATCTCCTTGAGAATATCGGAATTTCTCGACCCCCGCAGACATGGAAGGAGCTGATCGAATTCTCTCTCCGTGTGCAGGCGGTAGAGCGGGAAAACAACCCTGACTTTTACGGCTTTGTATGGCAAGGCGCCCAATACGAGGGCCTGATCTGCAATTTTCTTGAGTTCGCAGTCTCGAATGAGGGCGGATTTATTTTTGAAGGGGATAGTCTCAGACTGAACATCCCGGAAAATGTGGAAGCCCTGCAGTTGATGCATGATATCATCCATGAATACAAAATTTCTCCCCCGAACACATACACCGAATTCAAGGAGGAGGAGGTCAGGCTCTTCTTCCAGAATGGCAACGCTCTTTTCGAACGTAACTGGCCCTATGCCTGGACCCTGCATCAAAGTTCCGGATCGCCGGTCGCGGACAAAATCGGAATCGATGTGCTCCCCCATTTTGAAGGAGGAGAGAGCATATCCACCCTGGGCGGGTGGCATATCGGGATCTCAGCCTATTCTGACATGAAAGAAGAAGCGCGGCGGTTTGTCGAATATGTGAGCTCATACGAAACTCAGAAGAAGCTTGCGCTGAATCTGGGCTGGAATCCTGGACGCAGGGACGTGTACGATGATCAGGAGGTTCTGGAGAAACTGCCGCATTTTGCGGACTTGAAAACGGTGTTCGAGAACGCCCACCCGCGGCCGACCCGTCCCTATTATTCCCAGATGTCATCGATACTTCAGAAGCATCTGAACTCGGCTGTGGCAGGTGAGGTAAGCCCGGAGAATGCGCTGCAATCTGCCCAGGCGGAGATTCAGGATATTATAGGCAGGTACAGATAAAAGTATTTTGATGAACAGGATTTTTTCGAAAGATATACTCAGATCATATTTTTTTCTCCTGCCATTTGCAGTATTTATAATAGCATTCATTTTGATTCCGGTGGTTGGGGCAGTCATAAACAGCCTCTATAAGGATGTTACTTTCAGGGAGAGAGAATTCCTGCTGTTCGACAACTATATCAGCCTCTTCAAAGACTCCGGATTCTGGCAATCGCTTCGGTTTTCAATGCTTTTCATCCTAGTATCGGTGCCATTTGAATTGATCCTGGGTCTGATATTTGCCCTGCTTTTAAATCAGATCAGGCGTTTCCGGGGATTGATCTGGGCGGCGGTACTGATCCCCTGGGCGATACCATCGGCAATCTCGGCGCGCACATGGGAACTGATATATAACTATAATTATGGTCTCGCGAATTATCTACTTTCCGGAATCGGAATTACGGGGGAACCGATCAACTGGCTGGGGACGAATGTCGGAGCATTTATCTCTGTGGTAATCGCGGATGCCTGGAAGACTGCGCCCTTCATAACAATCATTCTGCTGGCAGGTCTGCAGGGTATTCCCGAAAATCTTCATCGGCAGTCGCGGGTTGACGGCGCCAATTTTTTACAGGGTTTTCAAAAGATTACCCTCCCGCTCCTGAAACCGGTTATAGTTGTAGCTCTCCTTTTCAGGACGATTGATGCCCTGCGGGTCTTCGACGTCATCTATGTTTTGACCGGCGGCGGCCCGGGCGGCGCGACAACCTCACTATCGATTTTTGGATATAACTACTATATCAATGGTGATTTCGGATATGGCTCCACGATATCGGTGGTGCTGTTCGCGGTTGCCTTCGGCCTTTCGATATTGTATGTGAAACTGAGCAGATTTGAGGCAGGATTAAGGTGAGAGAAGAAAAGGTAAAGACTATCTTGATAGCGGCGGGAGTGGTGCTGATGTTATCATTTTGTCTGGCGCCGTTTTTCTTCATGATCGTTACCAGCCTGAGCAAAAATCCCGAGTTCCTCTCCCCTGCCGCTGATTATCAATTCACTCTTCAGAATTACAGCTCAGTTATCTTCAAGGAATCCTTGCATTTCATTGATTACCTGCGCAACAGCATAATCGTCTCCGGAGTTGCTGCGGTTGCGGGCGTACTGACAGCATCGATTGCGGCATTTGCGATTGCGCGCTTTGAATTGCCCGGCAAGATGCTGGTACTGTTTTTTGCGCTGGCGGTGTCGATGTTTCCGCAGATCAGCATTGTCGGTTACCTATTCAAGTTCATGACCTGGATGGGCTGGATCAATTCATACTTTGCCCTGATATTTCCTTACGTCGCCTGGGTTTTGCCATTATCGCTATGGATTTTGACCAGCTATTTCTCGCAAATTCCAAAGGAACTTGACCGCGCCGCCTATGTTGACGGCTGTTCGCGCCTGAAAGTTTTGACCAGGGTAATTATGCCGGTGGCGATGCCTGCGATTTTATCAACTGTGCTCCTGGCATTTATCTTCGCTTTTAACGAGTTTATGTTTGCCCTGATTCTCACCTCGGACCATCATGCCCGTACAGTCCCGGTAGGAATAGCCCTGTTCCAGGGGCTGCATGGCGAGATACCCTGGGGCGATATCATGGCTGCCTCGGCGGTTACAACATTGCCCGTAGTAATCCTGACCATTATATTCCAGAGACGGATAATTGCGGGCCTTACGAGAGGAGCGGTCAAGGGATGAGGCTGGAATTAGTTAACCTGTCGAAGAAATTCCGGTCGATGCGGGGCGAAGTTGAGGCAGTCAAGAATATTAGCCTGACTGTCGAGGAAAAGGAGTTTTTCGTGCTCCTGGGTCCGAGCGGATGCGGCAAATCGACGCTTTTGAATCTCGTGGCCGGACTGGAAAGGCCCACCTCAGGAGAAATCAGGTTTGATTCTGATTTAGTGGCTGCGACCGGCAGGAAAATATTCAGGTCCCCCAAAGAGCGCAATGTGGCTATGGTATTTCAAAATTATGCCCTCTATCCGCATTTAAAAGTCTATGACAACATTGCCTTTCCGCTCAAGATTGAAAAATGGGATAAATCTGAAATCGAGAATGCTGTTAAAAAAGCTGCGGATATACTGGGCATAGCGGGATTACTGAACGACAAGCCGTCGGAACTTTCCGGCGGGCAGCGTCAACGTGTGGCGATTGCGCGCGCGATTGTGCGCGAGCCGAATATATTCCTGCTGGATGAGCCGCTCTCGAACCTGGATGCGCAGCTCAGGATGTCGATGCGTACGGAATTGAAAAATCTGCAACGCAGGCTGGAAATCACGACTCTTTACGTTACTCACGACCAGACCGAGGCGATGACATTGGGCGACAGGGTGGCGATTCTGAAGGAGGGGGAAATCGAGCAGATCGGGACGCCGCTGGAGCTATACGATAAGCCCCGGAATATTTTTGTGGCCAGGTTCCTGGGTTCGTCACCGATAAATATTTTTGATGCAGAAATAACCGCTGAGGAGGATAAAATCTTCATCCGGATTGCGGGAAATAGAATCGAACTGCCGCATAACCGCATGGAGGAAGTTCGTGGATTTAAGGCGGATAAGGTGATTTTCGGAATCAGGCCGGAGGATGTGGAGCCGCAATCTGATGCGGAAGGATCTCCGGTCGCGGGTGAAATACAGGATATCGAGCTCTTGGGCAGAGAAACCTTACTGCATATCTCCGTTGACGATAACACTGTCAGGGCCCTGAGCGAATCATCAAAGTGGGAAATCGGACAGGCTGTCGGGATAAAATTTGTGATGGAAAAGGCGCACTTTTTTGAATCAGAATGAAGGCTCAATATTCTAAGAAATATTTCGACAATATTTAAGATGCCCGGGATACCATAAATATCAAATTTGGAAATTCAAATCGCCGTATAAATCCAAACGTTTCAGCATATAATGGGAACATTCAATATGGTGTTCGGTGTTTATTAAAGCTTAACTGTTCTTGGTTATCAGCGGGATAATTGAGAAAATAACTGGATCATTTTCTGATTTGAAAGTATAACTTTTTTGATATTTTGAGATTGCAATAGGGCTGTTTCAGTAAAGGGCGACCATGAAGAAATCATCAAATGAAAATCAACTTACATTAAATGTAATGTTTTACAATATTCATCTGTTCGGCAGCACTGTTCCCGGAGCAGACTTTTTTATGAGACATGTTTACCGCAGTCCGCTGATTTATGAGGATGAGGCGAGGGCCAAAATTGCCGCGCGAAAAATCAATAAAATCGGAAGGGATGTGGATGGTTGCGATATTGTAGGGCTGTGCGAATTATGGGACGATTCTATGGCTGACATTATCAGCAATCAGGTGAAACAGATCTTTCCATACAATTACCGTCCCGGCAGAAAGTCCAGTATCAGGTATGTTATCGGTCCGGGACTCATGCTTTTCAGCAAATATCCAATCATAGAGATGGACTTCGTGCCGTTTAAAACCAATGGCAATATTATCGAAAAAAGCTGCCTGAAAGGTGTCCTGAGGGCGGTCGTGGAATTGGAGAATAATTTTCCGGTGACAATCCTGATGTCTCATTTTCAGGCCGGTCAGAGATCGAAGGAGCGCAAGGTCAGGCTGGGACAATTGAGCGAAATCGGAGCGGTCCTCGAAAATATCAAGTCAGGCCCCTATGGCAACGCTCCAATTGTTTTGATGGGGGATTTTAACATAATCGCTGAAGATAGAAATGGAAATCCGCGTCCCGAATATAATGCCATGACAGGAGTGCTCGGGCTGAAAGATATTTACCGCACAAAATTCAAATCGGCGCTTCGCAACCCGGGATATACATCACACGGCGGGGAAAATAATTTACTGCATTTATTCCATCGCAATACCAGGACCCGTAAGCGGATCGATTATATCCTGTCCAATAATTATCGTCAGATGAGCATTGAGGATTGCGGGGTGGATGAATTCAGAACAAATAACCCTATCGGCAATGGCACAAAAAAGGTCAGAAATCCGATCAGGCATCTCTCCGATCATTACGCGGTAAGGGCGAGGTTCTTATTCGAACCAGATTACGTTCATGGGAACGTTGACAGAAAATTCAGCGACCAGAGATGGATGAATTAGAGCCTTGCTGAGCTAATCAATCCTCCCGATTCACGCCAGCATCAAATAAAACTTGAATATGGCATGCCTTGATAGTAAATTCAGGGCATGCTGGGTCTTATCAGACGACATCCACTGGCGGCAATACTGACAATTGCTATTCTGCTGCGTATTCTTGCGGTCATCTATGCCCAGGGGTATATGGCGCATGATGATCATTTCGAGACTGTCAGGATCGCGTGGGAATGGCGGCATGAGGGGATGTTTTTCGAGGATGGCAGCCTCAGATGGGAGGGCAAACCGGGTACCGGGGTGCTCCGGAGTGTGGTTTATAACCTCTTCCTTCTGGCCCAAATGAAGGTCACCGCGGCGCTCGGCATCGAATATCTGGACATCCATATGTACTTCGACCGGGCGGTGCATGCGCTGCTTTCGCTGCTGCCGATCCTGTTCGGATTCTACTACCTGAGACGCGAGACAGATTCCGGTACCGCTTTGACGGGCGGATTGCTGCTGGCGGCTTACGGTATGATGCCCTTCTTTGCGGTCAAGAATCTGGTCGAGATGGTTTCGGCTGATTTTCTTTTGCCTGCTCTCTGCCTAGCACAATTCTCAATGAAGAACAGGTCTAATGCCTTGGCGATTCTTGCGGCAGTACTGGGTGGAATAGCGTTTATGATCCGTTTTCAGGCTGGGCTGGCGCTGATCGCAGTTCCGATTGCGATGGTTATCCAGAGCAGGAGATGGAAACAGGCAATTATATTCTCGCTGGGAATAGTCGTGATGGCGGCGCTTCAGGGTCTGATCGATATCTGGAGCCATGGACAATTTCTGGGAAGTATCAGTAATTATACCGCTGAATATCGGAATTACCTGGCCGGCAACCCGGGTCCGACGCCGACAATCCCGGGGCCATGGTACAGGTATATACTGCTGATCCTTGGAATTATGGTCCCTCCGTTCTCACTCGTTTTCGTCGGCTCGATATTCGGCCGGGAGGTAATCAGAAAACACCTGATTTTACTTCTTGCATTTATAATTTTTGTCGCCGTGCACTCGATTATAGCGAACAAGCAGGAAAGATTCATCATTCCGGTCTTCCCGGTTCTACTGGTTCTGGGCAGTATCGGCCTGTATTATCTTTATCGAAACGGCGGCTGGTATTTTCGCTGGAAGGGCCTGAGGGCGGCACTCTGGGGATGGTTTGCGCTTATCAACACGGCGCTTCTGATCCTGTTCACATTCAACTATGCTCATCGCGGCGCAATCGAGCCGATGATTTATCTCAACCGACAGGAAAAAGTTGAAGGAGTTTTATTTGACACAAGCGAGCGTAAAAAATGGCTGCCCTATTCATACTGGAATTACCGCAAACCGGAGTCGGTAAAACTGACACCGCAATACAGTCTCCAGGAAGCAATCAATGCTGGTGAGGTCAAACCTGAGAATCCGCCTAAATATATAGTTGTATTTTCCGACGGAAGGCCGGATCGGTATATTGAAAAATATGATACATATCTGGGGGATTATGAGATTGTTTTTCATGGTAAACCATCATTGATGGACTTTATTCTTAATAGATTGAACCCCAAATATAATCATCTGAATGAATCCTGGGTGCTGGAATTCCGAACCACGCAGGACTGATTGTTACAAAATCCAAAAACGTTTCCGAAATTGCTTAAGCCCGCCGCAGGGTGCAGCGGGCTCATAAATGCAAATTTAATTATGATGACCCGAATGGGCAGCAATCGCCATTGTACCAGTTGGGGGAGCCGGGTGAGCATGTCGAGGGAGGACCACCGCCAACGAAAACATAGTTTATTACCCAGACAGCATCGGAGACATTAACTGATGCGTCCGTGTTGGCGTCTCCGCAGGCAAGCACAGGCTGCGGTTCATCTCCACCAACGAAGACGAAATTTATTATCCAGACTGCATCGGAGACATTGACATTGGTATCATTATTGGCATCCCCGCAGAGTCCCTGACAGGGACCGCCGCTTGTTGCAAAGATCTGCCAGAAGCCATGTCTGAGCTTGTAATTCGTTGATGTGCCCTGATCGACCGCAGTCTGGCTGACAGTGCCCTTGAGACCGTAATTGGTTGATGAACCCTCAGTGCCACCGTTGGACAAAACCTGCCAGTTGATATCTTCACCAGCTTTCCCACCTTCAGCTGTCACAACTGAAGCCCAGATGATTATGAAGCAGGCTGTGACCAAACCTATAATATATTTATTTTTTTTCATTCCCGCTCTCTCCTCTCATCGATCTCGCGTCTGAATTCTGCATTCGTTGAATACTCGGTTGAGCGAGTAACATCAAATCCGAAGGCCTCCGGATTGATATAATAGCCCTTTTCTTCCGCTGTCTTTTCGGATTCCACCGTTACCGGATGTGATTCCGCAAAAGCATCATGGCGAACACCGGTAACCTGCCAGGAGACCTCGATATCTGGTTCGCTGGTAGCGACTAGAAATTGGTTATTCGATATTTTCTCTTTTATAATTGCCTGTGCGAATGAGCCAATCACGGTCAATTGATAGCGGAAGTCCTTGTTTAGCGATTCGAAGTAGTCGGGAAGCTGGACAATGGCTTCGCCATTGGCATTGGTGGTTACATTTCCGCTGTATACGTTCAGCATTTCGGGCGAATTGATAGTCGCGTGTTCCAGCACTCTGTTCTCAGGATCGGTGGGATGGTCAATTCTCATCGTGCTCTTGCTGTTGTCGAATGTTCCAGTGACTCTGCAGTTGCCGCTGAAATATCCTGCCCAGTTAGTTGTAGCCGAACCACCAGAGGCATATATTCCAAAGGCGGTAGCACCGTCGTAGGCAGTTCCGCGGAGGCCATAGGTTTCTCCGGTTGTGATATTATAGTTTTGCGCCTCACTGAATGCATATACACCTAGACGGCTCGCACCATCCGACCTTGCGTACCCGTATACCGCATAACAGTTTCCCGCCACCCCGGCTATAGGATGTTGTGCACTGCTGTATATTCCATATAGATCGCCGGCATCCTGATTAGTAACCTCAGTTGCCTGGCCAAACCATGAACCCGTTGAGTTAATGTCCCAGGTGATTTGGAGCTTTCTGTTAAAAAGGACCTCTCCTATTCCGACTGTGTTATCATCCCCAATTTCCATGACGGTTCTGTTACGCAGTATATTTCCATCATCATAGACCTGGAAAAACTCCAGACCGGCACCCGCCTCCTCCCTGATGCGCCAGCGATGAGAACCACCCCTGCGGTAGGCTATCTGGGCATCGTTCATAGTCGATTCTCCGTTAAAATAATTGCCCATCGTAAATGTATTGCCAGCATTCAGCACTGCCGCTGTACCACTGATCTTTGTCGGGGCGATATCGGCTGAGGCGCTTATATCATTGTCAACAATAGAGTTATTCAGGATGTGATCTGATGTTATGCCGCCTGAGGCGACCCCCAGAGTTACATCGCCCGACGTTGCGCCCCCGCTCAGACCGCTGCCTGCCGGGGTGTTCACCGCTGTGATGTCGCCAAGCCCGGGGTAATTCAGAATTCCATCAATGGTAAGATCGCCGGTAAAGCGGCCGTCGCCGTCAAAATATCCGGCATAACCTCCAGCGCATACTCCATATACAGCCCCGCCATCACCGATATTCCTTATCCTCAATGCCGGATTAAAATCATCCGCAGTTTCCAGGTCGGCGGGCAGAGTAAGAAAGTCAGCAATTGCCGCATGAAAAGCATAGGCAGTCGATGTTAATTTGGTCCTGGGAAAAATTTCCGGATCGGCACCGACAGTTATGCCCAGATAACGGGTTGTGTCAGCGACAAACAAATCAGCCGGAAAAGGCGTGCTCGAACCGAGCATATAAGTAAACAGGCCATCCGTGACCTGTACGGCCTTGACACCGCTGCTCCAGAGCAGGTCGGTTCCGGCCGCACTGCCGTAGATGTTGAAAATAATGTTATAGACGCCATCTCCGACCGGGTCCCCGGCATCATCTGTCAGGCAGCCCTGGTAGTTGATGGAGTGCGGAACCTCGGCACTCAATGGCATTGAAGCTAAAATAAGAAATGATACAATTGTGATTAGCATGATGTGTCTCATGACGACCTCCCTCTAAAATATTATAGAACGTAGAGTGGGGAAAGAGGTAATAATCAGGCTTGAGCGGTCACCCCCACAAATTTTCTAAATACAGTCAAGCCGTAGCCTGGTAAGATATAAATAAATTATTATATCAGATCGAATTGTCAACTAAAAAGGAATTTTCGATCAATATGAATCTAAAAAAATGCCTGCTCAGAAATGAGCAGGCATTCTAATGGCATGAAGCATTTTTACGAGCCGAATGGGCAGCAGTCGCCGTTGTACCAGTTGGGCGAGCCGGGTGAGCATGTCGAGGGAGGGCCGCCGCCAACGAAGACATAATTAATGAGCCAAACCGCATCCGAAATGTTTACAGTCGCATCATTATTGGCATCGCCACAGGCCAATACAGGCTGAGGTTCCTCACCGCCAATAAAGACAAAGTTAATGATCCAGACTGCATCGGAGACATTGACATTGGCATCATTGTTAGCATCACCGCATTCACCCTGGCAGGGGCCGCCGGATGTCGCGAAGATCTGCCAGAAGCCATGTCTGAGCTTATAATTGGTCGATGAACCTTGATCGACTGCAGTCTGGCTGACAGTGCCCTTGAGACCGTAGTTGGTCGATGATCCCTCAGTACCGCCGTTTGAGAGCACCTGCCAGTTGATCTCCTCACCGGCTTTGGGATCGTCGGCAACAGCACTGATTGATGCAATCGCAAAGATTGTTATCGCAATTAATATAATCTGTTTCATTGCTCCTCACCCCCTGCCTCGGCTGCCTCGCGGGCTGCCTGTCTTGAATTGTAATCAACAGATCTCTCTTCTCCTAAGCCAAAACCTTGCGGAAAAAGATATGTCCCGCGTTCAAGAACATGTTTCTCCCTTTCCGGCACAATTCTGCGCGCATTTGCATATGGATCGTTGCGAATACCGGTCACTGTCCAGGAGACTTTGACATTTGGTTCACTTGTCGCAATTACAAAACTATTATTGGAGATTTCCTCTTTTACTATAGCCTGCGCGAATGTCCCGATTACGGTTAGCTGATAACGGAAATCTGAATTAAGATGCTCGAAATACTCCGGAAGATTTACCGTCGCCTGACCGCTTGCATCAGTGACCACATTGCCGGTATAAACATTCATCATATCCGGTGAGCCGACATTGCTGTGATAAAGATATTTGTTTTCCGGGTCAAGAGGATGATCGACTCTATAAGCTCCAAACAGGTAGACTATTTCCCCTTGAATAGCAACATCCCCAAGAAAATATCCGGCATTGTCCAGGTCTTCATGATAACCGGGAACATCCGCCATCACCCCGCGTGTAAAGTCTCCTCCGGTGGCATAACCATAAACCCCGACAGCTGAACCGACACTAAAATCATTTTGACCGATACCGTAGACGCCGTAAGTGTAATTGCTTGTTGACGAAGAGGAAGTCCTTTGGGCCTTGCTCCACATTCCGAAAGCACTCCCGGTTCCCCCCTGCACAGCTTGTGCTATTGAAGCGTAACGAGAAAGTGAGCTATTATATGTCCTGTCAATGCGAAGTACAGTGTAAGTCTGAGGCTCTATTCCCAATCCGACACAGCCGTTCTGAATTGTGAGTGCATCGCTGTAATTCGTACCTGAATGTTTTGATCCCAATGTAACCATATCTTCATCTACATCCCACAGCATCCAGGCCCGGTCGCTGCCGGACTCACCAAAAACTAATCCGGTTTGGGCACCGGCAGCATCATCGCCGATGACAATACGATCACCGCTGAATGATCCCAAATCTTTGCCGACGACAAGAGGCTCACTGGGATCATCGGGCCAAGTATCAATCCCGACCTTATCTTGATTTATTCTAACAGGGTAGTAATATTCTCCTCCCTGGACGGTGTTAATTAAGAATCTTCCGTCTACAGATCGAAATATTGCGACTCTATTGCTCATATCCTTCCCAATTAGAAAGCCGCTGTTACTGTCGGGGCTGCTGATGGAGATACAGTTGCCGAAAAAAGTGCCAAGGTTCTGGCTGCCAATCGTCAGCTCCTCCTCCGGATTGGGGTTATTAATTCCAACTTTCATATATTCAACCGTTTCATCCGTATGGATGGTGTTGCTGAGATAACCACCTTGATTGAATTTCCAGCCACCTCCATGCTGGGCGTGCATTGCAAAAGCAGATGAAAGAATCATCGTTCGCGGCAATATTTCCTCGCCATTGACAGTGATACCTAAATAACAAAAACTGGTATCGGTTAAAGCATAATCCGGAATATACAGAATACAATTAAATAGGCCGTTTGTAACCTGCACAGACTCCGTTTCAGTATAAACAGGGGACCCACCGCTCTCCATGTGATAAATATTCAATGAAATATTATAGGTTCCATCCGGAACAGGATCTCCATTATCATCGGTCAGTCGACCCTGATAATTTGTAGCGTTCGGCACATTCATGGCATATGCTGCAACTGCCACCAAAAACAAAATCAAAGTTGTACACAAAACTAACTTCTTCATTTCCTACCTCGCATTCTCGAGCGCTTCAATTCTCTGCTTCAGTATTTCATTTTCTGCCTTCAGTTCCTTGACCGCTTCGACCAATACCGCGGTCAGCCTGGAATAATCTATTGACTTGTAGCCATCTGCGGGCGAACTCACAACTTCCGGCAGAATGCTTTCGACTTCCTGGGCAATCATGCCCACCTGACGATCAGCGGAGGTCTTCATATCTGCGGCCAGTCTGGAGTGCAGGTTGTACCTTACCCCGCGCAGATTTTCCACAAGTTCGAGGGCGTTACCGATGGTTTCGATATTGGTCTTGGCGGAGACATCGGAAAGCTCTGTAATCGTGCCAGTGGCATAAATATCGCCGACGACATAAAGCTCCTGCGATCCGGGAGTGGTGGTATTGATCGCCACCTGATCTTCCTTGATCACCAGTGTTGTAGCGTAATCAGAACCGGCAGATCTGCTTCCAAGACGAAGCTGATTATCATTATTGTACCAGAGTATGGTACCCCGGTTATTTTCGTCTTCTCCGCACATAAATCCGGAATACCGCCCGGCGTCTGTATTGCCGATCTGTACAAACTCGCCATAGTATGATCCCAGGTTTGCGCCAATTGAAATCGGCTCATTGGGCGAGTCGTTTCCGATACCAACGCGGGCATAAGTGCTCGCAGCCGTCAGATTAATCGACGGCCCGGGGACACCACCGGCATCGGATACCAAGTTCAAAATCCCCGGCTCAAGATGCGATTCAAGAAGCTGGGTATCATCATAAACAGAAATCGAGGCGCTTCCCCCTTTGGCGCTTAGATCGCTGGCGATTTCCATAATCAGAGCGGGAGGTTCCGGCTGAGGATTGAACATCTTGATACTGCCGCCAGATGTGGGAGAGGAGGTAAGCGAAACAATGTGCCCATCGTCGCCAGGATCAATAAGATACAAACCGGCTTCATTGCTCTGATGGTTTCCAAACATCTCAAGAAGCTTGCCATCATCACCGGGGTCAATAAACTTCATTAAATAGCCATCATTAAATGGCGTCGGCTCAAATCCCATGACCTGCCCGATCTCATTATAAAGATTCAGGCTTGCCCCACTTGTGGCATCGGCGTTAACCTCGAACATTTTCGCGGGAGGCTCAGGCTGAGGATTGAACATCTTTATGCTTCCTACGATCGACTTTGTGCCATCAAAATTTGATTCCATTACGATTACTGAATCGCCGTCAATATCCTTCATTACCAGTTTACCGCTTTCAGTTTCGATATCACCACTCATTTGCTGTGAAATGAATGCATGGGGTACCGCCGTAATCAGGGTGCGGGGCGAAATTTCGGAATCATCACCGATCCGAATTCCCAGGTATCTATCCTCGCCGTTAAAAACCGAGTCCTGGAAAGGTGTCGTCTGTCCGAGAACAACGCTAAATAAGCCATTTTCACATTCTACGGTATGGCTTTCCGACCACATCCACATTTGCGTCAAAAGGCTTTCATAAATATAAAATGACACTCCAATAGTTCCATTTACGGGTTCACCTGAAGAATCGGTAAGATACCCCTGATAGTTTATGGTTCTGGATGAATCAGCGGACAAAAATGTGGTTGAAATGAGCATAATAATACCCAAAATCCCAATGATGAACTTATGGTTCATGGAAGTCCTCCTTATAGATAGAATTATATTTTCTCAAACGCATTGCGGGCCGGAAAAAACCAGAAAAGAATAGCCGGTCGGGACCGCCCAACTATGATACATCTTATTCACATATCAGGTCTCTGCCTCAAAACAAATATACAATTAATACTAATTCTGTCAATTTAAAAACCGCCCTAAACACCCCTATAGTGTGACAAAACATGCATCCTCCCGCGGTCGTCAGGAGGAGCATTAATTCATTGTCACCAGAAATCAGATGGACCTGATCAGCAGTCCGGCACCCCGTCACCATTTGTATCGCAGGGATTACTTCCTCCGACAAATACATAGTTTATGATCCAGACAGCATCGGAAACATTCACAGTACTATCGCAGTTGGCATCACCCGATTCAATCGGGTCGGGCGGATTGCCGCCAACGAAAACAAAATTGATGACATAGACTGCGTCGCTGACATTAACGGTCTCATCTCCGTTGGCATCTCCGCAAAGATAGAACATGCTACCGATAATCTGGTCGGCAAACCATTTTTTGGATTTATCAACAATCGACTCGAGGCTTTCACGGCTGGCATCCAGTGTGACCGCATACGAAGTGTATATATACAGTGTGTCGTCGGGATTTATAGTGTAGTCATCGAAATAAGTCATGAGTGATATCAGGTCTTCTATCGCAGAGTTAGGTGTATATCCCGGGGATTTTAGGATTGGATAAAGAGCTCCCGGAATGAAGCCGCCCTCCGGCCAGATATAATCCTCGAACTGGACCGCATCACAGCCATAAATCTGGGAGGTTGTGTCAAGTAACTCCGGATCATTAAGATAATATCCAAGGAAGGCCACTCCACCATAACGCACGGAGTTAGGCTGACATCCATCCGGGCCGGTGACATAATCATGGCCATTCTGATACATCAGCTTTCTGCTCTCATCAAAACCAAATGTATTATGGGTTTGCGTATCCGAGGGGATGTCCCAGTCAACAATTTCTCCGATTGTGAGCCCTGAATGCGATGAGCCATCATAAGAGTATACCTTCAGGCATTGAACTACAAATTTGCAGCTGTCCGGATCCTTGGGGGCCCAGAATATTTTTTCGATGCCGATTTTGTAGTTGGGAGAAACGACAGTCCCGGATTTGAAGATATCATAGTCCGCGGTTGTTTGCACGGGCTCTGCCGGGTTGCCGGTTCCAAGCATCATCCATCCCGGCTCGTAGGGCGGATTGATGGTATTTAAATTGTAAGAATTTATGGTGAAGGTATCAGTGTCCTCGATGTATGCGACGACAGGCGAACCGGCCCAGAGATATATTTTATACTGCTCAGAAAAATCGCATTCACCGGCGTCATAAAAATCAAGGTTCGCCATCCCGGTATTGTCCGAACCCCAGTCTCCATAATTGCAGTCACTTCGAACTGCCAGCCCTGTGCAGGTAGTCGATATTGTGTCGACAAATCTGCCATCTAAATCACAGACATCTCCGACTCCGTCACTATCGTAATCCTCCTGGCCAGGATTAAAATGATTGACACAATTATCATTTTCATCCAGAATCCCATCGCCATCAACATCAGCTACAAAATTCGGATTTTCAACATAGGCGTATAATTTGTCATCAGCAATGGAGTCCACCCTGACGGTGATTCCGGTGTAGCCGAAATATCCGTCACTGCTGGGAGTGGTAGTTGGGTCAAAAAGGTTCTGCTCGGCCACACCACTTGAAAAGGGCGCGGCCAGCCTGGTTTCGTAGGGATACCACCATTGAGCGCTGTCAGAAACAACTCCCCCGGGATTATACATATAGTTGTTGTAGATATTATATCCGGCATCGACAACAGCCACAGTGTAATGGTCATAGTCAGGGGCTCCATAATTCGGCTGCCAGGCGCCCGGTGACGCGGAATCATCGACATGAGTGATAAGCAGGCCGCTATTCAGTGGATCCCCGCCATAGGAAAGCAAAGGATAGAAAAAGCAGCTAAAATCGGAATCGAATTTATCGAACATCCCGGTCGATTGAGAATTCCTGTATTCCAGCAGATAATATTCGCTGCCGCTTGCATTGATGGGAAGCACATACAGGGCGCTGTCATTATGGGTTTCAATATCATATATGACAAGATTCTCGAAGGTGCCGTTCTGAAGCTGGATCGGCTCGATCCAGCCCAATTCCCGCTTGCTCCATCCGCAAAAGTGAGAAGGAGTCATTGAGCCGATGGAGAATATGCCATACCCTCCGTAGCCCATGGTACACCAATCCATAAGGGGATGGTCGTTGGCATCATTGGGTGTGTAGTAGGTTTGGATGACGAGTTTGCTGTCGTAATCATAGAGGTCGGGCAAGCCCAGATTATGCCCCAACTCGTGACAGAAGACCCTGATGCGGTTTAATGTGTCGATCCCCAGGAATTGGGTGGGATTTGACGGATTGCGCAAGGGCCATGTTTCCGGGGAGGTATTCCACCTGGGAATCATAACGCCGTCAAACGGACCCCATCCATAGCCCGGAGGATAGGAGTAGGCATACGACCAGATATCATCAGGGTCGCCGGAATCCTCCTGTCCATTCCCCGAACGGATGAAGATCACCGCATCTACATCACCATCGTTGTTTCCATCGTACTGAGAGTAGTCGATGACCGGATCGAGAGTGGCAAACAGGTCTGCAAATTGATAATCCGAGTTGTAGGTTCCGCCGTCGACCCACTCGGTAACGTCCCCGACCACAGCCAACTGACCATAGGAAACTTCATTATAATAGTCGGCTACCGACCCTCCGGAAAAGACATTCCTGGAAAACATCAAGCTGTCCATGGTTTCCGGGGAATAGGTTGCGGGACGGGTGCTCCATTCCACCAGTATAGCCAGAACCTTTGCGGTATCCCCGTCATATCGATAATTCACTATGGCGGCGCTGTCCTGGCTGGAAATCTGCCTGATCGGTTCTTTGCCGACCAATGCGGCGATATTTTCATCGGGTAGATCATAAAAGAGCCCCTTCGATAAATCAACGCTTAGAAGTAATCCCGGCAGGATTGTGATGATTAGAGATGTGCAAATGATAATGCGCCAGGGGTGCATGGCATGCTCCTTTATTATGTGCCTTGCTAATAGTCAAATTCGCGGGTATGCTAACTTAAATATATTTGAAAACCGCTTCGGGTCAAGCAGATTCTATTTGACGGCAAGAATTAATTAATTGTGGTACAGGTATTTCCGGCCCCCGCATCTGTAGAATGGCCGAGGCATGCCGTTCAAAGGCGACCGCATATATTCTTATTGGGGTTCCGGATATTTTTATGCAGTCTTCCCGGAACTTCAGAGTGTCTGTCAGTATTATTACCTGATGATCGCAATATTTCTATCGGATTGGAACCGTTTGAAGAGCCCCCAGGGGGAATAAGCGGTTGACCGTCGGGTATAGTATTATTATATTGACGCGTTATGAAAATGCAAAGTCAGAAAATCGCAGCATGGCCTTTGTGCCTGTTTTTTCTTTTTGGTTTGTTCTTTGTGGGCAATGGGGCGGTTCTTTGCATCGGTGATGATGGACATATAGAATTTGAGACTCATTGTGTTCCCGGCTGCGGGGAAACCAAAGAAGCCCCCGAAATTGATTTATCCGACGCCCTGCAGGTTGAGCATATCGATTGCTCCAACTGCACTGACATAGATCTCAATAATCCACTGTGGTCGAGACGGGGCCAGACTTACCTTTCCGGTTACACGGCCGACTTCTCGCTGATGTCCATGCCGAATGCCGACCTGAGGCTGACCTGCACACAGGCTGATATCCGCATGGTTAATCCTGAGCAGCTGGCATTTGGTCACAACCCGTCTTCCTGTTCAATTATCTCAACTATTCTTCTCTGTTAAACCTTACTTATCTCTTCTCAATTAAACAGCATTCCCAACGAGCCCATCGGGTTTGTGCGGAATAATTTACAAAACTATCTGGAGATTCATAGATGAAAGGAAAGATATATACGTTCCTGGCTTACATTCAGGTGATTTTCTTAGTCATTTCAGCCCATGCGGGGTCGGAGGAATTCTGGGAAGCCCCATTCGACACTGCCTCGGCCGATATCAGAATATCTGATTCCGCATTCTCACTGAATGAGGTCCTGAAACTCGTGGCCAAGGAAAATCCAAGATTTCAGTCTTTCGACAATCAGCTCGAGGCCGCTCGCGGTTCAGTGAAGCAGGCGGGGCTGTGGTCAAATCCGGAATTAGACATAGAATTCGAAGAGGTCAGCTGGGACGCCCCGGGATTCAGGGAATCCGAATTTACTGTAAGCCTTGCTCAAGAGTTCGAATTTTTCGGGCAGCGCGGCGCCAGGCAGGAAGTTGCAAAAGCCCAACTGGAAGCAATGGAGCTGCAGGTAAAGATGACGGCTTTTGACCTGTACCTTATTACAAAGCAACGATTCTATGCTCTTGCGCATGCGCAGCAGAAAGTCGAACTTTTACAGCGAGCTGTTGAGGTGGCGGAAGAAGTAGTCGAAAACACGGAGTACCGGATGGATAAAGGAGCTGCACTCCAGTCTGAACTTATTCTGTCCCGGCTCAACGAACGACGAACGCGGCTGGCTTTGGACCAGGCCAGGCAGGACGTGGATGCGCTGGAGGCGACCCTGGTTTCTCTCTGGATGGCAAGGCCATCGGGTTTACGAGTATTTACTGAGGCCGAGCCAGACTTTACTGGAGCGGTTGAGAAACTTGATTTGCTATCAAACAGAATCGACTCGTCCCGCCAGATTGTGCAGATGCATAATGAATTAAAGGTAATCGGGGCAGAAAGGGCCCGGGCAATTGCAGGGGCACGCCCCACCATAACATTGAGCGGAGGAGTAAAGAGACTGGAGGCGGACAATTCCAAAACCTTTCTCCTGGGCTTATCTTTACCAATACCGCTCTTCAACCGAAACCAGGGTATGCGCGAAAGCCTGGATGCGCAGCTGCGTTCACTGGAGTACGATATTGAACGAGGCAAAACTGAAGCGTATTCAAAGATCCATTCCAATTCGATTCGCTTGAAGATGCTCATAGACAAACATGCGGTCCTGGACTCCCTGCTCCTTCCCACCGCTGCAGAAGCTTACCGCATGCTGCAGGATGCGTATGAGGCCGGGAAAGTGCCTTATACGCAGTTGCTGGAAGCGGAAAGGGCACTCAATGATTTGAATTTTGAACATAATGATATGCTCCTGGCAATCCAGGAACAGATTATGACACTGGAACGCCTCACAGGAGTTGTAATGAATACAGAGAAGGAGAAATAGGCTATGTTTGGCAAATTTCTGATAACATTGACTTTCTTGCTTTTGGTCTGGCCCCTGGCAGATGCTTCGTCACAGAGGAATCAGGGGCATGTACATAACGGCGAAGCTGGATCAGAAGAGAATAGCGATTTTGATGGTCATGAGAACCCGGAGCACCACGATCATGAATCAAGAGCAGATCAAAAATTATCCGGTGAACATACCGTTAATGAACATTCGAATAACGAGGTTCATGCCGGGCACAGTGATGAATTAATTATCGAACTATCAGAGGCCGCTGTAGAGCTCGCCAGTATTGAGATCTCAGAAGTTGAGAGCGGCCGTATAGGCAAGACTATTGAATTGCCGGGAGAAATCGGATTCAATGAAGACCGGCTGGCAGATATTTCCCCCCGTTTTGCAGGAATCGCTTTGCAGGCCAATTACAGGGTGGGGGATTTTGTTGAGGAAGGCAATGTGGTGGCGATAATCGAAAGTAACGAGAGTATGAATTCATACTCTATTAAGGCCCCGATTTCGGGCTGGGTGATCGAGCGGCACGTAACTCCAGGCGAGTTTGTCTCCGGGGAAAACAGCATATATGTCATAGCCGACCTGTCCACTGTTTGGATCAATCTGGCAGTCTATCCAAAGGATGCAGATCGAATCAAGAAAGGACAGCTGGCCAGGATCAAAGCAGTGGGTTCTGGAAATGTCACCAGCGGTGCAATAGAGTATGTCACTCCCATCATCGACCTGCGAACCAGGAGCGCGGTCGCCAGGATCACCCTGCCCAATCCAAATAACAGCTGGCGGCCAGGGACATTTGTTCAGGCTGAAGTCACAACCGAGACGGGCAATCAGAGCCTTGTGGTCAGGAAAGAGGCCGTTCAATTCCTGGATGAGAAGACTGTGATTTTCGTTCCTGACGGCCCCGGCAGGTACAGGCCGGTGGAAGTTCTCACGGGTGAGACTGACACCGACTACATACAAATATTAAGCGGCCTTAGCGAAGGTATCAGGTATGTATCGGACGGTGCGTTCGAGCTGAAAGCCAAGATCATAACCAGTAATCTCGATGCTCACGCAGGACATGGACACTAAAGGGGACAGAGCCGATGAAGATTTTTTTTGAACTGATACTGAAAAATCGCTTGATCATATTAATACTGCTCATCGGTGTGATAATCCTTGGCACATTTCAATACAAGAGCCTCCCCACCGATGCGTTTCCGGACATATCGCCGATAATGGTGCCGGTTTTTGCGGAGGCCCATGGAATGGCGCCGGAAGAGATCGAGCGGCTTATCACATTTCCGATTGAGTCCACCATGAACGGCCTGCCCGGGGTGACGATGGTCAAATCCACCTCCGCTTTCGGCATGGCCGTCGTGTATGTTTACTTCGAGGATGACGTTGACATTTACTTCGCCAGGCAGATTGTGGCGGAACGACTGGCCGGAGCGTCCGGGGAATTGCCGGATATGAATGATCCGCCAGCGCTGGGACCGATATCGACCGGACTCGGTGAAGTATTTATGTATTACCTGACAGCCGACAGCACGATTGAAACCGGGGGCAAACCGGTCAATACGTACCTTCGAGAGCTCAATGATTGGGTGATAAAATATCAGCTTCAGACAGTCCCGGGCGTGACCAAGATATTGTCGATGGGCGGGCATGTCCTGCAGTACCAGATTGAGATAAATCCCTACGCGTTGAACAAGTATGAACTGGGGCTGGATGATATCGTCGATGCGATCTCGAATAACAATCGTAATGCCGGGGGACAATTTCTGGTGCTGGGGTCAGAGGAATATTTGGTCAGAGGAATCGGGCTGCTCGAGACAAGGGATGATCTGCGCAATATCCAGTTGAAAGTAGTCAGCGGGATACCGGTTCGGCTGGGAGATGTGGCCGAGGTGGACTTCGGCCGGGAAATTCGACGCGGGGTCGTAACCCGGAATGGAGAGCAGGAAGTGGTCGCGGGCATCGTGATGAAACTGTTTGGCACCAACACCTCGGATGTTATCAAGAACCTGAACCAGAGAATACCGGAAGTACAGGGATCGCTTCCGCAGGGGGTGCATCTCGTGCCCTATTACAACCAGAATGCGCTTGTAAACAATGCTATCCATACCGTACGAAACGCATTATTTCAGGGTGCGTTGCTTGTAATTATTGTACTGGCTCTATTTCTGGGAAATGCGCGAAGCGCCCTGATTGTAGCCCTGGCTCTTCCGGTCTGCGCCCTGATATCCGCAATCTTCATGAGCTGGGCCGAGATGTCCGCCAATCTCATGTCGCTGGGGGGAATAGCGATTGCGATAGGAATGCTTGGCGATGCATCCATCGTGATCGTGGAAAATATATATCGCCTCCTGGGAGATCAACGATACGAAAACAAGAGCAAGTTTGAAATAATCGTCGCCGCCTGCACGGAGGTGGCCAGGCCGATAATATTCTCCGTTTCCATTATCATCATCGTGTTTCTGCCGCTCTTCACTCTTGAGGGTGTGGAGGGCAAGATGTTTTCACCGATGGCCTTCACCATCACCTTCGCGCTCCTGGGATCGATAATTGCAGCCTTGATGTTCTCTCCGGTGCTGGCGTCACTGTTGCTGAAAAAGGGACACAGGAAAGAATTCTTCTTTCTAGGGAAATTAAAGCTTCTTTATCGGCCATTCCTGATGCTTGTACTGAGCCACAGGGTCACCGTTGTGGTCACGACCCTGTTAATATTTGCAGGCACATTACTCTTGCTGCCCTTTCTCGGAACAGAGTTCATTCCAACTCTGGAGGAGGGGACAATTCAGATAAATGTCACCATGGCGCCTTCTATTTCGCTGGTCAAGGCCACCGAGACCATCATGAAACTCGAGCGAATCGTGATGGGCTTCGACGGTGTGGAGCAGACGGTGTCAAAAATAGGCCGGCCCGAAGCCGGCAGCCATCCTCATCCGGTGAATTCATCTCATATCCAGGTCATGCTGAAACCCCAGGATGAATGGCAGCGGTTCCATTCAAAAGAAGAGCTGGTGGAAGCCCTGAATGAGAAGTTGTCAGACTATCCCGGGATACAGCTGGTATTTTCCCAGCCTATCCAGAATATGTTTGATGAACTCCTGTCCGGGGTAAAAACCCAGCTGGCGATCAAGCTCTATGGTGAGGATCTTAAGACCCTGCGATCGAAGGCGGAAGAGATCAAGGAAGTTATAGAGCCTGTGGAGGGTCTCGTGGACCTCTCAACGGAGCAGAGCTTTGGACAACCGCAAGTACAAATCGTGGCGAATCGTGATGCCTGTGCCCGCTATGGAGTAGATATCTCCGAGATCCTGTCCGTGGTGGAGCTGGCGGTGGGCGGGGAGGTTATCTCCCAGGTATTTCTAAATACCCGGAGATTCGGAATCCAAGTCCGCTTTGATGAACGTTACCGCAACAAGCCCGAATCGATAAGGAATATCCTGGTGCACTCATCCGACGGCGTCCTCATTCCTCTCTCCCACGTAGCGACGATAGAAACAGTTATCGGACCGATCCAGATCAACCGCGAGAAGAATCAGCGGCGCTGGGTGATCTCCGGCAATGTTCGCGGCCGGGATATGGGAAGTGTAGTTGGCGATATCAAGAAGCTGGTTCGGGAGAATATCGAGCTGCCTTACGGTTATTATCTGGAGTATGGCGGCCAGTTTGAGAATCAGGAGCGGGCTATGAGGCGGCTCAGTATTATAGTACCGGTGACATTTCTGCTGATATTTCTGTTACTGTATATGTCTTTGGGCAATATACGCAGCGCCACATTAATATTTATCAATGTACCGCTGGCATTGATTGGAGGCGTGCTGGGCCTGTTCATTACCGGCGAGTATTTGTCGGTACCCGCTTCAGTAGGATTCATAGCGCTTTTTGGGATAGCGGTACAGAATGGCCTGGTCCTGGTATCTTATATAAATCATCTGCGCCGGAAGGGATTAGAGATAGCAGAAGCTGTTATTAAAGCCTCTATGCTGAGGCTTCGCCCGGTAATGATGACCGCCCTGACCACCATACTGGGGCTGGTACCGTTGCTGCTTTCTGGCGGCATGGGTTCAGAAGTTCAGAGGCCGCTGGCTGTGGTGGTTGTGTTCGGGCTTATCTCGTCCACGTTTTTGACTCTGGTTTTGATACCGGCTCTGTATAAGTGGTTTGCTCCGCGGCTGACGACTGAAACAGACTAAATAAGAGGGCTGGATATTTCTCCAGCCCTCATTTCTTTCAAATCAGAGCGAGCAGTATTTAGTCTCGGGCTTTTATAAAATCGGGCGCGAAAGATATTCCTGGTTGCCTGATTCCATGACTGCCTATCCTTCGACCTGACTTTGGGCTGCCTTCTTTAGCTTGTCGTTGGCATAAATCGCAATCTCCACGCGGCGGTTCTGCTGGCGCCCCTCTAAAGTCTCGTTAGAGGCGATCGGCTGTTTCTCTCCATAACCCATTAACGTAAAGCGGCCCGGATTGACCTCCTGACCTGCAAGGTAATTCCCGACCGAATTTGCACGACGGATAGAGAGGTCCATGTTATATTCTTCCGGCCCTGTGGAATCGGTATGTCCTTCGATCAGGATCTCAGTATCCTCATATTTATTTAGGATCTCGGCCAGTTTTGTCAGATTTGTTTCTGCCACGGGCTGAAGGTTGGACTTGTTGACCTCAAACAGTATTCCTGAATCGAAGGTGATTTTGATACCTTCCCCGACTCTCTCGATTTTGGCGCCCTCGAGATCACGCTCCATCTCGGCCGCCTGCTTATCCATGTAGTTGCCGATAATCGCCCCCGCAGCCCCGCCGATCGCAGCGCCCATAATCGCACCCGCCGCGGTATTGCCAGCCGCATCACCAATCACACCGCCGGCTACAGCTCCGGCAGCCGCGCCGATTATAGCTCCTTTTTCACTTTTGCTCATTGAAGAACAGCTTAGTCCCCCCAAAAGCAGAGTTGCTATCAATATGGCAGCTAAAATCCTTTTCATTTTCTTCCTCCATTTATGATTTCACGTGCCGCTAAGTAAATAAAATATGATAAATTCTATGCTAAACCGCTATAGTTATTTTCGACAAAATTCAAGCAAATAATAATATTTTCTTAAATGGTTTCCCGGTTCGAAATTCCGGGAATTCTGCCTGGCTCAGACCTGGCCCTGTTTTCGGCTCTGTCCTGCAATCAGATTATACAGCCAGGCGAAAATAGCCCCGCCAATCAAGCCATCAAAAAAACCCCAAATTAACCCGAAAACACTCCCGAGCGGGCTGACATTAAAGCCCCGGTAAACATGGCCCAGGGCCATTAAATCGCGAGTCGCGCCTTCAAACAGGATCACCCACCAGGTAATTGCCATAAGACCAAGACCCCATATCAGGCCGCATGCTAATGCAAATGCTTTGACATTTAATCTCATCTTTTTACTCCTGTAAATCGTTCAACGGTGGAGCAAGATCAGGGTGCGCATTTAAGATATGAGTTCCTGCGAAGCGGTCAAGGATATTCTGACAGGCACACGTCGGCAATCGGCTAAGTCTCTCGAACGCAGGAATTTGTTCCCGCAGTACTATTCAGCATTCGCATCGCCCGGGTGGACCCCTGGAACCGAATACACGTGAGAATTCGATAAGATTGGACTTGAAATTCTTCTGTGCATTGCATATTTTTGGGCATCAAATACACCTCGGCGTTTGCCCCTTAGCACAAAATCAGATCAGTTAGGAAAGGATAGAATTATGCCTGTAGAGAAGTTATTGAAGTTTCTCGATGACAATGAGGTCAAATATGTCAGGATGAAGCATTCATCGGCTTTCAGCGCCCAGGAGATTGCCGCCTCGGCGCATATTCCGGGAGATGGATTTGCAAAAAGTGTGATAGTCAAGATTGACGGAAAGATGGCGATGGCAGTTCTCCCGGCATCATACAGAATCGACCTTGATTTGCTCAAGAAAGAGATTGGCGTCAACTCTCTTGAACTTGCTTCGGAAGATGAATTTTCGGGATCATTTCCCGACTGTGAAACCGGGGCCATGCCGCCGTTCGGGAACCTGTATGGGATGGATGTCTATGTGGCCAGGAGTCTGACCGAGGTTGAGGAGATTGCCTTCAATGCCTGCTCGCATGTGGAGCTTATCAAGATGGCCTACAAGGATTTTGAGAGGCTGGCGCATCCAAAGATCATCAAATTCTCTTACAAGGAATGAGCCAACCGTCCTGTCTTAATGATCGATCACACCATACAAAAACCCGCCCATGGCTGAGCGGGTTTTGGAACAGACTACTATCAGCATTAACAATCTGGTATTTCATCGCCGTTTGTATCACAGGGCGCATTTCCTCCGATGAAGACGTAGTTTATTACCCAAACCGCATCAGACACATTAACTGAACCATCGCAATTAGTATCGCCGGACTCTAACGGATCAGGTGGGTCACCTCCAATGAAGACATAATTTATGATCCAGACTGCATCGCTTACGTTAATATTTTGATCTGAATTTGAATCACCGCATATATGGGGTGCAATCACTCTGACGTTTACGGTGGTCCAGTCATTTTTAGAATTTTCATCGGTAACCTCCAGAATGATGGTATGCATAGCCGATGCGCCTTCCTTTCCTGTACAACTTAGATTCGCTACTTGATAACTCTGTCCGCTTCCGAGGTGACCATCCATATCTGAATACCAATCATATTGATAAGGAGGCGTCCCGCCCGTGGCCGCGCCATAAACATTAAGCCCCTCGCCACAGTCAATTGAAGTATCTTGAGCGGGTTCCTGTATTATGCCGTGGGGGATCGGGTAATCTGCCGGTATTAAGACCTGATAGGCGGTGGTATCTTCATCATAGACACAGAAGCCATTGACCTGCCAGACCGGCTGCAATTCGAGAATAAATGTATCCATGGGAGCTTCGTAATAGCCCAACTCTGCATTATCCACTATAAACTCATCACACATCGGCATTCCGGTCAAAGTAACCTCAGGGCCACTTGCTGCCACATATCCCAGAGCATCCGCCAGTGTTATCGGTTCAAACGTCCCACTTTCATATATATCTCTCCACCCTCCATAATATGCGCTCTGCAATTCGCAATTATTACCAAATACAACTTCCAGATTTGCTCCAGGTCCGAGAATATTATATCCATAATCTGTGCGGATGTGTTGCACATTGACATTCAGGTAATATGTGCTGTCTTCAAACTCGTTACCGGTTTGGGATTCGATCACGCCGGTTTCCAGGCATTCCGGATCCATCAAAACAGCTGTCGGCGTAAGCAGTCCAAATGACATCCAGAAGGCCTGGGCCGAATCCTGAGCATCGCTATCGTTTGGGAGTGTCGGCGGAGCCGCGACGGGCATACCGTAAACCGCGGTCTGATTATATTCCCAACCTCCCGATTCCTCCAGTATTTCCAGTTCATGCGGACCGTCAAAAAGTTCATATTCAGCTTCATCCTGGTCATATGTAAGATCATAATCGCAGAAAATATTATAATTACTGCAGAACAGGCCTGCTAAATTCTCGATATAAGCCGGATCTACAACAGTCGGGTTTACCAGCAGGTGCGGCATAGGGCTTCGCTTTGCAAAATTTAGCAATTCATCCGATACAAGAATTATTTGTTCCGGCTCGGCTGACGCCTGCACAGGCGAAAGCAAGAGAGGATCGACAGACAGTGATGGTTCCATTTCTTTGTAGCCCCTGAACTTATGCCAACGATAATGATAGTTGCCATTGTTCGGATAATCTGCGGCTACCGATCCAGCGCCCCAAATATGGTCGCTCATGTGAACTTCTTCTTCGGCAATGGCAACAATCTTTCTGGTATGTGTCCAGAGGTTGACATAGTGGCTTTTCCGCGCGGCGTTTTTCCAGGAGGTCCATATTGTGCGATGCTTCTTCGCAAGCTGGTTTCCGAAGCGTGTTCCAATGTTTACATCCAGCATATTTGTGTGCCAACCAAGCATCACATGTAATCCAGCAAAGCACCTGTACCATCCCGACCAGTATTGATTCGAATTAGTTTGACGCAAAGTTCTGCATGAGGCAACCGCGATCCATTCCATATCATTATCTCCCCATCTATTGAGGCATTCGGTGTAGTACATACTGCAGTCCATATTCATGTGAGAAAATATAAACTTACCATTGTTCCCATGCCCGCAGAAATAGGCAAAATCTACATCGTCGGCACGGGTATCATCATGTATGTTAAAATCCATTTCAAATGCCCAATAATTTGACCATGTAAATTTTCTCGTCCAGCCCAGCTTATTGTATAGTTTATCTCTAAAATCCAGCGCATCGCTTTTTGTACCTTTGATATTAGAACCTCCGCATGGTTTGTGCTTATAATATTGAACGTATTCGACGCCAACCTCCTCATCACCATCGTCTGAGTCCGCGCTTTCGAAAAAGGCTTCTACTTCAAATATCTCCAGAGTTCCATCGCCTTTAGAATTCGCATTCGAATTATCCCGTGTTAAAACAATTGCGGATATGCGCATATCATTGCAACAATAAACGGATATCTTCATACCATCTTTACCAATAGTCTCGTGCATCATAAAATCAGCCTGAGTCTCTTTCTTGTATATATCCTTAACGCTCAAGTCAAAGCTGCAATCGCCCTTATGATATATCCGTATGACATTAACCCAGGGTACTCGGCCAAAAAACCTGATCTGGATTCCATTAGAATTGGCAAATTCACAGGCCATACCGGTGTTATGATTCCCGTCTATTAAGGATTCAAACTCGGCCCTGTATGTGTCATTTCCGAGTAATGTGATCTCTGAACCGGGACAAAGATTTCCGGATCTCCAAGACTCTCCGATATACCTCGCGCAGGGATCATCGGTAATACTGTAATCACCTCCGATCAATATAAGCGGAAGACTCAGAAATAAAGTCAGCATGAAAAATCTAACTGTTTTGTGCGTTCGTTTGGAATTTTTCATTTTACCTCCTTGGACGTAATGGGGCTAAACGGGAGATTATTCCATGGTGTGAAAACCTGAGGTCATCCTCGGTGTGAAATATATAAGGACAATGTAAAATGACCCAGGGGAGAGCCTATTTAGCAACCATGATTATTTAATTAACTGCGTTGGGGCAAACTCAGTGCAGGCAAATCTTCAGACAGCAATCGGACAAATTGCCAACAACTATCTACTGTAAAATAAACCCGAGATGTCTTTTTTGTCAACCCTAATATCGACTTTTATCTTAAGTCCAAGCGGCCCAACGTGAATGTCAAACCCGCCCATTGACGAGCGGGTTTGTGAACTAATATAATTGTCGCTTACTGCTTTGTTGCATTTATGACGCGTTTTTTCTCATGATCGGAGGGTTTAATTATTCCCATCTCTGGAGACAGCCCGTATTCTTCAGGATGACGGTAATAGCCCTGTTCTTCGGATGGTTTGTCTGTCTCGACCTGTGCTCTATGGGAATTTGCATAGGCATCTGCCCGAATACCTGTAACCTGCCATGAGACTCTCATGCCCGGTTCTCCTCCGGCTATGCGGAAACTGTTTCCACTGATTTCTTCCGCAATGTATAGATCAGGTCCCGGCATCCCGATCGCTGTAAGCTGGTAGCGGAAATCCCGATTCAAGGCTTCGAAGTATTCAGGCAGATTCACGTTCGCCTCGCCCTTCGCATCAAGTGTAATGTTACCGTTATATATATTCATCATGTCCGGCGAGCTGACCGTACTGTGGCTGAGATATTTATTTTGCGGATCGAGTGGATGATCGATATTGTATGCGGACGCCGACTTATCAATCGTGCCCGTAACATTGATGTCGCCGAAAAAATACCCCGCATATCCAAGGCCCGAAGATGCATAAATACCCGGACTGCTACCATTATTACTGGCGAAAACCGCTGCCCAGCTGTTTCCCTGAGATGAATTGGCATAGACTCGAATACCATCTCCATCCCCGTCATTATCCAGTAGCATTCCATAGGATGAATTATTCGTTTCTGCTCTTATACCATTACCAGCCCGGAGAGCAAATTCATTTGCCCATAAGGATCCAAAATCCTGGTCCATACTGTCTGCCCATACGAAGCAGCCGTTATAGGCCTGAGCTCTGCGTCCGGCAGCAAAGCTGTATCTGCCGGAAGCTTCATTGCCAAGACCGCCTGGGACAGTCGCGGCATAGCCAGAGGCTGTATTTGAGCTGCCTCCGGCTACTGCAGTAAACGTGTCGGCAGCATGATTGCCCTGTCCTCCTGCCACGGTCGAAAAAGGACCGCTCGCCGTATTCGCATTTCCGCCAGCGACCGTGGCATCAAGGGCGGATGCGTCGTTCATTGAACCACCAGCGACTGTGGTGCCCACATTCAAAGCATCATTAGCGATACCCCCACCAACAGTCGCCCCATCACCATCAGTTCCGTTAAACATTCCTCCTGAAATTGTAGATCCATTTCCATCAGCATGGTTTCCCTGACCGCCCCCAACTGTCACATACCATTGATCCAAACCGGCTACACCGGTGCTGCAGGCCACGCCGATATTGACATGGGTGCTATCATGACCACCATACAGAATATTTCCGGGCCGGGCGATCCCCCATACTCCTCCTGTATACAAAATGTCATCATTCAATACCCAGTCCAGATCCTGCGAGGAAAATCCGGTGTCATCTTCGGCAATCATCCATCCGCCGGGTCCCATCTTGATTATCTGGCCCTCTGTTGCACCATGTTCCCCTAAGTCTGCAAGTGAGATGGAACCATCGACAATATGTATATCATTAATGGAATTTTCGGCCACGGAGTGAGCGAAAACAGCTTCGCTCGCAACCAGTGATCTCAGAGCATAAGGGCTCGATGATAAAAGAGTGCGAGGTTCCAGCTCGGGGTCGGTGCCGATCTTGATACCAAGAAACAGGGTTGGTGGATTCGCGACCACAGTTTCGCCGAGAGGATTGATATCTCCCAACGTAACATTCAAAAGTCCCGACAACACAGGTACCATTAGAGTCTCTTCCCATAGTTTAGTTTGATCCTCATTGTAAATCGAGAAGGTTATCTCATAGTTTCCATCCGGAACTGGTGCGCCCTCAGAATTTAATAATCTACCCTGATAATTGATAGTCTGCGGTACATCTGCGTTTAGAACCAATGCAGATGCGAATAAAATTACTGCGACTGCTATTGATAGAATGGATTTCATAATACCCTCCTGTAGAAATTTAGATATCTTTTTTGGGGGCCTGCCGACGGAAAGAGATAACAAGCCCGATAAAATTGACATAAACAAGTGAGCCAGCGCCAGGTGTGCTACCAGAAAGAAATGGCGTTCGCTGAAATTGTCAATATTAAACGAGGAACGGACATAGTAATCCATCTTGCAGTCTGCACATGAAGCAAAACGTGGAATTTAGTGCTACAGTATAAATCGCGATTACAGCGGAGAAAATGTACTTCCCGAGACATAGTTTACACTTTATTCCGGTCACATGGTTTACAGATTGGCATATACTTACCTTGAAGGAGGTATGTTATGCCATGGAAGGAGACCAGTGTCATGGACGAACGGATGAAA
>Ga0209205_1000017_pt1 | contig 90987 bp, 59 predicted proteins | sample ZodSprso05mmetaG_FD_184133 | JGI IMG/M metagenome (GOLD analysis project Ga0209205, IMG submission 184133) | Hot spring sediment microbial communities from Zodletone spring, Oklahoma to study Microbial Dark Matter (Phase II) - Zodletone Spring... ... | reverse complement strand
CCATAGAAGAGGTATATACCAGCAGCCTGCTGGACAACCACCACCATGGCATGATCGAAGTGGATGGGTACCTTTACGGCTCATACTGGGTGCACAATAACGCCGGAAACTGGGCCTGCCTGGACTGGGACACAGGAGAAGTGATGTTCGATGAGCAGTGGAATTCCAAAGGGGGACTGGTCTACGCAGACGGGCTGTTTTATGTGTACGAAGAGCGAAGGGGGAATGTTGCGCTTGTTCAACCCGACCCGTCCGGTTTCAGGGTCATCAGTTCATTCCGGATCGAGAAAGGGACGGGGCCCCATTGGTCGCATCCCTACATCTTTGACGGAAAACTGTTCCTGAGGCACGGGGATGTGCTGATGGTTTACAGCTTGACTTAGCATACATCAAACATGAAGCACCTGGTACTTTCCCTGATGATCACAGTCTGCCTTGCAGGAGCAACTGCACGGGCGCAGGTTGTGACGATCGTCTATGAAGTAGCAGTTCCGCAGGCAGCGTATGCCGCACGAAAATTGAACGAAGCCCTGACAGCGCGGGGGCTTGAGGTCAGTACTGAACGGACAGGCTGTGACTACCTGATCAGCCTGGCGGTGCACACGGCACGGCTGGAACCGGAAGCTTTTTCCATCATTCCCGAAGGGAAGGTCATCACGGTCCTCGGCGGCGATAACCGCGGGATGATCTACGGTGCGCTCGCGCTGGCCGAGACCCTGGCGAACGGAACATCCCCGGCGGAGGTGGAAGCGGTGGAGGAGCGGCCGCATCTTGCGTTTCGCGGCATCAAATTCAATCTTCCGTGGGAGACCTACCGGCCCAGCTCCGCGCTGGACCAGCATTTTGAAACTGCGCGCGACCCGGAGTTCTGGGAGGCTTTCCTGGACATGATGGTGGAGAACAGGTTCAATGTTGTGAGCCTCTGGAATATGCATCCGTATACCTTCATGGTGCAGCCGAAGAATTTCCCGGAGGCGAGTCCCTGGACGGAAGAGGAATTCTCCCGGTGGCGGCATCTCTACCGCGAGATTTTCCGCATGGCCAAGGAAAGGGCCCTGGACACCTACATTGTCCACTGGAACATTTTTGTCAGCCGCCCCTTTGCCGAAGCGCACGGTGTGGCGAAGGTGAACTTTTATCCGCACTACTACGTGCCCGGCGATACATCGGAGATCGTTCGCCGCTACCTTCGCGAGAGCGTGAAGCAGGTGCTGGAAGAGTATCCTGACCTGGACGGTATTGGCGTTTCCCACGGGGAGGGCATGGCCGGCATGACCCCGCTGGAGCGCCAGCAATGGGTGGATGATGTGCTCATCGCGGGGATGCTGGAGGCCGGCCGGCCCGTGAAATTGATCCACCGGGTACCATTTTCCTCGGGAACATCTTCCGGTCCGGGTGTCAGCCAAGACGTGGAAGAGGTGACCCGCGCTGCCATGGAGCGGCTGGAGGACCGTTTCGAAGGTCCGATCTGGGTGGAGATCAAATTCAACTGGTCCCACGGGCACTCCACCCCTGAACTGGTGAAGGTACACGGCGGAAAACTGGGTGATACCTATTTTGAACCGGAGCCTTCCAACTATCAGATCACCTGGCAGGTACGCAACGAGGATTTCTTTGCCCTGCGCTGGGGTGTGCCCGATTTTATCCGCCGGCACATCCGTCTCAATGGCGGGGCGGATTACGTCGGGGGGTATTTTGTGGGGTCCGAAACCTACATTCCGGCGCTGGATTATTTCACGGCGGTTGACGATCCGGTCGATTGGACCTGGGCCTTTGAGCGCCAGTGGCTGTTCTACAAACTCTGGGGGCGGTTGCTCTACGATCCCGGGACGCCCGACACAGTGTTCCGGGCTGCATTTACCCGGCGGTACGGACCGGAGGCCGGCAATCTGCTTCTGGCTTATTCACTGGCCTCATCCACACAGCTCCGGCTGGCTTCGCTCTACGATTCGCAGTGGGATTTTACGCTGTACAGCGAGGGATTCCTGGCCCTGCAGGGAGACAGTACGAAATTTATTTCGGTCGACCGGCTCATCAGTCAGCCGGCCATGGCAACCGAATATGTCTCTGTGGGAGAATATGTGGAGACGCTGTTGAATGGCGGCTCCTTCGGAGCCGAACGCATCACCCCCCCGGTCCTGGCTGACCTGCTTGAGCGCGACAACCGGGAAGCGCTCCGCCTGGTGGAACAGATCAATACGCAGGAGAGTGCTTCGCTCATGTACGAAGTGGCGGACGTGCAGATTTGGGCAAATCTCGGGCTGTACCTGGCAGAGAAACTGAAGGGTGCAATGGCCCTGCAGACCTATCGCCTCTCCGGGGGCGAAGAGAACAGGCTGGAAGCGGTCAGACACCTGCAAAAGGCACTGGGATACTGGGATGAGGTGATCCGGATCACCCGCCCGATTTACCGCGACATGCCTTTGACCCATTATAACCACAACGCTTTTGAGGCGAATGATGACAACCTGTTTCACTGGGCGCTTCTCCGCGATGAAGTGGAAAAGGATGTGGATATCGCACGTAAGGAGGTAACCGATCCCTGTTACGGCGGACATGGAAGTCATGGAACCCCACGGACAGGGTCAGCGGACTTGTGGCTGTTCATGAGAAATACAGAAAACGGGATTGACTAGGATGAAATTCAGAATAATTCTGGCATTGCTGATCTCCCAGTTCTTTTGCTCTTCAGCTCAGCATTATATGGAGCTCATTCAGGAGCTGGAAAAAACACTTGACCAGAAAAGTTCATACATCGAACAGAAGGAAGCCATCATTCAAAAGAAGAAAGATGCGCTTCATTCTCTGGAATCTTCGCATGCTTTGCGTGAGCAGGTACTCGTAAACCTGCAATTGGTACAGGAATACCAATCGTTTATTTACGACTCGGCCCAGAATTATATTAATCGTGCCAAGGAAATTGCTTACCGTCTTAAGGACAGATCGTTGATTGATCATGTCAAAATCAGGGAAGGATTTGTACTGCTCTCATCAGGGCTTTTCAAGGAAGCCATCGATTCACTCAGTTCGGTCAATCCTCATGTTTTAAACGATTCACTGAAGAGCACCCTTTATGCTACGCTGGCACGTGCCTACTATGATCTTGCGGACTATGTGCGCGATCCGAATTTCATGCCACAATACATTTCACAGGGAAACATTTATCTCGATAGTTCCTTGCTTTTTGTTGCCCCGAACACGAGCGAATATTGGGCAACAGAAAGCCTGCAAAGGATGAAACAATCTGACTGGAACGGATCCAGGAATGCTTTTGAATACTGGATGACACACTTTGAACTAACCGGACACCCCTACGCCATTGCAACTTCAAGCCTGGGACATATCTATCACATGACCGGATTTCCGGATGAGGCCATAGCGTATTTTGCCAGGGCTGCCATCGCTGATATCAAAACAGCTACGATGGAAACAGTGGCATTGAGAAACCTGGCGAATTTACTCTATGAGAAAGGGGAAGAACAGCGGGCTTACCGGTACATTATTGAAGCATTGAATGACGCTTCCTTTTTCAATGCCCGGCACAGGAAACTGGAGATCGGACAGATCTTACCCATCATTGAAGGAGAACAAATGAATGTGATCAGAAGACAGCGGGATCGAATAACCGAGTTCTCAGTCTTTATTTCAATTTTGTCAGTTGCTTTGTTCTTTGCACTCATGATCATTTTGATCTTCTTCAGAAGACTCAATAAGGCACGGCTCGTCATCCGGGAATCCAACGAGAAGCTTATGGAAGCAAACAAAATCAAGGATGAATATATTGCCTATTTTTTCAACCAGAATTCGGAGTATATCGAGAAAATAGAAAGTCTGCAGAAATGGGTCAGACGCAAAGTGGCGGCGAGACAATTCGAAGGGCTCAGGAAATTTCCCCAGAGCATGAATGTTCAGAATGAAAGGATGGCTCTTTATGAACGATTCGACAGGATATTCCTCAAGCTGTTTCCCAATTTTGTTGAAGAGTTTAACAATCTCCTGAAAGCCGATGAGCAAATTCAGTTAAAGGACGACCAGCTGCTGAATACAGATTTAAGAATTTATGCGTTGATTCGTCTGGGAATCCATGATAATGAGAAAATAGCCAGTTTCCTGAATTACTCGGTGAATACAATATATGCCTACAAAACCAAAATAAAAGGCAAAGCCAATTGTCCGTCCGAACAATTCAAACAGAAAGTCATGGAAATAAAATCCATTTAGAGCATGTTGGTTTTATGGCCTAATTGACAAGTACTTTCATTGTTTGATCGGCATCCCAGCTGACGATGTAAATTCCCGCATTCAAATTGGGAACGATGATGGGTCCTCCGGGCAATGATGCTTGATAGCGCTTCCTTCCCCAGATGTCATAAACCGAGACCATTTTGTTTTGCTGCCCCATGATATGAAGGTTTCCGTCCAGCGCGAATAGCCGGATCACGGGGGACTGATTGTCCGGAACGGACACGCCGCCACAATGCTCGGTGAATGTAAAGGAGGAAGGAACCGTATTGGTGTTTGAAGATGCCCCGATGTTTTCGTACTGCATGTTGCAATAACTGCCGGATCCTCTGGTGTTATAGAAATAGATGCCGTATCGTCCGGTTCTGTTGATATGAATATCTTTGAATATCAGGTTTTTTATGGAGTGTGTAGTACTGCCGATAAAGATGGCGTCATTTTTCGAGTCGTAAAAATCGATGTTATCAATATGTATATTCTGCAGATCATACTGAGAACTGCTGTTGATATGCAATGCCCCCTGCTGGTTTCCCCACAGATCTCCGCCAATCCCGACAATTCCTCCGGCAACGCCGCCTTTGTGCACCGAGATATGAAAAAATTCGCTGTACCCGTCGTTGCTGAATGGCATTCCCGGGAAATCGCATGTCACCCGGAATCCGGCTTCCATCGGGTCAATGATCACAATGTTGTGTGCCTTATTCTGCTTACCTCCAAAAAAACCCAAACCCGAAGCACGCCAGTTATTTTCGCTGATGCAGTAGCGATAGACATTGTTTTCACACATTCCGTCAGCACGCGACCAGGATGCCATATCGTCATCACCGTTGTTGCGAAAGCTGCTGTGTTCCACAACCGAATTCACACAACCATTGGCCAGATTCATTCCATCAGCGTAATTGTTGCGGAAACGGCAATACTGTATAGCCAGCGCATCCGCACCTTCAATCCAGCCCCCACATTCGAAATGTTCAATCCAGAGATCCCGGATACATGAATTGGCACCGAAGCTGCCCATGAGACCTTTACCCACCTGGTAGACAGGATCGTTGTTGTAATAGCGTTTGTTATTGATGGTATTCAGGTATAAACCTTCAAGTACCACGTTGTCGCTGTATGTTTCAATGCCACGCTGGTTATACGTACTTCTGTCATCCGACGAAGCGGTAAAATAGATTTCAGTATGCCACATTCCCGCACCGATAATTTTCGTTCCGTCTCCGCTGATAATGATACGGCCGTCGACTTCGTATTTTCCTTCAGGAAGGAAGATCGTTTTGCCTTTGTGTTGCGATACAAAATATGGGAGGCTCCCGTCGCCGGGCGTATAAAGGATCTTGTTCTCATCTGTGATCGATTCGAAGGTCACGGGCTCCGGAATCTCTTCTAATTCAACAAAATCAATGGTGTAAGGCACGTCATTGTCATCGGCTTTGACCAGCCGGAATGTGGCATTTGCCGGAATTTCGCTCTCCAGTTTCACATGCACTTCGTCGAAACGCATTCTCGGAAACTTGGTTTCCTCATCGGGCGTATTGTCAGGGTACTTGCTTCCGGATATCAAAAAATATTGCCATGCCCAGTATGAATTGAGCGATATGGCCTGCACCGAGTCACCCTCCAAATACAATGTGAAATTCCCCGTGGTCCCTTTTCCTTCCGGATCGTCGGGCAGGGAGAACCGGATTGTCAGTCCATCCGCTGCTCTGTCGCTCGTCCACCGGACATAAGCGTTTCTGGCAACAAGTTGAACGGCAACCTGGTTGGATGCTTCACTCTGTATGTTGCGCTGGTCGTATGAAGGTTCCGCAAAGGTGCCGGTTGTCTCACATTTTCCCGGTTCGGCTTCATATCGTAAATAAGGACGATCGAAATAACCCCTTTCATTTTCATCATCGGCAAAAGGAATGCTTTGCGCACTTGCATTCGGAACAATGGCCAACATCAGAGCAACAAGACAAAGATTCCTTATTTCCATGTGCATCATATTCTCTGTAAACAACAGTTGAAACTACAAATTGATTTGGAACTTTCTAAACCGGCAATGATACAAGCACAGTTTTCAGGGTCTTACCGGCGCAAAAATCCCCGTTATTTATCTATATTTTTTGGATGGAATAAAGGTATAAAATATTGTATATCAATAATATTAAAATTTTCATCATCTATATTTTCCGCAAATTTTCAAAATCGACCCCATACTATCCGTACCTTTATATCAGTATCTAATCAAAAAACAAAGCTTATGAAAAAATTTACTTTACTTATGATTTCCTGTTTAGCGGTTGTGATGGTTGCAAATGCACAAACACTGAATAACCCGAAAGATTCGGACGGTTATTATATCGTTAAGTGGGATTGTTCGCAGGGTGCCTTTGCGGATGCAAATGACATTGAAGCTGATGAAACTTTCACTTTTGCAGTTGATGTTACCGGAACTCCTTTTGAAAACTGGTTAAAAGAAACTCCTTCAGCGGAAGGAGCAACACGCGCTCTTGCCATTAACAAATGGACAAATTACGGGGATGTGAGTGGTGGAACCAACCGTTTGAAGCAGATGGACGAAAACATCTTTGGCGCTACCTGGAACATTATTCAAATGGCGAGCACGATGAATGTCTCTGCGGCAACCGGAACGGACTCGATTGTTTACATTTATGGTCAGGTTTTTGGTTTTGAGTTTACGGCTGAAAATCCGGGTGCCGGATGGTGGATGTGGCCTGAAGGAGTACCGGAAGCAACTGCCATCGATCCGGGAACCGGTGCAATTTTCAGAACACTTCCTTACACAGGGACAAAGACCAGTCCCGAGATCTGGAGTGATGATTATGAAGGCGGACTGTTTCTCTCGAACAATACACCGGAAAAAGGATATACGGTGCCTTGTCCGCAGGCTACAAGCGTTCCTGAACTATTTAATCCGGAGGCACAGATCATCGGCCACGAATACTATACCATCATGGGTCAGCGACTTGACAGGGAACCGCGCAAAGGACTGTATATTCACAGGATATTGCGGGAGGATGGAACTTCAGAGGTGGTTAAAGCATTCAAGGCCAGAGCGTATTAAGCCAATCCTGTTTGAAATGATGAAAAGCGGAGTGCGAAAGCTTCGCTTTTCTTTTCTGTATCGATCATGTAGATTGCCATACAACTTACTTTCATGAAATACCTGAAGACATCTGTATGCTGCGCTGTTATTGTTATATGCTTTCTTTCGGCCACCACGGGTCATGCGCAGCCATATCCAGTTATTACAGGAAGCGTTTCGGACGAGTATAACGAAAGCATCATCGGGGCTACGGTCACTGTATCCGCCTCGGGTGAAATGATCGGAGGCACCATCACCGATCTGAACGGGTATTTCGAGATATCAGCGCCTGCGGGAAGTATCCTGAAAGTTACCTATGTTGGATACAAACCTTATCGGGAGACTGTGACAGAAGAAAAAAATAATTACACTGTTATTTTACAGGAAGATGTACAATCCCTGGACGAAGTGGTGGTTATCGGGTATGGTACGCAGAAGCGATCGGAATTAACCGGTTCAATTTCCTCAGTGCGGGCCGAAGATATCAGGGATTTTTCATCCAGAAGTCTCGCCGAATCCATCAGCGGAATGGCAGCCGGGGTGATGGTGACCAAAGGTGAAGGAACGCCCGGTAGCCAGGCGGACATCATCATCCGGGGTGCAGGGTCTCTGAACGGGATGGCTCCCTTATATGTGGTTGACGGAGTTGCGCAGGATGCCGGTTTCAGATTGAATATGCGTGATGTTGCTTCGGTTGAGATCCTGAAAGATGCCGGTTCAGCAGCCATTTATGGTTCAAGAGCCGCAGGAGGGGTGATACTGGTCACGACCCGGCAGGGTAAGGAAGGCGAAAAAGCCATTATCAGTGCCAACGCCCGTTATGGGATGCGCAATATTACCACAGACATAGAATTATTGGATACGGAAGCCTGGATACGGGCCCGGGATGCATTCGGAACCGGGAGCACGCTGGATGTGCTCGGGGCGGGAAGTATCGAAGATTTGCCGGATACGGATTGGATGGATGTGATGTTCGGAACCGGCACAGAACAGGAATACAACCTTTCTATTGCCTCGAACAAGGAAAATACCAACTTCTTTTTATCGGCGGGCTACCTGGGAGAGAAAGGGGTTTACATGGATACCAGGGCCGACCGTTTTTCATTTCGAAACAACATTGAACACAAATTCAACAGGCACATTACCATCGGTGAATCCATTTATGGAAGTGCTGTTCAAACGAACCCCGCCACTTCCTCCTCCATTTATCAGCATACCATTCCGTTCCGGACCGTCCCGGTGTCCCCGGTATATGATGAAAACGGAGATTTCGCCATGACAAATGACAAAGTGGGAAGCGGACCCAACTTTGCGGGACTGGAAGATGCCTTTCACGTTTTCAACGACAACAACTATACCCTGAATGCACAAACTTACCTGAATATCAGCTTTATTCAAGGGTTGGATCTGAAAATAACCGGGGCGGGTGAATTTTTGGGATTCTCGAAAAATACGTTTACCGAGTTTCGCGATTTCGGTCCGGTACAGGTGAGCCCGCAACGCCTGAATGCTGATGCCGGCACCATGCAAAACCTGATGTTCAACTCGGTACTCACCTATGATAAACATTTCAACGATCATCACCTGAAAGCAATGGCAGGAACCGAATTCTGGAAACGTGACGGGTACAACCTGTATGTCACTGCTTACGAATTTTCCATCCCGGTAGCTGAATCCATTGCGCTGGCTTCGGCCGGGCCGACCAAAGAGGCGTATGATCATTTACCGGTTGAATGCCGGGGATCATTCTTCGGACGCATCAATTACAGTTACCTCGGCAAATACCTGCTGACGGCCAATTTCCGTGCTGATGCCTCCGACCGGTTTATTGGCCGGAACCGCTGGGGTTACTTCCCATCCGTAAATGTGGGTTGGCGGATCAGTGAGGAAAATTTCCTGAAAACGTACACGGAAGACTGGTTAAACAATGCAAAAATCCGTGCAAGCTGGGGAATCCTGGGCAATGATGTCAGCGTCCCCCAGTTCATGTACCAGTCCACCTGGTCGGGTACGGGTATCAGTCATTCCTTTGACGGAACCTCCACACAGCAGGCGGGATACTGGCTGGCAATTTTCGGGAACGAAGATCTGAAATGGGAAGAAATCAACCAGATCGATGTGGGATTGGATCTCAATTTCTTCAGGAACCGCTTGTCGGTTTCATACGATTATTACAACCGTCAGACCAAAGATATGCTCTATCGCGGCGACCTGCCTCTGTCGGCAGGAATGAGCTATTATTTCAGCAGCGACGATCCTGCCAATACGGTTCCTGTATATTTCAATGCCGGCCTGGTTGAGAACCAGGGTCATGAAATTTCAATCGGCTGGAGAAATACCACGCATGCATTCTATTATCATCTCAGTGCCAACGCATCATTTAACTCCAATCTGGTCAAACAGATTGGCAATGAGCCGGGCGCAAACCCGATTGACGAGGGGTTGAATAACACCTGGAATTTGCTGGCGCGCACCCAGGATGGTCACCCCATGGGTATGTTTTACGGGTATGCAGTTCTGGGTATTTTTCAGAGTCAGACCCAGGTTGATGCATATAACCAGAGCGCACTGGATGCTTGGAGGGAACAAAATCCCGGTCACACCAGTTTTGATCCTGTTACAGGTCAGCCCCTCAATCTGGACGGACAACCCATCGGAATTTATTATCAGACCAGGCAAACAGGGGTTGGCGATTTGATCTTTGATGATAACGGACAGGGAAGGGTTACCCCGCTTTCCCGTCAGTTTATTGGAAATCCATGGCCAAAAATGACCCTGGGTATGAATATCAGTCTGGAATACAAAGGTTTTGATTTAAGCGCGGTATTCCAGGGCGCCTTTGGTTTTGATATCATGAACCTGGTAAAACCCTATACCCAGATGTTCAGTTCTGACAATACAACTGCCGAGATTTTCAAAACATCTTTATTTGGGACCGATAACAATACGGTAACCGGGTATCCCCGGGTGGGATATGTTGATCAAAATGGCTCGTTTATTGGTGATGGAGCAGCCAATAAAAACTACTCAACCGTATCGGCCTATATGGTTGAAAGAGGCGATTACCTGAAACTGAAAAACTTATCTGTCGGATATACCCTGCCAACCCGTATCAGCCAGAAAGCTGGCGTCCCTCATGCCCGTTTGTACACCAGCATTCAGAATGTGTTTACCATTACCGGTTATTCCGGTATCGATCCCGAGATTGGTGGTGGTGTGCTGATGCGCGGGGTAGATCATCAAAACCGTTATCTGCCATCCCGTCTTGTTTCATTTGGGATCGATCTCACGTTTTAGTCCATACAGGAAATGAAGAAATTCAGCATCATGAAAAATGGAGTAAGCAGCACGCTCGTACTTATAATGACCCTGGCGATCGCGGGGTGTTCCGATTTCTTTGACATAACGAACAAGCAAACCCTGTCGACCGATAATTTCCCGGCTACACTGGAACAGGTGGATCTGGTACTTACCTCTTCATACGCCGGCCCTTATGGTATCGGGTTGTATGCTTTTTACTGGTTCCCCATGGGGATTTATCTGTTCGATCATACAACCAATACCTATGGCTCCTATGACGAGCGTGGTACCAGCATGGATAATTACACCGACCTGAACAGCCGCTATACCACGCAGATGTATGTGGACATCTGCAAATGGGCAAACCTGTCCACCACGGCCATAGAGGCCATAGCCTATTACGGGGAAACATATGCCGGAACAGGTGAACTGGATCAGCTCAAATACATGCGCGGACAGGCACTCTTCAACCGTGCGCTGGCCTACTGGCACGGGCAGATATTTTTTGAAACGGATCCCGATGACTGGGGTTTTCCGATTTTTGATCAGGTGGCTACCGATCTGGAGGGCATGAAACGGGCCAGAGCCACGGTGACAGATACCTGGGATTTTGTCATCAATGATCTGGAAACTGCCATTCCCCTCTTAGCCGGACACCATGATCATTATCGTGCCTCCGAATGGGCGGCAAAGGGATTACTGGCAAAAGTCTACATGCAGTCACTCTACATTTTTCCGGCGAACAAGGCCAAAGCCAAAGCACTCATGGAAGAAATCATCCAGGCAAGCGGCAAGGAACTGGCACCTCCCGAAGTATACCAGGACATGTTTTATGGCAACGAGGCGCATGAATTCAACGCAGAATCTTTGTATGAACTCAGCATGACCACAAACTGGAATCAGAATGGTCCCTGGGAGGGTTACACCACCGGTAGCGGTATGCCCATGGTGATGGCACCCTGGTACATGGATCTGAATATCCGGTTCAGGCCAGGTGTGGAAGGGGCTGTCGATCCGTTAACCAAACAATACGATGTGATCACCTCGAAGAAAAGCAGTGAGTGGGGCAACAATTTTATTCATGATGCCAACATAAAACGCTTTGGATTCGATGCAGCAGGGGGGGATTCCGTACCCAGAAGAACCTTAAATACGGCATATGATCCCAATCTTCCCCGTTCGGTGGATAATTATCCTTATCGTACGCAGGATCCCGATTACAGGCAAAAGAGTCTCAATTTGAAAAACAACAGGGACCTGGTTGATCCGCGCTTGATGCTGTGTGCCGGACAGCCCTATGTGGACGAATACATCAACGAATCAGGAAATACAACCTATTACGACCGGTCACTTGAGGTGAACAACCGTCCCGATCTGCTGACCTGGCAACACCGTAAATTCACGAATATCAGGGGTGTGGAAATGGGACCGGCACCTTACGGGAAAAACCAGAGCAGCGATGCCAATTATCCCATCGTCCGCCTGGCAGATATATACCTGCTCTATGCAGAATTGATCAAAGAGGATAACCCGTCACTGGCATTGGAATATATCAACAGGGTGCACAGACGGGCTTACGGTTTTCCTCCGGATGATCCCAGCCCTTACGATTATACCGGCTTGACCGACCGAACCAGAACCGCTGACGAACAGGATCATCTGGCATACGATGTGCTCAGATACGAAAGATGGGCAGAATTGTTTGCCGAAGGACAGTGGTGGTGGGATGTCAGGAGATGGAAGATCGGTCCCGCCGAGGCCGGTTATTTCGTGGAAACCCGGCATGGTGCAATAACCTGGAAAGGCGATGAATCCTATGTTCAGCCCATTCCGCAGCTGGAACTCGAACGAAACGAAAATATCCAGCAATCCGCCGGATATCCCGGAGTGAGATAACAAGTCATATGAAAAACAGCATATTAGCAATCAGTTCTTTATTGATTATTTCAAATCTGATTTCCTCCTGTAACAATCAACCCCTGCAAATCAGTTCCCCCGATCGAACGGTTGAGGTCCTCTTCACGCTGGAGGACGGCAAACCCCGGTACATGGTAACCAAAAACGGCAACACCGTGATTGAATTCTCGGCAATGGGTTTTGATTTACGGGGACAGACGGATTCCTTAACGCGTTACAGGTTGATCTCCGCCGACCGCAATACTACGGACGAGAGCTGGGAGCAGCCCTGGGGAGAATTCAGAACCATTGAAGACCGGCACAATGAGCTCGTGGTGCATCTGGTGTCAGATGGCAGAAACGGGATTTTGATGGATATCCGGTTCCGGGTATTTGACGATGGGGTGGGGTTCAGGTATGCTTTCCCGGAACAGCGCGGCCTGGATTCGGTTGTTATTTTGGACGAACTGACCCGGTTCAATTTCCCTGATGACCACCAGGTATGGTGGATCCCGGTCCATTCGGAGAACAGCTATTACGAAAGCTTATACCGTAAAAGCCAAATCAGCGGGACCGACACGATCAACACTCCGGCCACCTTTGAAACGCGCGATGGCCTGTACCTGGCCATTCATGAGGCCGATCTGACCGATTTTGCTTCGATGACCCTGAGAAAGGTGCATCCAACACAATACGTGAGTGAGCTGGTCCCCTGGTCGAACGGGGTAAAGGTCTATGCGAAGGTGCCCTTTGAAAGTCCATGGAGAACCATCATCATCGGGGAGGAGCCCGGAGACCTGGTCATTTCAACCCTCATGCTCAATCTGAACGATCCCTGCAAACTGGATGATGTCTCATGGATCGAGCCGTCCAAATACATCGGTATCTGGTGGGGAATGCATCTTGAGAAATACACCTGGGGACAGGGACCCAATCATGGCGCAACCACAAAACGGGTGATGCGGTACATTGATTTTGCCGGCGAACATGGCCTGGACGGCGTGCTGGTGGAAGGCTGGAACCGGGGATGGGACGGCGACTGGTCGGAAGACGGTACGAAGTTCAGCTTTACTGAAAGTTATCCCGATTTCGATCTGGAAAAGATTACCTCCTATGCCGCTGAAAAGAATGTCCGCCTCATCGGTCACCACGAAACGGGCGGGGCCGTGGCAAATTATGAAAACCAGATGGAGGATGCTTTTGCGCTTTACCAGCAACACGGGGTGAATGCAGTAAAAACAGGTTATGTGAACAAATACCTGGACGGCAGTGAATGGCATGATGGCCAGTTTGGTGTCCGGCACTACCGAAAGGTGGTGGAGACTGCGGCAAGGTACCGGATCATGATCGATAACCATGAACCGGTGAAGGGAACCGGATTGCAGCGTACCTTCCCCAACCTGATGACGCAGGAAGGGGGCAGGGGACAGGAATACGATGCGTGGTCCGCTGACGGCGGGAATCCTCCCTCCCATACCGCAGTACTGCCGTTTACAAGGATGCTGGCAGGACCGTTCGATTTTACACCCGGAACTTTTGCTTTCGACTACAGCGTGGTTGAAGGTACCCGGGTGAATACAACCCTGGCCAAACAGCTGGCACTCTATGTGATCATATTCAGTCCCCAGCAGATGGCTTCCGATCTGCCGGAGAATTATGAAGGGAATCCGGCTTTTGAATTTATTAAGCAGGTTCCCTGCACCTGGTCCGACACAAAAGTGCTGAATGCCGTGATCGGTGAGTATGTTACCATGGCCCGCAAAGACTGGAACAGCAATGCGTGGTATATCGGGAGCATCACCAATGAAGAGCCGCGGACCCTGGTCCTGGATCTCTCATTCCTTGAAGGAGGTCTGTATTACAAGGCTGAGATTTACGCCGACGGCGAGGGTGCGGATTATCTCACCAATCCCGGACCTGTAAAGATCACCTCCCGGGTGGTTCATGCAAGCATGCACATGAATTTGGAACTGGCTGCCGGAGGCGGCGCGGCGATCCGGCTGGTCCCTCTTCCCCGGCAGTCAAAGTGATCGCCTTCCGTTATTGAGGGTCGAAAATCAGTAAAGAGAATTGTATCTTTACATAGATCCTGAAAACGAAAGCTCCGGAGTATTCCATTCCGGAGCATTTTCAGAAAATGATTTCTTTTTTCAACCGGCAAAGAGGTTTTAACCAAAATGGAAATACGGTTCGGTCGGCAGCATTTTGAAGTATGGGTATGATAGCAAATGTGTTAGACTCCATTGGGAACACCCCGATTATAGAGATTTGTCGTCTGGTCCCTGAAGGATGTGCACGCGTACTTGTGAAGCTCGAAAGCCACAATCCGACCGGCAGCATGAAAGATCGCATGGCACATGCTGTTGTCTCCGGAGCCATTTCACGCGGTACACTGAAGCCTGGGGGCACTGTTATCGAATACACCGGCGGAAGCACAGGCACCTCGCTTGCATTTGTGTGTGCGGCCTTGGGGCATCCCCTCTCAATTGTCACATCTGATGCATTCAGCAAAGAGAAACGAGATCATATGAGGGCCCTCGGGGCCACAGTTCTTGAACTCCCAAGTGAAGGGGGGCGGACTACCAGAGAACTCATTCAGCGAATGATTGCTGAAGCAAAGGAATTGAGCGCCGCTCCGGACACCTTCTTTGCAGATCAGTTTAACAATCCCGATGCTGCCTCCGGCTACGTGCCCATGGCTGAGGAAATCTGGGAACAGTCTGGCAGGAAAGTGGATGCTTTTGTCCAATCAGTCGGTACTGCACAATGCATCAAAGGTGTCGCCACCGCCTTACGTGAGAGAAACAGCAATATCTGTATTGTGGCAGTAGAACCTGCCGAATCCCCGGTACTTTCAGGCGGGGAACCGGGGGCCCACAATATTGAGGGAGTGGGGCCCGGATTTATCCCCCCGATGTGGAATGATCGCCTGTGCGATGACATCATCCGGGTTTCAACGGACGAAGCGAAAGATATGGCCAGACGCCTGGCAAGGAAAGAAGCACTGTTCGCAGGGACATCCACCGGCGCCAATATCCTGGCTGCAATTCAAATCGCAGCCCGCCTGGGTTCCGGTCATACCGTTGCTACGGTGGCCTGTGATTCAGGCCTGAAGTATCTGTCGACGGATTTGTATACTTTTGTTTGAAGACCGCAGAAGCGACCTGAACAGCCAGCGCAGGGAACGACCACAAATAAAGTCCTTCATGACGAGTCAGCAGGTTATCCTGGTAACATGCCTCGGCCTTTTTGGAAGCACCCGGGCTCAGCAAAATTTGGCCGTGGAACTCGAACAGGCACTGCATGATGTCTGTGGAAGTATCGAACTTTGGCCCGGATATGATCCGCTGGCGGTGCCGCTTGCCGTATTCGATGGCAAGCATACAGTACTATTCAGACACCCGTCACCTCCGGAGGGATTTACCTTTGAAGAAGGCTTGTGGACCTTCGTGGGAAGGCATCCGGATGTCCTGGCTAACTCGTCCGCCATGATTGGGGGTGTGGGCACAGCGACAGTAATGCTGGAGTCAATATCCCACATGAACAGTCCGGAGGAGAGGGCAGCTCTGGTCGTACACGAGGGCTTCCACGTATTCCAGGGTACGACGGGTCGAATCTGGGGCGCCAACGAAGTTCATCTTTTCACCTACCCTTTAGACAATGCCCAACTACTGGCCCTGCGCCGGCTGGAGACCGAGGCGTTGAGGCGTGCATTCGAGGCGGGGGACAGAGAAGCAACCAGGGCATGGGCTATATGTGCATTGGACTTGCGGGATCAAAGGTTTGCCCTCCTGGACCCGGATTCGAAAGCATACGAAAGAGGTATAGAGACAATGGAAGGAACGGCCAACTACATCCAGTGCCAGGTAGAGGGACGGGAGCAGCCTCACCTGCCTGATGGTGGCTTTGATGCCGAGGATGTGCGAAACAGGGCTTACAGGACAGGAACTGCCTGGGCATTTCTCCTGGATCGGTTCAGTCCGGGATGGCGCGAAACATTCGGAGCAGATGACTCGCTGTTCCTTGATGCGATGCTGGCAGGAACCCTGCGTGACAATCCACAGCCTGTTAAGCCAGGGGCCTTCAGGGACTCTGAGATTGCCGCGATAAAAGAGGCTGCTCAGCGGGACGTACAGACAGTTCTCAAACGGCGCTCCGCGAGGCTTGAGGAGTTTGAATCGATCCATGGCTGGCGCGTTGTGATTGAGGCGGACAGGTCAAGTCCTCTGTGGCCGCAGGGCTTCGATCCCCTGAATGTGCATCTTGTGGAAGGGGGTGTTCTACATTCACGTTTTATCAAGCTGGGTAACGAGAGCGGTAACATGGAGGTAATGGGAATGACTTCCCTTACGGAGGAGATCGGACCGCACCCTCTCTTCAATGGAGTACTTCGTATAGTTGTGGCGGGATTCGAAAGCGAGCCGTCAGCTACGGCAGAAGGCGACCGGGTGCATGTCAACTCGGTCGGATTTAAGGCAAATTTTACGGGTGCCAGCATCGAACGGGTTAATCAGGAAGTAGTCATCCGCCTTCATATGCAGTAGATGAACCATCAGGTGAATCTTTGGAACAATGTTTAAAAAACTACAGCAAATGACTGGTCTTTTTGTCGTAAATATTACGTCATTAATATTTACTTCTTTTGGGTTCATATGTTTTCATAGCATTGAGGCACAGGTACCACCTGAGCCGTCGGGCCGGAGACTGAGAACGATTGTGGAGGATAAATATCCGGACAACAGCATTCTGATCGGAGGCACGACGGGCTCATGGGCTTTTGGCACCAGTACAGGTTTGATCATGGACCGGGAATTCAACTATGTCACCCCCGAGAATGATTTCAAACAATGGAATATCCACCCCGATCCCGATACCTGGAACTGGGTACAACCAGATGCCTGGCTGGATCACATTTCTGACAACGGTCAGATCCTCCGGATGCACTGTCCGGTTGGCCCTCAATGCTCCAGCTGGGCGCAAACGGATTCCAGAACCGCACAGGAACTTGAACAGGTCATGCGGGAATTCATGCAGGCAGTCTGTGAACGTTATGACGGAAAAGAAGGCATTATCTCCATGGATGTGGTGAACGAAACCGTCCAGGGAGGATACTGGAAAAAGAACGAGGCTGGTACCGGGGGCTGGGAGATGCCCTGGTATATCATCGGACTGGATACGGATGCAAACAAAACACCCCTTTATATCCGCTATGCATTCGAGATTGCCAGTGAGTATGCGCCCAATCTGAAATTGATCTATAATCATCATGAGGATCCGAATTCGGTTTCTTCCTGGAACCTGATAAAAGGCACCATTGGCTATTTGCGAAATCTTGGTCTCCGGGTAGACGGTATCGGCTGGCAGGCGCATGTGGACAACGGATGGTCGACAACGGCAAATCTGGATCGGCTCAGGGATCTGATTGACTGGGCCCATGAAAATGAACTTGAATTCCACGTCACTGAAGCCAGTGTATGGATTAACGGAGCACACACAGCATCGGCTTTTCAAACCCAGGCAACAACCTATGGCAAAATCGTGGAAGTTTTGCTTGAAAAGCGGGTCAACGGGAAAGTTGGTTGGAATACCTGGCATATTGACGATGGTCATGGATGGAACATTGATCTGGCGCCATCACTCTTTGATGAGGCGTACGAAGCCAAACCAGCCTATTATGCAGTTCAGGAAGTGCTGGAGAACTTTCCGACAGGAATGATCGATTCGCCGGAAAATCATCCAGGAGATTTTCAATTACATGATAATTATCCAAATCCATTTCATTCGACCACATCAATCACTTATAGCCTGCCAGAATCTGCACATGTTGAAATTGCCGTATATAGCACAACAGGCCAAAGAATTGTTACCCTGGTCAATGAGGAGAAAGCAGCAGGTAATCATCAGATATCCTGGAATGCTAAAAATTCTGCAGGCCGATCGATACCTTCAGAAATATACCTCTACCGTATGAAAGTAAACGATTACACCAGGACATGCAAGATGATGCTACTGGAATGAGGCCAGCTTTAGCTGAATGTGCCCGAATATCATGGTACAGTGAAAATTCGACCGGCTACAAGAGAGGACTTTGACCAGATCTGGCCGATTTTTCATGAAATAGCCGCGGCCGGGGAGACATATGCTACTTCAAATATGCCATCTTCCTTGCTGCACCATATGCTCCCATTTTAATCCGGTAAAAATAGATTCCCGGGGCCAGGGGGCTGCCCTCGCTGTCCTTCCCGTCCCACACCGCAGAGTATTCTCCGGTTGTTTGATAGCCATCTACCAGTTTTTTAACCAGTTGGCCCAGTTCATTGTATATTTTCAATTCAACCTGAGATGGTTCCAATACTGAATATGTAATCGTGGTTGTCTGACTAAACGGATTCGGATAGTTTGGATGTAACCGAAATGTTGCAGGAAGATAGTCTGCACGATCGGCAACACCCGTCCTGGTACTAGCGGGCATCGGATTGCGCTTAAAGAAGCTCCAAATCTCAGCACTGGCGTTTATATCCAGATTGGTGGGGCCAAAGCTATATGGACCTGTTCCCGGCCAGCCATGACCTCCTTTGTTGATGCGATAAAGAAGTACTTCGGTATCATCATCACCACCGACATACGCAATAAGCGTCACCGTACTATTGTCATTTACCACAATTTCAGGCAGATCAGTAACAATCGAATCCGGTGAACAATTATTCCGGGATGCCCAGCAAGAGGCTGTTACAGTTGCCGGAGTAATCAAACCTGGGACACCGGTATAGGGAACGAGCCCGTCTGCCGTGCCGTGCATCAGCAGGGCAGAAAAGGGTCTGCCTGGAACAGCATTTAATGAATCCAGCAATTCGTAGGTCAGTGGTCCTGCTACACCCCCTACAGAAGCAAATCGATGCGGGAGCCTGTGGGCGAGGTAAAAAGAAAACGTACAACCGTTCGACCAGCCGGTCGCATGGACCCGCGACAAATCAATGCTGAAATCCGCATCGATATGATCGAGTAAGCTATCGGAGAAAGAAATATCATCCTGGTTGGCAATGTATCCCGGTAAATTCCAGCCGGCACCCGGACCAAATCCCGGAACAAGAATCTGAAATCCCTGCGGGTATGCCACAAGAAAGTGTGCGGTATCGGCAATGAAATTCATTTTGGAATAGGTATGCATTTGTGCAGTTGCGTTGCTTGTCCATCCGTGATAATTAATAACCAGTGGCCACTCCTCCTGCCCGGTATAGTCGTTCGGAACATATAACAGGTATTGGCGCAGCATTCCATCATGCACAAGACTTCTCTGGTGCACCACCCCGCCCTGCCCGTATACAACCGAACCAGTAAGGAAGAAAAACAGTATGGGGAGAATTATTGTATTTCTGGTTCCCTTCGCATTTCCCGTCGCGAATGCGCCTGGTCGCAAAATGCCTGCAGACAGTAATTGTAACCTGTACAGAAAGAAATTCATAATGACCTCCTTTTGATTATCGAACTTTAAGAAGACTAAATAACATTGTCAAAATTACGGTGATAGCCAGAATTATACTTTTCTTAAAAGGCCATTTATTTGACTCAAAAGGTTCTTTTAACCCTTCATAAAATCGATGACGATTTTTGGCTCATGCGGGGCGTATTCGTCCGTTCCTGGCGTTTGACCGGCATGACAAATTATATGATGAATGTCTATGCTGATCCTGAATTTCTGCATTTGCTCATCGAATTTATTGCATCCGGGGATGAGTCCCGAGAACTGTATAACGATGTTCAGGGCCGTTCGCAAGCACGGTCAGTATTAAACAGGTCATTTCAGCGGATCGTAAAACTTGGAACACCTGCCCGTAACGCGGTCTCTGCAACATCACCCGGCAGGTGGAGGCCATCGTGGCTGAATCCGGCGTCCAGACCGGTATGGTCAATGTTTATGCACAGGAGGCCAAGGTGGTTATCATGAGTTTCACCAGTTGAAGACAGTCTTAAAGAATTAATTATTTTTGTATAGGAATACAGGTTCCAGGAATAGAATCATGCATATTGACAGATCATATATTACATCGGAATCGTTTGAGAAAAATGAGATCCAGATTATTGAGGAGTTGAAAAAGACAACTCCCCAGGATCGTTTTGCTTTAATAACCTACCTTAGAGAATGTATTTATGGCCCAGAGGCAACTACCGGAAGACTTCAAAGAATTTTTGAGGTTACTAAATTCCAATAATGTGCGGTATCTTCTGGTCGGAGGATGGGCGGTTGGCTTTTATGGTTATTCTCGTGTAACAGCTGACATGGATATATTTGTCGGGATGTCTGATGAAAATATTCTTTCGATGCAGTCAGCACTTCGTGAATTTGGTGTCCCCGAGTTTGAGAGAACAATGCTTACATTAAAAGGAAATGTATTCAGAATTGGCAGAACTCCTTTGAGAATTGAGATCATTAATGAAATCTCAGGTGTCAGTTTTGAAGAAGCTTTCATCAATAGAGACCATATTGAATTAGAAGACAATCTTCGTATTCCTGTAATCTCAGTTGAGGACCTATTCAAAAATAAATCTTCAACAGGACGTAAAAAAGACGAGGCGGATCTGGAGGAACTGAGAAAACTCTTAGGTAAAGAGGATGCAAAGAACGATACAGATTAATACCCCCGCCCACAACTTTTGATACAGAAAAGTGTTTGCTTGATATTTCTATTATGTATTGACAAATACATATAATTTGTATATCTTGCGAGCATGAAAACAACATTGAACATAGACGATCAAATTCTTAAAAGAGCCTCAAAGCTTACAGGAATATCGGAAAAAACAGCCTTGGTAAGAAGGGGTTTGGAAGCTTTGATAGAACAGGAGAGTGCGAAACGGCTTGCAGCCTTAGGAGGAAGTGAAAAGCAACTAAAAAACATTCCCAGGAGAAAATCCAACACGGAATGATATTGGTGGATACATCTGTGTGGGTTGATCACTTTCATCATTCAGATGAGACATTAAAAGAATTATTACTTTCGAACCAGGTTTGCATCCACCCTTTTATTCTTGGTGAATTGAGCTGTGGTAATTTTAGAAATCGAAAAGAAGTTCTTTCACTTCTCAGGACACTTCGTAGTATTGATCAGGTGCTGGATGAAGAAGTATTCATTCTGATTGAAGACAGGAAGCTGTTTGGCAGAGGATTGGGATTTATAGATATTCATTTACTTGCATCAGCTTTGATACATCATGTCCCTATTTGGACCAGAGATAAATCCTTAAGGCTGGTAGCTGGACAATTAGGTATCAGCTATTGAGTCTCATTGCACTGAGAATGTTTACCATGCAACAAACCATCCAAATATCCACACCCGCCCAAAACGGCCTGTACGACATCACCCGGCAGGTGGAAGCCATCGTGGCTGAAAGTGGCGTAAAGACCGGCCTGGTCAATGTCTATGCCCAAGGAGCAACGGCAGCCATCATGATCCAGGAGAACTGGGACGAATCGGTGCAGGCCGATGTGATCAACCTGCTTAAAAAACTGATCCCTTCCGGGGTCTGGGAGCACGATCACCAGGACAACAACGGGGACGCCCACCTGAAGGCGGGAATTGTCGGACCGCAGGAGACCATCCCCATCGTGGACGGGAAAATGGGATTGTCCACCTGGCAGAATATTTTCTTCTGTGAGTTCGACGGTCCGCGCCAGAGGCGGAACATCATGGTAACGGTGTTCGCTACGGAAGAATAAATGGCGGATGCGATCCGGGAGAAAACGGGCGGTTGGCGTCAGATGCGGCTGGTCAGCTGAAGCTCTTCGATACCCGTAACCCCGGCCAGTGATTCCAGCAGGTCACTGTTCATCCGGCCGCGTACATGAACCAGTACATTGTCGGTTCCTCCCACAAGCACGATCAGATCCCGGATCTTCCCATTCTTCTCGCGGGCTGCGATCACCACATCTTCACTGCCGTCGTGCACCTCCATCAGCAGATGGTATCCTTTCCCCAGGCGGTTCACATCCAGCTCACGGGTGAAGTTGACATCCTGGTAAAGTGTATTGTCCTCGATGGTGAGCACGGTAACCGACCGCAGGGACCTGATCAGCTGCCGTTCCTCCCGGTCCAGGTCAGCGATGGATCCGGCGATCCTCAGAAGAAATCCCGGGATGCGCAGGGAAACGACCCCCTCTTCGCCCCGGTACGTGTAAAAAAGCCTGTCAAGGCCCATGGGCTGGGAAAATGCGGGTATACTGAGTGCTATGATCAGCGTTATCAGGGCTAATTTTTTCATGTTCGTCCAGTTTGGTATGCTGATTATAGGACGGACGAAAAGGAAAGATGTTACAGAATAAACGAAAGATTGTCTTTCAGCTTTTCGAGACTCGCCCGCTGAACAGCTGATCGGGCAAAGAACCTCTCATATTTGCTGCGATCCAGGTTGTACCATTCCTGCCGGGTCATTTCCAGGAGACCGGGGACCGGCTCAAATCCGGATTCATGATGTTCCCTTGCCCGCCGGTTCCAGGGACATACATCCTGACAGATGTCGCATCCGAATACCCGGCTGACAAACTTCCCCTTCAGTTCCTGGGGTATTTCTCCCCTGTTCTCTATGGTCTGGTAAGAGATGCACCGGCCGGCGTTGATTGTCCTGTCAGGCAGGATCGCACCGGTGGGACAGGCGTCTATGCAGCGGGTACAGTTTCCGCAGTGGTCATGGACCGGTACCCGGGTTTCATCCAGTTCCAGGTCCAGGACGATCTCGCCGATAAATACGAAGGATCCCGCCATCGGGGAGATCAGGCAGGAGTTCTTTCCGATCCAGCCAAGCCCGGCATTCCTGGCCCACGCCCGCTCCAGGACAGGGGCTGAATCCACGAAGATCCTGCCGCGGACCTCACCGAACTGCCCTGCAATGAAATCGAAGAGCTGTTTCATCTTGTCCTTCATGACAAAGTGATAGTCCCTGCCGAAGGCATATCTGGAAATCACGGGCGCCTCCGGATCCTGCTGTTTTCTGCTTGTGTAATAATTGTCAAGAAGCGATATGACCGTTCTGGCTCCTTCCACAAGCAGGGTGGGGTCGGTCCGCTTCGCAAAATGACCGGCCATGTATTCCATACCAGCGTGGTGGCCCTTCTCCAGCCAGTGCCGGAGACGTTCCGCATCTTCATGCAGGGGCTCTGCCTTTGAAAAACCGCAATCGGTGAATCCCAGCCGCAGGGCTTCTTCCCTGATCATCCGGGAACGGTGTTGAACTGAATCGGTTATGATCGTTTTGCTTATCGTCATGTGATTGGTTCACAGATCCCTAACCCCTAACTCCTAACCCCCTAACCCCTAACCTTCTACATCAACCCCAGCTCCAGTTTGGCTTCCTCGCTCAGCATGGATCTATCCCAGGGAGGATCGAAAACCAGGTTGATGTGTACCCTGTCCACCTCGTCGATGGCTTCCACTGCATTTTCCACATCCATGAGCAGCATATCCACCACGGGGCAGTTGGGGGCGGTCAGGGTCATGGTGATCCGGGCCTCCTTTTCTTCCGTAAATGCAATTTCGTAGATGAGCCCCAGGTCATAGATATTCACAGGGATCTCGGGATCATATACTTTCTTCAGCGCTTCGGCGATTTTCCCTTCAATCTCCAAAAAATCCTTTGATTCGCTCATTTCTTTGATGTTTTATCGTTCGCTTTTGCCTGGTAGGCCAGCGCATACAAGCGCATTTTTTTCACCATGGCCAGCAATCCGTTGGAACGGGTCGGCGAGAGGTTCTGTCGAAGCCCGATCTCATCGATGAAAAAAAGATCATCTTCCAGGATCTCATCGGGGGTGCGGCCGCTCATTACCCGGACCAGCAGCGCCACAATACCTTTCACAATGACCGCATCGCTGTCGGCCATGAACGCAATTTTCCCGTCCTTCAGCTCCGCATGCAGCCAGACCCTGGACTGGCACCCCCTGATCAGGTACTCGTCGGTTTTGTACGCGGGAGCCAGGTCGGGAAGCTCATTCCCCAGTTCAATGAGATAATTATACTTATCCAGCCAGTCTTCAAAGACTGAAAATTCATCCACGATATCCCGCTGCACGTCGCGAAGGTTCATCTTTATTCTTTTAACAAGGATTGAACTGACTTTGTTGTGTACCGATTCAGGAAAGCATCTGCATGGTTTTTTCCACTCCTTCTGCAAAACGGACCACTTCCTCCTCTGTGTTGTAAAAAACCAGGGAGGCCCTGATGGTGCCCGTGATCCCAAAATGATCCATCACGGGTTGTGTGCAGTGCGTTCCTGTGCGTACCGCAATGCCCATCTTATCAAGGATCATCCCTGCATCATAGGGGTGGGTCTGATCCAGGAGAAAAGAGAAGACCGAGATGCGCTGCCGCGCCCTGCCAAAAAGGGTCAGTCCCGGGATGCCGTCCAGCTTTTCAAGCATGAAGCGGATCAGGTTCGCTTCGTATTCTCTGATCTCGCTGATCCCCAATGATTTTACATATTCCAGCGCGGTGCCCATGCCGATGGCCCCCGTGTAATTGGTCGTTCCGGCTTCGAATTTAAATGGAAGCGCATTATAAGTGGTACTTTTGAATGTGACCCGGTCCACCATGTCGCCTCCACCCTGGTAAGGGGGCAGTCCCTCAAGCCATTTTTCTTTTCCGTAGAGTACGCCCGATCCGGTTGGACCAAAAATCTTATGGGCGGAAAAGACATAAAAATCACAATCCAGATCCCGCACATCCACTTCTCCGTGCTGCACCATCTGCGCTCCGTCCACCAGGACCGGGACATCCCGGGCATGCGCCATTTGAATGATCTCTTTCACAGGATTCACCGTACCCAGCGAGTTGGAAGCATGCACCAGGGCCAGGATCCTGGTCTTTTCCGTGATCAGCTGATCCAGGGAACCCATGACCAGTTCTCCCCGGTCGTCCATGGGAATCACCCTCAGCCTGGCTCCTTTCCGTTCACACATCATCTGCCAGGGCACCAGGTTGGAGTGGTGTTCCATTTCCGTGATCAGGACCTCATCCCCCTTTTTTATATATTTTTCACCGAAAGAAAACGCCACCGTGTTGATGGATCCGGTGGTCCCGCTGGTAAAGATGACTTCGCTGGCGGATGCCGCATTGATGAAAGACCGCACAGACTCCCTGGCCGCTTCATACCGTTCGGTCATCCTGTCACTCAGGTAATGCAGTCCCCTGTGAATCGAGCTGTTGTACATTTCCTGCAGCTCCCGGACGGTCTGAATGACCACATTCGGCTTGTGGGTTGTTGCCCCGTTGTCAAAATAGATCAGGGGTTTGTTGTATACCTGCTGCCCGAGGATGGGGAAATCGTTGCGTATGTGGGGAATGTTGAGGGCCATCGTTCGGGCAGGGTTAATCGTCACAATGCATGACGCAGTTGTTGCATCTGGAAAGTTCCCCGCGCAGCCGCTTGCTGACCAGTCCGGAGATCCTTTCAAACAGGGCAGGCTGCCTGATCCTTGAGATCACGTCATTGGCAAAGGCATACATGAGCATCAGGCGGCTTTCATTCCTGGGGATCCCCCTGGACTGCAGGTAAAACAGCCCTTCTTCATCCAGCTGTCCCACCGTTGCGCCGTGACTGCATTTCACATCATCGGCATAGATCTCAAGCTGGGGCCTGGTGTACATTTTTGCCGTATCGGTGAGCAGTATGTTGTTATTTGCCTGAAATGCCTGTGTCTTCTGGGCATCGGGATATACATGAATTTTCCCGTTGAAGGCACCTGTGGAGTTGTCGTCCAGCACTCCTTTGTAATGCTGGTTGCTGGTACAGTGGGGAGCCGTATGGTCGATCAGGGTGAAACTGTCGAGATGCTGCTTTTTATCCAGCAGAAAAAGGCCCAGCGCATTGGCCTCGGCACCTTCCCCGCCCAGCTGCAAATGCAGGTTGTTCCTGACCATTCCCCCGTGCAGCGTTATGGTGCTGTGCTGACACCGGGAGTTACGTTCCTGGTTGATCCAGGTGTTGGTCACCTGGCATGAGTTGTTGTGTTCATTCTGCAACCTCAGTACATCCAGCTCACTGTTTTCCCTGCTGAAGATTTCTGTAACCGAATTGGTGAGGTACATGTGGGGCGAAAGGGTATGATCACAGATGATCACTTCGGCAGATGCGTGCTTTCCCAGAATGAAAAGGTTGCGGTGCTGAACCATCTGGTTCTGATCCGACAGGAGCAGGTGGATAATCTGGATGGGCTTCTCCATCCTCTGGTTATCAGGGACATAAAGGAAGATCCCATCCTGTGCAAAAGCAGTATTCAGGGATACAAAGGCTTCATGTTCCAGGGGGGCGTTTTTTCCCAGGTGTGCTGCCACCAGGTCGGGATGCCGGCGGACCGCCTCCCTGAGACTGCCGTATATGATCCCGTTCTCCAGCTCCTTCAATGTATTGCCGGATGGATTGTGAAAGAATCCATTCAGCACCATCAGCACCTCTGCATTTAGCATGGGGACATCGCACTGGAATATTTCATCTATCTCGAAAGAGATCTTCCTGGGAGAAAAACGGAAGTCAAACTCCCTGCCAAACAAAGGTTCCAGGTGCGTGTTCCTGTAATTCTCATTTTTCTGCGCAGGGAATCCTTCCTGTTCAAAGGATCTGATACCGCTCTCGCGCAGCGCTCTCATGAACTGTGGTTCCCCGTCTGCGATCTGTTCCCTGTGCCGGGAATACAAATCCAGGTACTTATCAACCGTTCCCAGTGCTTCCAGTGTATCCTTCATGCTGACCAATATTTATACTTCCGAATCCACTTCATTTTTAATCCAGTCGTAGCCATGATTTTCCAGCTCCATGGCAAGTTCTTTGCCCCCCGATTTCACAATCCGGCCTTTGTAGAGCACATGCACATGATCGGGTACGATGTATTCCAGCAGGCGCTGGTAATGGGTGATGATGATGGTCGCATTCTCAGGGGAACGCAAAGCATTCACCCCCCTGGCAACAATTCGGAGTGCATCTATGTCCAGCCCGGAATCAGTTTCGTCCAGGATGGCAAGCTTCGGCTCAAGCAGCGCCATCTGAAAAATCTCATTCTTTTTCTTTTCCCCTCCCGAAAATCCTTCATTCACCGACCGGTTGGTCAGGTCCGAATCGATTTCCACGATCTCTTTCTTCTCGCGCATCAATTTAAGAAAATCCCCGGCGGGAAGGGGTTCCTCACCCCTGTAACTGCGATGCGCATTGATGGCTGTTCGCAGGAAATTCACCATGCTGACCCCGGGGATCTCCACGGGATACTGAAAGGCCATGAAAATTCCTTCCCGGGCCCTATCTTCCGGCTCAAGCTCAAGCAGATCCTTTCCCTGATAGAGGATCTTCCCGCGGGTGATCTCGAAATAATCCCGGCCCGCAAGCGCTGATGCGAGGGTACTTTTACCCGAACCATTGGGTCCCATGATGGCATGAAGCTCCCCGGCTTTCACTTTCAGATTGATCCCCTTCAGGATCTCCTTGTCCTCTACCTTGACCCACAGGTCTTTAATTTCAAGCATAAAGAATGTTTAACAGTATATTTACTTCGTAAATGTTAATATGCTCACTGCGTGAGCGTTAATTGAGTTAATCGAGTTAGGTTCCTAACTCCACTAACTCCACTAACTCCACTAACTCCACTAACCCTACCCCACACTCCCCTCCAGCGTGATCTGCAGCAGTTTCTGCGCTTCCACCGCAAATTCCATGGGGAGTTTGTTCAGCACTTCCTTGGCATAACCGTTCACGATCAGGCTGATGGCATTTTCGGTGTCGATGCCCCGCTGGTTGCAGTAAAAGATCTGGTCCTCACCGATCTTGGAAGTGGTTGCCTCATGTTCCACGATGGCAGTACTGTTATCCACCTCCAGGTACGGGAAGGTGTGCGCGCCGCATTTATCTCCCAGCAGCAGGCTGTCACACTGGGAAAAATTCCTGGCATTTTCGGCATTTTTGAGCACCCTGACCAGTCCCCTGTAGGAGTTGTTGCTCAATCCTGCGCTGATCCCCTTGGAAATGATGATAGAACGTGTGTTTTTGCCGATGTGGATCATCTTGGTGCCGGTATCCGCCTGCTGGCGGTTGTTGGTAACGGCCACCGAATAGAATTCGCCCACAGCATGATTGCCCCGCAGGATGCAGCTCGGGTATTTCCAGGTAATGGCCGATCCGGTCTCCACCTGGGTCCAGGAGATCTTGGAGTAATCACCCTTGCACATTCCGCGTTTGGTCACGAAATTATACACCCCGCCCTTGCCTTCCCGGTTGCCCGGATACCAGTTCTGTACGGTGGAGTACTTCACTTCGGCATTTTCCATGGCAACGATTTCCACAATGGCTGCATGAAGCTGGTTCTCATCGCGCCTCGGGGCGGTGCAGCCTTCCAGGTAACTCACATAGGAATCATCCTCGGCCACGATCAGGGTACGTTCGAACTGTCCCGTATTGGCAGCATTGATCCTGAAATAAGTGGAAAGCTCCATGGGGCAACGCACTCCTTTGGGGATGTAGCAGAAAGACCCGTCGCTGAAAACCGCCGAATTAAGGGCGGCAAAATAATTATCCGTATAGGGAACAACCGAACCCATATATTTTTTAACCAGGTCAGGATGATTTTTAACCGCGTCACTGAAGGAACAGAAAATGATCCCCAGATCGGCCAGGGTCTCCTGGAATGTGGTCTTAACCGAAATACTGTCCATGACCGCATCCACGGCCACTCCGGCCAGCTGCTTCTGTTCTTCCAGCGGAATGCCCAGCCTGTTAAAGGTGTCGATCAGTTCCGGATCCACCTCATCGAGACTGGAATACCTGGCTTTCCTGCGGGGAGCGGCATAATAGATGATGTCCTGGTAGTTGATCTCCGGGATCTTCAGGTGGGCCCACCCGGGCCTTTTCATGGTCAGCCAGTGACGGTAGGCCTTCAGCCGGAATCCGGTCATCCATTCAGGTTCCTCCTTTTTTGCTGATATCAGCCTGACCACTTCTTCATTCAATCCTTTCGGAATGGTTTCCGTATCGATGTCGGTATGAAAACCGAATTTATAATCACTACCGGTTACCTCGCTCAATAACTTCTCCTGATCATTCACCATGGCTCACATTTAAGGTACACGCTTCCAGTAATTTATTGAAAATTAGATTAATTTAAAATAGAGTGCAAATATACAAAAAGTTGTTCTTACTTTTGTTAACCAGTAACTGTTTCGAAATGTTCATTCATTAACATCCAGTGCTATGGCAGCCAGGAAAATCAGGACCATCGAAGAGATGGGGGAGTTCGGATTGATCGATCATCTCACCTCCGGGTTCAGCACCCTGCAGGAATCCACCAAACTGGGTGTGGGGGATGATGCAGCCGTGATCGACCACGGAGCCTATTACCAGGTGATCACCACCGATCTGTTGCTGGAAGGAATTCATTTCGACCTGGTTTACACCCCCCTGAAACATCTGGGTTATAAGGCTGTGGTGGTGAACCTCTCCGATATTTACGCCATGAACGGTGCCCCCAGGCAGGTTACGATTTCCGTGGGAATTTCCGATAAATTTTCGGTGGAAGCGCTGGAAGAGTTGTATGAGGGTGTAAGGCTTGCGTGTGAGCGCTACAGGGTGGACATGGTGGGTGGAGATACATCGGCTTCGGTCACCGGTCTGATCATCAGCGTCACGGCAATCGGCACACTGCGGAAGGAGGAGCTGACGCTGCGGAGCGGAGCAAAACTTCACAACCTGATATGTGTATCCGGAGATCTGGGCGCAGCATTCATGGGGTTGAAGATACTGGAAAGGGAAAAGCAGCTTCATGCTGCGGATCCCGGGTTTCAGCCCGAACTGAAAGGCTATGATTATGTGCTGGAGCGTTTCCTGAAGCCGGAACCGCGCGTGGATATTCTGCTTGCGCTGAAAGAGTCGGGGATCATCCCAAAGGCCATGATTGATGTGTCGGACGGGTTATCCTCAGATTTGCTCCATATATGCAAGGCTTCCCGTTGCGGTTGCCAGATCTATGATGACCGGATCCCGATCGCGGATGAGACCCGGAAGGTGGCCGGGGAATTCCAGATGGAACCCCTTGTACCGGCACTTCACGGAGGAGAGGATTATGAATTGATTTTCACCGTGCCCCTGTCAGATTTTGACAGGGTTTCGGCCATACCGGGGGTACATGTTGTGGGCAACATTACGGAAGAGAAGGCAGGAGCAAGGCTGGTAACAGGCGAAGGACGGGCCATACCTCTTCAGGCACAGGGATGGAATGCATTTACCAGGCAGGGGTGATTATTCTTCCTTTCCGTCAAAATAGCCGCGGATAATTCCCCGTTTGGATTCCCTGATAAAAAGGATGATATCGTCACGTTCCCTTGAGGCGGGAAGATTGGCTTCCACAAAATCCACCGCATCGGAGATATTCAGACCACGCTGGTAGATGATCCGGTAGACTTCCTGGATGGCATAGATCACGTCGTTATCAAATCCTCTTCTCCGGAGCCCGATGGAATTGATCCCCGTAAAAGAAACAGGATCACGGCCGGCCAGGGCATAGGGAGGTACATCCTTGGTCACTTTACTGCCGCCCTGGATCATCACATGGGTACCTATCCTGACAAACTGGTGTACAAGGCTTCCGGGACTGATGATGGCATAACTGTCCACATCCACTTCACCGGCCAGTCCGGCATAGCTTCCCATGATCACCCGGTCGCTGAGATGACAATCATGCGCAATATGCACATAGGACATGATCAGGCAGTCTTTGCCGATCACGGTTTTCTCCCTGGTCTTTGTCCCTTTGTTCAGGGTGACATATTCACGGATGACGGTATTGTCCCCGATCTCAAGGGTGGAATATTCTCCTTCGTACTTCTTGTCCTGCGGATCACCTGAAATAACGGCTCCCGGAAAGATCTTCACATTTTTTCCCAGGCGGGCGCCATTCATGATGACCACATTGGGTCCGATCCAGGATCCCGGACCGACTTCCACATCTTCGTAAATGGTGGAGAAAGGTTCCACCACCACATCAGCGGCAATTTTTGCCCCCGGATGGATATTGGTCAGCTTACTGATCATCTTACTTGATTTTCACAATTTGCGCCATCAGTTCCCCTTCCATCACCAGCTTATTTCCCACAAATATCTCGGCAAACATGGTGGCAATCCCCCTTCTGACGGGCTCGAGCAGGTTCATTTTGAGGATCAGGGTATCCCCCGGAACCACCTTCTGTTTGAATTTCACCTTGTCGATCTTCAAAAAATAGGTGGAATAGTTCTCGGGGTCGGGAAGTGTCGCCATGACCAGCATCCCGCCCGCCTGGGCTGCCGCTTCGATCTGAAGGACACCGGGCATGATGGGTTCACCCGGGAAGTGCCCGACAAAAAAGGGCTCGTTGATGGTGACATTCTTGATGCATACCACCGATTTTTCGTCCATGTGGATCACCTTATCGATCAACAGGAACGGGTACCGGTGGGGCAGTTTGCTTCTGATTTCATTGATATCCAGGATCGGGTCCAGGTTGGGATTGTACACAGGCACCTGTTTCTGGAGGACGGTTTTTTTCATCAGCTGACGAAGAGACCTGGCAAATTCATTGTTGCTCTGGTGTCCGGGCCTGGTGGCAATAATCCTGGCCTTGAACCATCGTCCCACCAGGGCCAGGTCCCCTACCAGGTCCAGCAGCTTATGCCTGGCGGGTTCATTGGGGAAACGAAGCTCAACATTGTTCAGGATTCCTTCCGGCTGTACCTTGATTTTGGGTTTGTGAAACAGTTCGGCCAGCCTGTCCAGCTCTTCCTGCGACACCTGCCTGTCCATGATGATGATGGCATTATCCAGATCGCCCCCTTTGATCAGGTTGTTTTTGGACAGGTACTCCAGCTCGTGAAGAAAGACAAAAGTGCGGCAGGGCGCAATCTCTGTTTTAAAATCTTCCACGGATTCCAGGGAGGCATACTGATTACCGAGCACCTTGGAGTTGTAGTCGATCAAAACGTTGATGCTCTGAATTTTATCAGGATAGGCAATGATGTGGATCCCCTGCTCCGCGTCGTAATACTCCACCTTTTCCTTCAGGATGAAATATTTCCGGTCAGTTTGCTGCTCCACGGTTCCGGTTCTCTCAATGGCCTTCACATATTCCAGGGCACTTCCGTCCAGGATGGGTGTTTCGGGCCCGTCGATCTCCACCAGCACATTATCCAGGCTCATACCGGCAAAGGAGGCAACCACATGTTCAATGGTCCCCACCCGCACACCATTCTCTTCGATGGTGGTACCCCTGGAAGTCTCCACCACATGCTCCGCCAGCGCGTTCACCAGCGGCTGACCGGGCAGATCAATCCGTTTGAATACATAACCGTGGCTGTCAGGTGCAGGATGAAAGGTCATGTTCACCTCCAATCCTGTATGCAGGCCCTTTCCCTTAAACGCAACGGGAGCTTTCAGTGTTCTCTGTTTTTCAGACATGCACGTATTGAATCAATTATCAGGTTTCTGATGAAACCGCACTAATATACAAAATAAAGGTCAACCCCGGTTGCCTGAATCCTTTCCCGGATTTGAAATTTTGCGTTCCAGGTCCATGATCTGATTCCGCATTTCGGGCAGTTTTTTAAACAGGATGTAGCACCGCTGGTAAGGGCCGAACTCAAAGGCCGGCGATCCCTGCAATACCGCATTTTCCTCCTTTACATCCTTGGAAAGGCCGCTTTGTGCTGCGATTTTGACTCCGTCCGCGATGGTGATGTGCCCGATCAGGCCGACCTGACCACCGAACATACAGTTCCGGCCTATTTTTGTGGAACCGGAGATACCGGTTTGCGCGGCCATCACCGTATTTTCACCCACCTCCACATTGTGTCCGATCATGATCAGGTTGTCGAGCTTGACCCCCTGGCGGAGGATGGTGGCACCGATGGTAGCACGGTCAATGGTGGTATTTGCACCCACCTCCACACGGTCCTCCAGGATCACCTTGCCCAGCTGTGGGATCTTCTGGAAATGATGTTCCCGGTCCGGTGCAAACCCGAAACCGTCTCCCCCGATAACGGCACCCGAATGGATCACACAATGGGAACCGATTTCGGAACCTTCATAGACTTTGACACCGGGGTGAAGGATGGTCCCTTTCCCGATCTTCACCCCTGCACCGATGTACACCTGCGGGTAGAGCATGGCCCCGTCACCTATTTCAGCTTTCTCGGATACCACTGTAAAATCCCCCACGTACAGGTCTTCCCCGAGAACAGCAGAAGGGTCCACGCTGGCCAGCCGGCTGATACCGGATCTTTTCGGCCGGCTCTTCTCATAAAACTGAAGCAGTGCGGCGAAAGATTCGTAGGCATTACTGACCCGGATCAGGGTGGGTGCTACCTTTCTGGAAGGTTTGAAGTCGCGGTTCACGATGACGATGGTGGAAGCAGTATCGTAAATGTATTTTTCATATTTGGGGTTGGCGAGAAATGAAAGTGTACCCTCCCTGCCTTCTTCGATCCTGGATACATCACTGACCCGGGCCTCCGGATCTCCTTCCACGGTACCTTTCAGAAAATCTGCGATGACCGCTGCTGTGAAATCCATACGCATTGATTTTAAACGGGTTCAAAACTAAGACAATTCTTTCATAAACCTGGGGTAGCACAGGAAATATTTTCTCACCGTCTTTGAAAGCACGGCGATGTTCAGCATATCCGAAGCCTCCGCGATATCCTTTGTTTGGCCCTGCTTGTCCAGGATGGTGATCCGGTCGTCCATATCCGAATATGCGTAGTTGCTCACGCTGTCGGAAATGACCAGGTATTCAGTCTCTTCACCGGTGAGTGATAGTTTTTCGGATACGGCACGGCGGAGCCTTTCCACCCGGTCTTCCTGGAATGGATCATCCTTCAGTTCAACCGAGAAAAGTTCACGGTTGACCAGTCCCCTGGCCAGCATGGAAAGGATCCTGTCGCTGTGCCGGCACCACACCTTGGCGGCTGAGAGTATATCATTGTCATCCAGAGCGGCAAACTGCTCCAGGAATTCCTTCCGGTTAGACATTGAGAACCTGCCCGCGCGCTCATCCAGGAAATAGGAGAAGGCCGGGGTGGCAAAGAGTTTTGTACCCCTGGTTGTAAGTGCGTGGGCCCTTTTCAGCAGCATCTGCAGCACCTGTTCAGAACTTACCACCGTATGATGGAGGTAGACCTGCCAGTACATCAACCTGCGGGCGATCAGGAACTTTTCGATGGAGTAGATCCCCTTCTCGTCGACCACGAGCTGGTCATCCCGCACATTGAGCATCTTGATGATCCGGTCTGAACCGATCACCCCTTCGGTAACCCCGGTAAAAAAGCTGTCCCGTTTCAGATAATCAAGCCGGTCCATGTCGAGCTGACTGGATACCAGCTGATGCAGAAACTTTTTGTGATAGCGGTTCTGAAAGATGTCCAGGGCCAGGTCCAGTGCTCCACCGAACGTCTCATTGAGCTGCTCCATGTACATCAGACTGATGGATTCGTGCGACAGTTCCCGGATCAGGCTGTTTTCGAGCGAATGGGAGAACGGTCCGTGGCCGATATCGTGGAGCAGAATGGCGGAGGTGACCGCCTTCGCCTCATCCTGGGTGATCTCGTGTCCCTTGGCACGGATCTCCTGGATGGCCAGTCCCATGAGATGCATGGCCCCGATGGCGTGCTGAAAACGGGTATGGTTGGCTCCCGGATACACGAAATGGGTCAGTCCCAGCTGCCTGATTCTTCTCAATCGCTGAAAGAGCGGGTGTTCGATCAGCTCAAAAACAATTTCGAAAGGGATCTTAATAAAACCGTAGACCGGATCATTGATGATTTTCAGCTTGTGGGTGGAGGAGGTATTCCTCATAAGATACATTTATCGCCACAAAATTAGGTTTTTCTTGCTTAATCCAGTTTGTATCAGGTGAAAAAACCTTCCGGTTTTTGCTATTTCAATGAATATTTGTACTTTTGCGCTGTCGTTAGGAGGGTGTTATTCTTAGGGGGCGTTTGTCCCCTATTTTATTACCCTGTAAAATTATGACGGACAGGAAGATTGAAATGATGACGCATAGCGAGATCGCAGGATTGGTGGAGGGACGGATCCGGGGAACGGACATATACCTGGTGGATGTCTCCGTAAAACCGGGGAATGCCATCCAGGTGACCGTGGACCGTCCCGGAGGGATCACCATTGATGAATGTGCGGATATCAGCCGGTTTCTGAATGAAAGCATGGACCGCGACACCGTGGATTATGCACTTGAGGTTTCGTCACCGGGTGTGGGTACTCCTTTCAGGGTGAGGCAGCAATATGAAAACCACATCGGGCGGGGCATCGAAGTGGTCCTGAAGGATGGCGGGAAGTTTGAAGGTATCCTGGACTATTTTGACGGAGAGATCCTCCGGCTGGTCACGGGGGGAAAGGAAAAGGAATTCGCTTTGGAACAGATCAAGACAACTAAGGCAACAATATCATTTAAATGATTCAACTGCAGTGCAATGGAAAATATTAACCTGACAGAGACATTTTCCGAATTCAAGGAACTGAAGAACATTGACAGGGTAACCATGATGAGTGTTCTGGAGGATGTATTCAGGGGGATGCTTCTGAAGCGATATGGTTCAGATGAGAATTTTGATATCATCATCAACATCGACAAGGGAGATTTTGAGATCTGGAGGAACCGCGAGGTTGTTGAGGATGGGGAAGTAGAGGACCCAAACCTGCAGATCGCCCTGTCGCAGGCAAAGAAGATCGATGAGGACTACGAGGTGGGAGAGGACGTGACCGATGAGGTTAAGCTGGCCGATTTCGGGAGGCGGGCCATCCTTTCACTGAGGCAGAATCTTTCGGCCAGGATCATGGAACTGGAAAAGAATCATCTTTACAACAAATACAAGGACCGTATCGGGGATGTGGTGACCGGTGAAGTTTACCAGGTATGGAAACGGGAGATCCTTATTCTGGATGACGAAGGTAATGAGCTGATCCTACCCAAAACCGAACAGATCCCTTCGGATTATTTCCGCAAGGGTGATACCATCAGGGCGGTGGTGGTCAAGGTGGACATGCGCAACGCCAATCCACTGATCATTCTTTCCCGCACCTCACCGGTCTTCCTGGAGCGTTTGTTTGAACTGGAGGTACCCGAAATATTCGACGGACTGATCACCATCAAGAAGATCGTCCGGGTTCCGGGTGAAAGGGCCAAGGTCGCCGTGGAATCTTATGATGAACGGATCGACCCGGTGGGCGCCTGTGTGGGGATGAAAGGTTCACGCATCCACGGGATCGTCCGGGAGCTTAAGAACGAGAACATCGACGTGATCAATTTTACCAACAACATTCAGCTGTTCATTACCAGGGCGCTGAGTCCCGCGAAGATCACCTCCATTAAACTGAACGAGGACGAAAAGCGTGCCGAGGTCTACCTGCAGCCGAAGGAGGTTTCGCTGGCCATCGGGAAAGGGGGACTGAACATCAAGCTGGCGAGCCAGCTGACGGGATATGAGATCGACGTGTACAGGGAATCGAATGAGGACGATGAGGATGTGAACCTGGAAGAATTTGCCGATGAAATTGAAGGCTGGATCCTGGATGAGCTGAAAGCCATCGGATGTGATACGGCGAAATCTGTGCTGAATCTGAGCGTGGAGGATCTTGTGAAACGAACAGACCTGGAAGAAGAGACCATCCGTGAACTGGTCAACGTGCTAAAAGCGGAATTTGAATAAACTTATATGGCAGAGAATAAGGCAACAAGACTTAGCAAGATTGCCAGGGAATTTAATGTGGGTATCAACACCATCGTAGATTTTCTGGGCAAGAAGGGCTATGAGATCAACTCCAACCCCAATACCAAGGTGGATCCTGAACTCTATGATCTGCTGATTGAGGAGTACAGCTCTGACCAGAATGTGAAGAAGGAGTCGGAAAAAATGACCCTTCGGAACATGCGTGAACGTAAGGAGACCATCTCCCTGGAGGATGTTACTGGGATACAGGAAAGCGAAGAGTCGGAAGAGTTGCTGATTACAGATACCACTGCCAGAATTCAGGAAAGCAAAGTATCCGGGATCATGGATGAAGAGGAACCGGAAGCAGATGAACAAGAATTGACCGAGGAGGAGGTGGAAGCGGTCACTGCTCCCGAAGAAGAGATGGAAGCGGCTGAACCGGCCGCTGAAACGGCGGAAGAGGAGGGTCCCGGACCCAGAGTACTGGGAAGGATCGATTTGGAAGCCATGAACCAGCGGACCCGTCCCCAGAGGAAAACGGAAAAGGAAAAGGAAAAAGAGAAGGAGAAGGAGAAGGAGAAGGAGAAGGAGAAGGAGAAGGAGAAGGAGAAGGAGAAAGAGAAAGAGGAACCGGTAAGAGCGGAAAAGGCGGAGAAACCAGCGGCAGAAAAACCCGTGCAGAAAGAGGAAAAAAAGGAGCCTGAAAAGATTGCGGAAGAAAAATCCGCGGCAGAGAAGCAGAAAGAAAAAGAAGATAAAAACCTGATCCCCACAAGGGTGGAAAAACTTACCGGTCCAACCGTGGTAGGGAAGATCGATCTGCCTTCGAAAAAGGCACCCAAGAAAAAGCCGGTAGCCTCCAGTGAAGATTCAGACCTTCGCCTGGACCATAAGAAGAAAAGAAAAAGGATCAGGAAAGAGATCGAGCATGTGGATCTGGAGAACCAGGAAAAAGCGGGGGTCAGAAAGGACAAAGGCAGAAAGAGAAAGCGGATCACAAGACCCGAGGTGAATGAGGAAGATGTGCAGAAACAGATCAAGGATACCCTGGCCAAACTGACCAGTAAAGGTGCTAAATCAAGGGCATCCAAGTACAGGCGGGAAAAGCGGGATGCGGTCCAGCAGAAATTGCAGGAGGAAAGCGAACAGCGTGAACAACAGAAAAATGTGCTGAAAGTCACCGAATTCGTTTCTGTGAACGAACTGGCGAACATGATGAATGTCCCGGCCAATGAAGTGATTCAGACCTGCATGAACCTGGGCCTCTTTGTCTCCATCAACCAGCGTCTGGATGCGGAGACCATGGCACTGGTGGCGGATGAATTCGGTTTCAAGGTGGAATTTGTCAGTGCGGACCTGGTGGAAGCGAGCGCTGAGGAAGCGGATGATCCCGGGACCCTGACTCCCCGTCCGCCCATTGTGACCGTCATGGGTCATGTGGACCACGGAAAAACAAAACTCCTGGATGTGGTGCGGCATGCCGATGTGGTTGCGGGTGAGGCAGGTGGAATTACACAGCATATCGGAGCTTACTCCGTGGAACTGGAAGGCGGACGCAAGATCACATTCCTGGATACGCCGGGGCATGAGGCATTTACTGCCATGCGTGCTCGCGGTGCCCAGGTCACCGATGTGGCCATCATCGTGGTGGCGGCCGACGACGGGGTGATGCCGCAGACCGTGGAAGCCATCAATCACGCTGCAGCGGCAGGCGTTCCCATGGTATTTGCCATCAACAAGATCGATAAGCCCACAGCCAATCCCGAAAAGATCAAGGAAGCGCTGGCCAACATGAATTATATGGTGGAGGACTGGGGAGGCAAGTACCAGTCCCAGGAAATCTCCGCAAAAAGCAATCTGAATATTGAGGAACTGCTGGAAAAAGTGTTGCTTGAAGCAGAGCTGCTTGATCTGAAAGCCAATCCCGATAAACGGGCGCGGGGAACGGTTGTGGAGTCCAGCCTTGACCGCGGTCGCGGGAATGTGGCCACCATCCTGGTGCAATCCGGCACACTCAGGGTGGGGGACCTGGTCCTCGCAGGGCACCACTACGGTCATGTGAAAGCCATGTTCAATGAAAGGGGGAAAAAGATAACCGAAGCCGGCCCTTCCACACCTGCCCTGATCCTCGGATTGAACGGGGCCCCCCAGGCGGGTGAGAGCTTTCGTGTGATGGAGAGTGACAAGGAAGCCAAGGAGATCGCCAATAAGCGTGAGCAGCTGCAGCGGGAGCAGGAACTCCGGACCACGAAACATATCACCCTGGATGAGATTGGCCGTCGTATTGCCATCGGCAACTTCCAGGAGCTGAATGTGATCGTTAAGGGAGATGTGGACGGATCCATCGAAGCGCTCTCCGATTCCCTGATCAAACTGGGCACTGAAGAGATCCAGGTGAATATCAAGCACAAGGCGGTGGGTCAGATATCCGAATCGGACATTCTGCTGGCCGCGGCATCCAACGCCATTGTCATCGGCTTTCAGGTGCGCCCTTCGCTGAGCGCCAGGAAACTGGCTGAGAAAGAGCAGATCGATGTGCGGTTGTACTCAGTCATTTATGACGCCATTGAGGAGGTGAGAGCAGCCATGGAAGGAATGCTGTCGCCGGAGATCAGGGAAGAGATCATCGGAACCCTGGAGGTACTTGAAGCTTTCAAGATCACCAAGCTGGGGACCGTCGCAGGCTGTATCGTCAGGGAAGGCAAGATCAAACGTACCTCCAAGGTGCGGCTCATCAGGGAGGGGATCGTGATCTACAGTGGCGAACTGGGATCCCTGAAACGTTTCAAGGATGATGCCAGGGAAGTCACAGCCGGTCTGGAATGCGGTCTCAACATCGAGAATTTCAACGACATCAAGGTGGGTGATATGGTGGAGGCTTTCGAAGAGACCGAGATGAAAAAGAAACTCTGATCCATCTCTCCTGATTTTACTATCTTAGCATACCAAAATTACATGGTATGTTTGAATTCATCGAGGGGGATTATGTGGAGAAATCGCCTGCCCATCTGATCGTCAGTACCGGTTCCCTGGCCTATTACATCCATATCTCAGTCCATACTTATACCCAGATCAGTACGCATGACCGGGGCAGGATCTACCTGCACTTCATCGTCCGGGAAGATGCCCAGATACTTTATGGCTTCAGCACCCGGGAAGAGCGCGAGATCTTCAGAATGCTTATTTCCGTTTCAGGTGTTGGGGCCAATACAGCCAGGCTCATTCTCTCCTCCCTCACCCCGGATGAGATCTCGCAGGCCATTTTGAAGGGGAATGTGGGATTGCTGCAGGGAATCAAAGGAATTGGTGCCAAGTCGGCCCAGCGGATCATCGTGGATCTGAAAGATAAGATCGGAAAGGGTGCGGGAATCGACGAATTATTCTTTTCGAAGGACAATACAAACCGGGATGAAGCGTTATCTGCTTTAGTGGCACTGGGTTTTCCGAAGAAGGCAGTGGAGAAAATCCTGACCCGGATATTATCGGATCAGCCGGACCTTTCCGCGGAAGAGATTGTGAAGGCTGCCCTGAAGTTATTGTAGAATCAGACCACTTTGCTATCTGTTGAACCGGCGGTATCACCATATACTCCTCATCATCATTGGGTTTCTCTGGGTCTTCAGATCAAATGCCCAGGATACCACGTTGAACTATCCACTGCCTGACCAGCGTGGCTATCCCTTCTCTTCTTCCAATCTGAATTCCCCCCTTTACCTGAATAATCCGTCCAACATCCAGTCAAAGGTCATTTACGACCCGCTGACGGGAAAATACATTTTTTCCGAGACCATCGGTAACTGGCACTACAGGCCTCCCACGGTAATGGACAAGGAAGCATACCAGGAATATGAGTTCAGGCAGGCGGTGCAGGATTACTGGAGACTGAAATCAAGCGGGGAATCCATGGAGTCGCAGCTCTCGTTCATTCCTCCCCTCCAGGTGGGAGGAGAGGCCTTTGACCGGTTGTTCGGGTCCAATACCATCAATATCGTTCCCTCGGGAAGTGCGGAACTGATCTTCGGATTCAACCTCTCCAAACAGGATAATCCGAGCATCAGCGAAAGGCTCAGGAGCGTCCCCTCATTCACCTTCGATGAAAAGATCATCATGAACGTGGCAGGTTCCATCGGGGACAAAATGGCCATGGATATCAGCTATAATACAGAGGCCACTTTCGATTTCGAGAACCAGACCAAGCTGGAGTATTCGGGGAAGGAGGATGAGATCATTAAAAAGATCGAGGCGGGGAACGTGAACCTTCCCCTTCCCGGATCCCTGATCAACGGCAGCATGAGCCTGTTCGGGCTGAAAACGGAGCTCCAGTTCGGGAAACTGAGGGTGACCAGTGTGTTTTCCCAGCAGCGGGGAGAATCTTCGGTCATCAACGTACAGGGGGGGGCCCAGCTCCAGGAATACTCGGTCACCGTGGACAATTATGATGCCAACAAACACTTCTTCCTGAGTGATTACTTCCGGGAAAATTACAACAGGGCATTGTCCCGCCTGCCGGTGATCACCTCCGATGTCTCCATCACCCGGATCGAGGTCTGGGTGACCAACAAGACCACCAATTTTGAACATTCCCGGAACATTGTGGCGGTGACAGATCTGGCCGAAGCAAATCCGAAGTCGGATGTCTTCAGCCAGGTGGCAGGGCAGACCGGGGACTATCCGCGCAACGGGGTCAATGATGCCTACGGGCTGCTGACCACCACCTATGCTTCCATCAGGGATATCAAGAACGCCACCGGCGAGCTGGAGGATGCGGGATTGGTGCTGGGATCGGACTTCGAAAAGATCGAGAACGCAAGAATGCTCTCCGAAAGGGAATTCACCTTCAACGATAAACTGGGTTACATTTCCCTGAACACGGCCCTGAACACCGATGAGATCCTGGCGGTGGCTTACGAGTACACATACAGGGGACAGACATACAAAGTGGGGGAGCTTTCCTCATCCAGCGGGGTCAGCGCTCCGCAGACCCTGATGCTGAAACTGATCAAACCCAGCAATTTTACCCCCAGAAGTTACACCTGGGACCTGATGATGAAAAACGTCTATGCACTGGGAGCCTACCAGATCAGTCAGGATGAATTTACCCTGGACGTGCTCTACCGGGATGACAAGACAGGAAATGCCATCAACTATATCCCGGACGGGAACCTGAACAAAACCATCCTGATCAGTCTGCTCAACATGGATAACATGAACTCCCAGCGGGATCCCTATCCGGATGGAATTTTTGACTTCATGACCGGGATTACAATCAATCCGTCCAACGGACGGGTGATCTTCCCGCTCCTGGAACCTTTCGGATCGGACCTGGCACGGATCCTGCGTGACAGCCTGTCGGGGGAGAATGTGGATCTGGCCATACAGAAATATGTCTACCAGGAACTGTACGACTCCACCAAGACCAAGGCCCAGCAGGTGGCCGAGAAGAATAAATTCCTGATAGCCGGTGAGTACTCCTCTTCAAGCAGTTCGGAGATCATGCTCAATGCCATGAATGTGCCCCAGGGTTCGGTCAAGGTGAGCGCCGGGGGACGGCAGCTGGTAGAGGGACAGGATTATACGGTGGATTATATGCTGGGACGGGTGACCATCATCAACCAGGGGATCCTGGAATCGGGGACACCCATCAGGATCTCCCTGGAAAACCAGTCGCTTTTCAATTTCCAGACAAAAACCCTGGTAGGCACCCACCTGGATTATACCATCTCGGATAATTTCAACATCGGGGCTACCGCCATGCACCTGACCGAGCGGCCCCTCACCCAGAAAGTGAATATTGGCGACGAGCCCATTTCCAATACCATATGGGGACTGAACGGAAGCTACAGCACCGAATCCCAGCTGATCACCAATATCGTGGACAAGCTGCCTTTCCTGGAAACCAAAGTGCCTTCGTCACTGACGGTGGTGGGTGAGTTTGCCCAGCTGGTCCCGGGTCACTCCCGTGCCATCGAAAAAGAAGGGAATGCCTACATAGACGATTTTGAGGGGAGTGAGACCTCCATTGACCTGAAGCAGTTCTCCTCCTGGAAACTGGCCAGCACCCCCCGCGGATTCTTCCCTGAGGCCATGCTGAACAACAACCGGGAATACGGGTACGGAAGGGCAAAGCTCGCCTGGTACCAGATCGATCCGCTATTCGTCAGGGAAGATTCGCGCACACCCGGGCACATCAAGGCCAATCCCGATATTGCTTCCAGCGCATACGTATATGAAGTGTTTGAACAGGACCTCTTTCCCAACAAGGAAAATCCCAACGGGATCCCCACCAATATATCTGTTCTGAACCTGGCCTATTATCCCCGGGAGCGGGGCCCTTACAATTATGATTTTCAAAGGATCTCACCGGAGGGAAAATTGCTTGAACCCACCCATCGCTGGGGAGGGATCATGCGGGAGATCTACTCCAGTGATTTTGAGCAGGCCAATGTGGAGTTCATTGAATTCTGGCTCATGGACCCCTTTGTGGAAATGCCGGGTCACAGCGGGGGAGAACTCTACTTCAACCTGGGGGAAGTGTCCGAGGATGTGCTGAAGGATTCCCGGAAAATGTTTGAGAACGGACTGCCCGTACCCGGTTCCGGCGATGAGGAGAAGGTGGATACCACCGTCTGGGGAAGGGTGCCCCTGGTGCAATCGCTCGTGCAGGGATTCAGTGCGGGTGACGAAGCAAGAAAGTTTCAGGACGTGGGACTGGACGGACTTTCTACGGAAATTGAGCAGGATTTTTTTGGCAGGAACCAAGATGACTACCTGAACAGGATCGACAGCATGTACCGGGCAGGTTACCTTTCCGAGGAAGCGCGCAATGCCATCTTTGACGACCCTTCCTCCGATGATTACCATTATTACAGGGGCACGGATTATGACGACAGGCAGCTGGATATCCTGAGCCGTTACAAGAATTATAACAATCAGGAGGGGAACTCCCCGAGCAGCCTGGACAGTGACGAATCCTATACCACCTGGGGAACCTCGCTCCCCGATATCGAGGATATCAACCGGGACAATACACTGAGTGAAGCGGAAGCCTATTACATATACCATGTGCGATTGAACCGGGATGAGATGGAAGTGGGGAAGAACAACATCGTGGACAAGGTGGTCCACAAGGCGAAGTATCTGAATGATGAGCGGGCGGATGTGACATGGTACCAGTTCAGGATCCCCATATATGATTACGAGGAGACCGTGGGGGATATATCCGATTTCAAGTCCATCCGGTTCATGCGCATGTTCCTGACCGGTTTCGAAGATACCACCATCCTCAGGTTTGCCCGGCTGGAACTGGTCCGCGGCGAATGGAGGCGGTACGCCCTTCCCTTTACGCAGGGAGGGGAGGACTGGACCGGGGAAGAACCTCCCGAGGGCGCCCTGGCCATTTCTGCGGTGAACATCGAGGAAAATGGCGGGAAGACCCCTGTCAATTATGTGCTCCCCCCCGGGTTCACCCGTCAGATCGACCCCACCCAGCCGCAGCTCCGGCAGCTGAACGAACAGTCCATCCTCCTCAAAGTGAACGAACTGGCCGACGGAGATGCCAGGGCAGCCTACAAGAATACGGAGCTGGATATCCGACAGTACAAAAAGATCAGGATGGAGGCGCATGCCGAGGCGATACCCGGCAAGGTGCTCAATGATAACGAACTGGTGGCCTTTATCAGGATCGGGACCGATTACCAGAGTAACTACTACGAATACGAGGTGCCCATGAAACTCACTCCCCCGGGCAGGTATAACAAGGATAGCGACGGTGACCGGCGGATCGTGTGGCCCGTGGAGAATAAGTTTGAGATTGACCTGGACCTCTTCAAGGAGGTGAAGCAGGCCAGGAACAGGGCCATGGGCGATCCGGAAAGCCAGGTGAGCATCAATTCTGTTTATTCCGAGCTGGATGATAAAGGAAACCGGGTTTCTGTCTCCGGGAACCCCAACATGAGCAGCATCCGGACCATCATGATCGGTGTGCGGAACCCCAAGGCGGGCAACAATCCCTACGGAGATGACGACGGACTTCCCAAGTCGGGCGAGATCTGGCTCAATGAGCTGCGGCTGACCGATTTCAATGAAAAGGGCGGATGGGCTGCCACCGGGAGGGCCACCCTGAAGCTGGCCGATTTCGGGAATGTGACCTTTGCCGGGAACACCAGTCAGCCCGGCTTCGGCAGCATTGAGCAGAAGGTGAACGAGCGGGCCAGGGAGCAGGTGATCCAGTATGATGTATCTTCCAATCTGCAGATGGGGAAATTCTTCAACCAGGATATGGGAGTCAGCATTCCGGTCTTTGCCAGTTACTCAAAAGCCATCGTCAATCCGGAGTACAATCCCCTGGACCCCGATATTCCCCTGAAAGAGGCCATTGATGAGGCACAGACCGAAACCGAAAGAGATTCCATTATCCGCAATGCCAGGGATATTGTGGAGCGGAAATCGTTTGCGGTCACCAATGTGCGGATGAACAGGGCGGGAACCCAGAAGCGGTTTTACAGCCTGGCCAACTGGTCCGCCAGTTTCTCCCTCAATGAAATGAACAGCCGCAATCCCAACCTGGAGTATTACAACACCAGGAAGGTGCGGGGGAATATCAGCTACAACTACAACATAAGGCCGAAAAATTTTCAGCCCTTCCAGTCGGTGAAATGGATGAGTTCCGAATGGTTGCGGATCATCAAGGACATCAATATCAACTACACGCCTTCGCGCGTGTCGTTCAGGACCGACATGGACCGGTATTACCTGGAAAAACAGGTGAGGAACATCAACAATCCCGATTTCATCGTGGCACCCACCTTCCGGAAGGATTTTCTGTGGAACCGTTATTTTGACCTGAAATTCGATCTGACGCGCAACCTCCGGTTCGATTTCTCCAATACCAACATCGCGCGGATCGATGAGCCGGAGGGAAGATGGAACCGGGAGCTTGATACCTATGAAGCTTACCGGGACTCGCTCTGGCAAAGCATCATCGGACTGGGACGGACCACCAGCTACGTGCACCAGTTCGACGCTTCCTACACCATTCCCATCAACAAGATCCCGCTGCTGGACTGGATGAGTGCCAATGCCAGATACGGCGGCACATACGGATGGGACGTGGGGCCCGTTATCCCGGACGATCCTGAATTCGGTCCCATCAATCTGGGAAACACCATCAAGAATTCCAATACCATCCAGCTGAACGGTCAGATGAACTTGATGAACCTTTACAACAAGGTGACCTTCCTGAAAGAGATCAATGACAAGTACCGGAGTGCCCAGACCAGGCAGCAGGCAACGGAGACCCGGACGAAAACCCGGGTGTATACGCGGGAAAACCTCTATCTCAGTGAAGAGCGCGGCAGGTACGTTGCACACAACCTGCGGACGAAAGACATCAAGGTGGAGGTGTTTGATGAGAACAACCAGCCCGTGGAAGTAAGCACCGAGGTCCTGAGCGAAACCCGGATCAGGGTCTTTACGGACAAGGCGGTCAGGAATGCCAGGGTGGTGGTGACGGGGACCATTGAGAAAGGAGAGAGTCCGCTCATCTTCGTTATGGAATCCACGGTCAGGATGCTCATGGGGATCAGGACGGTCAATATCACCTATTCCAAAAGCGGAGGCACTTTCCTTCCGGGATATCTGCCTGGAACCGATTATTTCGGGATGCAATCATACGGGGGAAGGCTGGTTCCCGGCTGGGAGTTTGCCTCGGGCTGGCAGGATGCGGATGTGGCTGAGCGGGCTTTTCAAAGGGGACTGCTGACACTGGACCCGAACATGAATGACCCGTTCACCCTGAACAATACGGAGCGGTATACCGCCAGGGCCAACATTGAACCTTTCAATGGACTGAAGATCGATATCACGGCCAACAGGATGCTCACCTCCAACCTGACCGAGTATTATACCGCGGATGCTTCGGGCAACCTGCCTGCCGATACGGCCAGGGGAAGGACCTACAGCGGTAATTTCAGCATGTCCTATCTCTCTTTCCGTACGGCCTTCGAAGAGATCAATGACGACGTGGAGTCCTCCAAGATCTTCCTCAAGCTGAAGGACGATTACCGGAAGATCATTTCCCAGCGGCTGGGAACCGAATACGAGCAGAGGACGGGTACGGTGCTGCCCGATTCGGGGGGATACAAGATGGGATACGGGCCCACCTCCCAGGAGGTGCTGATCCCCGCTTTCCTGGCTGCATACAGCGGACGGGATCCCAATCATGTGGGTCTCTCGGCTTTCAAATCGATCCTGGAAGTGCTGCCCAACTGGCAAATCCGGTTCGACGGACTGGGGAAAATCGAGGCCCTGAGTAAATTTGTGAATTCCATCGTTATGAACCATGCATACCGGTCCACTTACAGCGTCGGTTCCTTCATCAACAATCCCTTCTTTGTGTATGATTCTGTGCAGGGGGTGCCCATCGTGACCGACCTCCAGGGGAATTTCATGGTGCCCAGGACCATCAATACGGTGAGCATCAATGAGAATTTCAGTCCCCTGTTCGATCTGAACATGGATTGGAAGAACAGTCTCACCACGCGCATCGAGTACAGGCGGTCCCGGACCATTGCTCTGAATATGGCCAACACCCAGGTGAACGAGGTGAACAGCTCGGAGATCATCGTGGGAGCCGGTTACCGGTTCAACCAGGTTCCCCTGGTCATCAACCAGCGGGAGTTTAACAGCGATTTGAATGTGCGGGTGGATTTTTCCATGCGCAACAACCGTACGGTGATCAGGAAGCTGGAAGATCTTTCCGGCAGCGAGATCACAGCCGGCCAGCGAATCATGAGCCTGGAAACATCGGCTGATTACATGCTGAGCGATAAATTCACAGTGCGCATATTTTATGACCAGCGCCTCACCACTCCCTACATCTCAAACAGTTATCCCAATGCCAATTACAATGTTGGGTTCAGTTTGACTTTTACGTTGTAGCACATGGGAGGAATTGATGATTTAAAACAGTCCCACATATCATTCAAAAATGTTACATTTGAGGGAGGAGTTAGGGGAGTTAGTGGAGTTAATGGAGTTAGGTACCTAACTCAACTAACTCAACTAACGATCACGAAGTGAGCGTATTAACTTTTTTTACCATGACCATACCTGATGAATTGAAGTACACAAAGGAGCACGAGTGGATCCGTGTGAAAGGTGAACATGCCGTGGTGGGGATCACCGATTTTGCCCAGGGAGAACTGGGTGATGTGGTTTTCGTTGAGATTGAAACGGAAGGGGAAGCCCTCTCCATGGGCGATACCTTCGGGACGATCGAAGCTGTGAAGACCGTGTCGGATCTTTACATGCCGGTGGACGGAGAAGTAGCGGAGGTGAACGGAGCACTGGAGGAGTCTCCCGAGCTTGTGAATACCGATCCTTACGGAAAAGGCTGGATGATCAGGATCCATATGTCCGACCCATCACAGCTGGACGACCTGCTTTCGGCCGATGAATACAGGGAGTTGATCGGGTAGCCGTACTTCATTTTTCGGCAGGGTTTTTGTGCTGGATCAGGCACAATCGACCCTGAAATGAAAAAGATTCTTTTCTTCTGTTCAACCACCTTTGTGCTGGCCTCCTGTATGGCCCCCAGGGTGGTGACCCGGCTTACTCCCGAAGCCCCGGAAGGGCATTATGAGATGGGCCGCGAATATATCAGCCTGAGTAGCGACAGCATCACTGCGGAACTGGCTTTCGACGGGATTCATCAGGATCATCTGGTGTTTGATTTTGTGGTGGTGAATCATACGAGCAGTTCACTTTCCGTGCATCCCACCGCTTTCTACTATGTGATCCTTGACAGTGCGCTGGCCGATTCTTCCAAATTGCCTCCGAGAATGGCCGTTCATCCGGAGAGGATCCTGCATCAATACGAAGAGACCCTGGAAGAATGGTCCGGTGAGAAAGAGCTCAATGCGGTGCTTGGTTTTGTGGATGCAGGGATCGGAATGATCCTGAATACCACTGCTTTCTTTGCCACCGAAGATCCGGGTTACATTGCCGATGCGATCCTGGGAACACTGGGCAAAACCGGCCATTATGTGGCGGTGGACCATCAGATCAGCCAGGACATCACCCTGATCAAAGATGAAAAGGAGATCGTGCAGGAGGAGATCTTCCGCAGTGTCACCCTGCCTCCGGGCGAAGTGGCCAGCGGGTACGTATATTTCCCGCAGGATCATGATGCCCGTTACTGCATGTTCTGCTTTCCGGTGGATAACCAGCTATTTCAGTTTGTATACCACCAGCAGCATGAGGTGCTGCTCTATTAGAAAAATACGTGTTTAATGTCCGGAGGCATCTTCCAGGTCTTCGGGCGACTCGTCCCTTTCATCCAGTTCAGGTCTTCCCGCAGGAAGGGGATCTTTGGAAATCTCCCTGTGAAGCTTTCTGTTCTTCACCACATCCACGGCCAGGTACATGGCATTCCGGAATGAATCGGGAGATGCTTCATCTTTGCCTGCCAGCTCATAGGCTGTACCATGGGCCGGGCTGGTCCTGACCACCGGAAGGCCGGCAGTAAAGTTGACCCCCGTATCCATGGAGAGTGCTTTGAAAGGCGCAAGTCCCTGGTCATGGTACATGGCAAGGACCGCATCAAACCGGGTAAATCTTCCCGCTCCGAAGAAACCGTCCGCAGGAAAGGGACCGAAAGCAGATATATTCAACTTTTTTGCCTGTTCGATGGCGGGTGTGATCACCTCCTGCTCTTCATTCCCAAGTAATCCCTCCTCACCGGCATGGGGATTCAGCCCGAGCACGGCAATTTTCGGGTTCCTGATCCCGAAATCCGCCAGCAGGGAGTTGGACAGGATCTTCAGTTTCTCTACGATCAGCGCTGTGGTAATGAATGTGCTCAGTTGCGAAACGGGTACATGGCCTGCCACCAGTCCGACTTTCAGCAGGTCGCTGACCATCAGCATCATAACCTCGTCCACCCGGAACCGGTCCTTCAGGTATTCGGTGTGACCCTTGTAATTGAAGTCGGCATGCTGCATATTCTGCTTATTGACCGGTCCGGTTACCAGGGCATCGATTTTCCCTTCCGCCAGTGCATCCGTAGCCGCCCTGAGTGCCTGGAAAGAGGCAACTCCGGCACTTTTTGTGGACTTGCCCAGTTCCACGCGGATCTGTTCGTCCACACAGTTGATCACATAAACCCTTTTGCCTTTCGCCTCCTCCGGTGAAAGGATGCTGGTAGGCGCAAAGTTTTCGATGTTCAGTGCTTTGCGGTGATAAGCCACCACCTTGGGTGATCCGAATATCACAGGGATGCATATCTCACTCATGCGGTTGTCCATGAGGGTTTTGATGATCACCTCATAGCTGATCCCATTCACATCCCCGTGCGAGATCCCTATTTTTATTCTGTCCTGCATCTTTGACGTATTAAATTGAACGGTTCAGAAGATAATGATAAAGGATCCTGACACCCACCCCGCTTGCCCCTTTTCCCCTGTAATTGAAGGTCGACTTGTTGAATGAGGGCCCGGCAATGTCCAGATGGATATAGGGGTAGCCGGTAAAGTGTTCAAGGAATTTTCCGGCGGTGATGGCACCGGCGTACTTGCCTCCGATATTCCTGAGATCGGCCACGGTGGATTCAAGCTGTTCCTTGTACTCGTCCCAGAATGGGAATTCCGCAATCCTTTCCGAGGTGTATTCCCCGCTTTCTTTCAGCAGGTCCATGACCTCCCGGCCGGCATTGCCCATGCCCACCATCCCGTATTTGTCAATGGCTGCATGGGCTGCGCCGGTGAGCGTGGAAAGTTCCACCACCAGTTCCGGGTCGTACCGTTTTGCATAGGCGAGCGCATCGGCAAGCAACATCCTTCCTTCCGCATCCGTATTGAGCACCTCCACAGTGGTCCCGTCATACATGGTGACCACATCGCCGGGGACATAGGCATTTCCGTCGGGCCTGTTATCTGTGGCGGGGATCAGGCCGATGATCCAGACAGGAAGCCGGTTCATGGCCACCGTGTAAAAGGTCCCGGCCACGGCAGCCGCTCCTGCCATGTCACATTTCATGTAATCCATGGAATCGAAGGTGGGTTTCAGGCTCAGTCCCCCCGTATCATAGACCACCCCTTTTCCCACGAGGATCACAGGCCGGCTGTTCACCGCATTGTCAGGTTTCCACGTGAGAATGGAAAAGGTCGGTGGATCCACACTCCCTTTGTTCACTGCAAGGATCCCTCCCATCTTCAGGGACTCTATTTGTTTCTTGTTGAATACCTCCACCGAGAAACCTGCTTCCTGCCCCATTTTTTCTATCTCCCGGGCGAGCCGGACGGCGGTCAGGAAAGAAAGGGGTTCATTCACAAGGTCCCTGGTATAATAGACTCCCCTGATCAGGTGTTCCAGCTCCTTCACCCGGTCCGCTTCCACCTGCTCATCCAGGATCTGTATCTCATTCAGCTTGAATCTTTTTTTATCATCGCCGGTCCGGTACTTCAGGAACTGGTAATTGGTCAGTGCCACACCTTCGGCAAAAGCCAGGCACACCTGCGTTTCCACCCCGCAGTTCTCAATGACCAGCGTGGTGATATCATGCTCGTGTAAGGTCGGGTGAAGTTCATGGCCTGCTTTCCTCGCTTCCTCCATGCGGGTATACAGGGACGTGGTCTCATGATCCAGAATGCGGATGATCAACAAATGATCCAGCTGATTCAGGATAATGGATTTTTTTTCAAGTGCAATTCTGCCGCGGACATAGTCCAGAAGTTTCTGATCAGTGATCCGGTTGCTGAAATCCTTTGCAGTTCTGCCCAGAAGCACCACGTTTTTCTTTGCTGCGGCCTGTGTCTTAATGATCTTCATGTGGTCTCTTTTGTGACTCAAAAATAGTTAAAAACTATGTGATTCATCAGGAGCTTCTACAAAACATGCTGTCCGTTTCAAGTTTGAATTGACTTTCACAGACCATTGTTGTATTTTGCATCAACGGTACAGGAATCAATTCACCAAACAGCATACATCATGAAAAATATGATTCTATGGGTGTTTTCCGCTGTGATGCTGACTTTTTCAGGCTGCCAGCAACCCATCGACTATGAAAAAGAACGACAGGCCATTATCGATGTGATCAATCTGGAAACACAGGCGTACGTGGACCGGGACATGGAAACGGTCTTCTCCACACATGTGCACGATTCTTTAAACATGCGACTTACCGCCGGGACGGACGACTATGTGTTTATCGAAGGATGGGATGCGCATGCGAAACATCTGGCCGGAGATGAGACGGAGGATGACCTGGGGCCGAACGTGCACATCCAGGTGGAGAAGTCCAACTACAGAATGAAGATCTATCCCAATTCCGCGTTCGTGGTATGCGATCAGACATGGACCTCCGCCTACGATGACGATACCACGGAAATAAAAAGCATCCAGGTGCGGTTTCTGGAAAAAATAGAAGGTGAGTGGAAAATCTCCTTCGTTTCATTCATAGGCACATCCGGCTATAAGCAGCACATAGAACCGGAGGAACTGGAAGACTGAATTTGAACGTGCTTATGCCGGAGGTGATTTCTGCAGATTGTTATACAGCCAGGCGAAGAACAGTCCCACGAGAAAACCGTAAACAAAACCCCACAACAGGCCGAGGAAAGCACCCCACCAGGTTACCTGGAATCCGAAGAACAATTTGTGGACCTTCACCAGCGTGGTCCCTTCATGACCAAGGATCAGGAAGAGGAAAGTAATCAGGAGCATGACCAGCCCCGCAGTAATTCCGGCTGCCAGCGCAAAGGCACTCGTATGAAGCTTCATGGTCTTGGATGATTTGGTTTGGAATACAAAGAACTTATCTGTACAAAGCTACAAATTCATTGAGCACAAGTCAATTGATTTTTATGAATGATACTGTTCATTCCGTTTTCCTCCACCTGATTTTTTCGGCCAGGTTGATCGCTTTCCTCAGCACATCAAAATAGAGGGTCAGGTAAAGGATCACGGATGTGAACCAGATGAACAGCAGGTTGAACCAGACGGTATCAATACGGGTATTTCCGATCTGCTTGCAGGGGGCATACAGGTGGGCCCTGCCCAGGTCAGAGGTGGGGATCATATAGACAGGTTCAAATTTTCGGACCAACCCTTGATCCGTTTCGATGATCTTTTCCAGTTCGTTCCTGTTCAGCAGCATGTCCGCAAGTTTCTCGTTATCATGCCTGTCCCTGAAATCGGCAAAAGACTCCCTGCCACCCATTTCCTGGATCAGCGCTTCCTGTTTCCGGTTCCTTTCCCGGTTCAGTTCCCCGATCCGGTCCCGCAACCGGCCGGTCAGTGCTTCCAGGTAAGCTTTGGTTCCTGAAACAACCGTTTCGTCAAGGGATCGCAGGTCCAGATCACGCGGGGCGTCAGCAGGAATATCAGGGAACCAGGATTCCAGCTTTTCGATCTGATCCCTCAGAAGGTTCAGGTTCCGGATGGTCTGTTCCCGGTTTCTTTGCTCCTTCATATAAAACAGGGATTCATCCAGCCTGGTCGTCAGGGTGGGGATCAGGAATGCCTCGAGGTATCGCAGGTTGCTGATTTCCTGATCGATGTCAAAGAATTGCTTCCGGTACCTGTTGTTCCTGAACTGTTCCACTGCCAGTGCTTCAAAGGCCCATCTGGAAGTCATCAAATCTCCGATGAGCGGCACATATTCATAATTGGTGAGGCTCTTGTGTAGCCTGTCGAACCGGACCATCACACCACTGAACAGGATCTGGGGAATCAGCAGGAACGGGACAAGGATATACACCGTGATGACCGAGTTGAGCCCTGAAGAAATATTCAGTCCCAGCAGGTTGGCAAAACAGGCGGTGGTGAAAAGAATCAGCCAGTAACTGAAGGTCATTCCCCTGATCTCCACGATCAGGTTCCCCGCCAGAACGTATAAGATGGTCTGGATGGCCGATATCATGAACATGATCAGGATCTTGGAATTCAGATAACTGAAACGGCTCAGATTCAGGAATGATTCCCGCTGCAGGATCTTCCTGTCCCTGATGATTTCCTCGGAACTGATTGTCAGTCCCAGGAAAAGAAAAACGATCACGCTCATCAGCAGGAAGGCGGGCAGGTTCTCGTTAAGACGGAATACATATGCATCCGGATTGCCGGGAACTCCACTGAAATATTTTGTAAAGTATCCCAGGATCACGGCCAGCAAGGGGGCTTCCAGGAGGCTGATCAGGACATATTGCCGGTTGGTCAGTTTGGACAGCAGGTCCCGGGTAAAAAAGATCTTCAGCTGTCTCAGCAGTCCGGGAATGCTGTAATAATTCTCCGGAAGTTTCTGTTTCACCGGATTTTTCTCCGGTATTTGCCTTATCTTTTTCCTGAACAGGTCGAACCATTCCTGGGGGCTGACTTTCCTGGACCGGGACAATTTCCCGTGTTCGTTCACAATCCGTGCCTCAATGATCTGCAACACCTGATCGGGGTCCACATTCCCGCACCTGGGGCACTGGTCCTCGTTTGCATTGGCATGATTGCTGGCGGTTTTAAAATAGATCACTGCTTCCAGGGGGTTGCCATAGAAGATCTGGTAACCACCCTTATCCATGAAAATGATCCTGTCAAACATCTTGTAGAGGTTGGAGGAGGGCTGGTGGATGTTCACGAGCACCAGTTTTCCCTTGTAGACCTGTTCCCTGAGCAGGTTCATCACCATTTCCGAATCCACCGAAGATAAGCCGGAAGTGGGTTCATCCACAAATAGCACCGATGGCTCCCTGATCAGTTCCAGTCCGATATTCACCCGCTTTCGCTGTCCTCCGCTGATGACCTTGCTTAATGGTTTGCCCACCTTCAGATCCCTTATTTCGTAGATATTCAGGTCGGTCATCACCTGGTCCACGATCTCCCTGATCTTGTCCTCATCGGTATCATTCAGGCAGAGTCTGGCATTGTAATACAGGTTCTGGAATACGGTCAGTTCCTCGATCAGCAGGTCATCCTGGGGAATAAAGCCGATCACACCCCTGAGCTTTTCACGTTCATTTTCGTCGTACAGGTCGTACCCGTTGATCAGAATATTACCCTGCTGGGGTTTCAGGTTCCCGTTGAGCACATTCAGCAGGGTGGACTTACCGACCCCGCTTCCACCCATGATCCCCACCAGCTTTCCGGACGCTTCCTGCATGTTGAATTCGTGGACCCCGTTGTCGCTGTTACTGAACCGGAAAACCACATTGCGTGCGATGAAAGATAGCCCCGAAGCGGTCACAGAAGCTGAGAACGTTCCCGCCACATCCGTATAATAGATCGGATCGGTATGCTGTCCCCTGACGGCGGAGCCGTGGTCAAAGGTGTAGGTGAGTCCCGAATGAATCCGCTGACCGTTCAGGTACAGGTCCTCCTGACCGTGGTAACGGAGTACGAAGGTATTGATACTGATGATACGGAGAAAAGCGATCTCCCCGGTAAGATTTTTATTCCGGATATGTTTGAAGGCTGGGTCGCCGGGCTGTTTTTCGGAGCTGATCAGCAGCACATGCTCCTTCTGCGGGATTTCTGCCAGGGAAAAGGCCACAAAACCCAGTATATTCTGGTATTCCTCTTCCGGGATGTTGAATGCGGAGGCGACCGTCTGAAGAAAATCCAGCTCCTTCTCCCGGACCGCGATCCCGAATGCAATATACTCAATCAGCTGGATGATCACATAGACTTTCTGCGGCTGCTCCAGCTCCTCGTTGATTTTTTCACAGATACCCAGTATTCTCACTGCGGTCAGTGATGTGCGCTTTCTGTCCCTGATACTGTCCCTGGAGATCCCTTCCCGGTGGTACATGTTCAGATATTCGTCAAAAACCTGCATATATTTTTCCACCAGCTCGTTATTCAGCTGCCGGCCGAGAAAAGTCCGGATGATGGCTTTTTCACGGTCCGAAACCTCCTTAACCTCTTCAATATCAATAATTAATGCAAATAATTGCATCAGTGCCTTTAATATGACTTCACTCATGATCTATGGCTTATGATACGAATATATTCAAATAAAACATGTTACAACCGGATTCAAGTTTTTTTAGTTACTTTGCCGGATAAGGATAAAAATAACAGGTTAACCTGTGATTCCCATGCCGGATAACGGAACCATCATCCAGTTTAAAGGTCCGATCTCTTACAAAATCATTGAGAGATTGCTGGACAAGCTGCGGTCGGCTCCTGAATTCCTTGAGATGAAGAAGCCCGCCCGTAAAAGGCTTTACAGCGTCTTCGTGGAATCCATTGACAACATTTATAAATATGCAGCCGGCAAGGGTGCGGGAGTAAGTAACAAACACAGGCCTTCTGTGATCTCCGTGCGGAAACAGGATCATCAGTATATGATCACTGCCGGGAACCTGATCCTGAATGATGATCTGGAAGAGTTCAGGTTTAAGCTTGAACGGGTCCGCCAGCTGGACAGGGAAAACCTGAAAACACTGTACGAGGATATCATCAACCGGGAATCCGGGGAGGAGGACAAAGGGGCCGGACTTGGCCTGGTTACCATTGCGCTGAAAACGGAACAGAAAATACAATACAGTTTCACACCGGTTGACAGTAACCACTCTTTTTTTGAAATCCAGATCATTATAAACGAATAACGCATGAAAAAGCTTATCATAGAATCCACGCTGAATTCCCCCCGCGTGATCCTTGATCCGGAGAAAAAGATTTTTGAGTTTTCCGGGGAATCACGACCCGAAAATGTGAAGAGTTTTTATATGCCCGTGCTGGAATGGCTTGAAGATTTTGCGGATGAGCTCTCAGGCCGGGAATCCGCCAGTGGGAAATTTCCCCTGGAGTTCCATTTCAATTTCGAGTATTTCAATTCCACATCGGCAAAGTTCATCCTGGATATTTTCAAGACGCTGAGCAAACTGAATTCCAAAGGAAAGCCAATCGGCGTGAAGTGGCACTACGAGGCAGACGATGAGGACATGCTTGAAGTGGGAAAAGAAATGTCCAGGATGTCAAAGCTTCCCTTTGAGTATGTGGTTAAATCCTGATACCCATAACCAGGATATCATCAATTTGTTCGACCTCTCCCTGCCATTTTTCCAGCCGCTGGATGAGAATCTTCTTCTGAACTTCCATGGGCTGATCCCGGATCTCAAGCAACAATTCTCTGAGATATTTTGACCTGAAAGTCTTCCTGTCAGGTCCGCCGAGCTGGTCCACATACCCATCGGAAAAAAGGTAAAGGGAATCGTCCTTCTTCAATGGGATCTCCTGGCTGGTAAATGGAATGACCTCCTGCTCATAGATCCCGATGGGCATCCTGTCGCCTCTGATCTGGATCAACTCACAGTCAGGTTCCGCAGAATCCTCAACTTTTCCGGCACCTTCTCTGATCAGGTAGACCGGCCTGTTGGCTCCGGCATATTCCATCACAAGGCTTTTTGTATGGATGATGCAGAGTGCAATCTCAATCCCGTCGCGTGCCTCATGCCTGGAGCCGGTCTGATGCAGCGAAGAGATCACAAAGTCTCTCAGCTCGTCCAGGACCTGGTTCGCCCGGATGGATTCGTTCCTGTTGACGATCTCATTCATGTAGGTAATTCCCAGCATGCTCAGGAATGCCCCGGGAACACCGTGCCCGGTGCAATCTGCCACGGCGACCATGAGCCTTTCGCCCCTGAGGGTGGTCCAGTAGTAATCACCGCTGACAATATCCCTGGGTTTGAAAAAAATGAAATGATCCTTCAGGATATCTGACAGGAAGGTGGTGGGAGGGAGAAGGGCTGACTGGATCCTTTCCGCATAATGGATGCTGTCCAGGATCAGGTCTTTCTGCCGTGAAATGGTATCCCGCTGCATGGTGGTCAGGTCCAGCTGGGCCTCGATCTCTTCTTTCTGGGCTTCGATCTCTTCTTTTTGCAAAACCACCTCCCGTGTCCTTTCCTTCACTTTCTGCTCCAGCTCCCGGTTCATCCTGGAGATATTCTCAAGATATTCATGCATCTTCCGGGTCATTTCATTGTAGCCTTCCGCAAGTTCCCCGATCTCATCGTTGGTGCGGACAATGGTATAGTTCCCAGTTTCACCTCCCCGGGTGTTTTTGATGTTTGCGAGGAGTTCCTTCACGGGGTCCGTGATATCCTGGTTGGTCCATTTTATGAAGAGCAGCAGGTAGATCATCGATGCCATGATCCCGGTGGCAATACCCACCAGCATGATGATCGAATCCACCGCATTCACATAGAACAGTCTCTCATATTTTTCTGCGGGAACGGTTTCCTGTTCCGGGTTGATGAACCTGGCCAGGGGTCCGATGAGGATCTCTTTCTGTTCCATGGAGATGGATTCCAGGTTCAGTTCTTTAATGGATGTCAGGCTCAGGATCAGATAGACCAGCACGACCAGCAGGGGGAAAAATGTGGTCATGCCGCTTGCCATGAGCAGCCGGTCCCTGATCTTCCCCCTTTTTTTCCGGAATACCTGTCCCCGCAGTTCTGTATCCGTGAAAATATGCTCGATGTATTTGATGTGGACCCTGTGTTTCTGCCAGAAATAAACGAAAAGGAATTCCAGAAGGGTTGCCACCAGGGTGATGTAGAAGAACTGTATGAAAAGGTCCTTTTCGATCTCCCCGTCATACCTGTCCCGGATGATGATGACGAACAGCGAGTAGATAATGATCACCAGGTTGGGCAGGGTAAGGATGATGCTGTTCACCACAGGAGTGGCAAACAGCTGCTTCCTGCAGTAGGCATGCAATTTTTCGGGGATTTTCCTTTCCTTTCTTTTCAGTCTGAAATACCGTTTAAAAGGGCGGTTATAAAGGAGCCCGGCCAGGAAACAGGCGACCAGCATGTAGAACAGCAGGCGGAAATACATCTCAAAGGGCCCCTCTTCATCGATTAGCTTGATGGTGTTCTCCTCATGCCCGGTATCCTGGTCCGCTCGCCCCTTCACTGATCCGTCTCCGGGGATGGTGTCTGACCTTGTTGTGGAGACGGTCTCTGGCCGTGATCCGTCCATACCCGCGGCTATCCGGGCGATGCTGTCAATTTCCTGCCTGGCGGGAGTTTCCCGGATCATGCTGTCAATTTCAGCCTGCGTGTAGACCACCCCGGAGTCCGCTGCCGGGACCAGTTCGCTGCCGATTGCCTGTCTGCTTCTCTCGGCTATTTCGGGGATATGCTGGAAGGCAAGGAATGTCAGAAAAGGAATGACAAGAAAGAAGTAGAGGATGGTGGACAGCAGGTAGATCCTCAATCCGTAATACCCGGGAACAGGTTTATTTTGCATCTGCCGCAGGTTTTGATTGCAGGATAAAAATAGAAGACATCTTCGTCAATTCAAAAGATATTTCGGGGATTGACCTGACCGGTGGCTTGAAGCGGGGCTGTTATCTGCGATGGTGCAACAGCGTCACATCCCCGACCTCCGTGAAAAACTGACCGTTTACGAAGTTTCCGGAACATTTCCACACATATACACCCTGGCTGCAAAGGGTACCGTCGTGGTACCCGTCCCAGCCAATATTCACATCATCGCTTACAAAAAGTTGTTCCCCCCACCGGTTATAGATCTCCAGGTGGTATTCATCCACCCCTTCCCAGAGGGGATGGAAAATGTTGTTTTTTTCTGGAGCTGTAAGGTCAAAATACCCCCCGTTGGGACCATCCATATCCGGTTTGAAAGCATTCGGGAAAAAGATCTCTCCTTCGCCCACTACCACCACCGCTGCGGGTTTCACCAGCCTGTCGGTGCAGCCGTCCTCCGTCCACACGTCCAGACTGATGTCATAGATACCCATGGCCTTGTAAAGGTGACTCGGGCTTTCCTCTGTGGATATGTTCCCATCACCGAAGTCCCACAGGTAGGAGAATCCGTATTCGGAGAGGTTGAAAAATTTCGTATACTGGTCGGGAAGCATCACCAGTTCGGGAGCCACCTTGAATTCCACGTGAGGCATCCTGTATACCTCCACCCGCCTGTAAGCGTAATCGCGACCTCCTTCGCCGGTGACTGTCAGTTTCACATTGTACAGCCCGTACTGTTCGAAAGTATGCTCCGGCTCATACTCCTTGGAGGTGGTCCCGTCATCGAAGTCCCAGAGATAGGAATCCCCGTATATAGACCTGTTGGTGAACCGGACCGTATGGGGTTCACAGCCGGGATACAAGGTATCGAACTCCGCCACCACGCTGGCGGGAAAGATGCGGATCGTATGGAATGTGGAATCGGCACAGTGTTGTGAAGACACATAAAGACTGATCTGGTAATCGCCCCAGCCCGAATAGGCATGCGGCTGTGGATCTTCCAGGGTGCTGGTGGATCCATCGCCCATTTCCCAGTGATAGGACCAGTTACCCGGAGTGGTCATATTGGTCACACTGACCTCGGACGACGGGAACGCCTGGTGGGTTGGTGAAGCAATAAATTCGGCATAGGGCTGTGCATACACCTCCACGGTATCTGTCCTTGAATCCACACACCCGTGAATGGAAGTAGAGATGAGGGTGACCAGGAAGGTGGTATCAACACCGGTAAAGTTAAAGTACACATTGGTCGGATCCGTGGTGGAAAGGCTGGTCCCGTCCCCGAAATCCCACATATACGTGTTCCCGCGGACGGATTCGTTTGTGAAATGGGCCACGAACGGACTGCATCCGGCGTCATTGAAGGTGAAGTCCGCAATGGTCCGCGGATAGACATAGACCTTCTGCTGTGTCGAGTCCACGCATCCGTAATCCGATACGGCAGTCAGTTTCATGATGTAGGTGGCGATCTCATCGTTCATGTTGTCATATACATGATGGAACGGACCCATGGAAGTGGTATCCAGCACCGAGCCATCCCCGAAATCCCAGTAATAGCGGTCCGCGTTCAGGCTCGTATTTGTCACGGGCACATCGAACAGGGCACAGTCAATGACCCGGTCTATTTCAAACCTGGCCTTCGGTTTCGGGTGGATGGTGATCACCGCGGTGGTTGCGTCGGTACAGTTGAACCTGGACGTGGTCACAAGCCGCACCTGCCTGGTAACGGGGTCATCCGAAAAGTTGGTGAAGGTATGGTCCGGGGACTCTTCGTCACTGGAAGCGCCGTCCCCGAAATCCCAGGTATAGGTATAACCGCCCCTGCTAAGGTTGCCGAATTCCACATTGAGTGGATGGCAGCCTTCCGTAACGCTGGCGGAGAAGGCAGCATCGATGGCCGGGTACACCTCCACCGTCCTGGTGGCCTGGCTGGTGCATCCGGCATCATTGGATGCGGTCATGACCACCTGGAAGCTTCCGTTTTGTGTGAAGCTGGGGTTGACGAACAGGTGTTCCACAGGATCCGTGTCCGCGGTGACCGTGTCCGTCCCGTCGCCGAAATCCCAGTGGAATGTCGTGCCGCCCACCGATGCGTTGTGGAACGTGACGGTGGATGGAGAACACCGGATGCCTTCTTCAAATGTGAATCCGGCCCGGATATAGGGATGCACCACAATATCCACCAGGAAGGAGTCAGAACACACATTGTTGGACGCGGTAGCAGAAAGCCATACATGGTAAGTGGTATCGGAGGGCCCTATGTTGGTAAAAGTGTGCGTGGGATGTGTTAGCAGGGATGTGGTCCCGTCACCGAAATCCCAGTGGTAGTATGCAGCGCCTTCGGAATTGTTCATGAATTCGACCGTCAGCGGATGACATCCCTCCAGCTGGCTCGGGGTGAATACAGCGTTGATATCGGGTTCGACGGTGACTGTCCGGATGATTTCACTGGTGCAGCCTGCATCGCTCTCTGCCACCAGGGTGATCTCAAAATCCTGCTGGCTGTGAAAATCCGGATTGACAAACCGGTGACTCACCGGATCCATGTTGTAAGTGGTGGTATCGGAACCATCCCCGAAATCCCATCTGAAAATGCTGGCATTGATGGAGGAATTCTCAAGGACAGCCTCGAAGGGACTGCACCCGAGGTGATCGCTGATCGTGAAATTGGCCCGGACATAGGGATGCACTGTGATGTCAATGGAGAACGTGTCCCTGCAGAAATTGTTGGGGGCAATGGAGACCAGGGTGACCGTGTACACGGAATCCACCGTTCCCGTATTGGTAAAGAGGTGGACCGGGTCGTGCAGGTGGGAAGTGGACCCGTCCCCGAAATCCCACAGCCAGGTCTGCGCACCCCCGGACCCGTTGGTGAATTCAACACGCAGCGGATGGCATCCTTCCGTGGTGGATGCGCTGAATTCAGACAGGATGGCCGGATACACGGTAACTGTTTTCGTGATCTCATCGTTGCAGCCCGCATCGTTTTGCACCACCAGGGAGACTTCAAACTCCTGCTGGCTCAGGTAATCGCTGTTCACAAAGGTATGTGTGACCGGAACCGGGTCTTGGGTGATGACCACGGTACCATCCCCGAAATCCCATGTGAATAATGAACCTCCGATGGAACGGTTCTCAAATGCGACCTGGAACGGGCTGCATCCCAGCGCATCGTCAAATGTGAACTGTGCTTCTGCCTGTGGATGGACCAGGATGGGCCAGGAGATCGATTTGACGCATTCACCGTCCGCCGTGGAAGTGGTCAGCGATACCATGTAGGTGGTGTCAGCCTGGGTGAAATTGTAGAATGTGTGCACGGGTGAATGCTCCACGGAGGCGGAACCATCGCCAAATTCCCACAGGTAATTCATCGCGTTGACGGACAGGTCCGTGAAGGTGACAGTCAGCGGATGGCACCCCTCGAAACCGTCGGTGGTGAAATTGGCCGTGATCTCGGGATGTACCGTGATATACCGGACCATGGTATCGCTGCACCCCTCATCATTGAATACAACAAGCTGCAGGGGATACACGACGGAGGAATCGACCGGATTCAGATACGTGTGATTCAACACATCAGCATCCATGTTTGAAACGGGATTCCCGTCGCCGAAATCCCAGAAATACTGGTCTGCCCCTGTCGATTCGTTGTGAATGGTGATGACGAAGGGGTGACAGCCGACCACATCCTCCACGGTGAAGGCTGCCTCAATATAGGGATGCATCACCACATCCAGTATGGCCGTGTCCCGGCAGAATTCCGCTGAAGTGGCCACCAGGATCACCGTGAATACCGTATCGTGGTCCAGCATGTTCCTGTCATACCGGTGGATGGGATGTTCCTGGGTGGAGGTCCCCCCGTCCCCGAAATCCCACAGGTAGGTGGCGGCCCCGGTGGAATTGTTCTGGAAGATCACCTCGGCAGGGGAACATGCCTCGAGGGGATGGGCCGTGAAGTCTGCGTCGACTTCAGGGTAGACCGTGACTTCCCGCTCAATCTCATCGACACAACCCTCGTTGTTTTCCACCCTGAGGCGGATGGTATAGGTGATGGGGTCGGAGGTATGGTTCTCATAGACCTTGGAGATCACGGGTCCCGAAGAAGTGGAAGTGGTACCGTCGCCGAAATCCCAGTGATAGATATCGGCCCCGATGGACTGGTCTGTGATGATGATCTCATGGGGAGCGCATGCCGCAACCGTGTCGTATGCAAAACTGGCCTCGATATAAGGACTCACCGTGATGGGATAGTAGGAGGTATCCCTGCAGTTGTACGGGGAGATGGCGATCAGCCTGGTCTCGAACACCAGGTCGCCTGGCCCGAACAGGTTCCGGAACTCGTGGACGGGATTTTCTTCCACCGAGGAGCCTCCGTCCCCGAATTCCCAGCGCCAGGTGTCCGTGTTGCCCCAGGAATTGTTGGTATATTGTACCTCCAGCGGTTCACATCCCTCATCGGGGGCCGCTGAAAAATCGGAATAGATCTCGGGGAATACCGTGATCGTCCGGGTAAGGATATCGGCACATCCACTTGAATTCTTGACCATCAGGGTAATCTGGTAGTCGATGGGCAGGTCGGTGGTATTGGTATAGGTATGCGTGAAGGTGAACGGATCGGGAGGTGCTGCATAGGTATTGTCGTCCTCATCCAGGTCATACCGGATCAGGGGAGTACCATCCCCCAGGTCATACTGCCAGGAATAGGTTCCCGAGGACTGGTCATCGAATACGATCTCGAGCGGGGAACAACCCGAGGTGACATTGGTTTCGAAATGAGCGACCACAGGGGTGGATACCAGGACCGTAAGACCGATGGTCCCCGAACCACAGGCGCCTGATACCTCCACTGTGTAATTGTGCGGTCCCGGGGGCAGGTTGATGGCCGTGGGCAGATTGCTGGTGGCATCGTCCAGGTAAGTGTCGGGTGTCCACTGGTAGGTGGTGCCGCCAAATGCATAGAGCTGCACCGGGTCGCCGTAACAGGCCCTTACCACGGATGAGTTCGTTCCCGCCACGGTAGCCCCCACATTCAGCGCCCCGAAATCGGAGTAATACCCGTAGTACAATCCCCCCTGGCCTGCGCCGGGGAATCCGTTCATGATGGCCAGGTGAAAGATCCCCCCGGTGTTCTGCACCAGGTGCTGGCCTTCCGGGAGCACGTTGGCGTTGATGAGTGTGGTCAGCTGTGCAACCCATCCGTCGCTTCCCTGGATCTCGGTAAATGCACCGGGATCAATGACGTTATCATCCCGCACCCCATCGACCAGGAATTTATCCTCGTTCCCCCTTTCTGTAATGATGAAAAAATAAAAGATATTTTCCCCTTCCCGGGCGCGGGTAAAAGCGAGCTGGGTATTGCCGGTACATCCGATGGCCGGTACGAGCGCCCCGCCCCGGGTCTGGTTGGCCAGAGAAAGATGGAACACATAGAAGGGTTTGAACGGATCGGATGGATTTACCCTGGAAGTGATCCTGGCGTATTTGGATCCGTTGGGTACCACCACCAGTCCCTGCTCACCCCTGTCCAGTGTGGTATAGGGAGTGGGACCGATCGGGTTACCATCCGCATTTGTCACGTAAATGTTCGTATTATCCTCAGTGGCAATCACATAGACGTGGTTGGGATTCTTCACATCAGGTACAATATAATTATCCCCGGTGATGTCCACCGGCACGATCTGGTCTCCGATCACCGCCTGTCCCTGGGATCCGGTATTCAGGGCATCATCTTTCACGCTGACAGCCACCGGTCCGGTGGACTCGATCCTGGTTCCCGCCAGCCGGTCGGCCGCATAAATGCTGTAATTGTAAGGGTACACAGAAAAAGTCTGTCCCCTGTTCAGGGTCACCACATGGGTACCTCCCGGGGGGATTCCGGTTGCCAGGGATCCGTAGCTGGCCGGTTTTCCCGGCGGCAGGGTGATGGTCACCTGCGTGTTGTCCAGGGTGGCCACTATATCGATGGCAGAGTAGGTCCTCGGTGTGTTGTTCCTGTTGTCATACACGGTCTGGAAAGGCGTATAGAAAAGTGTCCCCAGTCCATTGCCCCCCTTCAGGGTCCAAAGATCGGAACCATATGCATAATTCACCTCCCAGTATGCATTGATCATATTGGTGGCGGTGATGTGCAAACCGAAATCATTGATCCCTGACGGAGTGAGCGGTTTGTTCTCGAGCCTGTTGTTATTGGGAAGGGCAGCCACATCAATCAGGTGGGTCAGGTCTATTGCTGCCTCTTCATTGGCCGGAATATCCAGGACAATTTCCTGGAAACCTGTTGGATTCGAGACGGGATCATAGGGATTGGCCGGCATGCTGACAGTGACCGTAGCCGGAAGTTCCAGGGTGGCGATCCTCAGGGTCCCCGGAGTTCCACCTGTATTTCCCCGGTGGGATAGCTCGGGAACCACGAACCAGAAATCGGTATCCACCTGGGCATGTGAAAGTGTGGAATGACCGGTCAGGCATATGATGAAAACCGCATATACCAGGGTTCGGACCATGGCTTCTTTCCCTGTTTTGCGCATTATTGTGGGATTCATAAAACTTCCCATCCATCTATACGTAAAAACCAGAAGGATGGTTTTATGGTTGCATGGAATAATATACCGGTATGAGGCTATCTAAAATATTTTTCATTTCCTTATGGATTTATCCGCTGTTATCCTCCTTCTCGCAGGGTCAGGAGTACCTTTCGGAAGGATTTGAGACCGGGGCGCGTCCCGACGGATGGACAGAGGCGCCGGTATCGGGGAATGAGCCGTGGAGATACCGCAACGGTGGTCACAGCCCGAACGACAACAACTGGCTGGTACCCCCCGGGGAGGAGGATATCACCCGGAATCCCCCTTCTGCCTACGAAGGGACTTTCAATGCCATATTCTTCAAGCAGGGGGACAACAACGAAAGGACAAAACTGATCACCCCGGAGCTGGACCTGCTCGGGGGGACAGGTATCGAGCTCAGCTTCTACCTTTGCCAGATCCCCTGGACATTCGAGGGTTCCACGGGATGGGATGTGCTCCGTGTCTACTACAGGGTATCGGGGGAGGACCCGTGGGTGCTGCTTCATGAATACCTGGACCCGGTGTATGAATGGGAGGAGAAGAAACTGACCCTGCCCAATCCCTCCTCTTCCTATTATGTGGCATTTGAGGGTCATACCCGGTGGGGATACGGTACCTGTATCGACCAGATATCCATCCGGGAAACCGGTTCACAGCCACTTTATGTGGGGGAGGTGGACTTCGTCCAGCCTTTTGCCAGTGCGATCCCCTCCGGATCATCCGGTGTGCCCATGATGCGACTGGATATCAAGGTGTTCGGGAACACCGGTTCCGCCATGCTGGACCACATAAACTTTACTTCCCTGAACACCTCGGACGGGGACCTGCTGCCGGGGGGTGTGCAACTGTTTGCCACAACGACCCAGACTTTCAGCATGGACCGGCCCCTGGGGTCCGCTACTGATTTTATTTCCGGGATCGCCAGCTTCACGAACCTGGATTACAGCCTTCCGGCGGGCCAGTCCTACCTCTGGCTCACCTATGATATCGACCTGAATGCGGCCCACGGGAACGTGCTGGATGTGATGGTGGAGGCCAATGCCATCATGGCCAATGACAGCCTGTACCCGGCAACGGACCGGTCCCCCGATGGATCGAGGACCATCTATGAAACACGCTATTCCCAGGATTTTGAAGGAAGCCACAACTGGACCCTCACCGGGGAATTCGAGGTAACGACCCCCAACGGAATGGGGGGAATACCCGGAAATCCCAATCCGGATGCGGCATTCAGCGGTACAAAGTCACTGGGGACGGACCTCACGGGATTGGGTGCCAATCCTTACAATTACGAACCCGGGCTGGGTGAGGCCTCCAGTTTCCTCGCCACCTCACCGGCGATCGATGTACTGTACTACAAGAATCTCAACCTGTTCTTCAAGCGGTATCTGAATATTGAGGTATGGGATCATGCCTCCATCCAGATCAGTGATGATGAAGGGGGCACCTGGCATATGTTATGGGAAAACACCTCCTATCTGAGTGATTTTATGTGGTTCCAGGAGCAGCTAACCATCCCTGATGAATTTGCCAGGACCGACCGGCTGAAGATCCGTTACAAACTGGGCCCCACCGACGGGATGAACAACTATTCGGGCTGGAATGTGGATGACATTTACCTGACCGGGGAGTTCATATCCAGGGATGTGGGTGTGTCGGAGTGGATCTATCCGGAAAGCGGAAGCGGCCATACAGCCAGTGATCCGGTGACAGTCCGCGTCAGGAATTACGGGGGAGCAGAGATTACCGAGCCGGTCCCCCTGGCTTATTCTTTTGACGGGGGGACCACCTGGGTGGTGGATCATATGAACCAGGCCATCCCGGTAGGCGGGTCGGTGGTGTATACATTCCCCACTCGGGCAGACCTTACCGAACCGGGTCTGAGGCCTTCCGTAATGGCCAGGACCGCCCTGCCGGGGGACCAGTACCCGGGTAATGACAGGATCACCACACAGCTTTATATTGTCCCCACCTACGACCCGCCATACATGGAGGATTTTGAATCGGGAAACGGTTACTGGCAAAGCCTGGGAAACCCGGTATGGGAGTACGGTGCGCCCGGCGGAAGTGTGATCAACAGTGCATCTTCGGGATCCGGGAGCTGGGTCACCGGTCTGGAGGCGACCTATGGCGATCTGATCGCCCAGAAGAACCGGATCATCTTTGAGGATGATTTTGAGACCGATCAGGGCTGGGTTTATGCCGGGGAATTCGAAAGAAACATACCCAGCAACATGTACCTGCCCTATTTTGCCTACTCCGGGTATTATTGTATGGGGACCGATCTGTCCGGGCAGGGGAGCATCCCATACAATTATGAGAACGGGATCACTGCCGGAACGGCTTACACGGCCATATCCCCGGCTTTTGATGTGACCGGCTACAGCAACCTGCAGGTGAGCTTTGCCAGGTGGCTCACCCTGCAGGAGGGTGATTCGGCCCGGTTCGAGGTGAGCCCGGATAATGGTGCGAGCTGGGTCACCCTGTGGAAGAACACCGGGGGAGGGATCCTGGACACGGATTTCCAGTTCATCCAGTTTGCGGTTCCGGATTCCCTGACCTATTCCAGTTCCCTGAGGTTCAGGTTCTCCCTGTATCATTCTTCGGTATCGGGACCGGTAGCAGAGGGATGGAACATCGATGAATTCAAACTGACGGGCGACCTGGTGGAGCGTGCGCCGGCGATCCTGACCTCTCCAAGCTACGACCTTACCGGTGTGACAGACCCCGTATTCGAAGCCCGTCTCTGGCTGGATACCGAGCAGGGTGTGGATGGCGCCACGCTGCAATATTCCCTGGACGACGGGGATACATGGACCGGTATATCCAATGCTTCGGGATTTGATACATACTGGAACTGGTATACGGGAAAACCCGTTGAGGCGATAGGCTCAAATGGATGGAGCGGACAGAGCGGGGACTGGATGACGGTAAGGCACCTGCTGCCGGCTGCCGTGACAAACAGGGACAACGTGCAGTTCAGGTTCCTGTTCGCGGCTGATAAGGTGCAAAACCAGTATGATGGAATTGCAGTGGATGATATCCGGATCATGGAAGCGCCCGATGATATCGGGATCCTGGAGATCCTGGAACCTGTGACCTCATGCGAACTGAGCGACCGCCAGACTTTCAGGCTGCGCATGAAAAATTCCGGCATCACTGACCTTGAGACAGGCGATACCATCAGGGTGGGCTATCATATTGAACGATCGGGTGAGATCCAGTCCGCAACGGAGGACCTCGTCCTGTCATCGGATTTTCCGGTGGGTGCCACACGCGATTTTCTCATGGCCAGGGAATTCGATTTCAGTATGAGCGGGCATTACCTGACAGAGGTTTGCATCACAGGCGTGGATCCGCATTATTACCATGCTGTATCCGATGATACCGTGTCGGCGTTGATCCGGGTCAACAAACCAGCGGTGGACCTGGGACCGGATCTTTCCACGGTAAGGCCGGATACGGTCGTACTGAGGGCCTTCTCCGGGGTTCCCGGCCAGGATTACCTGTGGCAGGACGGTTCCACCGATTCCCTGTTCCGGGTAAGTACCGAGGGGACTTATTATGTCAGGGTAACCAACAGCATCGGCTGCGTGGCCTCCGACACCCTGCGGGTGATGCAGCTTGTTGCCGACGTGGGAGTGAATGCGCTCATTTCCCCGGAATCAGCCTGTGAATTAAGTGACCAGCTGCCGGTCCGGATCGCCGTCCGGAATTTCGGAACGGACACGCTGGAAGTGAACGATACCATATTTGTCTCCGGTGAGATCAACCAGGTCCCCGTGTTTTCGGACACGCTTCTTCTGACGGGACCGTTCATTCCCGGAGTGACCATGGAATTCACTTTTTCGGAACTCTGTGACTTCTCCGCACCGGGAAGCTACGCGATGAAATTGTACACGCGGCTGAGGAACGATCAAGGCACCCTCAACGATACATTGTTCCATACACTGGATGTGTACGGGTATCCCGATGTGGACCTGGGCCCCGATACATCGGTACTGGCTGCCGGGTATCTGCTTTCGGCTCCTCCGGGATATGCCGCATACCTGTGGCAGGATGGTTCTGCGTCGGAGACATTCACCGTGGATGAACCCGGTGAGGGATTGTATCATGTGGCGGTGAGCGATGTGCATCAGTGTACGGGCTCGGATTCTGTGGTGGTGACACTGAATGTGACAGATGTCGCACTTGACCGGATCCTGTCCCCCGCCACCTCCTGCGCATTATCCGAGACCATTACCGTGTCGGCCCGGGTCAGGAATACAGGGAACCAGGTCATTCCTGCAGGCCAGACCATTGACATGGGGTATCTGGTGGACGGTGGCTCCCACGTACAGGATGCCCTGCTGCTGACCGATAATTTCATGCCCGGTGACACGGTCGATTTTGTCTTTTCTGTGTCAGAAAGCGTTCTGACTGGTGAATGGTATGAATTCACGGTATTCACCGATCTGGCCGGCGACACGAAATCATGGAACGATACCATGGTACATGATGTGGGCGTCTTCGAGGTCCCGGTGGTGGACCTGGGCGAGGATTACCAGGTGATCACCGACATTGCCCATACCCTTGATGCGGGTCCTGGTTTCGTTTCCTATGAGTGGCAGGACGGCAGCACGGACCAGACCTTCGTAGTCACCGAACGGGGGATCGGGAATTACTGGGTGACGGTCACCGATGGGAACGGGTGCGTGGTCAATGAATCGGTGCAGATCATGCTCGCCGTGCCCGATATCGGGATCCTCGAGGTGGACCATCCCAGGTCCGCCTGCAGCCTGGGCACCTCCGAACACGTCCGGGTGGCCGTCAAGAACTATGGTAACTGGGACATCGAACCTACCGCCGATATCTCCGTATCCTACTCACTGAACGGTTCGTTCGCGGTGACCGAGCAACTTGACCTTGAGACACCGTTTGAGAACGGATCGGTCATCTACCACACATTCAGCACTTCGGAGGATCTCAGTGTCCCGGACCGCTACGAGCTCATAGCCTACACCGATTATGACTCCGACCTGATCTCCTCGAACGACATCGTGCTGGTCAACGTGGATGTGCTCGGAAGCCCGGAGCTGGATATCAGCCAGGGTCAGGATACGATCCTGGTCTACGCGCCGCTTACCCTGGCTGCCACACCGGGGTATGCTTCCTACCTCTGGCAGGACGGCAGCACAGGCACAGATTATCAGATTACTGAACCCGGTGCGGGACTGTATGCTGTTGTGGTTACCGCTGACAACGGGTGTGCCACGGCTGACAGCGTTTACGTTGCCTATGACCTGCCGGACCTCGCCATTACCCGGATCGCATCGCCTGTCTCTGACTGCGAGCTTTCCGCGGACCAGCATGTGGCTGTGGAAATAATCAATAACGGCTATTACAGGATCGCACCTGAAGATACGCTGGCCCTGACCTATTCGGTGGACGGAGGCTCATCGGTCCTTGAGGTATTCCACCTGGCCACTATTCTGCCTCCGGGTCAGACCAGGGTGATGTCATTCAGCACGACTTATGATTTTTCTGGTATCCGGACCTATAACCTGGGCTCCAGCCTGATCTATTCACGGGATGAGGTACTGTTCAACAACACCATTGAAAGCGAAGTAAGTGTATGGGGGTATCCGGAAGTGGAGATTGGAGGCGGACAGGACACCATCCGGACCGGTTTGCCCTACACACTGGATGCGGGGACCGGCTATGCTTCATACCTCTGGGAGGACAATTCTTTTCAGAGCACGCTGGAGGTGACCGGATATGGACTGCACTGGGTGGAGGTCTCGAACGAATTCGGCTGTACAGCGAGAGATTCGGTCCATATCGATTTTCCGGTCAGTGACGGTGAATTGATCACACGATGGGGTCAGATCCGGGTCTTCCCCAATCCGGTAGCGGATATCCTGCACCTGGTGCTGGATCTGGCGGATGAACGGGAGATCATCCTGGAGATATACACGGTGGTGAATGCACTGGTATACAGGGAAGATCTTGACCGGACGGGATTCACAGAAAAAAATATTCCGGTTCATGATCTTGCACCGGGACCGTATTTCCTCCGGGTCACCGTGGATCAAATACCGCATACGATACCCGTGATCGTTAGATAGTCACCGGATAAGGGAATTGCGAAAAAGCCCGGGTAATCCTATCTTTGGGATAAAATGACCTATCCCATGAAAACAAAAACGATCTTCATCCTGTTGTTGTCGATCCTCCTGATCGTCTTTGCCCTGCAGAACACCGAGGTTATACATGTGAAACTTTTGTTCTGGGGGATCAACATCCCGCTGGCCCTTTTGATCTTTGTCTGTTTTACCGTGGGAGTGATCACCGGGATCATTCTGCCCAGGGGAGGTACAAAAAGGATAAAGGGAACGGAAATTAAACCCTGAATATCATGGCGCGATTTATGAAAGACCGGACCGCCTCCAAAGGGCAGGTCCCCGGTTCCCTGATACTGATCGGTGAACAGAAGATGGATCACCCGGTGATCAGGCTGATGGAATATGACAAGGACGAGCTGGTTGAAAAGGAACTGGAGTCCATCGAGGATGCCATCCCATGCATGGAGACGGAGAAGGTGTCATGGATCAATGTGTACGGGCTTCATGATATGGAGCTGATACAGCGGCTGGGGGAGATATTCGGACTTCATCCGCTGCTTATGGAGGACTTGCTGGATACCGATCAGCGTCCCAAATACGAGGATGGGGATACTTATAATGCCCTGATCATGAAGATGCTGAGATATGATCAGGAGACAAAAAGCATATTTTCGGAGCAATTCACGCTGATACTGGGGCAACACTTTGTGCTCACATTGCAGGAGCAGCCCGGGGACGTATTCAACCCGGTCAGGGAAAGGATCCGGCAGAATAAGCGCAGGATCAGACTGAATGACAATGATTATCTGGCCTATGCCCTGCTGGACACCATTGTGGATAACTACATGATCGTGATTGAATCCATTGGAAGAGAGGTAGAGGAGCTGGAAGGCAGGCTGTTCGGTGATCCGGACAAGCGGGTGGTGGAAGAGATCTACCGGCTCAAGACAGAGCTGTCCTTCCTCAGGAAATCGGTCAGGCCCGTGAAGGACATCATGTTCCAGGTCCTCAAGTCGGACAGCTCTTTCTTCCTGGAAAAGCACAATCATTTTCTCCGGGACCTGAATGACCTGGTTACCCGGTCCGCCGAAGCCATTGAGCTTTACAACGGTATGATATCGGACCATCTGAGCATATACGGTACGAACGTGAGCAACCGCACCAATGCAGTGATGAAGGTGCTGACCATCTTTGCCTCTATCTTCATCCCGCTGACTTTTCTGGCCGGGATCTACGGCATGAACTTCAAATACATGCCGGAACTGGAATACAGGTACGGTTACCTGATATTCTGGATCGCTGTGGTGTGTGTGGGGATCGGCCTTTTGATTTATTTCAGGCGGAAGAAGTGGCTTTAGATCCGGGGAGGCCCCGGTTTACCGGTTGGACATTCAAATTAACTCGTTACATTGGGGTAAAAATTCCCGAAATAAAAAAATAGCATGATAAAAAAAATAACCATTCTTGCCTTATCCGGGCTTTTATTCCTCACTTCCGCCACACAGGCGAAATTGACATTCAAAGAGATCCGGACTGCCTCCGATCGTATGATCGTTGCCTTTTTTATCAGCGATACGGTAGATCTGAATGAAGTGAACATTGATGATCTGTCGCAATGGAAGATCAACGGGGAGGCTCCCCTGAGCATCCATAAATATGTGATGCAGGCCGATGCGTGTGACCACCACATTTACCTGGAGACCGCCATTCTGGAAGAGGGAAAGGAGTACAGGGTGGAAACTCCTTACGGGACGATGGCGTCCACATTTCAGGAGCGGGATACATACTGTGAATCCATCAAGACGAACCAGGTGGGGTACAGTGCTTTCTCAGAGGTCAGGTATGCCAATTTTGCCATCTGGCCGGGTACGGGAGGAGCCCTGAAAATAGAAGGGGAGTTGCCCGTCTATGAAGTATTTCATACCGGAAACGGTCAAGTGGTTGCATCCGGCAGGCTGGAGGTGACCGGCGAGGATGCTTCGTCCGGGGATTTTGTGTACCGCCTGGACCTTTCCGGCGTTCCCGAAGGAGGACCTTACAGGATTGCGGTAAAGGGATACGGATGTTCATACCCGTTCGGGGTGGGAGGTGATTTTTCAAAGATGCTGGCCCACACGATCTTTCGCGCACAGTACCTGCAGCGGTGCGGTTGCCCGATCCATGAACCGGATATCCGGAAAAATCCCTGCCATACCCTGATCTATGATGTGGACGGTCCCATCGGAGAGGCCAATATAGATGTGATTGGAACAGAAAGGACCTTCAGGTGTTACGGGGGGTACCATGATGCGGGGGATGCAGACCGGCGGGCCTACCATATGTCGAACCCGGTGATCAACCTGATGATCTATGAGGCATTTCCGGATTACTTCAGCGACGGACAATTCCATATCCCGGGCGATTTCTCCGAAGACTACCGGATCCTGAACTATGAGAACGGGATCCCCGATATCATCGACGAAGCGGAGTGGGGGACCCTGGTTTGGGAGTATCTTCAGAATGAAGACGGCAGCGTTCATTTCGGTACGGAGACCAGGGGCTATCCCGATCCGTTTGCCGCACCCATGGATGAGGATGATCATAAATACGGGACGGTTCGGACGGATGACCGCGCCACCTGTACGGGGGCGGGGCTCTTCATGCACCTGGCCAGGATCCTCAAACCCTACAGGCCCGGGAAGTCAGCCGCGCTGGTTAAGCGGGCAGAACGGGCCATGGCGTATTGCCGGGATGTTATGGCAGGTCCCGAAAGGCTGTATTACCACGTCCAGCGATACCTGTTGCTGGGAGAGGAGGCGGACCACCAGGCAATCCGGGAATTGTATACCCTGGCCGATTCATTGAAGGATCACCTCTATGCGACCCCCGGGTATTCGTTGAATGATGCGGACTTTGATAATCCGGCCTATATCCTCTCTTATGTGCTGGCGGAGGATGCGGCGACCGATCCTGAAATCGTTGCCTTTTTCAGAAAGGCCATCCGCGGGGCGGCCGATGCAAATATCAGGGAGTTGGGAATGCATGCCTATCCGGTGGGGAACGATCCCGATCGGGGAGGTTGGGGACACAATGTGAGACAGCCCCAGTATGCCTGTGCTCCTCTGCTTCAGTGGAAACTGACGGGCGAACAGCGGTACTTCGATGCCGCCTCGGAGTTAATGGACTATAAACTTGGTCTGAATCCGCTTGGGATCAGTTATGTAACCGGACTCGGATCTCACCGGGTGCACAACATCCATGACCGCGAAAGTGCCTATACCATTGCAAAGGGATGGGGTCCCAAGCCGGGGATCACCGTATTCGGTCCGGGCGTGACCGGGTGGAGGAGCCGGGCAAGGGTGGTCCCGGGCATCCGGGAACTTCCCAGAGAGAAGCAGTTCACCGACGACCGGGGAATCATATCCTTTACCGAGTTCACCATTTTTGAAACCATGCACTACGATGCGCTCTACACCATTCTGGCCGGCGGGGGTACCTGGGATGGCGGCGATCCGTTCAAAGCCGGACGCTAAGAATCAACAGACACATAAAAAAATCACAGATGCAGTATCAGAAAAAACTTCTTTTCGTTTTCGCCCTGGTCCTCTGGCAGGGTATGGATGTTTGGGCCCAGGGATACCAGAATTTCAAAGTGGCGGTCTATTGCCGCGCCTATGAGGTGGAAAAAATGAATGACCCGGGGTGGCTGACCACAGTCTGGGACGGGATCACCCGGCAGGTGCACGTGGATAAGGTCTACCTGGAGACCCACAGGGATCTGCTCATGGTGGATGAGGAGACCCTGCAGGCGGCCATTGATTTTTTCACTGGCAGGGGCATCGAAGTGGCCGGAGGGATCACCTATACCGTGAATGAAAGCAACTATTTTGAGACCTTCTGTTACACCAATCCCGGTCACCGGGATAAGGTGAAGCAGATTGCCACCTATACGGCCCGTTTTTTCGATGAGTTCATCCTGGACGATTTCTTCTTTACCAGCTGCAAATGCGATCTCTGCATTGCGGCGAAAAAAGAGATGAGCTGGACCGATTACCGGCTGGAGTTGATGAAGGATGCAGCTGTAAAGCTGGTCCTCGAGCCGGCCAGGGAGGTGAATCCGGATGTGGAAGTAGTGATCAAGTATCCCAACTGGTACGAGCATTTCCAGGGGCTCGGATTCAACCTGGAGGCGCAGCCTGCGCTTTTTGAAGGCCTTTATACGGGAACGGAGACCCGGAACCGTTCGGGCAATCAGCACCTGCAGCAATACCACGGGTATGCCATTTTCAGGTACTTTGAAAACCTGAAGCCGGGACAGAACCGGGGGGGCTGGGTGGATACCGGCGGTTCGGATCCGCTGGACAGGTATGCCGAGCAGCTGTGGCTGACCCTGTTCGCAAAAGCACCGGAGATCACCCTATTTGATATCCGGCAGATGCAGTATCCCGTCCGGGACAACACCCGGGCTGAATGGCAGGGGACCGGAACCAGTTTTGATTTCGATAAAATGAAAGAACCCATTAAGCAGGCAGACGGATCAATGTCCGCGCCGGTCACCTATGCACGGGCAGCCGGATATTCGCTGGAGGTGGTTGACCGGGTACTGGGATCCCTGGGCCGGCCGGTGGGCATTAAAAGCTACAGGCCTTACCATGCGGTGGGAGAGGATTTTCTTCAGAACTACCTGGGCATGATCGGGATTCCCATTGAGATTGTGCCCGAATTCCCCGGGGACGGGGAGATGGTGCTGCTCACCGAAACGGCAGGTCATGATCCGCAGATCGTGGAGAAGATCAAGACCAGGCTAAAACAGGGAAAAAATGTCACGGTCACATCCGGCCTGTATCGTTCGCTCCAGGGCCATGGAATCGAAGATATCGCAGAGTTAAGGGTGACGGACCGGAAGGCGGGGGTGAAGGAGTTTACAACGGGATGGGGCCCGCCGGTCACCATCGAAAAGGAGATCATCATCCCGCAGATCCAATATCTCACCAACGACTCCTGGGAGGTGATCTCGGCACTGGATGACACCAACGGATGGCCTGTTCTTCACCGGGCAGACTATTCCGAAGGCGAGCTTTTCGTGCTGACGGTGCCGGATAACTTCATTGATTTCTACAACATGCCGGTCCCCGTTCTGAACAGACTGCGGCAGGAAATCGCGGGATCGCTGGATGTGTTGCTCGAAGGTCCGTCGGAGGTGAGCCTTTTCGTGTACGATAACCACTCTTTCGTGGTCGAGTCGTTCCTGGATGAGGAGGTGACCTTCCGCATCGTTGTGGACAGCGCATATGACCGGATTACCGATGTGTCCACAGGAGAAGTCATCATGGGGGAGCTGCGGGAAGCCCCCTCCTACAGGGGCCGGAAACTGGGCCGGGATTCCTGTGTGTTTGAGATCACCCTGAAGCCCCATTCATTCAAAGCGTTCCAGTTCTGAGAACAGGCTTGCCTGAGGGGTTCAATAAACCTGCTCCAGGTAACCCAGGACAAAGACAGCCGGTGCGTTCCAGTTAAGGCATACCTCATTGGAGGCATAGCTGGCCTGCACATCCTCGAAGGCTCCGGCAGGGTATTCACTTGCATATTCCACCTCCCCCCGGTCCTGTCTGTCCTTGTTGGGACCACCCACGATAAAACCGGGGACGGGGGCTTCGATCCCGTCGGCTCCGCTGGGCCGGTGGTGCGGATGCATCACCTGTTTTGCCCCGAATCCGGTCAGGAAGCAGTACCCGGTGGCATTTTTCCCGAAAATGTAATCCAGGTTCCGGACGGTCCCATCCAGGTAATTTTTATTGCCGGTCAGGTGATGGGCGTAACAGAGGATCATGGCCTGGTTGAGGAAATCGCTGTTGGATCCCCATTCGAAGTAATCGATCCCCACCTGATAGGGAATGGTATCCATCCGGGCGAGGATATCATCTGCAAGCGCCAGGTGCTTGCCGGAGAGTGATTCGGCCAGACCGGGATCAATTTGTTCCCTGTTGGCAAGCAGTGAATGGAAACCCATGTTCCGGATGAAGAATTTCCAGCTGTTGGTAAGCTGGTGCATATAGGGTTCTTCGTTTTCAAGGAGATATCTCAGGTACCTTTCTTTCCCGGTGGTGAGATATAATTCAGCGGCAGCCCACCAGAAATCATCGCTGAACAGGTCGTCACCATATTCACCTGTACGCACATCCTCCGGATTCCGGAAGGGGACGTTGTCATGATCCGCCGCCCAGTCCCACGCCTTCTCCGCAGCAGCCAGGACCATCTCAGACCATTCAGGGTCGGTCTCCCCGTAAACCCTGCTGGCCTGGGCCATCACCGCTGCAAAATTCAGGCTGGCAGCGGTTCCTTTTCCGATGATCAGCCTTTCCAGGTCATACGCCTCCGGCATGATGAATCCGCTGAAATTCCGGGCGGTAAGCTTGTGGAAGACACCTCCGTCTGCATCCTGCATGGTCAGTATCCAATCCAGTTCGTACCGGATCTCATCCATCAGGTCACCGATCCCGTTGCCACTTTCCGGAATATTCAGCTGTCCGTCCCCGACCGCCTCTGGATAAAGCTCCAGCAGGTTCAGCATCTGACCGGCGGAGATGGATGCATTGACCACATATTTGCCGTAATCCCCTGCATCATACCAGCCTCCGGGAGAGTCCAGGTTGCCCGCTTTTCTTCCCGTGGAAGGGTGAAAGGGGCACTGAAGGTCGGGATGACCCGCGGCCCTGGCGTAGATTCCACCGTACTGTTCTTCCACGGGCATGGACGCGCGCTGAAAATAGAAGCTTTTGATGGAAGCGTCCAGGGCGGCACGGTGGACATCCTGCCGGATCTCAAAAGAAGGCGAGGCCAGATCTTTGCCGACCAGGATGGAAAAGGTGCCCGGAGTCCGGAATTCTGTGAAATCGCCAGTCAGCACCTGCTCACCGGAGGCCTCCCAGGCACCCCGGTCAACGAGTTTTCCTGTGAAAAAGATTTTTCCTTCCGCATCGAGGACCTGGAAAGAAGAAGCGTCGAGGCCGGTCACCACAAATTCTTTGACGGCACCGGGATAATAACCCAGCTGATTGATCCGGAAATGATCCGCCTCATAATCCACAGCGGGAGTTTGGGGAGTATTACAGCTGAACAACAGCAGGAATGCGGCAATGAAGATGCTTGCAGTTTTCATGGGCGGAGTTTAGGTATATGCAGGCACTAATTTAGTAAAAACGCGGATTGTATCAATTGGCTCCTGAAAATCAATTTGTAAGAGAAAATGATTATTTATAGATTTATCCCGGTTTGTTGTAACCGGAATTCCTGATTAACTGCTATCGATCATGGGAGGAACGCTATTACTTATCCTGTTTATCGCCCTGTTCATCGTATTGCTGCCCGTGTTGGCACTGGTCAGCGTCCTGATGAACGATTTTCCCTCCGGTGAAAAACTGATCTGGGTACTGGTCATTATCTTCCTGCCGATCCTGGGATCGATCCTTTATTTTTTGATCGGCAGGGACCGCAAGATCAGGTAACCTGACATGGATAAAATGCTTGTTTTCTTTAAAATTTGGAAAAAACGCGATTTAAACAGAATCAAATGGTCTTAAGAAAGTGTGGAATGGAATCTCCGGGGCTTCACAGGTTTCTGCAGTTCCTTATCCTGTGCTCCTTTGGGCTTGGATCGATGGGGTGTACTTCATTGGAGAAGATTTTTATCGGCGACGGTACGGTACCATTCATCGAACTGAGCGTGGATACCTCCTCCCTCGGGCCAATCTCGAAAGAAACAACCATGGTGAACGTCAATTACAGGTTAAATGAGCCGCTGGAGGATTTTGAGCGCAGGATCGATGCTTCGGGTGAAATTGTGTACAAGATATCGTCGGGTAAATTCTGTGGCCAGCATTCCTATCATCCCGAAATGACCATCGGGCCTCTGGAGGAATCAGGTGTGATCCCCATCGGGTTCAGCAGCAGTTTTGGTGAAGGATTTGCCACGGGGGAAGGTCACCTGATCATTGGCGGCGTTAAGATCTATTACACGGACAAGGCCAACAAGAAACACAAGGGATATGTATCCTATGCCATCCGTATACCTGTGGTCTTTTCCAGATAAACAAATCCTGCCTTTTTTTCCCTGCCTGAACATTTGTTGCCGGATTGTGTAATATACATCGGGAGGCTTTGAACATTGAAAAGGCTCGTTTTCATATTATTGCTGCTCAATCCGTTCGGGGAATCCGGCGAATATCCGTTGAAAAACGGAAAACCTACCAGCAAAGGGATCATCCAGTATATTGAGGATAAAGGGGATTCTTTGATCATTGAATATGAAAATTTTATCGGTGATACCCTGTTCAATGTCTGGATCTACGCGGAAGATCTGTCACAGTACGAACGCGTCGATTCCATGGAACTGGGCAGGTATTATCCGAATGAAATATTCATTCACACCGCTGAAAAATTCCAGGCTTATGAGTTGGGTGACCTGCCCAGGTGGAAGCGGGCATTCATGGAGGAGAGCAACAAATTCGTGAAGGCCACCGTAATGCATGAGCTGACCCATGAATATATTTATCAGATCAGCCTGGAAATGCAATGGCTCGACAGCATCCGCGTGCACAAAGCCTACCAGACCTATATCTGGATCATCAGGACCCATGAAACCTTCGGGTCCGTTTTCATCGAGGAAGGGATATGCGAATATGTGTCAGAAAAAATGGGTGAGATCATCCCGCCCAGGAGACCGGTTATCCCGAAAAGCATTGAAGAGCTGATTGACGGCAAGAACAGGTATAAGTTCCAGTATAAATATGCTTCCTTTTTCCTGAGATCATTCCTGGATACCACGGGATTAAAGAAAGGCGTGAAGATCCTTCTGCACAACCCTCCTCCCACTTACGAGGAGATCCTGGCGCCGGACCGGTTTTACGGCAGATTAACTGATCCTTTACAGGTTTATTAACTTTTCGCGACTATCTTTGAAGATTTGATCAAATACCATGAAGCGATGCAGGTTGCTGTGAATCGAAAAGCGCTGGAGTTTCTGCCTGATTCCACCAGGTTAATTGCACGCTTTCTGTATACGAACGACGAAAGGGCTGTCCAGACCATCAAATCGGTACTGAATATGCCTGATGCCGAGGCTTCTCTTTCTTTAAAGCAGGTTCTGAGGGATTATTCCATGCGTCACAGAAATATCTCCAGGATCTTTGAGAAACACTTTACCAGAATATCTCATTTGCTTCAGCAGCTCCAAATTGATCCCGAAACTCTCGACTATACAAGAAAGATCCTGATAGGTTCCTATTTTACTATGGAATATTCCATAGAATCGACAGCTTTTTTTAATCCATCCATCGTGGAACATCCTGATCAGTCAGAGACCCTTCCGGATGAGAAGCGCGTGATCCTCAGTTTCAGGGCTACAGGGGAAGGACACATTTCTTCGATTGTTTTTCGGACAGGTGTGCTGGATGTAAATAACAACCTGACAATTGAGCCTGCGGGCAGACTGCTGGAGGAGGCCGAGCATATCCGCCGGCATATTTACGATAAAGCATCCTTCCTGAAGAAGCTTGATGAGATGAAGGATTTTCAGGGGATTTTTCCATCTGGTTTAATCCTGGACAGGCTCAATGATAAATTTACCTATGGGGAGCTGAGGAAATGCATTGAAGAAGACAGAAAAAATATCCAGCTTGCTCCCAACAAAGAAATGTTTTTTAATCAGATCATCTGGCTGGCTTCATCGCATTATGAACTTGAATTTTCATTGGACACCAATATATCCGAGAGAGTCATTTTCCCGGTGTCCTCCCATGAAAAGAACGGCATTGAAGATGCCCGTTTCGTGAAATTTACAGATGATTCCGGTGAAATTATATATTATGCCACCTATACGGCTTATGACGGTTATACGATACTGCCAAAGCTACTGAATACCAGGGATTTTTATCATTTCAAGATATTGCCGCTTCACGGGGAGATTGCCCGGAACAAAGGGATGGCCATGTTTCCAAGAAAAATAAATGGTCAGTATGCCATGCTTTGCCGGTTGGATGGCGTGAATAACTACATCGCCTATTCGGATAATATTACAGTCTGGCGCGAGGCAAAACTGCTGCAGCAGCCAAAATTCCCATGGGAATTCATTCAAATAGGCAATTGTGGTTCCCCTGTCGAAACCGGGGAGGGATGGCTTGTGATCACCCATGGGGTCGGTCCCATGCGGGAATACGTGCTCGGGGCATCCCTTTTCGATCTGCATCACCCTGAAAAAGAGATAGGGAGATTGAAATCACCCTTGCTGGTTCCCAATGCCAAAGAGCGGGAAGGATATGTGCCCAATGTGGTCTATTCCTGCGGATCGATGATCCACAATGGGGAATTGATCATTCCATATGCCAAATCGGATTACGCATCCACCTATGCCACGATTCCTATAAATAATCTTCTGGAGGCGCTGAAAAACTCCGGATAGCATGGGGTACCCCTGGCAATTTGTTTCGAATTGCAGACAGTTGCCGTGTAGTCCAGTTCGGGATTGGGGTTAGAATGACTCATGGATCCACTTCAATCTGATCCATGAAAGTCATCATATGCCTGCAATACAGTTAAATGAGAGATCAGATAGGCCAGGGAACTTTCCGCCCCCTGGTTGCGGTTCACTCCGTACCTTTCAAATCCATCACAGCATCCCTTGGTCTCGAAGTCATACAGGCTCATTCTCAGGTCATTATCACCTAAAAACCACAGGAAGGAGGTGTACAGACTGTTCAGATATTCTTTGTCCTTTGTCACATGATACGCCTGGTGATACATCAGGACCATGGCCATGGCATCGATGGGTTGCTGCGCAAAAACTGAACGCTCCTCTTTGTGCTTATACCATTTTTCATTTCCAATGATCGACAGGTAACCATCCTTCATTGTATGCCTGGTCAGGAAGTCCATTGATTCAACGGCGGTCTTCGTGATCCTGTCATCATGAAGTATCTCACTTGAATGCAGGAGTGCCAGTGGAAGAATGCCATTGTCATAGGCCAGCAGCGATTCGAACCATTTCCAGTCGCTGGAGCTGTTCTCCTTGTAATGGGTCATTAAAATTTTTGCCAGGTTCCGCAATCTTTCGGTCATTGAATCGTCTGACGGGTTGGTTTTAAGGTAATAACAGATACCGATCATTGTATTGGCGATTCCCCTGATGGAGCGTAATTTTTCAAAATTCGGAGATGCATTAAAAAATAACAACTTCCCGGTTTGATAATATGCATCATTCGGAGCATGGCCCAGCAAATAGCCCAGTGCCCATATGGTCCGGCCAAAAGAATCCTCCGAGCCAAGCTCATCCAGGTAATTCCGGCTGAAGCTCAGGAAGTTTCTGAATGTGCCGTTCGGATTCTGCATGTAATGGATATAGCTCAGGTACACGGGAGACAACTCCAGAGCACGGGAATCTTTCATTTGCCGGTAAGCCATGAGCACCATCAGCAATGCCCTGGAATTGTCATCCAGGCAATATCCTTCTTTTAAATTGGGAATTCCAAATTTTGCATGCTGGATAATCCCCGTGTCATCGGTCAGGCGATTGATATGTGTCAGGGAAAAGGAGGGCAGAATGAGGAAATCCAGCTCCGTCACCTTTTTTACGATGGTGGGATCCCGTTCCATTAAGGCTGCGCTCCCGGCAATCGCCAAATATTTTTCTCCTGTTTTGGGCCATGTAATTTTACGGCCAAAAGCATAGGCCCGCTTTTTAAGATCATGTAACACTGCGGGTTTTTCCAGCAGATCGTTAAGAATGGAAGCAAGCTCTCCGCTGTCATTAAAGTCAAACAGTTTTCCCCTGCCTTCTGACAGCAATTCAGCAGCATGCCAGTAAGGTGTGGAGACCACAGCCGAACCAACTCCAATCGCATATGAGAGCGTTCCGCTGGTGATCTGGGCCTCGTTTAAGTAGGGCGTGATGTATATATCAGCTGCATACAGGTATTTAAACAGATCCCTTTCATTGATGAACTCATTCAGAAATATCACATGATCTTCCAGTTGAAGGTTCTTCACCTGGCGCATCAGAAAAATGCGGTACTCTTCACCGGAATGTCTTAGTACATTGGGATGTGTCTTGCCGATAATGATGTAGATCACATTCGGGTTTCTGTCCACGACGGAGGGCAGAGCTTTTATGACAGTTTCTATCCCTTTGTTACGGCCTATAAATCCAAAGGTCAGTAATACTTTTTTCTTTTCAAGCTTAAACTCTTTTTTCGAATCTTCCTGGCTGAATTGGATATCAGGCACCCCATGCTCGATAAATTCAATTTTTTCTTTCGGCACGTCATAAACATTCACAAGGAATTCAATGGCTTTATGACTCATTACCACAATTTTATAAGCCATTTTACATATCTCCTGCAGCACCGCCCGCTCATTGTAAGACGGTGTTTTCATGATGGTGTGCAGTGTGACGATCAGAGGAATTTCCAATCTGTGTAGCAGGGGAAGGATATAAACCCCATTCTGACCGCCGTAAATCCCGAATTCATGTTCAAGGATGCAAAGGTCGGCACCGCTCAGGTTGATGAATTCAACTGCTTTCAGATAATCCTCCTGGTGTTCCTGCCTGACTGTAATTTTTACTTCCTCGGGGTATTCATAGGTGAGATCGTTGTCATTCATGGCAACCACAAACCCTTCATGCTCCCGGTTCCTGCCTCCATCCCCGTTCTTCATCGATTTGCGCAGATTGTGCGTGAATGTGGCTATTCCACATTCGCGGGGTGGGTATGTTCCTATGTAAGCAAATTTCATTATGGGGAATATAATCAATTCTTGCTGCGACAAAGGTAGTCAGGTCAGTCTGCATAATTGTTATAATTTGCAGGTATTTGTTACATCATTCCCACATTCTCAATTCACCTACCCTGTCTACTTCCCCTATGAACTTACGGGCAGTCGCCCGATTGGAGCAGCACTTTTTCCTCCTGCCACAATACCGTATTGGCTTTGTAGCTGAAACCCAGGAACGACAGGTCCAGACCGCAGGCTCCGATGAACTGGGATTTGGCCTGCTGGCAGGCCGGGTGGAATGTATAATCGCCGCCGATCAGGAATGCCGTGTGGATCCATGGCACGATCAATTCATCGAAAACCCCGATCTCAATCCTGGGAAAACCCAATCCGAAGCTGGCTTCAATGGCCGAAGATGCCCCTGTCTGCGCCTTGTTTTTTTCCATGCTCTGATCACCGATGGAGGCATCGGCCGATACGGTGGTGCCGTTATATTTGATTCCCGTGGTGGAATTGTAGGTGAATTTAACTTCCACCTGTGAAGAACCGTCGACGGGTACGGCACAGGTAAAAACGAACAGCACCTTGATATTGATCGTGACCGGGATGGGGCCCACCATCATGGGGAATTTCAATAGGACCACGGGAAAATCGAAGACCATTTCATCCCTGCCCGAACCCGCCACGGTGAGATTCAGTAACAGCTCGCCCTGCATGCCCGGATTCTTCTGTTCGAAACGGGTGAGTTTCTTGTTCTCAAATTGCATTTTTGTGTTCGAATAGAAATTCTCGACAGAGCCTTTGGTCAGGAATTTTGCAGTCACCGGGCCCGCCAGGTCCTTGGAGATCTCGAATTCCACATCCGCCTTCTTATCCGTAAAAGAGAACTTAATCCTGTAGGTGAAATCGCCGTAGGGGAATTCAAACTCAAAACCGTCCTCGGTAACAGATTTCAGGTCGATGTGCTGACCCTGCATCTGTACAGTCGGAATGACACCGTCATTAAAACTGATCGCTTTGTTCCAGGAGATCTCTCCGTCTTTGATCGCTTCGTTTAACGTGGCATAGCCCGTTTCAACCCTGGTCTCATTACCATTGTGGGTTACACCCGTTACCCGGCGCAGTGCCACCCCGTAAATCAGCAGGATGTCATCCGCTTCCAGGTTTGCGATCCTGGGATTGGTATTATCAAAATAGTAGATGTAGTTGGCGGTATCGATCCGGACCAGGGATGCAACGTCAAGGCTGTCAATGAAAACCGTCTCATCTGTCAGCGTGACGTCGTATACGACGGAATCCCCGTTGCCAGGCAATTCGGGATCTTCTTTCTCGCATCCGCTGAACAGGAAGAAAGCAATCAGCCAGGATACGGAAAACGGAAAACTTTTCATGTCAGGGCGTTTATCAATTAAATGTAAGCAATAAATTGCTCCACCAGTGCTTTTATTTCATCGGTTTTCCCATTCAATCTTTCACTCAGGTCCCTGTCGCCATAGGATTTAAGTTTTTCTATCTGACTGTCGATCAATCCATGCGGAAAAATTTTCCCGTTTTCGAAGATCTCCCGTTTATGATTCAACGCTTCGGCCGATTCCCAGCATGACCGGGGCAGTTGTCTGAGCCTGGCCAGTTTGTCCCGCTGCTCCGGTTTGAAAATATCCGCATCCACATATAACTGAGCCGCAAGCTCAAGGGCATCCGGCATGGTTAATCCCCGCAGGGCTGCCACAACCAGTCCCGCCAAAGTCAGGTAGATATCGGCCGAACCGTCCGGCACCCTGAATTCGAAGGTCTGTTCTGACGGACCAATGGCAGGGATTCGGGCTTCATTGGGATTTGCATCCTGAATCATCTCCCCGGCGCCTGTCCATGAGAGTGGCACACGGACGACAGCAAGCCGGTTGCTTTCCCCCCAGCAAATTCTCGTGGGAGCCTCCTGGTGTGGTACGAGCCTGAGGTACGAGGTGGGTAAGGTATTCCCGAAAGCGGTAAGGGCACCGGCCGAATCCAAGATCCCGGCGATCATTTTACGCGCCAGGTCGCTGAGCTGACCGTTGGCGGCGGTCAGGTTCTCACCATCTTTCTCAAGCAACATGTGAAAATGCAACCCGCTCCCGGCCTGTCCCACATGAATTTTTGGAGCGAAGCTAATGCGAACCCCGTATTGATGGCCGAGCTTCCGGAGGATCCATTTGGCCAGCACGATTTGTTCGGCGGCCAGCACGGCCTGGGCCGGGAGGAACTCAATCTCATGTTGTTCGTAGTAAGTATCGCCGTCGGTGAAACATCCCACTTCGGCATGCCCGTACTTGATGCTGCTGCCGGTTCTGGCCAGGATCCTCATGGCCTCGTTCCTGATATACTCAAACTTGGCAAAGGGCCCGCTGGCATGGTATCCCTTCTGGTCTTTACTGCGGTAAAATTCTTCCCTGGGAGCCATTACGTAATATTCAAGTTCGCCCATGGCCAGGAATTGAAATCCTGTTTCACGGGTAAACGCTTCCCCGGCCCTGCGCAGGATATAACCGGGATCACTCTCCAGGGGACGTCCCTCGTGGTTGTAGAAAGAACAGAAAATATCAAGTGTGGGTACAGCGGTAAAGGGATTTAAAAAGGCTGTCCGGTAACGGGGAACCACATACAGGTCACTGTTCCCGGACTCCATATAGGCAAACAGGCTGCTTCCGTCCACCCGCTCTCCCCGGCTGAGGATGGTTTCAAGATACTTCCTGGATGTGATTGCAAAGCTGAGGGTCTTCAACCGGCCATCCTCCGCCAGGTAACGAAAATTGACCATCTCTATCTGCATTTCTTCGCAGAAAAGCATGAGGTCATTGCGGGTAAATTCTATCGCCGGTTTTTTAAGAAATCGGACCAGGTCATTGGGATTCAGGGCAACATCGAAAGATTTCATATCGGGGGAATGTGGATTAGACAATTTCTACAAAATTGAATTTCTTTATTGACTCCATCAATGATTTGTGTCACGCTTCACATTCCTTCCCGGTTACGGTAAACACATTGTCTTACCTTTTCACAAAAATGGCCCCCCTGCCCCGGCCGGTGCAATTGCCTATATGTGTGGCCGACCGGATCCCGGCATTTTTCAGCTCCAGGATCACCTGCTCCTTTTCATTTTCCGGAACAGTAAACAACAATCCGCCGGAGGTCTGCGCATCACAGAGAATGATTTTCGTGAGGGCAGATATTTCTGCATCCCAGGTCACAAATTTGGAATAGTAATTTAAATTATTGGTCGTACCTCCGGGGATCACACCGGCTGCTGCAAAATTGACTGTTTCATCCAGCAGAGGTATCCGTCCGGCGAACAGTTCCATATTCATCTTGCTTGCCGTGGAGATTTCACTCAGGTGACCGATCAGACCGAAGCCGGTCACATCGGTGCAGGCATGGACCGTGTAACCTTCCAGTATTGCCGCAGCCTTTTTGTTCAGTTCGGCCATGGACCGGATCAATTCGGCTTTATTCTTTTCACCGATCAATCCCCGTTTGAGTGCGGTGGTCAGGATCCCGGTGCCGATCGGTTTTGTGAGAATGACTACATCCTTATCCCTGGCTCCGGCGTTGGTCCAGATCCTGCCGGGATGGACCAGGCCGTTTACCACCAGTCCGTATTTTGGCTCAGGATCATCAATGGTATGTCCCCCGAGAATACTGATGCCCGCTTCCAGGGCTTTGTCACGGGCTCCTTGAAGGATCATCTGCAGCACATCCATGGGCAGCCTGTTGGAAGGGAAACCCACTATATTCAGTGCAAACAGCGGCTTTGCTCCCATGGCATAGATGTCACTCAGGGCATTGGCTGCGGCGATGGCGCCGAAATCATAAGGATCATCCACGATCGGAGTAAAGAAATCCACCGTCTGCACAAGAGCTGTGGTATCATTGATGCTGTAGACTGCCGCATCATCGGAATTTTGCGTATCTACCAGGATGCGGGGGTCGGATGAAACGGGAATCTCCTTCAGTATTTTTTCCAGTTCCCCGGGGCGCAGTTTGCAGGCACACCCAAGTCCCTGCGTGTAACGGGTAAGTTTTATCTGTTCCGCAGGAATGCCGGATTGCCGGGGTTGTTCACCTTCGGAGGATTTAAATTGATGGACCGTATCAATGATGATCTCCGATGCAAGGCGGATCTCTTCCTTCGTGGTATATCTGCCCACAGAGAAGCGGATGGTTCCCATGGCATAACCGGTATCCAGGTTGATGGCGGCCAGCACCGGGGATACATCGATCGAATCGGTATGGCACGCTGCACCTGCCGAAGCTGCGATCCCTCTGATTTCCAGCTCGTTCAGAATCATATTGGCTTCGAGTCCCCGGAAACTGATGCTCAGTGTATTGGGAAGGCGCAGCCGGGGATGGCCATTCAGCCTGATATCCGGAAGCTTTTCCTGCAGGTGTCCATAAAGCAGGTCCCTCATGTGTTGAAGGTGCTTCATGTTTTTTTCCAGGTCACGGGATGCAATCTCGCAGGCCTTACCCAGTCCGACGATCTCAAGCACATTCTCTGTCCCCGCCCGTTTGTTCTGTTCATGGTCCGCCCCGTGGATCAGTTTTTCAAGGACCACGCCATCCCGGATATACAAAGCGCCAGTCCCTTTCGGACCATACAGCTTGTGCCCGGCGATGGACAGCAGGTCCGCACCCAGCTCTTTCACATCCACAGGGTACTTCCCGGCGGACTGGGCAGCGTCCGTATGAAGCGCAATGTGGTACTTTCCCGCGATGGCAGAGATATCCCGGATGGGCTGAACCGTACCTATTTCATTATTGGCATGCATCACCGAGATCAGGATCGTCTCCGGGGTGATCGCTGCTTCCAGTGCATCCAGGAGGACCAGTCCGGTTTCGTCCACGGGAATGTAGGAAACACGAAATCCTTTTTCCTCCAGGTATCTACATACCTCGGTAACTGATGGATGTTCGATGGACGTGGTGATGATGTGCTTTCCCCTGTGTGCATTTGCATAAGCGAATCCTTTGATGGCATGGTTGTTGGATTCGGAACCCCCGCTGGTGAAAATAATTTCACCGGGAGAACAGTTGATCAATCCCGCAACCTGTTTCCGTGCATGTTCCACGGCTTTCTTCGCATCTGCGCCGAAACTGTGTGCACTGGATGGATTGCCGAAATATGTATCCAGATAAGGCTGCATGGCGAGTGCAACCTCCCTGTCCACCGGGGTGGTGGCATTGTAATCCAGGTAAATGTTCATGCGTTATTTCCCGTAATTTTCAAGGATCAGTTTGACCATGTCGTAGCCCACGGCGTCGAACATGACCTCCACATTGTTCGTAAATTCTTCGTTATGGCTCATGATCGCATCCTTCAGCAGAAAAGCATTGTAGTCATGATTGTTTGCCCCGATCCAGGTTGCCAGTACACATCCCACCGCACTCAAACCGGACAGGAACAGTGTATTGCTGCCATGCTCCTTCAACACCCTGTCAAGATTGGTTTTATTGAAGGCATCGGGATAGGTTTTAATAATTTTGGGATCATCGGATTGAACGGATACGGAAGCCGGGAATTCAAAAATATCCGTACCGGGTACGACACCGTATTCCTCACCGTGGTGATAGACCCGTATAACCGGGCATCCATGACTCCTGAAAAGTTCAATGTACATGTTGATACTGTAGAGGGCCACTTCCTTTTCCCTTTCGGGGACCATGGTCAAAAATGCATTCTGTATGTCTATGATCAGCAGTGCAGGTTTTATCGGGGATTTTTCTGACTCCTGACCCTGTGAGAATGATACATTGGAGATCATCAACGAGAGGACGATCGTCAAGGCAATAATCATTTTGTTTTTCATGGATTAAAAATTTGTATATTAGAATTTTATGATCTTAATACTACAAGCCAAGATAAGCAATTTCCCTGTCAGATGGTTAAAAAATGAGGTCCGGTGTGGCAGGGTCTGCCGAACAGCGTTTATTTCAGTTCAAATCTTACCAGGACCGAATATTCCAGTTTTATTTTATCGAATTCGATATCCGGCACCTGGGCGATGGATTCCTCCCCGGGAGCGCTCCGAAGC
>Ga0209205_1000016_pt1 | contig 94675 bp, 76 predicted proteins | sample ZodSprso05mmetaG_FD_184133 | JGI IMG/M metagenome (GOLD analysis project Ga0209205, IMG submission 184133) | Hot spring sediment microbial communities from Zodletone spring, Oklahoma to study Microbial Dark Matter (Phase II) - Zodletone Spring... ... | reverse complement strand
CCTTATCAACAGAATCAAACTGGCGAACCTGAGGATTTATGCAAGCGCATTGAATGCCTACACGTTCCATTCGGTGGACTTCTGGGATCCTGAAAGGGGTGAAAGCGGACTTGAATTCGGAATGCATCCCATGACGAAAAGTTTTGTGATTGGACTGGATCTCACATTTTAATGGTTAAAACAAGATATCATGATGAAAACACGAAATATCATACTTGTCGGAACAATCGCGTTCCTGGTCCTTCTGACCGCGTGCGAGGATTTCTTAATCCGGGAGCCCCGATTGAGCCAGACCACAGAGCTGACCCTGTCCACTTATGATGGGCTGGAGTCAGGCGTTATTGGAGTTTATGACCGTCTTTACAATACAAACTGGTATGGAAGGGACTTCGTGGTGTTTGCCGACCTGAAAGGTGGTAATGCAAAGATCTCGCCGATCACTTCTGGCCGGTACGTTACCGAATATCTCTGGAACAATACACCAACGGCCACTGGCTGGGTGTGGCAGGAAGCCTACAGGACCATAGCCAGGGCCAACAATGTGCTGGAAGTGATCGAGGAAGGATTTGAAGAGCCCGGTGTGGAGCAGGAGGATCTGGATATGCTTGCCGCAGAATGCAAATTTCTGCGCGCACTCTCTTATTTCGATCTGACCAGGTTTTTCTGCCAGCCCATTGCTCAGGGGGGAGGTGCATCCCAGCTGGGCGTTCCGGTCGTGCTGAGGACCGAGATCGGGCTTCCTGCAAGGAACACGCTGGGTGAAGTGTACGACCAGGTGGTGCAGGATCTGCTCGATGCAGAAGCCGATTTGCCGCTCGCATCCAACCGTGGAGGTACCGATGCGAAGGCCTGGGCCACCAAATACGCCGCCCAGGCTTTGCTGGCCAGGGTTTACCTCTACATGGAACGCTGGCAGGATGCCGCGGATTATGCCACGAAGGTGATCAGCAGCGGTGAATTCCCATTATATACCGCTGAAGATTATACCACCTGGGACAACGATGGTGTCTGGGGGACCGATGCCGCATCCGAGATCATCTTTGAAGTGTACGGTGCAGAGGGGAACTCCTCCCACAACAACTGGGACGGATTGGCCTATATATCCAATCCAAACGGATATGGAGATATTGCCGCTTCAAGGGATCTTTATGACCTGTATGAAGACGACGATGTGCGCAAGGCCCTCTTCAGGAACCATCCGCCGGATTTTGTGGATGCCCTGTGGTTTTTAAAATATCCGGGTAAAGCCTCTGTCGATGGCAGTATCAGGGTAGAAAATATCCCCGTGCTGCGGATTTCCGAAATGTACCTGATCAGGGCCGAAGCCATTTTAAACGGTGCATCGGTGACAGGAGCAACTGCCGTTGGGGATGTGAACATGATCCGGAACAACCGCGGCGCCACAGCGCTGGGTTCGATCTCTCTGACTGATCTTTACAAGGAAAGAAGGATGGAACTCTGTTTTGAGGGCCACGAATTGTTTGACCTGTCAAGGACCGGCAGAAGCCTGACCAGGACTGATTATGACGGAGCTGTGAACAAGGATATCCCGTTCCCCGATTACCGGTGGGCGTTGCCTATTCCGCAGCAGGAACTGGATGCCAATGAGAACATGGAACAGAACCCCGGATATTAAAATGAAACCTGTTAAATTCAGAAAAGATGAAAAAGAGAATTAATAAGATATTATTCATTTTAGCAGCTGTCGTTCTGTTGGTTTCCTGTGAGCCAGAATATATCATGTTTGACAGCTCTAAAAACTTTGTAGCTTTCACTGCAAAGTCGATCGATATGCCTGAACCCGGCTCCAGGGTAGGTATCCCGGTGCTCGTCACAGCGCTGCCGGATTCCCCTGCAGTAACTGTTACCTTCGAATTCAACACAGGAGATCTCAGCGCTGATAAAGCAGCTGTGGAGGGATCGGACTATACGCTGGTGAATGACAGCAAGACCCTCAGTTTCCCTAATGGATACGGATATGACACGATCTGGATCCGGCCTGTGGATAACGACGAATTCACGGGCAACAAGGCGTTCTATATTGAACTGCTTTCAAATTCGGTGGATTACCAGTTTGGTGTCAATACACTCTTTACCGTCAACGTGATCGACGATGAGCATCCATTGAAGGAATGGATCGGGAATTACGATGTATATGCGTACAGTTATGGTTCCCCGGGTGACTGGGATGAGCAATGGACCTGTGTGAGCTCTGCCGATCCATCCGATGTGGGCAATCTGTTGCTGACAGGTATCGGAGGCTCGAGCTATCCCGGAGTGGCGGTTGTTGCGAAAGTAAACATGGAAACCATGACCCTTACCATAACAGGCGGATCGGAAATCGGATCGCATGCTTTATACGGAGGTCCGGTTGCCATTTTCTTCGGAGATGAAGCAGGCGGCGTTGCCAGTGAATCGGATCCGATCATCGGCGAGCTGAGAGAAGATGGCTCGATCCATATCGATCATGTGGCCCTTAAATTTGTGGGCGGAGTTAATACAGGGTATGTCTGGGATTCATTCGATACCGAGTGGACAAAGACCGGTAAGAAATCGGTTGTTGAAAATCCTGTGGCAGAAGAGAAAGCAGCCAGATTTAAATAGTTAATTATAAAAATTATACAACTATGAAAATAGCAATTCAATATATCAGGCGTGCAGGTGCTTTGCTCCTTATGGCCTTACTGGTTTTCTCCTGTGCCGAATTCGAGGAGTATGAAAGCACTACATTCGGACCGGGCCCGTCGGTAAGTTTGGCGCTGGTCTCCGCACAGGATTCATCCTTCACCGTTTCCGTCACAAGCACGGCGGACGGCTATGCGTCCGTGATCCTGCTGCCCGGCACCGGGAACACGGTTCCGGAAAACCCGGAGGATCTGTTGACGGACAACGTGGCCTCGCTGGCCTCCCAAACCAAAAAGGTGGGTGCGAACCAGCCGGTCAATTTCACCTTTTCGGGACTGATCCAGTGGGCGTCCTGGGAAGTGATGGCCGCGGCCAACAATGCCGACGGGAAAACCAGTGATGTGGCTGTCCTCGCGGTCAATACCGGGGACAGTTATGGCCCGGTATTGTCCGAAACAGATCCCGGTGTGACCTATGATCCGGTACTTCCTGTGGGGGGCCCGGTGGTATTGATCTTTGATGAGCCCGTCCTGTATGACGACAGCAAAGAGCTCGTCTTCAGCGAATTTTACGACGGGGAAGATGTGGCTGCAGGTTCGGTGGAGGTGGACGGGAATATGGTGTCTGTCACTCCCGGAGTTGACTTTACCTACTATGATTATGTAATGCTTTCATTTCCTGAAGGTGCTTTTAAAGACTACGCGGGTAATCCGGTAGCCGAAATGACGAGTTACTTTGACGGGGATGCTGGTGCGTTGGTCGGATTGTTCTGGGGTGTGGAAATGACGGAATACGGAGCTGCTTCCATCACACCGGAGGCCGATACCGTCCAGACGGCTTTCGACATTGTGATCACCTTTGATGATTTGGTGGATGTGAGCAATGTGGAAGATGGAGATATCACCATCAGCTATGCAGATACGTTGAACACGTTTATCAAAGGAGTCCTCGCTTCGGAAATAAGTGCAACGGACAATAGCATGACCATTACCCAGTCATACACAGCCGCATCAGGTGCGGAGGTTATGCTGACTGTCCCGGCCGGGATTTTGGAGATCGGCTACGGGAACCCGAACACCGAGATCACGGCGGGCTGGGTGGTTGAATAATTGATTCAATCATTTTTCATTCGCAAAAGGCTGTCCCACCGGGATGGCCTTTTGCTTTTTTTTGAGGTTTTTTCCGTATTTTTACAGAACAAAACAGGGATCCCTGTTGTATAACAGTTGGCGAATAACAGATGACAATGAAGCACAGGTGGTTTGCAACGATATTCATGCTGGTCATTTTCCTGGTGAATGCCATGGGAAAGCCGGTTTCGCGCGGGGAGGTCATACTTGCAGTAAATGCAATTCTTTCCGCGTGGGACAGGGCCGGATCAGCAGCGATCGAAAGCATTGAACCCGTATACCTGGAAAACGGATTACCGGCCTATTACATGGCCGATCTGGGTGATTCGGGATGGGTGCTGGTGAGCGCGGATGATGTGATCCGTCCGGTCCTGGCCTTTTCCTTTGAAAATGCTGCCACTCCTGAAAGCGGATGGAACGATGCGGCCAGGTACCTGCTGGAGCAGTATCGTTTCCAGATCGGGGTGGCGGTCAGGGATCCGGAGAGAAGGCGGGATGACCGCTGGGACAGGCTGCAATTCCCCACCGATAAGAAATCCGCCACGGGTGTGTTTGTGGATCCCCTCATTGAAGTCAACTGGAACCAGAGCAGCGGATGGAACCTGTTCTGCCCGTATGATGAAGATGGCCCGGGGAACCATGCCTATGTGGGATGTGTGGCCGTTTCCATGGCCCAGGCGATGACCGTATTCGGATACCCATCGGAACCCGGGGGGACCAAAAGCTACATTCACGATGATTACGGGTACATCTCGGTGAATTATGATAAAGCAGCGCCGTATGACTGGGGCCAGATGAGCCCCTCGGCACCGGATTCATTCAATGCGACCCTGCTTTACCACTGTGCGGTTTCTGTGGATATGGATTTCGGGCCGGACGGTTCCGGGGCATATGCCAGGACTGCCGCTTCTTCCCTGATCAATTACTTTCGTTACTCCAGGAATACCAGGTTTACGGAACAATTTGAGGACCCGCAGGAATGGGAGGACTTATTGGTAAGCGAGTTGCAGGAAGGGCGGCCCGTCATTTACCGGGGAGGGCCCGAGGATGGAGGAGAAGGGCATGCCTGGAACATTGACGGGTACGGTGACGGCTTCTTTCACATGAATTTTGGATGGTCCGGGAGCCAGAACGGGTATTACGCACTGAATCTCATCAATCCGGGAACCTATGATTTCACATCCAACCAGGGCGCGGTCATAGGCATATCCCCGCCCGTCAGTGCCCCATACGACATCATTTTATCCGAACTTTCTGTGGTTGAGGGATTACCGGTGGGCTCATTTGTGGCGGATGTTACGGTGGAAGATGAGGACCCGGATAATAGCTATACATTCACATGCAAGGGAGAATACAATTTTCTGCTGCGCGATTACGGGCCTGCCTCTTTCTACATCGAGGATGGCAAACTGCTGACAGATAAAATGTTTGAATACAATGAAGCGGATCCTGAATCCAATGCCGAATTTTTATTGATCATTGTAGAGGACCAGTTAGGCAACACCTACCAGGAAGAATTCCAGATCGGCATCAGCGAACAGGGCAGCAATTCGACCGGGATCTATCCCGCGGGGGAAGGCCGGTTCACAATCTATCCCAATCCCGCGAATGAATATTTCATGATCCCTGAGCTGGCCGCTCCCGATCAATTTTCCTTCAAGGTGATCGATGTGACAGGTAAGGAAGTCATCATGCATTCTTCTCCGGTCCGGCCCGGAATGCAGTATGCGATCTCAGACCTGCCGTCCGGCCTGTACTACATTATCCTGACCGGTGAGGGAGTGTCTTACACGGGGAAACTGGTCGTTCAGCATTAAGGAAGGATCACAGCGAATCATAATAATTCATCAGCCTGACCAGGTCTTCCTCGGTTTTAAATTTCAGGTCGTTGGATTTGATGAAGGACGCGATTTCAGAGGAATGCGTATCGAATGCTTTCCTGATGCGCCGGGCAGGCCTGTTAGCTTTGTACAGCACATCCTCGTTCTGCTTCCTGAAAAACAGGTCGTATTTGCTGACGAACTCGTCGTATCTCCTGTCTGCGCTGTACCCCCCTCCATAGTTTGCCTGGAGGTACTCCTTCCGGTGCACTTTGTATACCTGGCTCTCTTTGTTGTACAGTACCTGCGCAAAGATGGGTTCGGTTTCACCGGGGAATGTAACTGAAACGAACAGCAGTGTATCTTCTTTGAATATTCTGAAAAAGTCCACCAGGTACTTGTCCAGGGTCATGTGCTGGTATGTTTCCGGATCCTGGTAAACGATTTCGTTCTGAAAGCTGTTATAATTCATCTGCTCGATCCCGATCCTGCCCCGGTTCTTCATGTACACTTCACCCGGATTCCAGTTTTCAAATACATTGGGAGACCCCTTCACACCCTCGTAACGGGTATCAAATGTTCTGACCACATTGTACACATCCGCGGAGCTCAGTTCCCTTAAATTCTGCCATGCATCGTAATCCTGCGGAATAACCACATTATTTTGTCCCAGGCAGGAAAGGGAAATCATCAAACCCGCTAAAATGAATCCTTGTCTCATATTGTATTGTCTCATTATTTGGGAAATTGAATAATTATTATTGTTCTGCACGTGCAAAAATAAGAAAAGCGATTCATTTACGAAAATGCAGTTGTGTGTGATCAATCGCTCTTTTCACGGGCAATGGCCGATCTTCTGTTGAGAATTCTTTTTTTAATTTAACCGTTGCGGGAATGAATTGATATTCCAAAAACAATGCCCGGGATCAAGAATATTAAAATACTGAATATCAGATATATAGCTAACTGAAACAAGAGCCGGGTCATGTGCATTCCGGGAGCCGGTCGAGGGATTTAATGTGCTGAACGTCTGTGAGCCTCGTCAATATTGATCAGGCCTTTGTTTTGTGTTTGATTTTTTTTTTTTAGATTTGGTGCAGTAGAGTCGATTGCTAATTACTTATTAAACCTAAAACTTTAATCTATGAAAAGATTTGTTTTCGTATTGTCTCTGCTGTTGTTTGCAGGTTTCAGTTACTTGCAGGCACAGGGAGTACAGGTTACGGGTACGGTGACCAGCGCCGAGGATGGTGCGGCACTGCCCGGTGTATCGGTTGTGGTACAAGGTACGACAATTGGTGCAGTCACAGATTTTGAAGGGAACTATTCGATCACCGTGCCCAATGAATCGGCGACACTGATGTTCAGTTTCGTGGGCATGCTGACACAGCAGGTTCCACTGGAAGGAAGGACCAACGTCAATGTGGTCCTCGAGCCCACAACGCTGGCACTGGATGAAGTGGTGGTGACCGCCCTGGGTGTTTCCCGCGAGGCAAAATCGCTGGGATACGCCGTACAGGAGGTGAGCGGAGACGAGGTAAGCAATGCGGTGGAGTCCAACTTTGCCTCTTCCCTTTCAGGAAAGATCGCGGGTGTCCAGATCAAGCAACCCAATACCATGGGCGGGTCCGCCAACATGATCATCCGGGGGAGTACATCCATCACAGGGAGTAACCAGCCTTTGTTTGTGATCGACGGGGTGGAGATCTCCAATCATAACTATTCCGGAGACACTGAAGATGGATGGGGTGGCTACGACTACGGGAACATTTCCCAGGACCTGAACCCCAATGATATTGAATCCATTTCGGTGCTGAAGGGCGCTGCCGCTTCGGCGCTGTACGGATCGCGTGCAGCAAACGGCGTGATCCTGGTGACCACCAAGAAAGGTTCGGGCAGGAAAGGCATCGGGGTATCGGTGAGTTCCAATCTCATGGTTGGGAAGGTCGATCCGGCCACCATGCCCAGGCACCAGTATGAGTATGGTGCGGGCTATGGGGATTACTGGGAGGAAGCCGACCTGGACGGGGACGGAACACTGGACTGGATCGTTCCCACATACGACGATGCCTCCTTCGGACATAAATTCGATCCGAACCTCATGGCGATCCACTGGTGGGCACTGGATCCGGCTGCGGATAACTATGCACAGAAAGCCCCCTGGATGCCTCCTGCAGAAGATGACCGCTACCAGTCCTTCTTTGAGACCAGCACCCGGTGGGTGAACAGCGTGGCTTTTGACGGTGCCAACAGGGACGGGCAGTTCAGACTCTCCTACACCAATTTCGATGAGAAGGGGATCATGCCCAACAGCGAACTGAAAAAGCATACGGTCTCCTTCAACGGGAGCTACAACTTCACCAAGAAACTGACGGTGAGTTCAAACGTAACTTACGTTCACCAGGACGGACTGGGCCGTTACGGCACGGGATACAGCGACTTAAACCCCATGCAGTCCTTCACCCAGTGGTTCCAGACCAACGTGGGCATGGAACAGCTGAAGGAGTACGAATCCCCCACCGGCCTGCACCGGACCTGGAACTACTCCTATTATGATGACCTGCGCCCGGCCTATTTCGACAATCCTTACTGGACCAGGTACAAAAATTACGAGGATGACTTCCGTGACAGGATGATCGGATACATGCTTGCTGATTATGCATTCACCGACTGGCTGACCCTGACCTTCAGGACCTCGGTCGATACCTACCACGATGTGCAGAACGAGCGGGTGGCCATCGGGAGCATCGGAACTTCGGATTTCACCACGGTGAACCGTACACTCCTCCGCAATATCAACAACCTGATGTTGAAATTCAACAAGGATGTGGGCGAAGTTTCCCTGAACGGACTGGTGGGTGCTGAATACAGGCACACCCGGGAAACAAGGATCACCGGTTCCACAGTGGGCGGACTGGTGGTGCCCGAGCTGTACACGGTAGCCAATTCGGTATCCCCTGTGGAAGTGACGGAATACCTGGGGCTCGCTGCACAGCAGAGCCTTTACGGAAACCTTTCCGTGGGCTACGGCGGGTTTGCCTATATTGAGGGAACGGCCAGGGTTGACCAGAACTCCACCCTGCCCGAAGGAAACAACACCTATTTCTATCCCTCCGTTGCGGCCAGCCTGCTGCTCCATGAGATGGGCGGCCTGCAGGACCTGACCTGGATGGATTACCTGAAGCTCCGGGCAAACTATGCCCAGGTGGGTGCCGCCACAGATTTCTACAGGGTTTTCACCACCTACGATCAGGGAACCAACTGGGGGAACCTTTCACTCTTTTCGGTTCCCGGCACCCTGCAGAACCCGGACCTGAAGCCCGAGAGTACGAACAGCATCGAGGTGGGACTGGAGGCATACTTCTTCCAGAGAAGGGTCGGACTGGACCTGGCGTTGTATAAGACCAATTCATTCGACCAGATCTTCGATGTGCCCGTATCCAGGGCCACCGGTTACAGCCGGATGTATGTGAACGGGGGCGAAATGGAGAACAAAGGGCTGGAAGTGGCATTGTACCTGACACCTGTCAGGTCCAATAACTTCACCTGGGATATGAACCTGAACTGGTTTGCCAACCGCAACACAGTGATCTCCCTTGCAGAAGGGGTTAAGAACCTGCAGATCTGGTCACAGTGGGGTGTCAGTATATCGGCCGCCGAAGGCGAACCCTACGGCTCAATGAAAGGTACCGATTATGTGTATACCGATGGAAAAATAACCGTCTGGGGTCCGGAAACCTCACGGCCGGGCCGCCTGTTTGTCGGAGACAACTCGCTTGCCGTGATCGGCAACATCCAGCCCGACTGGAACATGGGTATCGGAAACCGTTTCTCATTCAAAGGAGTTTCCCTGTATGCGCTTATCGATATTCAGAAGGGCGGAGATATTTACTCCCACAGTGTCAAGTACGGACAGGCGACCGGGGTGTATGAAGTGACAGCCGGCCTGAACCCCAAGGGGAACCCCAAGCGTGACCCGGTGGCTGATGGTGGCGGGATGATCTTTGAGGATGCCGTATATGAAGACGGCAGCCCGAACGAATCCTATCTCTATGCCAATCAGTGGGGAGGTTACTGGTACTACGGGTGGTCGCCCGAGGCCCGGTATGTATTCGATGCTTCCTATGTGAAACTGCGGGAAATTTCTCTCAGCTATTCACTGCCCGCTTCCATTCTGGGTGATACGTTCATCCGCGGGGTGGACCTTTCCCTGGTGGGAAGGAACCTGTGGATCATCCACAAGAACGCCCCGACTTTCGATCCGGAATTTGCCTTTACCTCCGGGAACCAGCAGGGTATTGAGAACTCATCTTACCCGACGGTCAGGACCGTGGGTGTGAATGTGAAGCTCAATTTCTAACCATTATTAATTATATGAATGATGATGAAAATGAAAAGAATATATTTAGTGGTACTGGTGCTTGGAGCACTGGTAACCGCGTGCGAGCTTCCGGATAATGTGAATCCAAAAGCCGCATCGGAAGTTCCGGCCAGCACGCTGTTCACTCAGGCGACTGTGGACTTTGCGGCGACCTATGATGCCATCAGCATGAACATCAACATCAGCCGTTTCCTGGCCCAGTATGCTTCACAGGTGAACTATACAGATGAAAGCCGCTACAATTTCACTGACAGGTCCATACCCGATACGTACTGGGCCTGGATCTATCTGCCCCTGCGTGATTACCAGGAGGTCCGCAATCTTGTCAGTCCCCTCAGCGGGAGTGCGGAATACAATCTCAACCGCGATAACAAACTGGCCATCGTGGATATTATGGAAGTATTCGTGTTGCAATCCCTGGTGGATTACATGGGCGATATACCCTATTCAGAGGCACTGGGGGGTGCGGATAACAAAACCCCTGCCTATGATGATGCTGAAACCATCTACCGTGACCTGATGACCCGGCTGCGTGCGGACATCACCACGCTGACCGCCGGTGCGGGAGCAGGTAGCTGGGGTGATGAGGACGTGATCTTCGGGGGCGACGTGGACATGTGGAGGAAAACAGCCGCTTCCCTGCTGCTCAGGGTGGGTATGCGGTTTGCGGATGTGGATGCATCCACCGCCCAGTCAGCTGTGACCGACGCGCTGAGTGCGGGTGTTTACGAGGAAGGCGATTTCTTCCAGGTTGTGTGGACGGGAGTCACCCCATGGGTGAACCCGATTTACGAAGTCTTTTACGTGGACAACCGGTTTGATTATGCGCCATCGCTGACCATCATTTCCAAGATGGAGGAGTTGTTCGATCCGCGCATGGATGAATATTTCAGCCAGATCGACACCTCTGCCGACGGTTCGGGAAAAATGGCCTATGTGGGCTTGAAATACGGACTGGCTGCAGCGGTGCCCTATAACTCCATCAGCCACTTTGGCGATGCTATGTTCGCTGCCGATTACCCGTCTGTGTTCAGTGATTATGTGGAGGTGCAGTTCCTGCTGGCAGAAGCGGCCGCAAGGGGATTCACCACCCCCATGACCGCAGTGGAGCATTACGAAGAGGCCGTGACGGCCAGCATCGTGGCCTGGGGCAACGATGCAGCCGATGCAGCTCCCTATCTGGCACTGGCCGACGTGCAGTATGACCAGGCCCGCTGGAAGGAGCTGATCGGTACCCAGAAGTGGATCGCGCTTTACAACCGGGGCAACGAGGGATATGCCAGTTACCGGATCTTCGACTGGCCGGTAATGGATCCCCCGGAGGACATGACCCAGGCGGACATTCCGCTGCGCTGGCCCTATCCGTTCAACGAGAAGGACCTGAACGGGGATAATTACCAGGCAGCAGCATCAGCCATCGGCGGCGATGATGTGCGCACCCAGCTTTTCTGGGATGTGACACCCAACAGTGCTACGCCCAGTCCGAATTAACAGGACTTTGTCGTGAATCTCTCAAGGCTGCCCCGATAAGGGGCAGTCTTTTTTTAGTATATTTGCCACCGGATTGATAAGCCTGTTAAAACGTTGGTCGTATGAGCGATTATACAATCACCCACCTCCGGGAGCTGGAAGCAGAGGCCATGTACGTGATCCGTGAGGTGGGTGCGCAGTTTGAAAAGCCCACCCTGCTCTTTTCGGGGGGGAAGGACTCCATTGTCATGTACCACCTGGCCCGGAAATCCTTCTGGCCCCAGGTCGTTCCTTTTCCTTGCCTGCACATCGACACCGGGCACAATTTTGACGAGACCCTGGCATTCCGCGACCGCCTGATGGAAACCACCGGCGGGAGGGTAATTGTTCGATACGTACAGGATACCATCGATGCGGGAAGGGTGGTGGAGGAGACAGGAGTGAATGCCAGCCGGAATGTGCTGCAGACGGTCACCCTGCTGGATGCCATCGAGGAATTCAAATTCGATGCCGCCCTGGGCGGGGGCCGAAGGGACGAGGAAAAGGCCAGGGCCAAGGAGCGCTTTTTCTCACACCGGGATGATTTCGGCCAGTGGGACCCGAAAAACCAGCGGCCCGAGCTGTGGAACATCTTCAACGGAAAAAAGCATATAGGAGAGCATTTCAGGGTGTTCCCGCTGAGCAACTGGACCGAGATGGATGTCTGGCAGTACATCTACCTGGAGCAAATCGAGATCCCGAGACTCTATTTTACCCATAAGCGGGAAGTTTTCAACCGGGACGGGGTCTGGCTGGCAAGGGCGCCGTTCATGACACTGAAGGAGGACGAGTATTACGAGACCAGGGACGTGCGCTGCCGGACCATCGGGGACATCAGCTGTACGGGGCTGACCCTTTCCACGGCCAATACCCTGGAGGACATCATCCTGGAGGTGGCCGCCGCCCGGTCCACCGAGCGGGGAGGGAGATATGATGATAAAAGGTCGGAGGCGGCGATGGAGGATCGGAAAAAGGAAGGATACTTTTGAAATAGAGTTAGAGAGTTAGGAGAGTTAGTAGAGTTAGGTTATTCAATCGATATATATGAGTAAGACAGAGGAGGCGGTGCCCGGGTACCTGGACATGGAGCTGCTGCGGTTCACCACGGCCGGAAGTGTGGATGACGGGAAAAGCACGCTTATCGGCCGGCTGCTGTATGATTCCAAGGCGATTTTCGAGGACCAGATGGAACAGCTGGAGATGGCCAGTGTGCGAAGAGGCGAGGAGCAGGTCAACCTGGCCCTGCTGACAGACGGTCTGCGGGCAGAGCGCGAGCAGGGGATCACCATTGATGTGGCCTACCGCTATTTTGCCACGCCAAGGCGAAAGTTCATCATCGCCGATACACCCGGACACGTGCAGTATACCCGGAACATGGTCACCGGGGCATCCACCGCAAACCTGGCCATTATCCTGGTGGATGCCAGGAACGGGGTGCTGGAACAGACCATCCGTCACGCTTATATCGCTTCCCTGCTTGGGATCCCCCATACGGTCATATGTGTGAATAAAATGGACCTGGTGGATTACAGTGAGGAGGTCTTCGAAAAGATCCGGGAACAATTCAGCCCGTTCAAAGAACGGCTTCATATATCGGATGTCCGGTTCATACCCATCAGTGCCCTGAAAGGGGATAATGTGGTGGATCCGAGTGAAAACATGGACTGGTACACCGGAACCACCCTGATGGAATTGCTGGAAACCATCTATATCAGGAGCGACGTAGACCTGGTGAACCGCCGCTTTCCGGTACAGTATGTGATCAGACCGCAGCGGCAGGAGTTCCACGATTACAGGAGTTATGCCGGGAGGGTGGCCGGAGGGATATGGAAACCGGGGGAGAAAGTTGCCGTTTTGCCGGGGGGACAGGAAACCGTCCTGGAGGCCATTGATACCATGAACGGACAGCTGGAGATGGCGTTCCCTCCCCAGTCGGTTGCTTTCAGGCTGGCGGATGAGATAGATATCAGCAGGGGAGATATGATTGTCCCCGCGGACCATAAGCCAAATATCGGTCAGGAGATCGACCTGATGGTCTGCTGGCTCAATGAAAAGCCCATGGTGACGGGAGGAAAATATGTGATCCGCCACACGACCTCGGAATTGCGGGGAATCATCCGTGAGGTGGTGTTCAAGGTGAACATCAACACCCTGGAGCGTGACGAGGAAGACCTCTCGGTGGGGTTGAATGAGATTGCAAAGATCCGGATCAAAACCTCAAAACCCATCTTCTACGATCCGTACAAGCAGAATCACATCACGGGAAGCATCATCATCATTGATGAGGGAACCAACAACACGGTTGGAGCCGGGATGATCATTTAGGACTGCTTTTGATCAGCTCGATCACATCCCGGATAATCACCGCATGGTCAAAGGCCATTTCCGGAATGGATGTGAGATCGAACCATGCAAGGGATCTGGCATCGCTGGCTGCTTCCGGTTCCCCCATCTCTTTTTTCCAGATCATGACGAAAACCTGGGTGATGGTCCTGCCCCTGGGATCCCGCCCCGGTTCATCGTAGGTGTCAAACCTGATCAGTTCTCCTGCGGTCAGGCCTGTTTCCTCCTTCAATTCTCTTCTGGCTGCTTCTTCCAGGGTTTCATCCATTTCCATAAATCCTCCCGGCAGGGCCCACATATCCCTGAAAGGATGATCTTTTCGCTCTACCAGGAGGATCTCAGGTACGCTGTGGACCCTTAACACGGCCACATCGACCGTAACCATGGGCCTGGGGTAGGGATAGGTGTATTGCCGTGCGTTATGATCCATTTGCAATCCTTTTGATCACCCTCAATCTGTGTGTATAACTTCCCTTTTCATCATCGTAGATCCCCTGCTGGTCCAACCGGTCGATCCGGACACTGGTGTATGCATGCAGGATCCTGCCGTTTCCCAGCAGCATTCCCACATGGGCGATCTCTCCTTCAGCATTCTCAAAAAAGGCCATGTCACCTTTCCTGGTCTCATGAATAAAATTGACGTTCGCCCCCAAAGCAGCCTGCTGGCCGGAATCCCTGGGAAGGGAAATCCCCATCATTCGGCAGATGGTCTGGGTAAGACCGGAACAGTCAAAGCCGAATCCACACCTGCCGCCCCAGAGATAGGGGATGGAAAAAAGTCCCGTTCCGATGGGTTCAGGATCCACATGCTGACCGGGGACCAGGATCCCTGTCTCGGATTGCAGGGCATATTCCCTGCCGCAAAGCTTGACTATCTTCCCGGCAGTCCCCGGAAGAACGGAGCCTGCAGGGAGTATCAACTGCCGGTCAGCGTTCCTGTCGATAACAGTGATACATGGGGCGGAGACCATCCTGTATCCCGCTACAGGCATGACCGTGTCCGCATTTTGTTCACGGATTAGGGTAACATAATTTGTCCCGACCCATCCGGTGTATTTGTCAAAATCAAGTGAAATAAGGTACCACTGACCCCGGGTTTCCACAATCCGGAATTCCTCGCCGAAAAGTACCTGGGAAACCATTTCCGAATCATTGGATGGTTCCCGGCGCATGGGCACATAGCCCTGAAGTGAAATGCCTCTGTCCATGGATAAGCTGCAAATTAGACCGAATTGAACAAAAATCCAAGGGAAGGGTTAGAAGTTGAAAAAGATATCCTAATTTCACCCCATGAAGTGGTTCAAATGGATCGTTGGATACTGGAAAACAATCCGGATCATCCTTCTTTTTGCGGCCAGCATCCTCCTTGTTTATTTCATGTTTCCGCGTGAAGGAAAATTCAGGTATGAATATTCCAAGAATAAGCCATGGATGCATGAGGACCTGATCGCACCGTTCGACATTCCCATTTACAAACCAGAACAGCAGTTACAACGAGAGCGGGACAGCCTCCTGAGGAATGCCAGGCTCTACTTTTTTTTCGATTCGCTGATCGCAAAGAATATGGTATCCACCTTCAACAGTGAATACAACCAGATGGTCTCCTCCATGGGGGTGGGTGCTTATATCTCTGATGCATGGATTTTTACAGGCAGGATCATCGCGGGCCTGCTCAACGATATCTATGCAACCGGGATCGTGGAAAGGCACCCCGTGCTTGAAGGGAAGGACCGGGACCAGTTGTCTGTCATGGTCGTGAAAAACGCACTGGCGGAAGAATACAGATACAGGACCTTCTACAGCGAACGATCGGCTTATGAATATCTGGTGAGCGAAATGACAAGGATCAATCCGGGATCACTGGACATCCTGAACCGCATGGCCCTGAGCGACTATCTCAGACCGAATATCCTGTATAACGAGGAAATGACGGACAAGGTCCGGATGGCAAACCTGGACCGGATCACCCCTACCCAGGGTATGGTACAGGCGGGTCAGCGGATCATATCCAGGGGAGAACTGGTGTCCGGTGCCAACTTCCAGATCATCGAATCGCTCCGCCGGGAGTACGAGTCCAATCCCAATGTGGGTAAGAACTATACGGTGGTTTACCTGGGCCAGTTTTTACTGATCACCCTCATATTCCTTTCACTTTACTGGTTTATCCACGCATTCAGGAAGGATGTTTTGCTGAGCTTCAAGCAGACGCTTTTCACACTGGGTCTCATCGTGGTGATGGTGGCACTCACCATGGCAGCTTCCAAAAACGAAGCGGTAAGCGTGTATGTCATTCCTTTCGTGGTGGTACCCATCTTCCTGAAGACCTTTTTTGAAACCAGGTATGCCCTATTCGTCCATATGATCACCCTGCTGCTTGCCGGTTTTTTTGTGCCCAACAGCTACCAATTCGTGCTCATGAATTTTCTGGCCGGAGTGGTGGGAGTGTTCAGTATGCGATCCTACTACAAGCGGGGCATCCTGTTTTATACGGCCATCTTCGTGTTTGCCACCTATGCGCTTGTTTATATTTTGCTTTCCATCCTTCAGGAAGGTGATCTGTCCCAGGTCAACTGGATCAGTGTGCTCTGGATGGGCGGCAATGGTCTGCTGATTCTGACGGTGTATCCCATGGTATTCTTGTTTGAAAGGGTATTCGGATTTCTTTCCGATGCCACCCTGTTTGAGTTGTCCGACACCAATCAGCCGCTGCTGCGCGAACTGGCGGAAAAGGCCCCGGGGACCTTCCAGCACTCCATGCAGGTGGCCAACCTGGCTGAGGAGGCCATTGTCAAAGTGGGAGGAAATTCGCTCCTGGTGCGTGCAGGGGCCATGTATCATGATATAGGTAAAATGATCAATCCCCAATATTTTATTGAGAATCAAAGGGATGGTTATAATCCACACAATGAACTGGATTACAGGACCAGTGCCAGGATCATTATCGATCATGTGGTGAAAGGGATGGAGATGGGCAGAAAACATAACCTGCCTGAAAAGATTATCGACTTTATCCGGACCCATCACGGCAACAGTACGGTGCAGTATTTTTACCGCTCCTTTCTGAATGCCAATCCCGAGAAAGAGGTGAAGACCAATGAGTTCAATTACCCGGGTCCCCGGCCGTTTTCCAGGGAAACCTGCATTTTGATGATGGCCGATTCGGTGGAGGCTGCTTCAAGGACCCTGAAGAAATATCAGCCGGAATCGATCAACGAGCTGGTGGAGCAAATTGTTTCGCGTCAGGCAGGTGAAGAACAGTACTCCGAAGCCAATCTGACATTCCGGGATATTACAATGATTAAAGAAATATTCAAGAATCGCCTGACGAACATTTACCATGCCAGGATTGAATACCCTGCATAAGGTACAGATCACTCAATGAGTTCAATCACCTCCGTGTCGGGATATGCAGCCGGATCAAATGCGAACATTCCATCCTGAAGGGATTGTTTCCCTTCGATTTCCGAGAGGATCATCGTATACTGGATCCCTTCCTTGTGCTTCAACCGGGTCCCTTCCAGTTTCAGTGTGTGCGGGTTCAGGAAAAGGCTCATCATTGAATAGGGCCCGGAAGGCTCCTTCGGGTAAAGCCTGACTTCAATGCAATCCTTTCCCATGAATGCATTGCGGCCCATATACTGATACTTGAAGTCCTCCTGGTATGACTTGATGATCTTGATGGGGACCGCATAAAAGTAGCCCGGTTCATCCGGATCGGGCGTACTTATGTATACTTCCCCGGCTTCCGTATTCTGGGAATAAAGCTTCTCCCCATCATAATACACGATGTACTCATCCAGGATGATCTTGTATTTGATCCCCTTCATCCAGATGGTCCCTTCCCCCTCCGCGTAGGTCTCCCGCATCAGGTCCTCCCGGATGTAATCCATCCGGATCAGGTAACCCTCGTCCAGACGGAATTGGTCTGAAACTGCCTGAAGGTATTTCTCGGCAGCAGGATCCTGCTGGGCTGTTAAAAGACTGTTTATCAGAATTATACCTGGGATCAGCAAGCAATAACGATGGATATGTACCATGTGATGGATTTTATCTTTATGGAAGTTCATTCAAAATCTGGTCCAAACTGGATTCATCCTGTACCAGGACCTGCCTCGCCTTGCTCCCCTCGAACGGACCCAGGATTCCGGCTGCCTCCAGCTGGTCCACGATTCGCCCGGCCCGGTTGTATCCCAGGGCGAGCTTTCGCTGGATCAGGGAGGTGGATCCCTGCTGGTGCATGACAACCAGCCTGGCAGCATCCTCGAATTTTTCATCCCGTTTATCCAGGTCCACCTCCGGTGAACCGCTTTCCTCCTCATCCACAGGATTGAGCATCATCGCGGCAGGATATCCTTTCTGCTCTCCGATAAAGTCGGTCATCGCATCGATCTCCGGTAAATCGATGAATGCGCACTGAAGCCTGATGGGTTCATTGCCGCTTAAAAAGAGCATGTCGCCCCGGCCCACCAGCTGGTCCGCGCCGGGTCCGTCCAGTATGGTCCGTGAATCGATCATGGAGGTGACCCTGAATGCAATCCTGGCCGGAAAATTGGCCTTGATCACGCCGGTAATGATGTTGGTGGTGGGACGCTGTGTGGCAATGATCAGGTGGATCCCGATAGCCCTGGCAAGCTGTGCCAGCCTGGAGATGGGGTATTCGATCTCCCTGCCGGCCGTCATGATCAGGTCGGCGAACTCATCGATGATTACCACGATGAAAGGCATGAAACGGTGTCCCTTGTTAGGATTCAGCTTACGACTGATAAACCGCGCATTGTATTCGCTGATATTCCTGGAATGGGCCATCTTCAGCAGGTTATACCGCTCATCCATTTCGGCACAGAGACTGTTCAGGGTATGAATGACCTGGCGGGTATCGGTGATGATGGCCTCCTCCGATTCGGGCAGTTTGGCCAGGAAATGGCGTTCGATCTTGCTGTACAATGAGAGCTCCACCTTTTTGGGATCGATCAGCACGAATTTCAGCTGTGCCGGGTGTTTTTTGTATAGCAGTGAGGTGATCACCGCATTCAGCCCCACGGACTTCCCCTGGCCGGTTGCCCCGGCCACCAGCAGATGCGGTGTTTTAGTCAGGTCGAAAACAAAGGTTTCGTTGGAAACTGTCTTCCCGATGGCAATGGCCAGTTCCATCTCAGAATCCTGGAATTTCTTTGAAGCGAGGACCGACTTCATGGAGACGATCCTCGGATTCTGATTGGGAACTTCGATCCCGATGGTCCCCTTGCCGGGGATGGGGGCAATGATCCTGATACCCAGTGCAGCCAGGCTCAGGGCAATGTCATCCTCCAGACTTTTGATCTTGGAGATCCGGATCCCGGGTGCCGGAACAATTTCATAGAGGGTCACCGTGGGACCGATTGTGGCCTTGATCTTGTCGATTTTGATGTTGTAGTTTCCAAGGGTCTCCACGATCCGGTTCTTATTGGAAATCAACTCTTCGTTGGATACGGTGGTATCGCCCTGGTCATAATCTTTCAGGAGGCTCAGTGGTGGATATTGATATTTGGGAAGGTCCAGGGTGGGGTCATATTCCCCGAGTGCGCCCTCATCCGGGTTGAAATCATCAGTAATTGTTCCCGACATATCTTCAATGGTCATCTCCACCTCATCCCGCTCCATCGTTCCAGCGGCTTCATTCTCACCGGTGACCTGCGCCTCCCCGACCCGTTCAGAAGGTGCTTCCGGTTCCTCCGGTGTTGCCTGTTCTTCCCCTGCAGGATCGATCACATCTTCCATATCTCCTGCAGCTGCCGGGCGGAAAGGATTTCTCTGGTTCCTCAGCCAGTTAAGGAAACCCGTGGAGAACAGGAGCAGTGCCACATAACAGATGAGCAGCAGGAAGATGGCGCCAAAATGTCCGATGCTGGCCACCAGCCATTTGCTGATGAAAAATCCGTGCTGTCCCCCGGGTCCGCTTCCGAGCATTCCGCCTGCATCCCCGAAAAACAGTCCCAGGGTAACCGAGAGCAGGATAATCAGCAGGAGGCAGTTTCTCACTGCCTTCCAGGTTTTCAATAGTCTGATCCTGTAAAGGGCCATGGCCCAGATGACCAGGATCACGGGAAAAAGGAAACTTGCCAAGCCGAACCAGCGGTTGATGAAAAGATCTGATAACCAGGCACCCAGCTTCCCGCCCTGGTTTTCTACCCTGATCTCGGGCCCGGAGAACACCTTGGCCCACTCAAAATCCTGGTCGGTTTTCCAGTGGACCAGGTAGGAGATGAATGAGAGGATCATGAAAACGGCAACCAGCAGGAAAACGATCCCCAGGGCGTACCGGAACCTGTCATCCTTGAAAAAGTCCACCAGTGCCCTGAAGAACCTTACAAAACCGTTTTTTTTCTTTTTTCTGGCCATTTTCCGCTTCAATTCAGAAAGTCCATGAACTTTCTAAGGTAAGAATAACGATGGATCGGGGGTTATTCTTTTGTAAACAGGCTGTTAATAATCTCTTCCATGGCCTGCCGGGTAACGGGACTGTAATCTTCGGGAATTGCAAAAATCTCGGATTCAATCGTTTTTGTCATATATTCGAGACAGGTGAGATGCATTTTCAGCAGGCTCAGCTGGATCCTGAAATCTGACAGCGCGTGGTCAATACAACGGTAGGGAGTGGTGATATTGGGTTTTCTGGCACTGAAATCCCTGGTAAAGTATATATCGAACTTTTCTTCTCCGGTGTCAATTTCGATCCTTTCGGATCTCAATCCTGCAATAGTTAGTGTATCCCCTGTATATCTGCAATCTAAGCGGGCAGGTTCCACGATTCCGGCGGGCAATTCACCATCTTCACCGGCGCAGTAGATTTTGTTCCCGAAATAGTTCAGCAGGGTAGTTACCTTCCTTTCCCTGAGATCTGCGATCTGAGTAAGGGAGAACTGGTTCAGGAAACCTTCGATCCGGGTGAGAACAAAGTGCCGTGTATAATATGTGTCCATGTGATCGGGAAGAATCCCTGTGGGAATTGCGCCCGCCCGGTCTTCCAGGTAGCTGACCCGGTATTTCAGGTAATGGGCTTCAATGGTATCCGGTATATCCGCAGAACGCCGGCAACTGCTGAACCACAGTGCGGACAGAAACAGAAGACCGGTCATGGTTTTTAACGACACATTGACATGGTTTGGTATCTCCCAAAAATATAACAATATCAATTACTCGCAACCATGTTTTATAAACTGTCTGCTAACCGGCTGAACGGTGCCGAAAAAACATAGATTTGTATGGCCAATAATAATAAGAAAATGAGTAAGCTGGCGGTAATTGCACTCGGGGGCAACGCGCTGTTGCGTGACAACCAGGAGGGCACCATCGATGAGCAGGAACAGAATACCACAGATACCCTGGAGAACCTCGTGCACCTGATCAGATCCGATTACAACCTGGTGATCACCCACGGGAACGGCCCCCAGGTAGGTAACATTCTCATGCGCAACGATGCCGGGGAGAGTGTATACGGTATCCCGCAGATGCCCCTGGACATTTGTGTGGCAGATTCACAGGGGGGGATCGGTTACATGATCGAACGGATGCTCCGGAATATCCTGCATAAGCACCGCATCGATCGCGAGGTGGTCACCCTGGTTACCATGATCCTGGTCAGGGAAGATGACCAGGCTTTCAGGAATCCCTCCAAGCGGGTCGGGAAGATCTACAGCAAAGAGGAAGCAGACCGGCTTTTCAGGGAAAAAAAATGGGTGTTCAAGGAGGAGCAGAAACGCAAAGACGGCTATCGAAGGGTGGTGCCCTCGCCAGAACCCGTGGGGATCATCAACGAGAAGGTCATTGAAACGCTGGCCAGGCAGGGGACCATCGTGGTGGCAGCAGGCGGTGGAGGGGTTCCGGTCTACCGGGATGGGGAAGGACGCATCAGACCCTCCGAATCTGTGATTGACAAGGACCTTGCCTCGTCCCTGTTGGCTTCCAGGATCCATGCAGATGAATTCTTTATCCTGACGGATGTACCCTATGTGTATATCCATTACAAAACCCCCCAACAGGAAGCGAAGGAATTCCTGGACTATGCAGACACCCTGGGTTACCTGGAAAAAGGCATGTTCAGTGAAGGTGACATGGCTCCCAAAATAAAGGCCTGCCTGCAGTTCATCAAGAGCGGCGGTGAAAAGAGCGTGATCACCGAAGCGTTTAAGCTGGAGGATAAAAGCTACGGGACCAAAATCACCATGGAATACGACATGTGAGATATTATATTAATTTTATCCCGACAATCATCAACCGTAATCATCAACCGTAATCATCATGGCTTATAACCTCAGAAACCGTCATTTTCTGACACTGCTTGACTTCAATCCCCGGGAGATCCGTTATCTGCTGGATCTCAGTTTCACGCTGAAAAAGGCAAAACAAAGCGGGACGGAGACGCAAAATCTCCGCGGAAAGAACATTGCACTGATATTCGAAAAGACATCCACCCGTACCCGGTGCGCTTTTGAAGTGGCAGCTCATGACCAGGGTGCGCATGTAACCTACCTGGGCCCAACCGGCACCCAGATCGGGAACAAGGAATCCATGAAGGATACGGCCAGGGTGCTGGGCCGGATGTATGACGGGATCGAGTATCGCGGATTCGGCCAGAAGATCGTGGAGGAACTGGCTGCCCATGCCGGCGTGCCGGTTTGGAACGGGCTGACGGATGAATTCCATCCCACCCAGGTCCTTGCTGATTTCATGACCATGATGGAACACTCGGACAAACCCCTGCATAGCATGAAATTGTGTTACCTGGGAGATGCCAGGAACAATGTGGGCAATTCACTGATGGTGGGATCTGCGAAGATGGGTGTCGATTTCAGGGCTGCAGCTCCCCCTTCCCTGCATCCGGCAACCGAACTGGTCGATCAATGCCGGAAGATCGCTTCGGAGTCCGGGGGCAAGATCACCCTGACCGATGATGTCAGGGCTGCTGTGAAAGATGCGGATTTTCTTTACACAGACGTCTGGGTTTCCATGGGAGAGCCACAGGAAGTGTGGAGCCAGCGCATCGGGTTGCTGAAAAATTATCAGGTTAACAGGGAGGTCATGCAGTGGACCGGCAACCCCGGTGTGAAATTTCTGCACTGCCTGCCGGCTTTTCATAACAGGGATACAAAAGTAGGGGAGGAGATCTTCCGGAAGTTCGGACTGGATTCCATGGAAGTGACGGAAGAGGTTTTCGAATCGCCAAATTCCGTTGTCTTCGACGAAGCCGAGAACCGCGTACACACCATCAAGGCGGTGATGGTGGGAACATTGGGGTAAAGGTTAGGAGATAGAAGTTAGGAGATAGAAGTTAGGGGTTAGGAGATGGAAGGCAGGGGTTAGAAATCCTAACCTCTAACCTCTAACATCCTAACTATAATCATAATAGCAATCATTACCGACCTGCAGGGATGCCCTTCAGAAGAACAAATACCGCATAAAGAAAAACAATATCCCCCCGCACACCATCAGCTTCATCCCCACTCCCGTCAGGAATCCCACAAAGGAACCCCATGCAGCCCTCAAAGCCTCCCGTTCTTTCTTTCCGGATGTGATCTCCCCGATGTAAGCCCCCAGAAATGGACCCAGGATGATCCCGGGGGGACCGAAGAACAATCCTACCACCACGCCGATGGTGGCACCCCACATGCCCCGCCTGGATCCGCCGAACTTTTTTGTCCCGATAACCGGGACCACGTAATCCAGGATGGTGACCAGGATGACAAAGAAAAGAAGGATCCACAGGGAGGTATTGTAACTATCGGCCTGGGTCTCCACATACCGGGTCCATTTCAGCAGAAGATATCCTGCCCAGCTGATCGGGGGGCCAGGGATGACGGGAAGGATACTTCCGGTGAAACCCACCAGTACCAGCAGCATTCCCAGGATAGCAAGGGTAATGTCCATTTCAGTTGAATTAAGGGATTCCTATAATATCATCAAACGCCGCGTATAACACGCAATAGGTAAATGGGAGGGTCAGCAGGATCCCCACCCCGAATGCAAGGAGCCCCAGCAGGTTGATCCCCCCAAGTATCAGAAAAAGAAGCAGGATCTGGCTGAAATTCCCGGACACCATTTTCCTGCTGAGCCTTGTTGCTTCGGCAGGGCTTTCTTCAAAGAACCAGACAAAAAAGTGCGTAAAAAGATAACTGACGGCAAAATAGATCCCGGGAATGACCAGCAGCAGCAGACCCAGGAACACCACCAGCCCCACAAGCAGGTTCAGGATGAGGAGGGGGGTGAATCTGTCAAAGCTTTTGAAAAAATCGGGAAGTTCCACGGGCTGGTTTCGCCTGATGCGGTCTGCCACCACATAAAAACCGGCTGTCATGGGTCCTCCCAGCAGAGCTCCGCTGATGGGATTGGAAAATGCGATTGCACTGATGGCCCCGTATATGATAAAGATGCCGGGTGATTTTCGGAAAAGATTAAATCCTACCTGCAGTACATTTTCAATGGACAGCCTGAATCCTCCGGATGCTTCATCGACTTTCCGCTGATGATCGAAGATCACACGCATCGGCATACTTTTTCGAAAATTAATAAAAAATAGTACATTTATTATCATCCAAAGATGACGCATGGAGGAGCATGAAAATCTGTATGAAAAGATTCGGGAGATGCTGGGGGGCAATCCCGGCGGGTTTTCAGTCCTTGAACACCAGATCGATATGGATCTCCAGATGGAGTATTATGCGTGTTCCAGGAAACTGAATGCTGAAGTGGATGAAGCTTGGGCCCTGGACCAGATGCAATACCTGGTTGAGCCTGGATATTCAACGGAGACCAAGAAGCAAATCCTGGCCAGACTGGCGACCATCAAGCGCGTGGAGTGTTACCGGGCCATTGAGTCCTACCTTGAAGAGGCTGAAGAGTCCTTGAGGGACTGGACATTGCTGTCATTGAACGAAAGCAGGATGCAGATGGAAAGCAGCCTGCTGGACGAAAGTCAGGTTTTTATTTCGACCGGACTGGGTGGAAAGGAGAAGAAACTGAGGTATTTTCTGGTGTTGATCTCCAGGAAACACACAAATTTCACACCGACCCAAAAAAAAGTAATTCAGAATGAATTTGAATTTGTTTTGAAAAGACATGCGGCAGAAATAGAAGAAATCCGCTTCTCCGGTTACCTGTCCACCATGCTGCTTTTAATACCCATTCACCATTCCCTGAAACTGGTTTTGCAGGAAGCGATCAACGAATGCAACCAGTACGGCGATTTTCTGACGGATCATTTTATTGTGACCAATGTAAGGATGTTATCCTTCGAAGAAATCAAGGATTTTATCGAAAAGAAATCCGAATAAAAGTGGCAAAAAAGGACCCGGTAAGATGCTATGCGTTTTCTTCCCCCAGGTCTTCGAATTCCACGTTCGTAAAGTCTTTCTCCTCGTCCCCGTCAGTCTCAGAAACATCCTTGCTCCCGGTGATGTCTGATTTTATTTCGTCTTCAGGTTCAATAGGTTGAGGATTGGCTTCACGTATAAATTCGATGATCTCCTTCAGGCTCTCCGAGAACTTGTCAAAATCCTCCTTGTAGAGAAAGAGTTTGTGCTTCTCGTAGAAAAACTTGCCATCACGATTGAACCGTTTTTTGCTCTCGGTGATGGTCAGGTAGTAATCATTCCGCCTGGTCGCTTTTACGTCGAAAAAGTAGGTCCTTTTTCCGGCCCTAACAGCTTTAGAGTGGATCTCCTCACGTCCGGCTGCCTCCGTTGCGATCTCTTCCGATTTTACAATTCCTTCATCAGTCATTTCTACAGATTTAGTTAGGGTTTAGTTAGTTTATCGATCAAAAATGTGAAATATTTTATAGATATTCAAATTTTCACCCATTTTAGTCAGATCCTAAACTTGCTGTCGAACAGTTGTTTTAAAGAATAAAAATTAGTGTAAATTTGCATCGTTTATGGATTTGGTCACCGGTTCTTTAATAAATGATCAGCAGAAGACAGTTACGTATTAAGGCTCTGCAATCCCTGTATGCCTATTATCAGACAGGCAGGGAAAATATGGGGCGTTCTGAAAAAGAGCTCCATTTCAACATTGGAAAGGCATATCACTTATATCATTATTTGCTCCTGCTGATCATTGATGTGATCCTGTACGCTGAATCAAGAATCGAGCTTGCCAGGAACAAGCGGGTCCCAACATACGATGATCTTCATCCCAATACTCGTTTAATTGACAACAGGCTCGTGGATCAGTTGCGGAATAACGAGCAGTTGCTCAGATTTGTTGAACAGCACAAGCTGAACTGGAGCAATTACCCTGAATTGATCAGGGAAATATATAATAAGGTGGTGAGTACCGAGGAATATGATACCTACATAACCTCCGGGGAAAATGATTATGCAGGGGACAAAAGGATGATCACCCATATTTACAGCCACGTGATCTTTCCAAATGAATCCCTTGCCCAGATCCTGGAAGAGCAGAGCATATTTTGGAACGATGATCTGGAATTCATTACGGGTATGATCGTGAAGACCATTAAAAAATACCGGGAGGAAGAAGGTCCGGATAAACCCCTCATGGAGCTATACAAGAACGAGGAGGACAGGGACTTTGTGATCAGGTTGTTCCGCCAGACCATTCTTCACCGGGAGGAGTATGTGGATTATATCAGGCAGAATACGAAGAACTGGGACCTGGAAAGAATTGCCTTCATGGACATTCTGATCATGCAGATGGCCATCGCTGAACTGGTGGGCTTTCCGTCAATTCCCACAAAAGTTACGCTGAATGAGTACCTGGACATTTCAAAATTTTACAGCACCAGCAAAAGCAGTATTTTTATTAACGGAGTACTGGACAAGGTAGTCGTTCAGCTGAAGAATGATAAGAAAATTGTCAAATCGGGAAGGGGACTGATCGGCGAAAACGATTGATTATTCATTAATTTTAATTAAATATTGAGAAAGCATGAGTTTATTATTTCAGATTTTATCCCAGACTGCACCAGCCGGATCAGGCAGCGGGGCAGGCGGAGGAGCAGGAATGCAGTCACTTATTTTCCTGCTTTTAATTATCGTAGTCTTCTATTTCTTCATGATCAGGCCCCAGGTCAAAAGGCAGAAAGAAGCTACGAACTTTAGAAGTGCCCTTAAAAAAGGGGATAAAGTGGCCACAACCGGGGGAATTTATGGAAAGGTGACCGATGTAAAGGACCGCACCGTTACACTTGAGATTGCGGATAATGTGATCGTCAAAGTGGACAAGACAGCGGTAGTGGCTGACACGTCAGACCAGCAGGCAAAATAACAGCGAAGGGTACTGTCTTGGAAAACGGTTTTCTACAGCGATGGCCCAGAATGCCGGAAGGACAGAAACTGCAATTCAGGAAAAAGATCCTGTTGTTTTCTGTATTTCTGCTGATCTCTGTGTTTATTTGGCTGCTCAGTGCGCTGAGCAAGAATTATAACACGGAGATCGAGTTCCCGCTGGAATATACTGATTTCCCTGAGGGGAACGTATTCATCGGCGATATGCCCGGACACCTGGACCTTCGGATCGATGCCCACGGGTATGCAATCCTGAAATACAAAACATTCGGGAAACCAGATCCCATCAACTTTAAGGTGTCGGCGTTCAACCTCAACCGGCCGGAAAATGACAGTTCAAAGGCTTATATCCTGACCAGGTACCTGAGGGACCAGGTTGCTCGCCAGTTACCTGCAGAGATCCAGTTACTGGAAATCAATCCCGATACCCTGCATTTCCGTTTTGCTCGGGAAATCTCACGGAAGCTCAAAATCGTTCCTGATTTCAGTTTTGGGGTGGATAAGCAGTTCACCATCAAAGACGGGATCCTGCTTGAACCCGATTCGGTGGAGGTGACCGGTCCCCATGTGATCCTGGATACAATGCGGGGAGTGTATACCGTTAAAACTGACCTGGGGCAGCTTACCAAGGATTTCAGCGATAAAGTGAGGCTGAAGAAGGTGAAAGATCTTGCATACGGTTTTTCAAAAGTGAATTGCAGGATACAACTGGAAAAGTTTACGGAAGTCCAGCTGTCCGTTCCCATCAATGTGTTGAACCTGCCTGACAGTATCAGCCTTCAGACATTTCCTTCCAGGGTGCAGCTCACGTGTAACGTGGGACTGAGCAAGTATGACAGAATGGAGGCCAGTCCGGTCAGGGCGGTGGTGGATTACTCTGAAATCAATGACAGGACCAGCATGCTCGATGTGAAGCTGCAAAATATCCCCGTATACCTGATCAGTTATGAGTACTATCCGAAGAAGGTGGAGTTCCTTAAAATCCGTAAGTAATGTTGCAGGTGGGTATCACAGGCGGGATAGGGAGTGGTAAGACACTGGTATGTAGGGTTTTTGAGAAATTGGGTATTCCGGTTTATCATGCTGATGCCCAGGCGAAATGGTTGATGGATCACCGGGAAAACCTGAAAACTGAGATCCGGGACTTGCTGGGTGCCGGGTCATACAGGGATGGCAGGCTGGACCGGGAATATGTGGCCGGGCAGGTATTCAGGGATCCGGAGTTGCTGAACGGATTGAATGCGATTGTACATCCTGCGGTGAGAAATCATTATCTGGCCTGGATGAAGCGACAGACAGAAGTACCCTATGTGATCGAGGAGGCGGCCATTCTTTTTGAAAGTGGAGCACACAGGTTCATGGACATGACGATACTCGTTTATGCACCCGAGGATCTGCGCATACGACGTGTGATGGAACGGGACCAGGTTCAGGAGGAGGAAGTCCGGTTGCGGATGACCAGGCAGATGCCGGAAGCAGAGAAGAAAAAAAAGGCGGATGCGATCATCGTGAATGATGAAAAAGAAATGCTTCTCCCGCAGATCATCGCATTGCACCGGAGTCTATTAAATAAAAAACAGCGGTCATGGTAAAATTCGGTAAATGGGTGGGACTGGGACTTGGATGGGCGCTGGGCGGACCCATCGGAGGAATCCTCGGTCTGGCTGTGGGGTCCATATTTGATGCGGGGACTGTGGATACGGGACTTCCCAGGGGGGATGTCAGGTCAAGGACGCTCCGCGGGGATTACGCTGCTTCACTGCTCGTTCTGATTGCGGCCGTCATGAAGGCTGACGGCAGGGTGCTGAGAAGTGAACTGGATTATGTCAAACGTTATTTTGTTTCACGATTCGGAGAAGACACCGCATCGGAGGCAGTGATCATGCTCAGGGATATCCTGAAACAGGAGATCCCGCTCAGGGATGTAACCCACCAGTTATCCCAGCGTCTTGAATATTCATACCGTCTGGAGATGCTTCACTTCCTGTTCGGGATCGCCGCATCGGATTCGGCAATTTCAGATGCCGAAAACTCGGTCCTGAGCCGTATTGCCGGATTCATGGGGATCTCCGATTCTGATTTCCAGAGTATCCGGGCAATGTTTGTAAGCCAGACGGACGCTTCTTACAAAATCCTGGAGATCGACTCCTCGGCCACAGATGAGGAAGTGAAGAGGGCGTACAGACGCATGGCCATGAAATATCATCCCGATAAGGTAAGTCACCTGGGGGAGGATTTCAAGAAAGTGGCCCATGAAAAGTTCCGGAAAGTGAAGGAAGCTTACGATCAGATCAAGAAAGAACGCGGTTTCAGTTAGAATTGCTATATTTGAACTACCTCGGAAATGAAGACTATCAAACTTGAAGATATATTATCCATCTCAGGCAAAGGGGGCCTTTTCAAGTATGTGGCGCAGGCCAGGAATGGCATGGTAGTGGAATCGATGGATGATAAGAAACGCCATGTGGCTCCGGCAACAGCCAGGGTAAGCTCACTGAAAGATATTGCCATTTTTACGAGCGATGAAGAAGTACCCCTTTCGGATGTACTCTTTACCATTCATGAAAAGAGCCAGGGAAAGGAAATCCTGTCACACAAATCTCCTCCGGAAGAGCTGAAGCGCTATTTCGGGGAGATTGTGCCCGATTATGACCAGGAGCGGGTATATGTGTCAGATATCAGAAAGGTTGTTCAATGGTACAACCAGCTTCAGCAGCATGATATGCTTGAGGTTATCGATAAGGAAGAAGAAGCGGACTCCGCCGATGAAGCCGGAAAGGACACTGATGAAGAGAAGGATGCTACTTAGATTTGGCTTCCTGCCAGAGTTCTTCCATTTCCTCCAGGTTCATTTCCCTGAGTGATCTTCCCGATTCACCTGCTTTCTTCTCCAGGTAGCTGAACCGTTGCATGAATTTCTTATTGGTCCTCTCCAGGGCGGTTTCGGGTTCAATATCGTATAATCTGGCCGCGTTGACGATGGAGAACAACAGATCTCCGATCTCTTCCTCCATCCGTTCACGATTTTCCCCTTTCCTCAGAACACGCTTCACCTCCCCGACCTCCTCGGTTACCTTGTCCCAGACCTGCTCTTTCATTTCCCAGTCAAAGCCCACTGCCCTTACCTTGTCCTGGATCCTGTGTGATTTAATCATTGCAGGCAGTGAAGCCGGAACACCAGACAGCACGCTCCGGTTCCCTTCCTGCATTTTGATCTCTTCCCAGTTCTCAACCACTTCACTTGCATCCCTGACTTTCCGGTCCCCGAATACATGGGGATGCCTGAAGATTAGTTTCTGATTGATGCCGTGGATCACATCGGCAATATCGAAATCGCCTGCCTCTGACCCGATTTTGGCATAGAACACAATGTGAAGGATCAAATCGCCCAGTTCCTTCCGGATATCCTCCATCCGCCGGTCCATGATCGCATCCGCCAGTTCATAGGTTTCTTCAATGGTTAGGTTCCTCAGGCTGTCAAACGTTTGAACACGGTCCCAGGGACATTTCACACGCAACTCGTCCATAATTTCCAGAAGCCTCTCGAAGGCCTTAAGTTTCTCTTCTTTTGTATGCATCTTATCAGCTATCCTTGAATTCAATCCGAATACTCGAACTGGTGTTCAACTTCAATAAACTGGCCGCTTTACCGTTCCGTATTGCAATTTCCAGCAGTCCGGCAGCGTTGAAGATGGCCAGCAATTCACCCGGCTGGGTTTCATTGTACCTGTTGTTGATTTGATCGATCATGTAATGTTTGCTCTGCACGAATATCCGGAAAGCCTTTCCTTGCCCGATCCGATCGAACAGTTCCCTTGAAATATTCGTGATGGCATTTTCATATGAATCGATAAAAATCACGCTCCCGGTGATTGTATTGTTCTCAATGGTGGCTCTGAGCGGAACCTGCCTGTGGTACTGCAAGGCAGTTTCCCCCAGCTCTTCCAGGGGCTTCCCTGCTGCCAGGGCACATGCGGCTTCAACGAATATGGCCATGCTGATGAAGCTTGCCGGCTGCTGCGCGTCGGGCTCTCTCAGCCTGACCACCAGCTCGGGTTCGGGATCGCCCAGCAACCCGAGCACGCCGTTGTCCGCACAGAGAAAATATTGGTTGCTCTTTTTTGCCGCCAGCAGCTGTCCCCCTGATTCAGGCTCCGTATTGACAGCGATGATGTGGATCGTATTTTCGGGAAAGCCGGGAAAGCTGTTTCTCAGCACAAATGCAGCCTGTGCTGTATTGAATGACCTGATCCGGTGATTGATGTCGACGATGGTGGCATTCGGACAGCGGGTGAGTATTTTACCTTTGATCGATGCAACGTAGTAATCATATTCGGCCCAGTCGGACGTAAGTGTGATGATGTGCATGGCTTTCCGGTGAGGATTTCTTATTGGAATGTTGGAAAAAACAGCTTAATTTGCACATCCAAAAGTAGTGATTATAATTTAATTTATGGCGGAAAAGCTGATCTATTTGGAAGGTGTAGACCCGGTTGACTTCTATGGTGTAAACAATGTCCGCTTCAACAAATTCATTGAGTTATTTCCCGAGCTGAAAATCGTTTCAAGAGGCAATGAAATCAGGGCTTCTGGTGAGGAGGACCGGCTGGAGGATTTTGAAGAAAAAATAGATTTGTTCATCCGCTATCTCCGGAAATTCCAGACCGTAAGCCTGCCCGATATGGAGGACCTTCTGGCAGGGACTGCCGACCACAAAATGGAGGCTCCGGGACCCGATGATGAAGTATTTTTGTTTGGTGAAAGTGGCAGGAAGATCAGGGCCATTACGGTGAATCAGAAAAAGCTGGTTGATGACGGAAGGGAGAATGACCTGCTGATTGCTGTGGGACCGGCGGGGACGGGCAAGACATACACTGCCATTGCCATGGCAGTGAAGGCTCTGAAAGAGCGGACAGTAAAAAGGATCATCCTCACCAGGCCCGCTGTGGAAGCGGGGGAAAAACTGGGATTCCTGCCGGGGGATTACAAGGAGAAACTGGACCCGTATCTCCAGCCGTTGTACGATGCACTCAGGGACATGATCCCCGCTAAAAAGCTGATCCAGTTCATTGAGGATGGAACCATACAGATCGCACCCCTGGCCTATATGAGGGGTCGCACCCTCGATCATGCATTCGTCATTCTGGATGAGGCCCAAAACGCCACAGCAAACCAGTTCAAGATGTTCCTCACAAGGATGGGGCCCAATGCGCGATTTATTGTGACGGGAGACGATACCCAGGTGGATCTGCCCAGGCGGGAAGATTCGGGACTGGTGCAGGCCCTGGATATTCTCAAGGGGATCAGGGGGATCTCGATCATCCGTTTTGATGACCGTGATATCATCCGTCACCGTCTTGTGAAATCGATCGTAGATGCCTATAACGGGAAACAGCAATCAAATTCCACCACTTCAACCCAATAAACCGTATCTGACATGGCCAATGCACTAAAAGGAACCAATTTCGAATTACCTGGACAGAAGAGCCTCTACAGGGGTAAAGTCAGGGATGTGTACCATATCGGCGATGAATACCTGGTCATGGTGGTATCCGACAGGATTTCCGCCTTCGATGTGGTCCTGCCCAGGGGAATCCCCTATAAAGGACAGGTCCTTAACCAGATCGCGTCACGATTCCTGGATGCCACTTCAGACATCGTTCCCAACTGGAAGATCAGCGAACCCGATCCCAATGTAATGGTGGGACAGCTGGCTGCGCCGTTCAAAGTGGAAATGGTGATCAGGGGGTATCTGACCGGACATGCCTGGCGCGAGTACCAGGCAGGGAAACGCTTACTCTGCGGGATTTCGATGCCCGATGGGATGAATGAGAACGACCGTTTCCCAGAACCCATTGTCACCCCGACCACCAAGGCTGAAGAGGGACATGACGAAGATATCTCCAGAGAGGAGATCCTTGCAGCAGGCCTGGTATCGGAAGACGATTATGTCAAGCTGGAAGAATATACGAGAAAATTGTTCCGGCGCGGTACGGATATGGCTGCTGAAATGGGTCTGATACTGGTGGATACCAAATATGAATTCGGGAAGAAGGACGGCAGGATCATCCTGATCGATGAGATCCACACCCCCGATTCGTCCCGTTACTTCTATGCGGAAGGTTACGAAGAGCGTCAGGCCAGGGGTGAGAAGCAGAAACAGCTTTCCAAGGAGTTCGTGAGACAATGGCTCATCAGCAATGGATTCCAGGGTAAAGAAGGACAGACAGTGCCCGAGATGCCGGATCAATTTGTGAACGAGGTTTCGGAGAGATATATCGAGCTTTATGAGAAAATTACGGGGAAAGCGTTCATAAAGGCTGACACCGATCAAATGGAAAAGCGGATACTGAAGAACATCAATGATTTCATTTCCAAATAAGAAATATCTGTTCCTCCTAGCGGGACTGATCCTTGCCGGGGTCCTCCTGTCCCAGGAACCTGTGCCGGTCGAACGATCCAACAATAAGGTGATCCTCGATGGGAAAGTGTACTACATTCATACGGTCAAACCCGGGCAGACCCTGTACTCCATTGCAAAAGCATACAATATATCCCAGAAGGAGATTGCCATCGAAAATCCCGGTGTCATTTCGGGATTGCAGATCGGACAGGCATTGAAGATACCCCTGGAGCATGCCCTGGATGAAGAGATCGACACTACCGAAGAACGCGTGTACGAAGATTCGGTCCGCACACACACCGTTCAGACCGGGGAAACCGTCTACAGCATCTCACGGATCTATGATCTTGACACTGGAACGATACTTCGCGCCAATCCCGGAATAGATATCAATGACCTCCGGCCGGGGGATAAACTGATCATCCCTGTATCACCCGTGAAAGAGAATGAGCCGGTATACAACGAAGAGGGATTTGCCTATCACAGGGTCAAACGGCGGGAAACACTTTCTTCCATTTCACGTTTTTATGAGGTGACGGTGGAGCAGATTCGCAAAGCCAATCCGGAACTGGGATGGGGAGGGCCAAAGACCGGGCAGATCCTGCGCATTCCGCTTCCCCATCAGTTCGATCATCCAGCCGGGATACCGGATACCGCTGTCGCTGATTCTGTCCTTCAGGTGGCGGCGGATACCCTGGTTGAAGCATATCTTTATGAAGATCTGCGTTCCCGTCATGATGATCCCCGTCGCGTCTACCGGATTGCGTATTTCATTCCGTTCGATTTCAGGGAACCGGAGCCCCTGGACTCATTGATCCAGGGGGTGAATTCGGCTGTACGCCGCAACCGGATCATTGAAAAGTACAAGCTGGAACAAAGGAACCCCCAGTCGGTTAATTTTCTGGAGTTTTTCGAAGGGTCCATCATGGCCATCGATTCACTGTCAAGGACAGGGATGAAATTGGATATTCGGTTCTTCGATACCCGGAAAAGCTTGCGGCGTACCCGGCTGCTTATGGAGAATGATGCGCTGAAAACATTTGACCTGATCATCGGGCCCTTTTACCGGTCCAATCTGGAGATCGTATCCGATTTCGCCAAAGAATACAGGATCCCGATGGTCACTCCTTTCTATGGGGAAAGGGACCTGATTTCATATAATCCGTACCTCTTTCAATTCACTCCTTCCGCTGAAGCCGAGCAACAGCAGGCAGCCAAACTGATAGCCAGCAAGTACAGTTACAATATCGTTTATGTGATTGAAGAGGATACCCTGGAGGCCGAAAAACACAGGCGTTTCAAAGAATTTATATTTGATGAACTTGACAACTATCATCCGCAGGAACCCGTCATCTTCAAGGAAGTGGTCCTTCAACTGTCCCGGACGGATGAAATTATACAGTCTTTGTCGACCGACAAAAAGAACCTTGTGGTGGTCCCGACCCGGAATGAAGCACTTGCAAGCCGCGTGGTATCATCACTCTATTTCAATCTGAAGGCCTTCGATATCGAACTGATGGGCACACCCAACTGGCCTGAATTTTCCAGCATTGATTACCGGTATTTTCATGACCTGCGGCTTGTCTTCTATCATTCACACTGGATCGACTACCTGGATCCCGGGATCAACCGTTTCCTGACCGTTTACAGGAGTCATTTCTTCAATGAACCCAGATCGAAAACTGACTGGGGAGTGAATTACGGGATCGCCGGGTTTGACATCACCTATTATTTTGTCAATGCCCTGAGAATTTACGGACCGCGGTTTATTCTGTCGCTGGATGATTATCATCCCGACCTGGTCGGAGAGGGCATCCGGTTCTCCCGGGTAACCTCCTACGGGGGATATGAAAATGAGCAAATCACTTTTTACCAGTTTACACCGGAGATGAATATTGAAAAGATCGAAGTTCCCGAAGCACCCGGAAAACGATTTTTCTTCAGGCCACTGGAAGACAGGAGAAGAAGATTTCTTGATTATGACCGTGACTGGGATTAGATCTTCCACGTTTTTGATGCTCACGATCCTGCTTATTGCATCCAGCTCATGCAAAAGAAAGCGAACGGAGACCTTTGAAAACTACGTGGTCGTGGTTTCATTCGACGGCTTCCGGTGGGACTATGCAGACCTGTATGAAGCTCCGGCCTTTGATGCCCTGGCAGCGGAAGGGGTCAGGGCGGAAAGGATGATCCCCTCTTTCCCCACCAAAACATTTCCGAACCACTATACCCTGGCGACAGGCCTTTATCCGGACCATCACGGGATCATCAATAACAGCTTCTATGCCCCTGAACTGGGAGGTCTCTATCGCATGTCGGACAGGAAGATGGTAGAGAATCCCGATGCATATTTCGGGGAACCGATCTGGGTGACCGCAGAGCAGCAGGGAATGCGTGCTGCATCCTATTATTGGGTGGGCAGCGAAGCCCCGATCGGGGGGACCCATCCTTCCTACTGGAAAAGCTACGACGGATCGGTCCCCTACATGGACCGGGTGGATACGGTGATTGAATGGCTGAAGCTTCCCGTAAAAAAGCGCCCCCGCCTCGTCCTGCTTTACTTCGATGAGCCGGACCACTCGGGACATGAATACGGACCGGTGCACCCGGAAATGGGAGTAGTGGTGGAATACCTCGATGAGGTGCTTGCATACCTCCGCGCTGAAATCGCGGAACTTGAATACGGGGACCGGGTGAACCTGATCGTGCTCTCCGATCACGGGATGGCCTCCATTTCTCCCGACAGGTATGTATACCTGTATGATCACCTGAAACCGAAATGGGTGGAGCACATCCTCGGGGGCAATCCGGTCAGTCTGGTGGATGCATCGGAGGGATCAGAAGATTCCATCACGCATGCCTTGAAGGATGTGCAAGGGGTGACTGCCTGGCTGGAAAATGAGATCCCGGCCCGTCTGCACTACGGCAGCAGTGATCGGTTCCCGGACCTGTTGCTGGTGGCGGACAGCGGATGGAGTATAGGTGCCGGAAGAGATGCGTCGGTCTACACCGGCGGCGCACACGGATATGACAATGCATTTTCACAGATGCACACCATCTTTTATGCAGCGGGACCAGACTTCAAAGAAGGGTATGTCCAGCCGGCCTTCCCGAACGTGGATGTGTACGGGATCGTTGCCCGTCTCCTGGGTCTGAAGCCCGCCCCGAACGATGGCGATCTTTCCCGGGTCAGCGGCATGTTCTCCACACCCGACTGAATACACACCTGCTAGGGCTTGCTGCAGCTTCCGGCGGCATCTCACCGGAGATACCGCCCGGGAACAATAACCTGAAGCAGTTGCGTCCTACGCCTTCTTGGTGACCCGCTCCAGCCGCTTCAGGATGGAGAAGATGAACGCAGCCGAGATCAGACAGCAGACAATGAAGATCAGCCATACCTGCCAGATCTCGATTTTGACCCACATCTTGCTGCCCACAAAGAGCAGCTTATTCCCGATGGCCGTAGCAAAGAGCCAGCCTCCCTGCATCATTCCCTGGAACCTGGGCGGTGATACCTTGGACACAAAGGAGAGGCCCATGGGGCTCAGGAAAAGCTCCGCCACGGTCAGTACCAGGTAGGTGGAGATCAGCCAGTAGGGGGATACACGGTCAGGGGATGGTACCCCGTCCAGGTCACTGGGCGATACCAGGTTGAATGATCCCATCAGGATCACAACGAAGCCAAGTGCAGCCAGCAGCATCCCGATACCGATCTTCCTGGGCGTGGATGGCTCTGCGTCCCTGCTTCGCTGCCAGGCAAAGAATCCCACGATCACCGGGGTGAGGAAAACGATGAAAATGGGATTGAACTGCTGGAAGATCTCCGGCTCAATGGGATTGGTCTGCCCGGCGGTGTATGTGGTGTAGAAATAGTAGGTCAGCCCGCCGCCGGCGATCAGCAGTGCTGCGCCGATGATCCTGCCGATCGCTTTGGAATTCTTCCGCAGCAGGTAATAGATCCCGAATATGGCAGCTATAAAAGGAAGGAGGGATTTCAGCGAAAAGAATATCTTGGTGATGGGTCCCACGGCGTTGTCCGTATAGTCCCTGGCAAAATAGGAGAGGGTCAGTCCGTTCTGGTGGAAGGACATCCAGAAGAAGATCACCACCAGGAATACAAGCAGGAGTGCCACAATTCGGGGCCTTTCTTCAGTCCAGGGCAACTTGATGGAATCCCTGCTTTCCTTGTCGATTTTCCTTGCTTCAGGCAGTCTGTGTTTGAAGATCATGAAAATGACCATGCTGACGATCATGGATACCCCGGCGATGGCAAAAGCAAAGTTATAGCCGGTGGAGAAGGCGTCTATGTAGGATTGGGAAAAAGCCCCCAGGTCCAGTACCGTCTGTCCGGTCATGGTCTCAGCCATGGCGCTCAGCTGCCTGGGATCTTCCAGGGTCCCGGCCAGGTACTGGTTCGCAAGGAGCGAAAGGTCGCTGTCATAGCTGAATCCCTGGGTCTTCAGGTACCAGTTGCGGATCCCGTTGGCGGCGCTGGGTGCAAAGAACGCACCCACATTGATCCCCATATAAAAAATATTGAATGCAGTGTCCCGCAGCTTGTTGTATTTGGGATCATCGTAGAGCTGTCCCACAACAGCCTGAAGATTCCCCTTAAAGAGCCCGTTCCCGAATGCAATCACGAACAGGGCCGTGACCACCACCGAAAGTTTCAGTCCCGGGATGGACATGAGCACATAACCAGCCAGCATGGTAATGATCCCGGCCAGGATGGTCCCTTTGAAATTCTGGGTTCTGTCCGCGATGTACCCGCCGACCAGGGCAAGTGCATAAATGAAGAAATAGTACCAGCTGTAAATCGATCCTGCAGTATCGGCAGCAAGGTTATAGCGTGCCTGGAGGAAGAAAACCAGGCAGGCCATCATGGTGTAAAAACCGAAACGCTCGCCCATGTTGGCAAAGAATGCCACATACAGTCCCTTGGGGTGTCCTTTAAACATTGATCTGGGTTTTTATGAGTAAAGTTCTTCTGATAATGCAGACAAATATAGAAATTATTTCCAGCGCAGTTTGATGAAAATTATGTTTCAGAAGAGTTTTTGAAATTCTTAAATTTGATAAAAACCGTACGAAATGAAAATTTTCAAAGTACCACAGGTTCGCGAGATAGACCAATACACCATTGAGAATGAACCCGTCAGATCCATTGACCTGATGGAACGGGCAGCGGGAAGGGTGGCCGGTTGGTATGTCAGGCATTTCAACATCAGCAGGAAGGTGCTTGTTTTTGCAGGGCCCGGGAACAATGGAGGGGATGCACTTGCCACGGCACGGTTGCTGGCTGAAAGGCAGTACAGGGTAGCGTGTTACCTGTTGAAATCCGGGAAGCTTTCCGAAGATTGTTCCGTTAACAGGAAAAGGTTGGAAGAGCAGGGCATGGTTCCTCTGGTTGAACTGGCTGAAGGGGATGATCTTCCTGCAATCAGCCCGAAGGATGTGGTGGTGGACGGGATTTTTGGATCCGGTCTGTCCAGGCCTGTGGAAGGGTTTCCGGCGACCGTGATCAGGCACATCAACGGAAATGCCGCAACCGTGGTGGCCATAGACATCCCATCGGGACTGTTTGGTGAGGACAACAGCGGAAATGATTATGATCACGTGGTGAAGGCGGATTATACAATCACCTTTCAGTTTCCGTTCCTGTCCTTCTTCTTCGATACCAATGATCCTTATGCGGGCCGGTGGAGGGTCCATGACATCGGCCTGCATCCGGATGCGATCAGGGAAACGGAAACGCCCTACCGGACACTGGAAATAGAGGAATTGGGGGAACTGCTTCCCCGACGGCAGCGTTTCTCACACAAGGGCTCTTACGGACATGCCCTGGTGATTGCAGGGAGTTACGGGATGATGGGTGCTGCATTGCTTGCTGGGGAGTCATGTCTCCGGGCCGGTACCGGACTGGTCACCATGCATGTGCCCGGATACGGTTACGGGATCGTGCAGACAGGATTCCCGGAAGGTATTGTAAGTCTTGATCCTTCGGTGACATCCTTCAGTGAACCACCGGAAACGGAAAAATACACGGCCATCGGGGTGGGACCTGGCATCGGGCGCGCGGAGGATACGGAAAAAGGATTGAAAAAATTGCTGGAAAAGGCAGGGGCGGTGCCCATGGTCATCGATGCCGACGGGCTGAACATCCTCTCCGCCCACCCGGAATGGTACGGGTTGATACCGCGGGGATCCGTTCTAACGCCCCATCCGAAGGAATTTGACCGGCTTGCGGGCAAAAGTGATAACTCCTTTCAGCGCCACCTGAAGCAGATTGGATTTGCCAGGGAACATGGTGTTATCGTTGTGCTGAAGGGAGCCTACACGGGCATTGCCGATCCGGATGGCAACTACTGGTTCAACACTACCGGCAATCCCGGTATGGCCAGCGGGGGCAGCGGGGATGTACTCACGGGACTGATCACGGGGCTGCTGGCCCGGGGAATGAAGCCGCTGCATGCGGCCATGGCCGGGGTCTGCCTGCACGGATTGGCCGGAGACCTGGCCGTTGAGGAGACCGGAGAGGAAGCACTCATCGCCGGTGACCTGATCGCCCACCTGGGAAAAGCTTTTATGCGTGTGAGCCGATGAAGGTTTATTAAAAATGTTGTATTTTGGGCCTGATCATTCTTGATCAGTCGACCGCATTCATTATTGACCGCAATGAGGAACATTGTCATTCTTTCAGCACTGGCAGCATTGCTTGCCGGTTGCGTGACCTCCAGCCGGATCCTGGTAACACCGCTGGGGACCGGGCCGGAAGATGCAGAGAAGACATATGTCTATGCACTTCCCCAAACGATCCTGAAGGTGGAGGTAACCTGCCAGGAGGTGAGAAGTGTGCCGGGACCTTACTGGGAATATGCAGAGAAATTTCTGGGAATCGGGGAGGTGATCCGTCAACCTTCCAGCAGTTGGGATATCCTGGACGTGGAAATTTCACATCATACCGAAGCCGATCCCGGGCATCTCTATTCCCTCCACCTTTTAAACGGAACATTCCGGGAAGAGATGCTGGACCGCTTCAGGCAGAAGGGGATGCTTCTGGATGGAACCGAGATGGTGAAAGCATCCATTGCCGGACCGGGTCTGGTTTCGAACAGGAAAAGCGATTATCTCAGGTATGTGGATCTGGGTGTGGAGGAGAATTTCGAGGAGCGGACCGAGACCATGTACAAAACGCTGGTTACCGACACATCATTTGTCAGGGTACCCGTGGACCGAACCATTGTGGAGCAGAAAACCATCGCAAGAAAGGCGGAAGAAGCGGCCGAATTCATTCTGCTCATCAGGAGCAGCCGCTTTGAGATGCTCTCCGGGGAATATAAAGTGTTTCCCCAGGGTGAAGCCATGGCCGCCGCCATTGACCGGCTTGACCGGTTGGAGGATTCTTACCTTTCACTTTTTACAGGCAAGAATCTCCGGACGGTTTACAGAAGGTCCTATTTCCTGGTACCTGAACAGGGCGCGGTTTCTTCTGATTACAGGCTTGGCATGTTTTCCGGTCAGCTGGGGTTCGTGCCAGCGGGACTGATGGAGGGAGTACCGCTGGAGGTCCGGATCACCCCGGAGGGAAAAACAGCAGGCATTGAAAAGCTGAATGCCCGGGTAACGGAAGAATATCATTATAACCAGCTGTACTACAGGATTCCCGATGTGGTTGATCTGAAGGTGGTTCTGGGAGACAGGCTATTGAAACAGGAGCGTATTTCCTTATTCCAGGCAGGAGCACTCGTGGCACATCCCCTGGATTAATCAATGCTCCCGGATTCACTTATGCTTTGGCGCTGCTAGTGTTTACTGATGCTGATCACCTTTATCTGGTCGCGTTCCGGGGATGAGAGTTTTATAAAATAGATTCCTTCACTGTAACCGGAAGTATTCAGCTGCACCATATCCCCGGGTAACACGCGGCTGTGTTGTTCAACAGCCAGGACCCGTCCCGTTACATCCTGCACCTGAACCAGAAAATCCGCTGCCTTCTCCATGCCGAACCTGATTGTCAGCACATCTTTTACAGGATTGGGATAGACCATGATATTCCAGCTCCGTGTTTCCGGCCCGTTACCCACATCGGTATCAAAAGGTTGTTGAAATCCCTGTGTAAGGATCATGTTCCCTCCTGCCAGCGTGCGAACGGCCAGCTCTCCCAGCGTCCAGGAAATACTGATCTGACCGGATTCCGTATAATTACCTCCTGCGGCGATCACACTCGGCGCAAGTATCACCTGTGCGCCGGCAGCCAGGGAGATGCAAAGGGCGCCGCACAGGCTGATGATCGATTTCTTCATGGAAAAGGAAATTTATCCAAATTTCCAAAAAAATCCGTCCGGGATCAAGCATTTAAAGCGTAAGTAATCAACCGGCTGACTTTTCCGGGATATTTTCCAGGATGGCCACCAGGAAATCCCAGAATTTTTTAACAGTGTGTATATTGACTTTTTCATCGGGCGAATGGGGCGAACGGATGGTCGGTCCGAATGAGATCATGTCCAGGCCGGGATAAACTCCTCCCAGAAGACCGCATTCCAGTCCCGCATGGATGGCCTTGATCTCCGGAACCTTACCGAAACGGTCATTGTATACCTGCTGACAAACCTTCAGGATGCTTGATTCCATATCGGGTTTCCAGCCTGGGTAATCACCGCTGAGTTCCACATCCGCATCGATCAGATGGAAAACCGCTGCAATTTTCCATGCAGTGGCTTCCTTGGCAGTATCCACAGAACTTCTGGTCAGGTTCATGGCCTGGAACCTCCCTCCTGTGATCTTCACGATGGAGAGATTATTGGAAGTTTCTATCAATCCTTCCATGGAGGCACTCATCCGCTGCACGCCGTTCGGGCAGGCGTATATGGCACGGATAAACCGGTATTGCTCCTTTTTCCCGATCACTCCCACCGGAGGACCGGTTTCTTCAATTTGTATCCGGAGGCCAGGTTCGGTCTCCGCAAATTCTTTCCGGTATATTTTCTCGTATCTGTCCACCATGGAAGCAAACGCTTCTTTCTTATTCCCAGGAACCAGCACGATGGCCTTTGCCTCGCGGGGGATGGCATTTCGCAGGTCTCCGCCCATCGCTTCAGACAGTCTCACCTGCAGATCGGATTCCGCCTGCATCAGGAAACGGAAAAGCAACTTGTTGGCATTTGCCCTTCCCGTATTGATGTCAAGTCCCGAATGACCGCCTTTCAGTCCCTTTACATGCACCGCATAGGCTGTATGACCGGCGGGGATTTCTTCCTCCGTGTAGGTTTTTGTGGCATTGACATCGATGCCTCCGGCACATCCCACATACAGTTCCCCTTCGTCTTCCGAATCCATGTTGATCAGGATTTCGCCATCCAGGAGTCCGGGTTTCAGTCCGAATGCCCCGGTCATCCCGGTCTCCTCATCCACTGTGAAGAGCGCTTCCACAGGGCCGTGTTTCAGGCTGTCCGACTGGAGGACCGCCATGGCTGCTGCCACACCGATCCCGTTGTCGCTCCCCAGGGTGGTGCCGTCGGCCTTCACCCAGTCCCCCTCGATCAGTGTCACAATCGGATCTTTTTCAAAGTCGAAGTCCTTGTCACTGTTCTTCTGGGGTACCATGTCCAGGTGCCCCTGGAGTACCACCGTTTTCCTGTTTTCCATTCCTTTGGTGGCAGGCTTTTTGATAATCACGTTGCCCACATCGTCCACTGTGGTTTCCAGTCCCAGGCCCTCCCCGAACTTCTTCATGTATGCAATGATCCCGGCTTCCTTCTTGGAGGGCCTGGGGATCTGCGTCAGTGCGTGGAAGTTTTTCCAGATCTCCTGCGGTTGTAAATCTTTGATCGTACTCATGGTCGGTATGTTTTATTAAAAATGAATATCGATTGTTTAATCGGGTGTTTCCCCGGATGGGAGTTCCAGTCCGAATCTCTGCTTTGCATCGGCTTTTCTTAGCTGGAAAGCCAGGAAGATGGAGACCACTCCCAGGATGACCAGCATGAATATGGGCCAGGTGTAATCGTAGGGGGGGATTTCCCCGGAAAGCCTCATGGCAGTGATCCGTTCACTGATCTCCCCGGAAGAGAGTCCCTGCGCTTCCAGGCCGGTCCTGATGTCATCGATCAACCTGACGACCCTGGGATTGACCAGGTCCAGCACGGCGCCGATTCCCCAGAAAAACAGCAGCAATCCCCAGTTCTGTATGGTGAACATGGAAGCATACGCGGTACCCAGTCTTTTTTCCGCCACGATCTTTGCCACGGATGGCCACATGGCGGCGGGGACCAGTGAAAATGCTATGCCCAGGCTCAGCAGGCCGAAGTACCCGAGGACTTCATTGTTGAAGACAGACAGTGAGATGTGCGCGAAAATGAGCAGCAGCGAGCCCAGGATCATCAGCGAGGCAGCCTTCCCTCTTTTATCCACAAAATTCCCGAAAATGGGGGTGAAAAGGATGGTTCCCATGGGGATGAGGCTTGCGGTTTTGGGTCCGTTCTGCAGCCAGATGGAGAGTGTGCCCCAGAGGCCTTTCAGAAAAAGAACAAAAAGCACTCCGATGAGGACCATGGAGGCGATCCTGCCACCCAGGTTCTTGATCCTGGATGGGACCATGGAAAATGAAAGGCCGAACAGGAACAATCCCAGGTAGATGGCCACGGTCCCCATTGACTGGCTGCCAAACAGGCTGAAATAACCGGCACTTGCCGGCAGCTCGTAGGAGAAGCCGAATTTATTCACGAGCAGGTCCGGGGCATACTGGATGAATGGAAAGACCGCGGCGTAGAACGAAACACACAGCAATGCAATGAACATAAAAGAACGGTTCTTCACCAGGGCCACCAGGTCGGAAAATTTGAAGTCTTCCTCAGTCTCCTGGATGCCGCTGTCCGCCCGGATCTTTTTATCCTGCTTGTCCAGGGTGTAATCAAATATCGTGTAAACAAGGAAAATGATGAGGGAAAGGCCGATCAGCGTGGCTGCAAAAGCCACTGCCGGAGGAACACTGTTTCCACCGATATCGATGGAAAGCGCCAGTCCCATGGCAGAACCGAGGCGGCCGAACCCCATGTTGATGGCCATGGCAAGCGCCAGTTCATATCCTTTGAACCATTTTACCACGGTGCGGGTGCAGACCACACACACCACCTCCAGTCCCGATCCGAACATGATCCGGCCCAGGATCATCATGTTGAGCTGGATCCGATGACTTTCCCCGAACACACCGTATGCGGCCAGTGCGGTGATGGTGGCACCCACCGTGGCCAAAGCCCCGAAAATAATCCCGGCACGCCTGACGCCCCATTTGTCTATCACGATGCCACCCACGATGATCATACCGAAGATGTTGGCAATGGTGGTCAGTCCGATCAGGCGTCCGAATTCTTCGCTGGTGAAACCCATTTCACTTTCCATCAAACCCTTCAGTCCCCCAAAGAAATCCTGAAACCAGTAGGTGGACAGCATCAGCATGCTGACCAGCACCAGCATCAGCCAGCGCATGGGTGCAGAGTCACGGAGTGTTCTTCTTATCTGTTCCATCAGGTTATGTGTTTGTTAAGGAAGCATTAAAAATAGGAAAAATATGCGGCCGGTGACTTCTATTGTAAAACATAGTCAGGCGATTTTTAACCGGGCCCCGATGACCTGTCCGGTGAGCCATACTTTCGGATCATCGCTTCCAGTTCTTCATGGATCTCTTTTCTCAGTTCATCAGGTTCCAGTACGACCGCATCCTTGCCGAGGCTGAGAACCAGTGACTTGAATTCATAGGTGGGATGCACCCTGAAACTGAAGATCACCTGCTCCTCATTTTCCCACAGGATATTCTGCGAATCATGCCAGGGTTGTGTGATCAGGTACTGAGCCTGGGTTTTCTGGACGGCCAGCCGGATCTGTGACGGTTCGCCGGGGGGTGCGATGATCCCGATCGCATATCTGAAATAGGAGGTCGCATCGAATCCCCCATCCCTGTATGCAGTTCCGGGTGATTCCTGGAGGTCCCTGATCCGGTCCAGGGCATAGGTGCGGACCTGGTCCCTGAATTCATTCAGCCCCACCAGGTACCACCTGAATCCGTATTCCCTGAGCATATAGGGATGCACTTCGTTGAAATAGGGTTTATCCTCGTAAAAGGGCAGGTAATACAGTCTCAGTACCTTTTTGTCCTCAATGGCCCTGATAATGGGTTCCAGGTACTGTGTTCCCCTGATCACCGGTGCTTTTCTGAAGCTGATGAATCCGCGGTCCCCGTATTTTTCGCAGAACCGCGCGATCATTGATTGGATTTCCAGGTTGTCTTTGCTGTATGCCATGCAACGATGCTTTTCAGTATGCAGCAAAATTAAGAAAACATCCGTATCTCAAATGATCCCGGATTCTTTTCACTTTTCTGGGATTTTATTTAACTTGACTAACCAAAGTAAGGAAATCAACCACTGAATCATCCGATCTGGCCGGAGAGCATTGATCTCAATGGCTACCGGAGCATCTAGGCAGCTGAGAATGGCACCCACGGCAAGCGGCATAACAAGGTCAGGACCGGATCCTCGGGCGGAAGGGAAAGCCCACTGTATCCTGAAAATCAGGAACAGGGCCGGCAGCCGCCTGAACCTGGTGCTTCACGGTGCGGATGTGCATGTGGTCCGGGCCATGACCATCCGGCGGTTCAAAAGGTTAAAATTGCTCAAAGGGACCTATGTGGTGGAGGCCTGGCTTTCGGATGGCCGGATCGTGATCGATTCTGTCAACATTCCCCACATCAGTATTGAAAAAATCACCTCCCGGAAAGATGTGTCCATCCGGGGGCGGAAAATCGTGGCAGATTTCGTCAAGGATCACGCGCGACTTGAGATCCATCGGGAGCCCACCGCAGGAGACATCGTGCAGAATATCTAATAATTCAGATTTGAAGCCAGCAGGCTTTCAGCCCGGGCGACCGTGATCCCTTTTCTCCTGGCATAATCGTTCACCTGGTCTTTCCCCAATTTTCCCACAAAAAAGTAACTGGAGGAAGGATGGGCAAAGATCAGGCCGCTTACCGATGCTGCAGGCACCATGGAAAAGTTTTCCGTGAGACTGATCCCGTGGTGCCGGGCTCCCAGCAGTGAAAAGAGCACCTGCTTTTCGGAATGATCCGGACAGGCAGGATATCCGTGGGCCGGTCTGATCCCTGTATATTTTTCCCTGAAAAGATCCTCCAGCTCCAGCGATTCATCCGCCGCATAGCCCCAGTACTCCTTCCTGATCTTCAGATGGAGCAGCTCAGTGAATGCTTCGGCCAGCCGGTCGGCCAGTGCCTTGAGCATGATGGCACTGTAATCGTCATGGACGGCTTCGAATTGTTTCAGTTTTTCTTCGATCCCGATGGCTGATGTCACGGCGAATGCCCCCAGATAATCGGTGATACCCGAATCCAGGGGAGCAATGAAATCGGCAAGGCAGAGGTTGGGCAATCCGTCCGCTTTCTCCGTCTGGTTCCTCAAATTGGAAAAGGTTGCGATGGGATCACTCCCCGGCTTGTCGCCGTAAACCAGAATATCGTCTCCGGAGGAGTTGGCCGGGAATATACCAAAAACAGCATTGGCTTTCATCCATTTTTCCTCGATGATCAGATCCAGCATCTCCTGTGCATCTTCGTAAAGCTTTCTGGCCTCTTTCCCGTAGCGGGGATTTTCGAAAATTTCGGGAAATTTTCCCCTCAGTTCCCATATCACAAAGAAAAACACCCAGTTGATATAGTCCCGTATCTCCTGCAGGGGATAGTCGAGGATGATTTGGATCCCGGTCTGGGCGGGTTTTCGTATCGCATCCGGGCTCCAGTCGATTTTCAGCCTGTTCTTTCTGGCTTCCCCGAGTTTCAGGTACCTGATATCGCGGCCCGCTTCCGCATATTTGTTCCTGAGTTCCGCGTATTCTTTTCTGATGCCGGCTGCAAATTCATCCCTGAGCGTACCCGAAATCAGATTGCTCACCACACCCACGCTCCTGGAGGCATCTTTCACATGGATCACTGGTTGACTGTAGCCGGGTTCTATTTTCACGGCTGTGTGGATCCTGGATGTGGTGGCACCTCCGATCAGGAGTGGCTGTTTCATGCGGCGGCGCTCCATTTCCCTGGCCACATGGATCATCTCCTCGAGAGAGGGAGTGATAAGCCCTGATAGGCCCACGATGTCCACATGGTTGTTTTCCGCTTCCTCCAGGATCTTTTCGGTGGGCACCATAACACCCAGGTCGATCACTTCGTAATTGTTGCAGCCCAAAACCACTCCCACGATATTCTTGCCGATATCGTGCACATCTCCTTTCACTGTAGCCAGCAGCACTTTCCCGGCCATGCGGCGCTCTTCCCCGGAGCCATCTGCCTTTTCCGCCTCGATGAAGGGCAGAAGCACGGCCACCGCACGCTTCATCACCCTGGCACTCTTCACCACCTGAGGAAGGAACATTTTCCCATCACCGAACAGGTCCCCCACCACATTCATTCCCTCCATCATCGGGCCTTCGATGACTTTGAGCCCCAGCCCGTATTTTTTATGCGCCTCCAGGGTATCTTCTTCAATGTGCGTGGTGATTCCCTTGATCAGGGCATGCTTCAGGCGTTCCTCCACGGTTCCGTCCCTCCACAGGTCCCTGACTTTCTCTGTCTTTTCCGCCTGTTCAACGTTTGCTGCGTAATCCAGCATTCTTTCCGTGGCATCCGGTCGCCGGTTGAGCACGAGGTCCTCCGTCAGCTCAAGCAGTTCGGGAGGGATCTCATCATAAACCTGCAGCAGGCCGGGATTGACAATTCCCATATCCAGACCTGCTTTGATGGCATGGTACAGAAAGACCGAATGTATGGCTTCCCGCACCATGTCGTTCCCGCGAAATGAAAAAGAGAGATTGCTGATTCCCCCGCTCACCTTTGCATGGGTCAGGTGTTCCTTGATCCACCTGGTTGCATGGACGAAATCAACCGCAAAGTTTTGATGTTCCTCCATACCCGTGCCGATGGTCAGCACATTGGGATCAAAAATGATCTCTTCGGGCGGGAAATGCAACTTTCCGGTGAGAAGCCGGTAGGCACGCTCACATATTTCGGTGCGGCGCTGGAAGGAATCGGCCTGTCCCTGCTCATCAAATGCCATTACGATCACAGCCGCTCCGTAGCTTCTGATCCTGGAGGCCTGTTCCAGAAATTTTTCTTCTCCCTCCTTCAGGCTGATGGAATTAACGATCGCCTTGCCCTGGATACATTTCAGGCCCTCCTCGATCACCTGGAATTTGGATGAATCGATCATGAGGGGGACCCTGGCAATTTCCGGTTCAGCCACCAGCAATTTCAGGAAGGTGACCATTTCGTGCACTGCGTCCAGCATGGCATCGTCCATGTTGATGTCCAGGATCTGCGCCCCATCTTCCACCTGTTGCCGCGCAATTTCCAGGGCTTCGTCATATTTTTGCTCCCGGATCAGCCGGGCAAATTTTTTACTGCCGGCCACATTGCATCGTTCCCCGATATTGATAAAATTGGATCCCTCGTAGGCAGTAAGCGGTTCCAGGCCGCTCAGCTTCAGTCCCGGCTTTTTTTCCGCCGGCTTCCTGGCCCGGGCGCTGTCGGCCAGGACGGCAAATTCCCGGATGTGTTCCGGGGTGGTTCCGCAACAGCCCCCCACGATATTGACGAATCCTTCATCGAGGAAGTCTTTGATCTGAATGGACATCTGTTCCGGGGTTTCGTCGTATTCCCCGAACTGATTGGGGAGTCCGGCATTGGGGTGGACCGAGACAAAGTGATGGGATTTTCGGGCCATATCTTCCAGGTAAGGCCTTATCTCTTTGGCGCCCAGGGAGCAATTCAGACCGATGGAGAGCAATTGCACGTGATCCAGGGAATACATAAAGGCCTCCAGGGTCTGTCCCGACAGTGTCCGACCGCTGGCATCCGTGATGGTTCCGGAAACCATTACCGGGAGCTTCTTCCCGGATTCCGACAGAACCTCCTCGATGCCCATAAGTGCCGCCTTCGCATTCAGGGTATCAAACACTGTCTCCACCAGCAGCAGGTCCACACCGCCCTCTATCAGTCCCCGTACCTGCTCCTTATAGGATTCTTTCATCCCGTCGAAAGTGACGGCCCGGAATCCGGGATCATTCACGTCGGGTGACAGGGAAGCGGTCTTGTTGGTGGGTCCCAGTGAGCCGGCCACAAACCTGAGTTTTTCCGGGTTGAGCCCGGTGAATTTGCCGGCAGCTTCCGCGGCGATTCTGGCCGATTCGAAATTCAGTTCATGGACCAGGGATTCGGTTCCGTAATCGGACTGTGAAATGGAGGTGGCGTTGAACGTATTGGTTTCGATGATATCCGCACCTGCCTCCAGGTAAGATTCATGGATCTCCCTGATGATATCCGGCCGGGTGAGGGAGAGCAGGTCATTGTTCCCTTTCAGGTTATGCGGATGTGACCTGAATCTTTCTCCGCGGAAATCCGATTCCGACAGGTCATACCCCTGGATCATGGTGCCCATGGCCCCGTCCAGGACCAGGACCCGCTCTTCAAGCAGTGCGGCGATTTCTTTTCTTGAATTCATCTGCATGTATAATTCCCGGGAATATACTATTTTCTTTTATTTGAGAGGCATGATGCCGCTTCCAGAAATGGGTGATGATCGCAGTAAGAGGCTGCACTTCGATCAGGAATCCGTCGTGCCCGTAGGATGAATCCATCTCAACATATTCACCCTGTGAAACATGCGCCAGCAGTTTTTGTTCATGAACAGGGAAGAGATAGTCGGACGAGATCCCGATGGCAAGCACCCGGGCATGGATCCGGCCGATGGCATCGCCGAGTGTGCCGCGGTTCCGGATCACATTGTGTGTGTCCATGATCCGGGTCAGGGCATGGTAACTGTAGGCATCGAACCGTTTCACGAGCTTGTCCCCCTGGTAATTCTGGTAGGAGGATGCCCGAAGGTCCCTGGTCCTTGTTTCATTCGTCTCCTGCTGGGTTTTCCCGTAAGTGTGCTCATTGCGGTAGCTCAGCAGGGCGACGGCCCTGGCGGCTTTCAGTCCCTGTATGCCTCCGTAGGGACGCTCCTCCGCATAGGTCGGATCCGCTTCAATGGCCAGGCGCTGGGACTGGTTGAATGCGGTAGCCCATGGAGAGATCTTCACGGAGGAGGCGATGAAGACCAGGTGCCGGATCAAATCGGGGTACATGATGCTGTATTCAAGGGCCTGAAAGCCCCCGATGGATCCACCAACGATTGTATGGATCTGTTTGATTCCCAAGCTTTTCCTGAGTAACTCATGGGCATTGACCAGGTCCCTGACGGTCACTTCGGGGAAGGAACGGAACCAGGGCAGTCCGGTGGAAGGATTGGTGGAGAGGGGGCCGGTAGAGCCATAGCAGGAACCGATGATATTGGCACAGACGATAAAGTGTTTCTCCGGGTCCATCAGTTTCCCTTCTCCCACCATACCCGGCCACCACTCCGCCACGTCGGAATTTGCAGTCAGTGCGTGACAGACCCATATCACATTGTCGGCTTGCTCGTTCAGGCTCCCGTAAGTGTGATAGGCTATGTGGAGGGAGGGGAGCGTTCCCCCCAGTTCCAGATCGAATGGATCCGTATGCCTGAAGATCTGTGGTTTCATGATACCCTGGTTTTTTGATGGAACGATGAATCGTTTTTCTGCTTATCCGCGGAAATAACTGACGGTGAGAATCGTTTTCGGGTACGATTTTCCAGCTTCTCGAACGCCTGTTGAAAATCTGCAATGATGTCATCGATATGTTCCAGTCCGACCGAAACCCTGAGCAGGGAAGGGGTAATCCCCGCGGCCAGCTGATCTGCATCGGACAGTTGCTGGTGGGTGGTGACAGAGGGCTGGATTATGAGCGTTCTCACATCCCCCACATTGGCCAGGTGGCTGACCAGTTCCAGGTGATCCACCAGGCGGGCACCCTGTTGCCTGTCTCCCCTTAACGTGAAGGACAGCACACCCCCGGCACCTTTGGGCAGGTATTTTTGTGCGTTTGCGTGGTGGGGACTGCTCTTCAATCCCGGATAACTGACCTGCCTAACCTTCGGATGTGATTCCAGCCACCCGGCCAGTGCCAGGGTGTTCTGTACGTGCCGTTCCATCCTCAGGGAAAGGGTTTCGAGTCCCTGGAGAAACAGGAACGAATTGAAAGGACTCTGGCTGGGGCCCAGGTCACGGAGGCCCTCCACCCGGGCTTTGGTGATAAAGGCAATGTTACCGAAAGGACTGCCGCTGCCAAAGGTTTCCCAGAAATTCAGTCCGTGGTATCCTTCCGAAGGTTCTGTAAACAGGGGAAATTTACCGTTCGCCCAGTTGAAGTTGCCGCCGTCCACGATCACGCCCCCGATGGATGTGCCATGGCCGCCAATCCATTTGGTGGCCGATTCGACCACGATGTTTGCACCGTGTTCAATGGGTTTGCACAGGTAACCGGCCGCCCCAAAGGTATTGTCGACCACCAGCGGTATCCCGTACCGCCTGCAGAGCGAATCGAATGCTTCAAAGTCGGGAATTTGAAATCCGGGATTTCCGATGGTTTCCAGGAAGATGGCCCGGGTCCTTTCATCGATCAGCTTTTCAAAATCCCCGGGTGTCAGCGAATCGGCAAACCTTGCTTCCCAGCCGTGTCCCCTGAAGGTGACCCTGAACTGGTTGTGGGTTCCGCCGTACAGAAAAGGACTGCTGACGATATTGTCACCCTGCTGCAGGAGGGTATTGAAGACCAGAAACTGGGCCGCATGTCCCGAAGCTACGGCAAGTGCAGCCACTCCTCCTTCCAGGGCTGCGATGCGTTGTTCGAAAACCTCACTGGTCGGGTTCATGATCCTGGAATAGATGTTCCCGAACTTTTTCAGCGCGAACAGGTCCGCCCCGTGCCGGGAGTTATTGAATATGTACGAGGTGGTCTGATAGATGGGGACAGCCCTCGAATTGGTGACCGGATCGGGAGTGTGTCCGGCATGTATCTGTAACGTTTCAAAATGCTTGTGTTTCGTATCCATGACACTGTTGAATTTCGGCCCGGAAATGATGTGCTTCATGATCAAACGGCTTCAATGATTGGTTGATCCTGAAGGCAGCCTGCGGGCCCGTTAAAAAAAATGATTGAAAATCAGTCAGCGATGGCTGACAGGCGGGTGGTTACCGGAACTCCGGCATGTCCATGGACATAGGCATCGCTGGCATGATGATTCTTCCTGCGATAGCGGGATTCAGAAAGTTGTCCCTTTTGTGAGTGGTGATCCTGTCCATGTGGTTTTTGTTTGCATACCGCGCCCATAATTTTGCGGAATGCTGTGGGGTCAAATATATGCTATAAAACAGTTTTATGCAAATCCAAACCAGTCCGGTCCAGCCGGATTATCTGGAAATGCAATTATAAATAACAGATAATGATACTGTTACGTAATATTTAATTTAGACGGTGCAACAGAAATTCTCTCATTCGCCGCCCTTCATCAGCTGATGATGATTAAAAACTGAAGGTGAGTCCCACCCCGAACAGTTCCTTGAACTGCACCCTCGACTCCGTAACTCCTTCCGTTTCAGTGTCGAATTGAATGTCCTTGTCGAAGATAAGCTGGGTCATCAGCTTGGCAGAGAGGAAATCATTTACAATGAAGTTCAGCAGCAGGTCCCAGTTTACATCGATGTCCTGGGGCCTGTCCAGGTAATTGCTGAACAGGTCCACTCTGGTATCCAGCAACACATTCTTCAGGATCTCGTTCTGGTAGGAGAGCCTGAGGAAACCCCCGAACTCCCCCCTGACAGTCTGATCGGGATCAAGTCCGTATGTTCCGAGCGCGGAAAGCTCTTCGTCCAGCACAAAGGTAACTTTGCCCGCCAGGGGTGCCATCAGCACGGAAAGATGTTCACCAGGCCTGTAATCCATCCCCACGGAGAGGTTCAGGTAACCGGGTGCGAGCCAGTTTGAGATCTTGGTGCGATCCTCTTCACCGGGATTGTCATAACCCGGTGCGAACTGGGTTCTGAATCCCAGCAGGGCAGTGTAGAGCCAGTTCTCCGAAGCCCTGTGGCCAAATTTTGAGGAGAGGTCGAGCCGGTCGTCACTTTTCCTCGTGGGATCATCTCCCTGGCGGATCAGCCCGTAACCGATAACCAGATCGTTGTCCCACAATGAAATACCATTATCAAAATCTTCCGATAGCTGGACCAGCACATTTCCCGCCAGGCTGTTTTCACCGCCGGCAGCCCAGTTGGAAAGCGAGAGTTGTGAGAAATTAACAGATGTAATCCCGTTGAACTTCCACAGGGTGTCAGCTTCAGGGGAATCCTGTGCGGACAGGGGAGATATGGTAACCAGCGCCGTGCTCACGGCGATCATCACGACGCGGTGCACATGTTTCGATTGGGTTGGATTTTTCAGCATGTTTTTAGTTTATAAATGGTTGGTTGAACTTTCTGCATAGGATTTGAAACGTTCCATGTTCAGGAGCGTGTTCTTTCTGAAGGCGGTTTTCATCAGCGGTGCCATAAGCGCCATCAGTCCCCTGAACCGGAAAACATTGACGGTCTGCCAGCGGGTGCGACCGGCTTCCGGTTCGGAGAAATGGTTGAACATCTGGTTGGTCACACCCCTGGATTCATACAGGGTGTGATATTCATCCGGAAAATTTCTTTTTGTGACGGTCTCAGTCATGACCAGATCCCCGTTCCTGGCCTCATAGACAAGCTCAGTGCGGCACCCTTCCCTTCCTGCTACTCCGCTGATCACCCTGTGGCTTTTCAGTCCGGGTTGCCATCGTTCCAGATCCGATACGCTGTCAAATAGCTCGATCACCCGGATCCGGGAAAGATTGATGATCACTTCTGTGGTGTATCTCACGGAGAATGAGGATATATTGCGCAACAAATATAACTGAAAAATATATTCCTGCCATATGCAGTTTTTGGTTAATTTCGCGGCGTGGATGCCAGAGAATTATACACCAGACTGAAGGAGGCATATACTTCCGAGAACCTGCACCTGATCTCCAGCAGGATCATTGATTTGTTCAGGCAAAGCAATCATCATGCATTGAGAGAGCTGCAAAAGGTTGTCAATGAATTTGTACCCTGCGAAGATCAGCAGGTCAACAGGATCTTCTCCCGCCTGATCATGCTCTATCATCCCGACAGGCTGAACCAGTTCCTGAACCGGCTTGAGAAAGCTTACGGGGAGGGTGACTTCGAAGAGCTGTATACCATGTCCCATATTCTGACCGTGCAGCACATGGAACCGGAGAGTGTGGGAGCGGGTTCTATCCTTACCGAAGAGGACCTGGCCGAAGAGTTCGGCTGGGATGAACAGGCGGACGGATTCGCCTATATGAGCGACTATGAAAAGGAGGATGAGGAAGCAGAGCCGGAATTTGACTATGCGGACCAGAGTTTCCTTTCCGCCATCAAGCGGAGAATTTACGGAAATCTGAATGTGGATTTCCCCATGTACCTGCTGGAGGACCTGGAGGAGATCGAGATGGCCGATTATGAGATAGAGCTCCTGGATGGAATCGAGGCGTGCCGTCACGCCCGGGTGGTTGACCTGTCCAACAACAACCTGACCGATGTGACGGATCTTCGTGAACTGCAGGAAATCGAAAGGCTCTATCTGGCAAACAATCAGATCGGGCTGATCGATCCGCTGGGTAACCTGACCGGATTAGAAGTACTGGATATCTCCTATAACGATGTGGATGATCTTTCTCCCCTGTTCGAGCTGCAGCACCTGACCTATCTGAATGTTATGGGCAACAAAATCCCTGCCTGGCAACTGGAGACGCTGCAGTTAAGAGGAATTACCGTCGTGGCGTAATTCACCCGGGACCAGTCAGAGTGCCTGATCCAGATCTGCCATCAGATCTTCCGCATCTTCGATCCCCACCGAAAGCCGGATCAGTTCCTCCGGGATGCCCTCATCCCTGCGTCCCGCTGCACCCAGGTGCCTGTGGGATGTCAGGGCTGGTGAGCAGCAGATGCTCTCCAGTCCCCCCAAACTGACCGCAGGCTTGATCAGCCTGAGCTTTTTCTGGAATGAAAGGGCATCCTGACCTTCCGTCTCAAAGGATAGCATTCCTCCGAATCCCTTCATTTGTCCGGTTGCGACAATGTGACCGGGATGGGTGGAAAGCCCCGGATAATTTACTTTCCTGATCTTTGGATGGGTATCCAGGAACTGGGCGATCTGCATTGCATTCCGGTTGATCCTGTCCACTCTCAGGTGCAGAGTCTTGAGGCTCCTTTCCAGCAGATAGAGGGTAATCGCGTTCAGGCTCCCGCCGAAATTCAATGCCGTTTTAAGGATCTGTTCGCTTAACTGCCTGCTGGTGGCTACCGCACCGGCCAGGATGTCACTGTGTCCTCCCAGGTATTTGGTGGCACTGTGCAACACTACATCCATGCCCAGCCGGATTGGCTGCTGGTTAATGGGAGATGCAAAAGTATTGTCGACCACTGAAACAATTCCTTTCGCTGATGCGAGCTCCGCCACGGCCCTGATATCCGTGATGTTCAGCAGGGGATTGGAAGGGGTCTCGATATATACCAGCCTGGTCTCATTCCTGATCGCTGATTCCATATCGGTCACAGACTGGCTGGAGGCAATACTGTAATTGATCCCGAACCTGTGAAGTTGTTGATCCACAAAGTGCATGGTCCCCCCGTAGAGCCCTTTCTGGAAAACGACATGATCACCCTGTTTCAAAAATGTGAACAGCAGTGCACTGATGGCGGCCATTCCCGAACTGAATACCAGGGCGGTTTCAGATTCTTCCAGGGCGGCAATCTTAGCCGCTACGGCTTTCACATTGGGAGTGTTCAGGTATCTCGGGTAAATGGGCCCGTCCTGATCGACAAAGCCGAATGCGGTAGAAGTGTATACGGGAGAGTTGATCCCTTTTTCTTTCAAATCTTTAATGGTGCCTGCATGCACGCACCTTGTGGGGAGCCTGTACATATCTCATGAAATTCTGAATGGGTTATTGGGCGAGCAGTTTTTTCATGGCTGCCACATTCCGGTCATTATGCACATTTTTTGATTCTGGGGTGTACAGGAACTGGAGAAGTGCTGCATATTCCTTTTCAATCCTGGGCCTGATGATCTTATAGGTGGCATTCATCAACCTGTTTTCAATGGTAAATCCTTCATCCAGAATGGCCAGGTTGGCCGGGATCCATCGCTGCGGGAACAGATTGCCATATTTTCCGGAGCTCCTGTATTCCCTGACCTCCTGATCCAGCAGGGTCAGGCAGGCATTGGCCGCTTCTTCCGAACCGGGATCCAGCCCTTGCTCCTTCACAAACCTGGCAAGTGCATCTTTGCCGGGATGAATCAGGGCTACAGTATACGGATTCTGGTTGTTGTACAGCAGGCATTGTTCAATGTATACTGACTGATCGGTGAATGCTTCTTCGATCCCCTCGGGACTGTACTTCTCTCCGTCATCAGCGATCAGCAGGCTTTTGAAGCGCCCCAGCACGTAAAGGAATCCGTCATTGTCCATATACCCCATATCCCCGGTATACAACCACCCGTCCCGGATGGTTTCCCGGGTGGCTGCTTCATTTTTCCAGTATCCCTTCATCACATTCTCGCCCCGGATCACGATCTCACCTTTCTCACCCGCGGGTAATTCTTTTCCTGCTTCGTCGCAGATCCTGATCTCCAGAGTTTCAGGGATTGTTCCGGAAGAACCCAGTTTATGTTTTTCAGGGCTGTTGATGCTGATCATGGGACTGGCCTCGGTGAGACCGTATCCCTGGTACATGGGGATACCGATGGCATAGAAGAATCGCTGCAACTCGATGTCCAGCAACGCGCCGCCGCCTATAAAGAACTGCATGTTGCCCCCCATGGCATTCCTCACCTTGCTGAAGATGACCGCGTTGAAAAGGGAATAGATGGGTTTGAGCAGCCTTTTGAATCCTTTGCCCCTGTCCCATCCGATCCCGTTATACCGGTAAGCGATATGCAATCCTGCCCGGAAAAGGGAGGTGGTGAATTTCCCCTTGGCCCTTACCCCGCTTTCAATGTTGCTCCTGAAGTTCTTGGCGATGGTGGGAACGCTGAACATGACCTCGGGTTTGACTTCCTGGATGTTTTTGGAGATATTCTTTCTGGTCTCGAAAGCCGATTTCCCTGTCTCCAGGGCAGCGATGCTCGCACCTATCGCCATAAAGGTGAACAATCCGGCCGTATGGGCGAAGCTGTGATCCCAGGGAAGGAAAAGGAAGATCTTGTAATCCTGAGGGATGGTCATTACGGAAAGTGCCTGCAGGGTATTGGCCACATAGTTATGCTGGCTCAGCATGATCCCCTTGGGATCGGCCGTTGTGCCCGACGTATAACAGATGTTGGCAATGTCATCCGGCTGAACGGCCTCATAGGTTTTTCTGAATGAATCAAAATCCCTTTCCAGGAGCTCCCTGCCCGCTTCCATCAGATCTCCCATATATACTTCCGACGCAAGGTACTCCTCTTTCGGGTCCATGAGGATGATCATTTCCAGTTCCGGCAGGTCGTCTTTGATGGCCTGTATTTTTTTGTACTGACCGCCTGAAACCACGATCATCCTGGCTTCGGAATGCTTCAGCCGGAAGGTCAGGTCTGCCGGTTCGTTCAACTGGATGGAAAGCGGCACATCGATGGCTCCAAGGTAGAACATGCCCATTTCTGCTGCCACCCACCATGCCCTGCCTTCAGCCAGCAGGGCGATCCGGTCTCCTGTTTGAATCCCGAGGGTCATCAGTCCGGCCGCGAACCGGTGTATCAGCGTTTTCATTTCGCCGAAGGTGGTCGGCTGGAAGGAACCATCACGTTTTTCCCATATGTAGGGATTGCCGGAATACTTTTCAGCGTGTTCTTCGAAAAATTGGACCAGGGTTGGCATGGGGAGAAGGTTAGGAGTGAGGAGTTAGTAGAGTTAGCAGAGTTAGTAGAGTTAGATATTGTTAGGTGAGTTAGTCGGGTAATGGTCAGGCATGGTTTGGTTGATTATGGTTGTGAATATAGAAAAATTAAAATTAGCAGCAAAGCATCCCAACCCCCGACCCCCAACCCCTAACCTCTAACCTCTAACCTCTAACGCGAAGCATACTCACATTTCAATAATCTGTTCCCGGTCCGGACCCACTCCGATCAATTTGATGGGAACCTGTAATTCTTTCTCCAGGAAACGGATATATTCATTGAGCTGATCAGGGAACTGTTCTTTCGATCGTACGCCGGAAAGGTCCGTTTTCCATCCCTGGAGATCGGTGTAGACAGGCTTTACTTCTGCTGACTGGTCATAGGGAACCCGGTCTGTCAGTTCACCATCTACGGAATAAGCTGTAGCCACCCTGATGGTATCAAACGCATCCAGCACATCGGTTTTGGTCATGATGAGCTGTGTTACCCCGTTGAGCATCAGGCTGTATTTCAACGAAACCAGGTCCAGCCAGCCACATCTGCGGGGTCTCCCGGTGGTGGAGCCAAACTCCTTACCGATTTCTCTCAGCAGATTGCCTTCCTCGCCGGTCAGCTCGGTAGGAAAAGGCCCGCTTCCCACCCGGGTGCAGTAGGCCTTGAAAATTCCGTACACTTCACCGATTGCCGAAGGTGCCAGTCCCATCCCCGTGCAGGCCCCTGCACAGATGGTACTGGATGAAGTGACAAACGGGTAGGAACCGAAATCAATATCCAGGAGTGTACCCTGGGCACCCTCTGCGAGGATACTCTTGTTCTCCTCGCGCAACAGGTTCAGTTCGTATTCTGTATCCACCCTCCTGAATCTCCTGATGATGTCGATGCCTTCAAAAAACCTTTCTTCCTCCTCGAGGGTATACTCAAAATCATACATTTTGAGCAGCATCTGGTGTTTTGTCCGGAGCGCTTCGTACCTGGCTCTGAAATCCAGATCGATATCCCCCACGCGCAGGCCATTCCTTCCCGTCTTGTCCATGTAGGTAGGTCCGATTCCCTTCAGGGTGGAACCTATTTTGGACTTTCCCTTTGCCGCCTCCGAAGCAGCATCAAGGATCCTGTGAGTGGGAAGGATCAGGTGCGCCTTTTTTGAGATCCAGAGATTTGACGTGAGATCGATGCCCATGGCTTCCAGCGTTTCGATTTCACGTTTAAAAACGATGGGGTCCAGCACCACCCCGTTGGTGATGATATTGAGTGTCTTTTCCCTGAAGATCCCTGATGGAATGTTGTGGAGTATGTGTTTCTGGTTATTAAATTCCAGCGTATGGCCCGCATTGGGTCCGCCCTGGAAACGGGCGATTACATCATAACGGGGAGTAAGCACATCCACAACTTTCCCTTTCCCTTCATCTCCCCACTGGAGACCGAGTAGTACATCAACTTTCATTCCGGTGATTCCCATGTGTATTTTCTCTGCTTCGTCCGTAAATATAAAGGGAGTGGTGACTCGGGTTGAAATTATTGACCTCGCAGGCGGTCTTAATGATCTCCTCGATCCTGGGATCGCAGAATTCAATCACATTGCCCGTTTCCACATCGATCAGGTGATCATGCTGCATGCAGTGGTAGGACTTTTCAAACTGCGCAATATTTTTTCCGAACTGGTGTTTGATCACCAGGTTGCAATCCAGCAACAATTCGATGGTGTTGTACAAGGTGGCCCGACTGACCCTGTAATTTTTATTCTTCATGAATATATAGAGGGATTCAATGTCAAAGTGACCGTCCCTGGAATAGATCTCATCAAGAATAGCGAACCGTTCGGGGGTCTTACGGTGGCCCCTCTTTTCCAGATACTCTGTAAAGATGTGTTTTACAGTATCCTTCGTCTCCTCTTGCCCCATAATTAGTCTAAGTAAAAATTACATTGCTAAGATAGCAATAATTTTTATGTGGAAAGATGTATGGTATCATTACTCCATTGCCTCAACCCTGTGAACAGCCTCCACACCTTTCAGTTTCATCAGATTCAGGATCAGGTTGTTCAGGTCAGTGGTGTTGTGCACATACAGATCAATTGTCCCGTCGAAGATCCCGTCATGACCGTGCAGGTTGATGGTGCGCATGCTGATGTTTAATTCTTTGGTGATGGTATTTGTGATCGCATTGTATACCCCGAAACGGTCCCAGCCGTTCAGGTGTATACGGGCCAGGTAAGAGAGTACCTTATGCTGGGTCCACTTTGCCGCAACCAGTCTGTCGCCCTGACTGGACATGATTTTCAGAGCGACCTTGCAGTCGGTCCTGTGAACCATCAGCGGACCATCACCCTGCCTGACGGCAACCACTTCATCACCAGGGATCGGATTACAGCATTTTGCCAGGGTGTAATTCCTTTCCTCATCTTCCATGGTTTCTCTCAGGATAAGGGTTCCGCTGGAGTCGTAGGTTTCCTTTTTTTCCGGTTTTTTCTGAGATCTTCCCACAGAAAGGCCCCATACCCTGACCCACTTGCTCTTGGTATTCTTGCTGAGTATATCTTTCAAATTATCCAGGCTGACGATCCCGCTGCCAATCTTGGAATAGAGTTCGTCCTTGTGAGCAGTATCGTAGGCGGGGATCAACTTTTTAAGGATCCGGGAACTGGGGGTCAGGTTGATTTCCTTCAGCTTCTCGATGAGCAGGTTTTTGCCAACCTCCGTCCGGTTCTTTGTTTCGGCTTTCAGTGCATTTTTGATGGCTGACTTTGCCTTCACGGTGGTTACGAAATGGTACCATTCCAGGGTCGGTTTCTGAACATCGGAAGTAAGGATCTCGACCTGATCACCGCTGCTGAGTATGTGGCTCAGGGGAACAAGCCGGTGGTTCACCTTGGCACCGATGGCCTTGTTCCCGATTTCAGTATGGATATCGTATGCAAAATCAAGCGCAGTGGCGTCCTTGGGCAGGGTAATGATCTGACCCTTCGGGGTAAAGACCAGGATCTCCGAGGAAAAGAGATTCAGCTTGAAATCGTCCAGGAATTCCATGGCATCTGCGGTGGGGGACTCCAGTGTCTCCCGGATCCGTTTGATCCATTTATCCAGTTCGGATGCCTGGGAAGATTTGTCCTTGTAATGCCAGTGGGCCGCAAAGCCCCGTTCTGCAATCTCATCCATCCGCTTCGACCTGATCTGGACCTCCATCCACTTCCCTTTGGGTCCCATCACCGTGGTGTGCAGCGCTTCATAGCCGTTGGCCTTGGGGGTTGAGACCCAGTCCCGGATCCGTTCGGGTTTTGGTGCATAGATATCGGTAATGATGGAGTAAATATTCCAGCACTGGGTTTTTTCAGGGATGCCGGGCTTGGGATTGAAAACGATGCGAATGGCAAACAGATCGTATATTTCCTCAAAAGTCACATTCTTTTGATGCATTTTCTGCCAGATGCTGTAGATTGATTTCGGTCTTCCCGATATGTGAAAATCAAAACCGTTCTTATCCAGCGCGTCGATGATGGGAAGCGAAAAATGATTGATCACGTGCAGCCGGCGCTCTTCAGTAAGTTTGATCTTTTCCGCTATCTCATGATAGACTTCGGGGTACCTGTATTTCAGGCTGAGGTCCTCAAGTTCCGATTTGATGGTGTACAATCCAAGCCTGTGTGCAAGGGGGGCATAGAGGTAGATGGTCTCACCCGCGATCTTGATCTGCGTGTTCCTCGGAAGGGAATCCAGGGTCCGCATGTTATGGAGCCTGTCCGCCAGCTTGATGAAGATCACCCTCACATCATCGGACAGGGTCAGAAGCATCTTGCGGAAATTCTCGGCCTGCAGGGAATTTGATTCCTTGTCGAAGACCCCCGAGATTTTGGTCAGTCCGTCAACAATGGAGGCGATCTTTTTCCCGAATGCATTCTCAATGTCTTCAATGGTCAGGTCGGTGTCCTCCACCACGTCGTGCAGAATGGCGCACACCGTACTTGTGAGCCCAAGCCCGATCTCCTCGCAAACGATCAGGGCCACGTTCAGTGGGTGAATGATGTAAGGGTCCCCCGATTTCCGCCGCATCCCGCTATGGGCGTCATTGGCCATATTGAATGCCTTCCTGATCAGCTTCACATCCTTCTCGGAGGAGTTGAAATTGCAGTTGCTGATCAGCTGCTCAAGCAATTCATCGATTTTCCTATTTTCGATCAGTACCTTTTCCGGCATTGCAGTCACCTCCTTGTCAATGGATTTACCTCAAAAAATGTGCAATTTTTGGGGAATCGCCCTCATACGGAGAAATCCATCCTCACAAAATTAGTGAATATATGGAAAGCTGAGGGTTGAACAGGATTTTTTTTGAGCTCAGGGATAAAGGACGGTCACATTTCCCGCAAGCTTCCTGAACCGGCCCGTATAATCGGTATACTGGATGTAATACACATAAACGCCTTCGTCCACAAAATCATTTCCGTGGAACCTGCCGTCCCATCCCTGCCCCGGATCGGACGTTTCGAAGAGTTTACGGCCGGCCCGGTCATAGATGATCATGGTGTATTTCATGGGGGCAAAATCAATCCTGGGTTTGAACTCGAAATTCATATCGTTGCTGCCCGGAGTGAATGCGCTGGGCATGGCAAGGGTTGTGGGAATGTTCACGCTGACAATGTTGGAGATACTGATCCCGGGATCATCCGATCCCTCCTGGCTTTCAATGGCCAGGATCTTGTACTGTACCTCTCCGCTCTGGAATCCGTTGATGATCGAATTCATCGGTTCGCTCCAGCGGGTGGTTCCGGGTCCCGTGTTTCCCACATCATAAAACTCTCCGGAACCGTTCCTCCGCTGAATCACATAGCCCGCTAATCCCGCAGGGTATTCACTGTAAGGAGTCCAGACGATTTCAGCAGTCTGACCGGACAATTCGCTTTCCAGCAGGATGCTGGTTCCCGGATTTGATTCGGAAAGCACAGTGAAATCCGGGCATCCTTCCGGCTGGAAGACCGACTGAACGATGTATTCATAGGTTTCTGCCCTGGCCGGGAACCGGTCTTCCACACGATGGACGGACTGTGTCGAATTCCAGATGATCTCAACCTCAGAAAAAGGTGTCTGGCGATTGTTCCGCTTCATCAGCCTGAAAGTTCTGACCGGACCGCTCACATCGGCTGAAAACTGTAATTCAATGGTGTGATCGTCAACCACCGAGACATGATCCACCGTGACAAAACCAGGGGCACGGGGAAAATAGGTGGATACGGTCCCGATGGGAGAGAGGGATGTGATCCCGTTGGTGTTGATGGTCTCGATATAATAGCTGTAAGACGTATCTCTTGAGATTTCCTTGTGAATATAGGCTGTGGTGGCGGGTGAGACAAAGCCCAAGGATTGCAGATCGTCTTCAGCGTACCCTCCATAGATGCGGTAGCCTGAAACATGGCCTTCCCAACCCACGTAAGGGCTCCAGGTGACCAGGTTCGCCATGGAGCAGGTGTCGAACTGCAGGGAGACCGATACCGCCCTGTGCTCGCCGGGAGTGAGCAGACTTTCGTTCCCGCTGCTGTCGATGGCCGTGACCGAGTATTCCAGGTTTTTCTGCCCGGTATTCGAATGGGAAAACTGGTATACATTCCCGGGCAGCGTGACAATGGCCTGGCCGGTCCGGTTGATCATTCTGTAAAGTTTGTAAAATTCAATATCGTCGTCCTCACTGGGTTCCCACTGGATCAGGATGCTGTTATCGGAGTGATCGGCGGTGACGCGGATAATATCCGGTTTGTCCGGGATATCCACCTCCTGGGCCGGGCCACGGTGCGGAAAAAACACCAGCAAAGCCAGCAGTATCAGCGGCCTAATGGCTCTTCCGTATTTTACCATTCCCTTCATACAATTGAAAACGAAAATCTCTTCCCAAAATTTCCATGGATCTTCATCAGCAAAGATAACACATTGTCAGAATCTGTTTTGAACTGCAGCTTAAAATGCTAATTTTGTCATGCCATGTCCAAAAAAAGGGTTATACATTGGTTTAACCAGTTAAAAAACAATTATTTAACTGGTTACAGACTTTTATATCTCCTGGCTGCGGCAGTCGGACTTGGCGTGGGACTGGCCGCAGTGATCATTAAAAACCTGGTTCACTTTATACGTGAGGCACTTGAAAATAGTTTCCACGGGGAGTATACAAGATATTATATTTTTATCCTTCCGGTTATCGGGATCCTCCTGGTGATCATTTTCATCCGCTACATCAATAAGAAACCTGTGGGTCACGGGATCCCGGGAGTACTGTTTTCCATTTCCAAGAACAACGGGATCATGCAGTCCCACAATCTTTACTCAAGCATCATCACCAGTGCACTGACAGTGGGTTTCGGGGGATCGGTGGGACTGGAAGGTCCAACGGTGGCCACGGGTGGCGCCATCGGGTCAAATGTGGGGAGGTTATTAAAACTCAGGTACAAGGATATCATGCTCCTGATCTCCTGCGCCTGTGCGGGAGCCATGTCAGCCATTTTCAAGGCGCCCATTGCCGGTATCGTATTTGCACTGGAGGTGATCATGCTGGATCTGACCATGTGGGCCATCATTCCCCTGCTCATCGCTTCTGCCTCCGCTGCCCTGACCTCCTACCTCTTCCTGGGGCAGAATGTACTCTATCCCTTTCAGCTTGCAGAGGAATTCGAGATGAACCAGATCCATTATTACCTGCTGCTGGGATTGCTGGTCGGTTTGCTCTCGGTCTATTTCACAAGGACCTACATTCGCATTTCAGGGGTGTTTGAGAAAATGAAAGGTCCCTGGAAGAGGATGCTGCTGGCAGGGGGGCTGCTGGGGCTGATCCTGTTTCTATTTCCTTCCCTGTATGGTGAGGGTTATGAGGTCGTGAACCAGGGTTTGCGCGGTGAATATTATCACCTGTTTGAAAATACGTTTTTTGAGGGTTGGCATGCCAGCTTCATCCTGCTGGTGATCTACATCCTGCTGGTGATCACCCTCAAGGTGGTGGCCACCACGCTGACCTTTGCTGCCGGGGGAATCGGCGGGATATTCGCTCCGTCGCTATTCATGGGAGCCAATGCAGGACTTTTGTTCGGGATCATTCTGAACCACATCGGGGTAGCTGTTCCGGTGAGCAACATGGCATTGATCGGGATGGCAGGAATGATCGCCGGGGTGATCCATGCCCCGCTTACCGCTATTTTCCTCATTGCGGAGATCACAGGCGGTTACGAACTATTTTTCCCCCTCATGCTGGCCTCCACCATTGCCTTTGGCACGGCACGATATTTCGTGAAAAATTCTGTATATACCGTTCAGCTGGCGAAGCGCGGTGAGTTGATGACACACCACAAGGACAGGAACATCCTGCTGATGATGAAGGTATCGGAACTCATCGAGACGAATTTCAGTACCGTACACCCCGATGATACGCTGAGGGACCTGGTGCGGGTGATCACCCGGTCATCCAGGAATATCTTCCCGGTGGTGGATAAGGACAACAAATTTCTGGGTATCGTCAAGCTGGATGATATCAGGCACATCATGTTCAACCAGGAGATGTATGACAACACCCGTGTGCGCGATCTGATGATCAAACCGCAATTTACAATTGAGAGCAACGAGCAGATGGAGGAGGTGGCCAGGAAATTTGCGGAGAGCGGCCGGTATAATATCGCCGTTCTCCGGGAAGGAAAATACCTGGGATTCGTCTCCCGGGCCAGGGTGTTCTCCTCGTACAGGGAGATGCTGAAATACTTTTCGGATGATTGACAGAATATTTATTATGTTTGTGAGAACCGCAAACTGAACGATATCTATGCCGAGTTTTGTCATCACCGGGAAGTGCGATGGATGTAAATCACAGGACCGCACTGCCTGCCAGTATATTTGTCCGAATGATCTCATGGTACTTGATCTCCTCACGAATAAAGCATACAACAGGGCTGTGGATATGTGCTGGGAATGTTACAGTTGTGTGAAGATCTGTCCCACCCAGGCCATTGAGGTCAGGGGATATGCCGATTTCATGCCCGCCGGAGCCGTGGTGCAGCCTCTCAGGAGTACGGATGCGATCATGTGGGCGGTGAGGTTCAGGAACAACACAATGCGGCGTTTCAAATTCCCCATCCGTACCACGCCTGAAGGAAGCATCGAACCCGATGCCGGCTTCCCTACGGCTTCTGATGACCTGAATGATCCGGGATTGAGAACCGAACCTGATTCCCTGAGAAGATGAACATCCATGATTTTGAAACCGTGGTCATTGAAACTGACCTGCTCATCCTGGGAGGAGGCATGGCGGCATGCGGAGCAGCATATGAGGCGGCCTTCTGGGCTAAAAAACATGGGATGCGGGTAACGCTGGTGGACAAGGCAGCCATGGAGCGCAGCGGAGCGGTGGCCATGGGACTTTCCGCCATCAACCTTTACATGGGATTGGATAAAGGGAAGAACAGTGTGGAGGACTATGTGCGTTATGTGAAAAATGACCTGATGGGTATCGCCCGGGATGACCTGGTGGCCAATATTGCCAGGCATGTGGATTCCTCGGTCCACCTGTTTGAGAAATGGGGACTGCCCATCTGGAAGGACGGCCAGGGGGAATACGTGAACGAAGGCAGGTGGCAGATCATGATCCACGGTGAATCCTATAAGAATATCGTATCCGAGGCCGCCAAGAATGCACTCAGGGAGCTGGGTGACCGGGGCGCTTATTACGAGCGGATCTTTATTACCGAACCCCTGCTCGCCGGAGGCCGGTGCGTGGGTGCGGCGGGATTCAGTGTACGCGAACAAAAATTCTACATATTCAGGGCGAAAGCAGTGCTGGATTCCATGGGCGGGGCGGTTCATATTTTCCGGCCCCGATCGGTGGGAGAAGGACTGGGAAGGTCCTGGTATCCGCCGTTTAACAGCGGCGCCAGCGCATATTTCACCCTGCGGTCAGGTGCGGAAATGACCTGCCAGGAGGTCCGGTTTGTACCCGTCAGGTTCAAGGACGCATACGGACCGGTGGGAGCCTGGTTCCTGCTGTTTAAATCAAAGGCCACCAATGCGAAGGGGGAGGACTACATGGAGACAAGGGCAGGTGAACTGGAAAAGTGGGCCCCTTACGGAACTGCGAAACCCACTCCGGCGAACCTTCGCAATTATCTGATGCTGCTTGAACTGGAAGCGGGGAACGGACCTATTTTCATGCGGACCGACGATGCCATCCGGGAGCTTGTGGCGCAGATCCCCGATGAAAAGGAAGCTGCCAGGAAGCTCAGGGAACTGGAATCCGAGGCCTGGGAAGATTTTCTTGATATGACGATCAGCCAGGCCCTTCACTGGGCCTCCCACAACATTATGCCGGAGAAGGATCCGTCGGAGATCGCTGCCTGTGAGCCTTACTTTATCAGTTCCCATTCAGGTGCATCCGGGGCCTGGGTCAGCGGTCCGGAGGACCTTGCCCCGGCAGCGCACTTCTGGGGATATCCCAACATGACAACCGTGCAGGGACTGTTTGCGGCGGGGGATGCTTCAGGAGCTTCCAGCCACAAATTTTCATCGGGTTCATTCACGGAGGGAAGGATCGCGGCAAAGGCCGCCATTGCATTCTGTGTGGATCATCCCGGGATGCCGGAGATCAGCCTGGAGCAGATCGACCCGGTCCGGCAGCGGATCCTGAAACCCCTGGATATTTTCGAGGAGCATCATGCCTACACGAACGACGAGGATGTGAATCCCCGGTATATCAAACCCAGGATGTTCATGTTCAGGTTGCAGAAGATCATGGATGAATATGCCGGAGGGGCTTCGGTGGGGTTCAGGACCTCGGAGGCGCTGTTGAAAAAAGGTATGGAATACCTCCAGTTCATGAAGGAAGATTCGGAAAAGCTGGCAGCACGTGACCTGAACGAACTGATGCGCTGCTGGGAGAATATACACAGGATGTGGCAGGCGGAAGCGCATATCCGGACCCTGCTTTTCAGGGAGGAAACCCGCTGGCCCGGGTATTATTTCAGAACAGACCACCCTGCCATGAAAGCGGAATGGGAAGCATTCGCCAACTGCCGGTGGGATCCGGAAACCGACCGGTGGGAAATGATCAGGAGAGCCATTGAAGATTGAACAGATCGCTGCCCATATTGATCATCGGAGGTGGTATCGGCGGGATCACCGCGGCTTTGGAGGTTGCCGAAACCGGCCGGGAAGTGATCCTGGTGGAAAAAGCGCCCTACCTGGGAGGTAATGTGACCGGGTTCAACAATTACTTTCCGAAACGTTGTCCCCCCACATGCGGGCTTGAAATCAATTTCAGAAGGATCCGGTCCAACCCCCGGATCACCTGTATCGTTGGTTCGGAAGTAACTGATATCCGGGGAAAGGAGGGAGATTTCAGGGTGCAGGTAAGATCGGTACCGGAAATGATCAATGACCGGTGTACCTCCTGTGGAAAATGTGTGGAGGTCTGTCCCGTTGAAAGACAGGGAAGTAAGGCTGTCTGCATTCCCGAAGGGGTGGTTTTCCCGGCAAAATATACCATTGATCCGCAGATATGCCTGGGTGAAGCCTGTGGGAAATGTGTGAACGTTTGCCCCTGCGATGCCATCCACCTGGATGCGGATCCTTCCGTGGAAGAATACAGGGTGAAATGCATGATCGTCGCCACCGGCTGGCATCTGTATGACGCTTCCAGGATCGAAAATTATCATTACCGGGATGAACCGGATGTGATTACCAGCCTGGAGTTCGAACAGCTTCTTTCGGAGAACCGGATGCGGCAGGAAAAACTTTCCCGGCCCTCCGACGGGAAAATGCCCTCCCGCATTGCTTTTATCCAGTGTGCGGGTTCCAGGGACCTGAATCATCTGCCTTACTGCTCGGCGGTCTGCTGCTCCGTATCCATCAAACAGGCACTCACACTGGCGGATCTCCATCCTGAGATACGGACGGAGATTTTTTATATCGACCTGCGGCTTTCCGGACGGAACGAGGACATGCTGGTACTGGCCCGGCAAACCCCCTCCATTACCTTCACAAGGGGAAAAGTGGGCCGAATAAGCCGCGATGGGGAGGGGGGACTGCTGCTCGAGGTGGAGGACATGCAGGCGTCTGTCAGACGCCGTGACCCGTTTGACCTGGTCGTCCTCGCTGCGGGACTGGTTCCGAATAGGATCCTTCCGGTGCTGGAGACCGGAGAATACGGTTTTTATACGGAAAAGCAGGCTCCCGGAATCTATGTTGCGGCCACCTGCAAAAGGCCGATGGACGTTTCATCCACGGTGAAAGATGCCACCGCCTCGGCCATGAAGGCGATCAGCGGAACTGTATGAAAGAGAACGGATCACATATGGGCCTGGCGGTCTGCTCAGGATGTGACATCGGGAATTGCCTGGATGCGGAAAGTCTTTGCAGCCTCATGGCCGGTCAGGCGGAGGGGATTGTCTGCATGCATCATCCGGCGCTCTGTTCTGAAGAAGGACTGGGGAAACTGCACAGGATGGTGCGGGATAAAAAACTGGACCGGCTGGCCATTGGAGCCTGCTCACCCAGGGTAAAATCTTCGTTTTTCCAGATGGATGGTGTACTGGTGGAGCGGATCAATCTCCGTGAGCAGGTAACCTGGGTCATGGAAGCGGGAAGTGAGGATGCACGGATGTGTGCGGAGGACTACATCCGAATGGGACTGGCAAAGCTGGCACAGATCGCTTCCCCTGCGCCTTACGTGCCGGAAAAGATTGCTGCGGAGATCGTGGTGCTGGGAGGGGGGGTGACCGGACTCACGGCAGCGGTGCAGGGGGCTTCGGCCGGGTACAGGGTGCACCTGGTGGAAAAAACAGACCGGCTGGGGGGATATGCCAATCGAATTCATAAACTTTCCCCTGTGACAGCCGGTCATACCGCCCTGTGCGAACCAGATGTGGCATCCCTGGCAGCGCTTGCGGAATCCCACCCGCTTGTGGAAATCCACCTGAACAGCACCCTTGCTTCCGTTTCGGGGGAACCGGGCAACTTTACCGTTGAGCTGGACGACGGGGCGGGGACCGTCCTCCGGGCGGGATCCCTCGTGGTGGCCTCGGGCTGGAAGCCCTATGATCCTTCCCGCCTGCAAACACTCGGGTACGGAAGCACCGGACAGGTCAAAACCCTGGAGGAATTTGAACAATTTGCCGGGGAAGGCAAAATCCCGGAACGGGTGCTTTTTATGCTCTGTGCCGGATCGCGGGACAAGGACCATCTGCCTTATTGCTCTGCGTACTGCTGCGGGGCTGCCCTGAAACAGGCCCTTTATGTGCGGGAAAGCAATCCGGGCAGTGAAGTATATATCGTTTACAGGGATATCCGGACCACCGGATTCCAGGAGGACTTTTACAGGTCGGTGCAGTCGGACGAGGCCATATTCATGACCAGGGGACAGGTGGAATCGGTCCGCCAGAGCGGTCAGGCCCTGGAGGTCACGGTCCTTGATTCCTCGCTGGGTGAAAGAATCCGGCTGGAAACCGACATGGTGGTCCTGGCCACCGGGATGGTGCCTTCCACAACCACAGACCTGAATTTGCAGTACAGGCTGGGCAAAGGACTGCCTGAACTGAAGTACGCTTTTTCCGATTCACACTTCATCTGTTTCCCTTATGAAACCAGGCGAACGGGGATCTATGCGGCGGGGACCGTCAGGGCGCCCATGGATATAGAATCAAGCCGGGAGGACGGGGCCGGGGCCATGCTGAAGGCCATTCAGTGTATCGAATGCGTGAGCAGGGGAGAAAGTGTGCATCCCAGGACGGGTGACCGGTCCTGGCCGGAACTGTACATGGAGCGCTGCACGGATTGCAAGCGGTGTACCGAGGAATGTCCCTTCGGAAGCTATGACGAGACCGAAAAGGGGACACCCCTGCCCAATCCGGCCCGGTGCCGGAGGTGCGGGATCTGTGTGGGCTCCTGCCCGGAGCGGGTGATCAGTTTCGCGGATTTTTCCATTCAATCCATTTCGGCCATGATCAAAGCAATCCCGGTACCGGATGAATTCGCGGAAAAACCGAGGATCCTCGTTTTTGTCTGTGAGAATGATGCATATCCGGCGCTGGATACCGCAGGAATGAAAAGGCTGAAGCTAACCCCGTATGCACGCATCATCCCGGTGCGGTGCCTGGGGTCGGTGAACAGTGTCTGGATCAAGGATGCACTTGCGCAGGGCTTTGACGGTGTGCTGCTGATCGGTTGCATGCCGGGGGATGATTACCAGTGTCATTTCATACACGGGAGCGAACTGACGGAAAAACGGGGGGAAAACCTCGGAGAAGCGTTGCGTACCATGATGCTGGAACCTGAAAGGATCAGGACCCGGTTTGTGGAGATCACCGGTCACCACGAGATCTGCAAAATGATCAATGAATATGCGGAAGCGATGGAGGCATTGGGGCCGAATCCGTACAAGGGGATGTGAGGGTTGTTCGCTTCGCGAACGTTAGGAGTGTTAGTTGAGTTAGAAAGTTAGGATAGGATAGGATGTTGCAGGTGAAGCCTGACATAGCGTTTAAGAAAGAGCTGGGCCGGATGAGCGGTGCATCGCTGAACCAGTGCATCCAGTGCGGCAATTGTGCGGCGGTCTGCTCCCTGGCTCCTCCCGAAAGACCATTCCCGAGCAAGGAAATGCTCTGGGCAGGGTGGGGACTGAAAGACAGGCTCCTGGGCAATGTGGATGTGTGGCTCTGCTACCAGTGCGGCGACTGCAGCAGGTATTGTCCCCGGAATGTCAGACCGGCCGATGTGATCGCAGCCGTCCGCCAGAAAAACTACCTGCATTATGCACGACCGCGCTTCATGGGGACGATTTTGAGCCGCCCGGCTCTGCTGCCGGTTGCCATCCTGATCCCGGTTGCGGTCATCATCCTGATCCTCAGTTTGGCGGGGACTTTCAGGATCCCGGAGGGACCGGTGGATTATTCAAAGTTCTTCCCGCATGCCTGGCTCAATTCCACCTTCTCGCTGATCACCCTCGTTTTTTACGGAATGGCATTTTACGGGCTGGTGCGTTTCCGGCGCGACATGAAACGGGTGATTCCCGCACCGGGTCCGGTAAAAAGACCCGTTCAAATGCTTTTACCGGTCCTGGGGGAGATCTTTTCCCACTCAGGTTTTTCTAACTGCGAATCAAACCGGCTCCGGAAGTACGCCCATATGCTGGTCATTTTCGGATTCGGCCTCTTGCTCCTGGTTACCCTCTACGCCATCGTGGCTACCTTCACCGGCGATTATCCCATGTCCTTCCGGAACCCGTTTAAAATAGCGGGAAATGTGGCCTCGCTCATGATCTATACCGGGCTGGGCATCATGATCCACCAGCGGTTGTTTAACAGGAGGGTATTCGGGAAAACAGGCTATCCGGACTGGCTGCTCCTGGTTTCGATCTTTTTGCTGACCCTTTCCGGAACCCTGGTCGAATGGGCGCGGTTCGGGAACTGGACCATTCACGGGGATAACGCCATCGCCTATTATCTCTATTTTTTTCACCTGGTGGCCGTCTGGTTTGTGATCATCTTCCTGCCGTATACCAAACTGGGGCATATGGTCTACCGGACCACGGCACTGCTTTACGCCAGGTCCACCGGCAGGAAATAGCATGAGCATATGTAAAATATCAAAAGTGGTGCGGCACATGGGAAACCGAGCGATGATCCTTGCAGCCGGTAAGGGAACCAGGCTGAGGCCCTGGACCGACCGGAAACCGAAGGCCCTGATGGAGTGCGGGGGGCAAACACTCCTGGAATATGCGATAATCAAGCTCAGGGATGCGGGATACGATCACATCCTGATCAATGTCCACCATTTTGCGGAGGCGATCTTCGGATTCGTGGAAGCGAGGGACCATTTCGGGATCCGGATCGTCTTTTCCGATGAGCGGGATGAGCTTTTGGATACGGGGGGCGCCATCAAAAAAGCTTCCTGGTTTTTCGGGAATGAACCTTTCCCTGTTTACAATGTTGACATACGCAGTAGTATTGATCTGAGAAGCATGGTCCAGTCACACCTGGCAAAAAAAGCCCTGGTCACCCTTGCGGTGAAGGACCGGCCTACCTCCCGGAACCTGCTCATGGGTGCCGGGGGACAGCTGGGCGGATGGAGGGACAACCGGACCGGCGATACCGTGCTGGTCGGGGACACAGCCGAAGGGCTGGTTCCCCTTGCATACAGCGGGATCCAGGTGATCGACCCGGCACTTTCCCGGTTTTTCCCGCGGGAGCGCAGGTTCCCCGTCATTCCCTTTTACCTGGAGCTGGCTGGGTCACAGCCTGTGCATCTCTACAGGCACGATCAGGATGAATGGACCGATATGGGCAAAAAGGAATCCTATGGAATTAACAGCGCAACTGAAGGCCCGGATTAAGCAGTGGAATGAGGATCTGAAAAATCAGGATGCCCAGGGGGTGGTCGGATTTTTCCTGGATCATTTCGGAGAAAGGATCGTGCTTTCCACCAGCCTGGGACTGGAAGACCAGGTACTTACGGAAATGGTGGTACGTCACAATCCCCGGGCCCATGTATTCACCCTGGATACGGGCAGGCTCTTTCCCGAAACATACGATCTGATCGCGCGCACCAACAAACATTTCGGGATCAGGATGAAAACTTATTTCCCCGATTACAGGAAGGTGGAGGAGATGGTTTCCAGGCACGGGATCAACCTTTTCTACGACAGCGTGGAAAACCGGAAATTGTGCTGCGGCATCCGGAAAGTGGCCCAGCTTCCCAGGGCTTTTCAGGGAATGGACGCATGGATCTGTGGTCTGCGTAAGGACCAGTCGGTCAACCGGTTTTTCAACAGGCTGGTGGAGTGGGACGGGAATAACAATCTCATCCGGATCAATCCGTTGATCAGCTGGTCCGGAAAACAGGTATGGGATTATGTGAAAGAACGGCAGATTCCCTACAACATGCTTCATGACGCTGGATTTCCGAGCATAGGCTGTGAACCGTGCACCAGGGCCGTAGAGCCGGGTGAAGACCCGAGGGCGGGCCGCTGGTGGTGGGAAAATGAAGGGCCCAAGGAATGCGGTCTGCACAGGCGGTAAAACCCCAGGCTGCTTTCTCCGGCAGGAAACACACCGGGCAGACAGCTGTCTTTATCTGTGGATCACACCCGAACCGATCAGTTCATCTCCGTCGTACCACGCCGCGAACTGTCCCGCCGCAATACCCCGCTGCAGTTTTTCGAACACAATGTACATCCCTGCTTCGGTCATCCGGAGGGTGGCCTGCTGGAGGGGCTGGCGGTAGCGTATCCTTACCCGGCAGGGCCTGTTTTCACCGGGCTGCATCGCCAGGTCATCCCTGATCCAGTGGATCTCTTCCGGAATGATCCTCAGGCCCCGCCTGTAAAGTCCGGGGTGTGACTGTCCCTGTCCCACATAGACCCGGTTCTGCTGTACGTCGGTGGCAAGCACAAACAGGGGCTCTTCTTTTCCACCCACATTGAGCCCCTTCCTCTGTCCGACCGTAAAAAAATGGGCTCCCGGGTGTTTTCCCACCCATTCTCCGTCCTCCCTGCGGTAGGTCCAGGGCGCACAGAGCGCCTCCAGGTCCGCCGGATCCTTTTTATCGATACCGAAGGGAGGGTGTGTGGATGGTATCTCGAAAATATTGCCCTCCTTCACACTGAGTTTCTGTTGCAGAAAGACCGGCAGGTGCACCTTCCCCACAAAACAGATCCCCTGGGAATCCTTTCTCCCGGCGGAAGCCAGTCCTTCCCTGGCCGCGATTTTCCTTACTTCTGTTTTGTGCAGGTGACCGATGGGAAAAAGTGTCCGTGCCAGCTGCTGCTGTGAAAGCTGGCAGAGGAAATAACTCTGCTCCTTGGCTGGATCCACACCTGCAAGCAGGTGAAAGCGGGATCCGCCATCGGTGGGGGTGATCTCCTTCCTGCAGTAATGACCGGTGGCCACAAAATCCGGCTCATACGCTTCTGCTGCTTTGAAAAAGGCATCAAATTTTATCTCCCGGTTGCACAGCACGTCCGGATTGGGTGTTCGTCCTTTCTGGTATTCCGAGAACATGTAATCGATGACCCGTTGGCGGTAAGGACCGCTGAGATCCACCACATGGAACGGGATCTTCAGCTTTTTTGCCACCAGTTCGGCGAATACCACATCCTCCTCCCAGGGACAGTCGGCATCGATCACCCCGGTCCGGTCATGCCAGTTGATCATGAACAGACCGGTCACATCATAACCCTGTTCCCTGAGCAGATAAGCGGCCACGCTTGAATCCACTCCGCCCGATAAACCTACAACAACCCGTTTGGCCAAAACCCTGCTTTTGGGGACAAAAATAACAAAAATGAATTCTATATTTACGTAATGTCTCCCCTGAGAATCTACAAAGCATCTGCGGGGTCGGGCAAGACCTATCAGCTGACCCTGGAATACCTGCGCCTGTTGTTCCGGTTCCCCGGTATGCACAGGCATATCCTGGCGGTGACCTTCACCAACAAGGCCGCGGGAGAAATGAAACACAGGATCCTGAACCGGCTGCATGCCCTGTCCGGCCGGTCGGAGGATCAGGCGGACAGCGAACGCTCTGAATTGATGAAGATGACCGGGATGGATGCGGATGGGATCCGGGAGAGAGCGGCACAGCTGATCGATGCCATCCTGAATGATTATTCCGGATTCTCCGTGGAGACCATTGATAAATTTTTTCAGTCTGTCATCCGTTCCTTCACCCGTGAGATCGGGATCCAGCCGGGATATAACCTGGAACTGGATCATCGCCGCATCCTGTCCCTGGCGGTGGATCAGCTTTTCCAGGATATTTCCGGTCATGAAACATTGCAGGAATGGCTGATCCGGTTTGCAGAAGAAAGGATCGAAGACGCCAGGTCGTGGAATTTCAAGGCCGACATCATCCAGCTTGGCATGCAGCTTTTCCGGGAGACTTTCCAGCATCTGTCCCTTCACATGGATCTTTCCCTGCTCGAGAAGGAACAGCTGGAGGGGTACCTGGAGGATCTGAACAGGGTGGAGAAAGAAGCCAGGGACAAGATCCGGCAAACCGGCGACTGGTCCATGGAGCAGCTTCGGGAGCGGGGACTGGAAATTGCGGATTTCAGGCAGAAGGAGAGATCGGTTGCCTCCCTTTTCCGGGATGCAGCCGCCGGCACAGACCTCAATTTCACTCCTTCGCGGATCGATGCCATCACCCTTCCGGAAAAATGGCTGAACAAAACAGCATCCCGGGAGCAGGCCAGTTTCACAGTTGAGACCCTGATGCCCACGCTCGCCTTGCTGTTCAAGCAGCAGGTGATCCTCAATACGGCCGGGGTGATACGGGAAAACTTTTACACGCTGGGGATCCTGGGCGATCTGCTGGAAAGGGTCAATACCTATACCCGGGAGCGGAATATTTTCCTGATGGCCGATTCAGGCCGTTTTCTGCGGGGCATCATTGCGGGCAACCAGGTCCCTTTCATCTATGAGAGGACCGGCACCCGCTTCAATCACATCATGCTGGATGAATTCCAGGACACCTCTGTTTTCCAGTACGATAATTTCAAACCGCTGCTGGATAACAGCCTTGCTTCGGGCCACGAGAACCTTGTTGTGGGAGATGTAAAACAATCCATTTACCGCTGGAGGAATTCGGACTGGAAGATCCTTGCTTCGCAGCTGGAAAAGGATTTCCGGCACCAGGAAATCCATGTGGAACCGCTCAGGAAAAACTACAGGAGCAGCGAACAGATCATCCGGTTCAACAACTCCCTGTTCCAGCTCGTTCCCGAAATCCTGGCCCGGCAGATCCGGGAGGAACTGCATGGATCAGGCCTGGATGCGGACCTGGCCGAATCCCGGGTCAGTCTCTTCCAGGAAGCCTATGCGGATGCGGTCCAGGAGATCCCCGAAGACAAGGCAGGAACCGGGGGACTGATCCATCTGGAACTATTCAGCGACGGGGGGGATCTTTCTTTTCATGACCGGGTGCTGGAGCGGATCCCCGGGTGGATCGAGGAGATCCGCAGGGAAGGGATTGAACCCGGGGATATTGCCATACTGGTGCGGACCAGGAAAGAGGGGGTCAGGATCGCCCGGAAGCTTCTTCAGCATGCCCGTCAGTCGGGTGACCGCTATTATTTCAGGCTCATCTCCAATGAATCGCTTCTGCTGATACACAATGTATCCGTTTCCATGCTGGTCTCGGCACTGCATTTCCTGGTCCGTCCCGGGGATCTCCTGAATGCGGCCGAATTGAAATACCAGTGCATGCTGACAGGCGCGGTGAAGCATGTCAGTCCCGATACGCTGTTTGTTCCACCGGAGGGTGGTGAAAGCCACCTTCCCGCATCATTCCTGGAACGGAAGGGGATCCTCAGGCAGCTCCCCCTTTACGAGCTGATAGAAACTTTGATCCAGCTATTCGGACTGGCGGAGAGAGCGGAGGATCTGCCATACATCCAGGCGCTCCAGGACCTGGTAATCGATCTCCAGCGAAGAGAGCCGGTGAGTATCGTACAATTCCTGGATTACTGGGAGCAGCACGGTTCAGTGCACAGCATTTCCGTCTCGGAGGAGTTGAATGCCACCAGGATCCTGACCATCCACAAGGCCAAGGGACTGGAATTTAAATGTGTTCTGGTCCCTTTCTGCGACTGGGAGATCACCACCGATCAGAGAAAGTTGAATTTTCTCTGGTGCGAGACGGCAGGGACACCCTTCAGCAGGGTGCCTGTGGTTCCTGTAAGATTCACCGGTTCCATGAAGGATACCCTGTTCAGTGCTGATTATTTCCTCGAACGCATGAAAGGGTACATGGACAATCTGAACCTGATGTATGTGGCCTTCACCAGGGCGAAGGATGCACTGTACGTGGGTATCCCGCAGCACCCGGCAAAGGAGGGGACTTCGGGCACCGTTCCGGGAAACACGGGCCAGCAGATAAGTCATTCGGGCGACCTGGTCCTGGCTGCTTTTGAAAAGGAGCCCTCCGAACCTCCGTTCCTGAACCCGTGGAAAGGATTGTTGTCCGGTAGCGGTATCCATACCGGGAGCCTGCGCCGGGAAGAGCGGGAAGAATCCGTAACGGATGCATTTTGGAAATTCACCACCTATCCCGTTGTCAGGAGGAACAGGTCGCTCAGTGTACGGTTGCGGAGCGATGAATATTTTGTGGACGAGGAAGGTAAATTCAGCAGCAGGGTGGCTTACGGAACGGTCATGCACAGGATCTTCTCCGGGATCGTGACCGGAAAGGATCTGGAACCCGTTCTGCTTGCCATGCAGCGGAACGGACTGATCCCGGAGAAGGAACGGCTGGAGCTCGGGAAAAAAATTTCCGGAATGATCACAGAACCCGGGATCAGAGATTGGTTTATGGAGGAAGGGGGACGCAGGATCTATAACGAAAGGAGCATTCTCTGCGGAAACGGAAAGGTGATCCGTCCCGACCGCGTGATCGTGGACAGGGAACGGATCACAGTGGTGGATTTTAAATTTGGACGGGTGGAGCGACCGGCTTACAATTCGCAGGTAAAGGAGTATGTGGAACAGCTCGGTTCCATGGGTTATTCCGGGGTGGAGGGTTATCTCTGGTATGTGAACCTGGGCAGAACCATCAAAGTGGCAGAAGCATGAGCTATCCATGGGGAACGGAACGAAGGATCAATACCTACAGCGATTATTTCAGAAGGCGTTTCGGGGGACGCGTGCAAAAGATCACCCTGGATGCCGGGTTTACCTGTCCCAACCGTGACGGTACCTGCGGCTACGGGGGATGTACTTTCTGCGACAACCGTGCATTCAATCCCTCCTACAACGACCCGGAGAAGCCGATCCGTCAGCAGCTCGGGGAAGGGATGGCTTTTCACCGGAAACGGTACAGGAAAGCAGATCGGTATATCGCCTATTTCCAGGCTTATTCCAATACGTATGCGGACCTGGAGACCCTGAAGGGTATCTATGAACAGGCCATCGGCTTCCCGGGGATCGTGGGAATTGTTGTGGGAACACGGCCCGACTGCGTGGACCCGGAAAAACTCGATTATTTCGGGGAACTTTCCCGCAGGATCTATGTGATGCTGGAGTACGGCATCGAATCGCTGCTGGACCAGACCCTGGTCAGGGTGAACAGGGGACATGGCGTGGAAAAGACCCGCTGGGCTGTGGATGAAACTGCCCGAAGGGGGATCCGGACAGGCGGCCATATGATTATCGGTCTTCCCGGGGAAACCCGGGAGGATTTTCTCGATGGTGCCAGAAAACTCTCCGAATGGCCGTTGAACAACATCAAGTACCACCAGCTGCAGCTGATCAAAGGGACCCCCATGGCACAGGAATATCTGCGGGAGCCTGACGCATTTTTCAATTTCACAATGGATAGCTATCTGGAGCTGATGGTGGAAATCGTTGAACTGCTGAATCCGGCTCTGGTGATCGAGCGCATCGCGGGAGAAACGGCTCCCGGAATGGCTGTCGGGAAAAGCTGGGGAGTACGGTACGACATGGTCTTGAAAAATTTCGAAAAGCTCCTGGAGGAAAGAGATACCTGGCAGGGAAGAAAGTATCAACCTTCAAATTGAACAGATGCAGCCATTCCTGGAAACACTGGCCATTCACCTGATCGGATCCTTCGGAAGGGAGCTGGGCGGGTGCAGCCTGATCCTGCCCAACCGCCGGTCGGGTCTGTTCCTCCAGCGGCATCTCGCCACCCATGCCGGCCAGGTGATGTGGGCCCCCCGGATTTATCCGGTCAGCGATTTCATCGACGAGCTGAGCCTGTTGAAAAAACCAGATCCCGTGGAGCTTCAGTTCATGCTGTATGATCTGTACCGTGACTGTGTCCAGCAGCCGGATCATTTCGATGATTTTTATTACTGGGGGGAGATGATGATCACCGATTTTGACGACCTGGACAAGTACCGGGTGGATGTGGATATGATCTTCAGGAATATCGCGGACCTGAAAGAACTGGAGGCTCCCCTGGCAGGGCTCGACCCGGAGCAGATCCGGCTGATCCGCCGGTTCTGGTCAGGTTTTCATGCGGGCAGTCAAACACCGGAGAAAGAAAAATTCATTGCGTTGTGGGACCTGCTGCCGGTGCTGTATCACCGGCTGCGGGAAACACTCGGCCGGCAGGGGCTGGGTACTTCCGGCATGCAGTACAGGGAGATAGCAGACCGGATCGATACAGGCGGCCTGGAATGGCGGGAGGGCAACCGGGTGATCGTGGTCGGGTTCAATGCGCTGAACCGTTGTGAGGAAAGGATTTTTTCCTGGCTCAGGGAAAGGGGTGCCATGTTCTTCTGGGATTATGACCACCGTTATGTGGAGGACGCGACATGGGAAGCAGGCAGGTTCCTGAGGAAGAACCTGAAACAATTTCCCGAACCCATGGCGCTGGAAACCTTTCGCGGACTGGAGAGGAAAAAGGATTTCAGGATCCTGGATCTTCCCACCGATGTCCTGCAGGCAAAAACAGTGTACCGGATACTGGAGACGGAGGGCGACGGCTTGAGCGGGGACTGCACGGATACCGCGGTGGTCCTGTGTGATGAAGACCTTCTGATGCCCGTCATTATGTCCCTGCCTTCCGGTTATCAGGAGATCAACGTGACCATGGGTTTTCCCATGTCCCACGCCCCGTTGTTCAGTTTCACCGATCAGCTGATCACGCTACAGCAAAATGTCAGGAAGGGCAGGGAGGGTCCGGACCAGTTCTACCACCGGGATGTTACATCCATCCTTGCGCATCCCTGTATGGGGAGGACGGAGGACGATGCCATCCCGCAGCTTCTCAGTGAGATTGCCGGCAGGAACATGGTGTTTGTGAATGAAACACTGTTTAAGGGTGAACTGGAACGGAAAATCTTCCGGCGGATGGAGGGAGGCCCCGGATTCATCGGGTATTTCAGGCAGATCTACCAGCACCTGCTGGATTTGCAAACAGACCGGGAGGACCGGATGCACCGGGATCTTGACCGGGAATTCATTTTCCAGATCCTGGTCCAGCTGAATAAACTGGAGTCACTGGTGCTTTCCAGGCCCGGCCTCAGCAGTGCGACCCTGATCCGGCTCTTCCGGAAGATCCTGGCCATCCTCCGGGTGCCGTTTGAGGGAGAACCCCTTGCCGGCCTGCAGGTCATGGGGATCCTTGAGACCAGACTGCTTGACTTCAGGCATGTGATCCTGCTGTCCATGAATGAGGAGATCATGCCCCGTGCCCACCATGGCCATTCGTTTATTCCGTATGCACTGAGGAATGCATACCGGATGCCAGTCCGGGAGGATATGGATGCCATGTATGCCTATTACTTCTACAGGCTTATTCAGCGCGCCGAAAAGGTGGATTTGCTTTTCAACAGCAAATCGGAAGGGGTGAGAAGCGGGGAGATGAGCCGGTACCTTACCCAGCTGATGTATGAGCACAACCTGAGGGTTATCAGGCCCGGGCTGGAGGTAAGGGCCCAGGAAACCATTCCGCTTACCATCGGTCACACGGATACGGCAGATGCAGTACTGGCTCAGTACCTGGAGGGGTCTGAGTCAGGAAAATACCTGTCCCCTTCGGCCATTAACACGTACCTGGACTGTCCGTTGAGATTCTACCTGCGGTACATTGCGGGGATCGGTGAACCTGAGGAAGTCCTGGAGGAGGTGGATGCGGCAAATTTCGGCACGGTGGTACATGAGAGCATCCATCGTCTCTACAGCCGTATCCTTGAGGAGGGGAACAGTACGCTCGATCAGGAAGCGCTGTTGTCGCTGCTGGACTCCGGCAGGCCGGAAAAAGTGCTTGAGGAAGCTTTCATTGCACATCATTTCAGGGGGGACAGGTATGCCCGGATCGAGGGCAGGAACCTGATCACCGTCCGGGTCATGCTCAAGTACCTGAAAAAGATCCTTGAAACGGATACCGGGATCGCTCCGTTCCGGCTGGTATCCACCGAAGAAAAGTACCAAAGAGCGCTGGAGGTGCGTACCGGAAGGGGAACCAGTCGCATCATGCTTGGAGGCAAGATAGACCGGGTCGATCTCGTGGGCCGCAACCTAAGGGTGATTGACTACAAGACCGGACAGGCAAAACTGGGATTTTCCAATGTAGCAGGATTGTTTGATCCGGATGCTCCCGGCAGGAACGGGGCTGCGCTGCAGGTATTGTTCTATGCATGGATCATCGCCGGAAAGTACCCCGGTGAAAGGATCACACCCGGAATTTATATCATGCGCGAACTGTACACCAGGGATTTCGATCCCAGGCTGATTATGGGAACTTATTCCGGTGCCGCGCCCGTGGAGGATTTCCGTGCGATTGAAGAAGAATTCATCATCCGTTTGCGGGCAGTACTTGAACGCATGTACGACCCCGCCATTCCTTTCAGCCAGACGGCGAATGAGACACATTGCAGGTACTGCGATTTTACCCGGCTGTGCAGCAGGTATTCCGAACAGGGTGCAGATGGGGTATGAACCGTGGATCTTGGTGCTGTCCCGCTATATATCATTTCTCCCTGTCATTCAGCAAATCCGGCCTGAGTCTCCTGGTGCGCTCCAGGGACTGTGCATGTTTCCAGGCTTCGATTTTTGCGGCATGTCCTGAAAGCAGCACTTCCGGAACGCTCCATCCCTTGTACTGAGCGGGCCTTGTGTATACCGGGGGTGCGAGCAGCCCGTCCTGGAAGGAGTCGGTAAGCGCCGATGTTTCATCCGAAATGGCGCCGGGCAGGATACGCACAACCGCGTCGGTGATCACAGCGGCCGCCAGTTCTCCCCCGGTCATCACAAAGTCCCCGATGGAATATTCGCAGGTGATCAGGTGATCCCTGGCGCGCTGGTCGATCCCCTTGTAATGTCCGCAGAGAATGACCAGGTTTTCTGCAAGCGCAAGTTTGTTGGCCTCTTGCTGATTGAATTTCCTGCCGTCGGGACTGGTATAGATGATCTCATCGTATGACCGCTGTGCGGTCAGGTGGGAAATGGCCCTGTCGATGGGCTCGATGCGCATCACCATGCCGGCATCCCCCCCGAAAGAATAATCATCAACCCTCCTGTGTTTATCCTGGGAAAAATCACGCAAATCGTGAATGCAGATTTCCACAAGTCCTCTGTCACGTGCACGTTTGACAATGGAATGCTGCATGGGACCCTCGAGCAATCCGGGCAACACGGTGATGATATCGATGCGCATCCAGGCTGGATTTTTTGCTAAGATAAGAATTTGATCCTGAAGAGTTCTGTGAAATAAAACTTTCGCACAATTCGTTTGTTATCCATAGAGGATAATGGCACTTTTATGGTCAAAAAGTGACCATTTACGTTTAATTTAAGTAATTTGTGTCGATTAGCGCGCTCAGTAACCCTCTACCCGTCATGAAACACTATGATGAAAAAGATCCTCTTGAAGAAAAACAATCTGATCAGCAAAAAGAAGAAAACAACAAAGAACAACCACTAAAAGAGGATACAGAAAGCAAGACTGCACAACCGGTACAGGAGAACCCGGATCCGCCTCCTGCTGAGCCCACCATGGATGACGTCATTGCGGTCAGGTCCGGGCCGGAAGACACCGAACCCGAAGTGACCGATCCCGAAGTAACCGTTCCCGGAGACACCAATTCCGGCGAACCCAATTCCCAGGAAACCGATTCCCAGGAAACCGATTCCCAAGAGACCGGCTCCCCCGTGTCCCGCATACAGATCCGCCTGATCGATGACCTGGAGGAAAGGATGCGAAATGATTCCTATGATGCGCTGGAGAGAGATGACCAGGAAGACCAGGATGACCAGGATGACAGGGAAGACCAGGAAGAAAAGGAGGATGAGGAAGCGCGCGTCAATTACACACTGCTGAGCAAAGAGGATCTTGTGAAGCTGCTTCGCGAAAAACTGGATAATCCGGGTAAATTCAATCTTCGCAGGGAGGTCCAGGAGATCAGGGATGCTTTTTACTTCCAGTACCATGCCTCCATGGAGGAAAAGAAGGAAAAATTCCTGGAAGAGGGAGGGAACCTTGAAGATTTTAAACCTGCTGATGATCCGGCGGAGTCAGAACTGAAGGAACTGCTGAAGAAATACAGGAGCCTGAAGGCTGAACACACAAAGCAGTTGGAAAGGACAAAACAGGAGAACCTTCAGAAGAAACAGGAGATCCTGGAAGCCATGCGGATGCTGATGGAAGGACAGGAATCCTTTGAGTCCACCTTCAGGAAATTCAAAAATCTTCAGAAGAAGTGGTTCTCGATCGGAATCGTTCCCCAGCAACACTTGAAGGACCTCTGGGATTCCTATAATTATTTCCTGGATAAATTCAATGATTATGTAAACATTAACAGGGAATTGCGTGCCCTGGATCTGAAAAAGAATCTTGAACTCAAGATCCAGCTCTGTGAGAAAACCGAGGCGCTTGACAGCGAACCCAACGTGATCCATGCCTTTAAAACCCTGCAACGCTACCATGCCCGCTGGCGTGAAATCGGCCCGGTACCCCGTGAGAACCGGGAAGAGATCTGGGAAAGATTCAAGAAGGCAAGTACGCACATCAACAGGAAACACCAGGAATACCATTCGAAATACAGAGAATCCCTGATGGAAAACCTGGAAAGGAAAAAAGCGTTGTGCGAACAAACAGAGGCCATTGCAGAAAAAACATACAGTTCCCACGGAGAATGGATCGAAAGGACCAACCAGATCCTGGAAATTCAGAAATCCTGGAAAGCCATCGGTTATGCTCCGAAAAAGGATAATAACGTCATCTATGCCCGGTTCAGGCGTGCTTGCGATGAATTTTTTGATAAGAAGGGGAAATTTTATGCAGCAGCCCTGGAAGACCAGAAAGAAAACCTGAAGCGCAAACTGGAGATCGTCGAGAAAGCAGAAGTCCTGAGCGATTCAGATGCCTGGAAGGAGACCACCAATGAGCTGATCCGCCTTCAGCGACAATGGAAGGAGATCGGGAAGGTACCCAGGAAGGATGCCGATAAATTGTGGAGACGGTTCAGGGCTGCCTGTGATAAGTTTTTCTCCAGGAAATCCAATTACTTCGAGCACATCGATTCCACTTTTGATGATAACCTGAAAGCCAAAGAGCAACTGATCGGGGAAATGGACGCATATGTTCCTTTGAGTGATCATGAGAAAAACCTGGAAGCCCTGGAGCAGTTCCAGACCCGGTTCAACGAAATCGGATATGTCCCTTCCAATAAGAAGGATTCCATCAGGGACCAGTTCCGCATGGCACTGGACCGGTTCATGAAAAAAGTCGGGATGGATGAATCGGAAAGAAGTCTGTTCAAGTTCCGCAACAGGATCAGAGGCATGCTGAATTCGCCCCGTTCCGAAACGAAACTGAACTATGAGCGCGATAAACTGGTAAATAAACTGCAGCAGTTGCGGAATGATATCGGGGTATGGGAGAATAACATCGGATTCATCAAGCAATCAGAGAGTTCTGAAGATACCATCCAGGGATATAATGACAGGATTGAATCTGCGCATATGCGGATCAGGATACTGGAGACCAAGATTCGCATCCTCGATGATTTGGAAAATGAAAATTAAAATTAAATCTTTACTTTTGCCCCGAATATAATTCTGAGTCTTTTGGGTCACACGAAGTATGTGTTTGTTACAGGGGGTGTGACATCCTCCCTTGGTAAAGGTATTATTTCTGCCTCCCTCGGCAGGTTATTGCAGGGAAGAGGTTACAGGGTCACCATCCAGAAACTGGACCCTTACATCAATGTGGATCCCGGAACGCTGAATCCCTATGAACACGGTGAATGCTATGTAACGGATGACGGGGCCGAAACGGACCTGGACCTCGGGCATTACGAACGATTCCTCGATATCCAGACCTCCCAGGCGAACAATGTGACCACCGGGCGGATCTACCAGTCGGTGATCAACAAAGAGCGGAGGGGTGACTACCTGGGTAAGACCGTTCAGGTGATCCCGCATATTACCGATGAGATCAAAAGAAGGATTACTTTGCTGGGAAGGAAAGGAGAATATGACATCATCATCACGGAGATCGGGGGAACGGTGGGAGACATTGAATCCCTGCCCTATATTGAAGCAGTCAGGCAGTTACGGTGGGACCTGGGTGATGAGAATACGGTTTACATCCATCTGACGCTTGTCCCTTTCCTCTCCTCCTCGGGAGAGTTGAAGACCAAACCCACCCAGCATTCGGTCAAAGTTTTGCTGGAAAACGGGATTCAGCCGGATGTGCTGGTCCTGCGAACCGAGCATGAACTAAACAGGGACCTCAGAAAAAAAGTGGCACTGTTTTGTAACGTGGAGCTGGATGCAGTGATCCAGTCCATTGATGTATCCACCATTTACGAGGTCCCCCTCCTGATGCAGGAAGAACGGCTTGATGTGATTGTGTTGAAACACCTGCAAATTACTACCAGCGGCGCACCGGATCTGAATGCCTGGAAAGAATTTGTTAAAAAGCTGAAAGGCTCTGAAGTGAGGGTCAGGATTGCGCTGGTGGGGAAATATGTGGAACTCTTCGATGCGTACAAATCCATCATTGAGTCACTCACCCATGCGGGCGCCACAAACGGGGTGAAGGTGGAAGTTACCTGCATTCATTCTGAAATGGTGACTGCGGAAAATGTAAGCGATAAGCTGGAAGGGTATCAGGGTATTGTGGTTGCGCCTGGATTCGGCGATCGTGGTATTGAGGGGAAAATCCTTTCCGTAAAATATGCCAGGGAGCACAGGATCCCGTTTTTCGGGATTTGCCTGGGGCTGCAATGTGCTGTAATCGAGTTTGCCAGGAATGTGCTGGGATATGTTGACGCCCACTCCACAGAAATGACCAACATGACCAGTCACCCCGTGATTGATCTGATGGAGGAGCAGAAGGGGGTTACAGAGAAGGGGGGCACCATGCGACTGGGGGGGTATGCCTGTGCACTGAAAAAGGGATCCAGGGTTCAGCGGGCATATGATGCTGAACTTGTGCGTGAACGGCACAGGCACCGATACGAGTTTAACAACGAATTCTTAGAAGCATATGAGAAAAAGGGATTGATATCCACGGGGATCAATCCGGAGAGTGGACTGGTGGAGATCATGGAACTGACCGGCCACCCCTGGTTTGTGGGGACACAGTTTCATCCCGAGTACAGGAGCACGGTGCTCAACCCGCATCCGCTGTTCATTGCATTTATCAAGGCTGCAGCAGAACTGAAATAAACCATTACTTTTGTGCCTGAAATAATCACCTGAATATGGACAGAAATACGATTGTGGGACTTGTGTTGATCGGGCTGATCCTGGTGGGGTACAGTATATTCACGAAGCCGGCACGCGAAGCACAGATGGTCGAGCGCAGAAGGCTCGATTCCATAGCCCGGGTGGAACAGATCAGGGAGGCTGAAAGAATGCAGCAGCAGAACGAACAGGCCGTCACTCCCTTGCCCGGGCAGCAGGAAGATAGTATCTCCCTTGAAAGAAAAGCGGAATCGCTGGGAGATTTTATAGCCGGTGCAGTGGGTGAAGAGCAGAAAGTGGTCCTGGAAAATGAATTGCTGAAACTCACCTTTTCAACCCTTGGAGGAAGACCTTATACTGTCCAGCTCAAAGAGTACCAGACCCACGATTCGCTGCCCCTGATCCTGTTTGACGGGGATTCTACCATCTTTACCCTCCAGTTCTTTGCCAATAACCGGAGCATCAGCACCGGTGAGCTCTATTTCACCCCCGAGATCGAAAACCTGGAAGCAGCGGATGGGCGTTCCTTCCAGCAGCTTACCATGAGCATGAATGTCTCCGATACGGCTTCCATAGCCTTTATATACAGACTGTTCGAGGACGATTACATGGTTGATTTCGACCTCCGCCTGAAGGGCCTGGATCAGTACAGAACGGACCGGATGCAGTTCAACATCGACTTCTACGCACCTTCTCATGAGAAAGGCTACCAGAATGAAGCCATGTACACCAATCTCTACTATAAATATCACCAGGGTGATGTGGAGAACTTCAAACTCCGGTCAAAGAAAGAGGTGGAGGAGACCACCGAGACCACACGGATTCAATGGATTGCATTCGGCCAACAGTTCTTTTCAACCATCATCATCGCCGATGAATACTTTGACGGTGCATATATTTATCAGCAGCGTTTCTCTGAGCCGGGGAAGTATGTCAGGCGCTTCGCCTCATCCATTGACATGCCCTATGACAGGTCCGGCGACCAGACCATCGGGATGCGGCTTTACATGGGACCGAACCATTTTGTCACATTGAAGGGGTACGGCGATCTGAAACTGGAGAACGTGGTCACCGTGGGAGGTTCGATGATCAAATGGATCAATGCCTACGTGATCATTCCCATTTTCAACTGGCTCAACAACTGGATTGATAACTACGGGATCATCATCCTGTTGCTCACGCTGATTCTCAAGATAGGCCTTTTCCCGCTTACTTTCCGGTCTTACAAGTCCCAGGCGGTAATGCGGGTACTCAAACCCCAGGTGGATGAGATCAGTGAGCGGTATCCCAAAAAGGAGGATGCCATGAAGAAGCAGCAGGCCACCATGGACCTTTACAAGCGGGCGGGAGCCAATCCCATGGGAGGGTGCCTTCCCATGCTGCTGCAGTTCCCGATCCTCTACGCCATGTTCCGGTTCTTTCCCACCTCCATTGAGCTGCGGCAGGAAAAATTCCTGTGGGCAAACGACCTCTCCACCTATGACTCCATTCTGGATCTTCCGTTCAATATACCCATGTACGGAGACCATGTAAGTCTCTTTACCCTGCTGATGACTGTTACCACCATGCTCTCCATGCGCTGGAGCAATCAGGCGTCTGCAGGAGGCAGCCAGATGCCCGGCATGAAGACCATGATGTACATCATGCCAGTCATGTTTATGTTGATCCTCAACAATTTCTCAGCCGGGCTCACCTATTATTATTTTCTTGCCAATGTGATCACATTGCTCCAGAATTTCCTGTTCAAACGATTTCTTGTGGACGAGGAAAAGATACTGCAGAAGATTAACGCAAAGAAGAACAAGCCCGTTAAGAAGTCAGGACTCGCCAGAAGGCTCGAAGAGATACAGAAACAACAGCAGAGACAGCAATCGGGCCGGAAATCCCTGCCCAAGAAGCGCAAATAAACCACTTCGTATGCTTTTACGGGTGCGACCGACCGTTTCACCGACGGTTTACCGGTTTCTCAATGCGCTCATTTTAAGCGCGGTAATGGCAGCCTCATCACCCTTGTTGCCATGTTTGCCCCCTGCACGGTCTTTTGCCTGGTCCAGATTATCGGTGGTCAGGATACCGAAAATAAAAGGGATGTTGTAGTCAAGGTTCAGTTCGGTGATGCCATGGGTCACTCCCTGGCAGATATAGTCAAAGTGCCTGGTTTCCCCCTGGATGACGCACCCCAGGCAGATCACTGCATCGGGTGAGTAGAGATCTGCCACAATGCGCGCTCCGTAAGGGATCTCAAAACTTCCCGGCACACTCCTGGTGAATATGTTTTCCGTGGAAACCCCGTGTTTTTTTAGTGTGTTCAGGGTTCCTTCCAGCAGAGCCGCGGTGATCTCCTCGTTCCATTCGGAAACAACGATACCGATCCTCAGCTGTGACCCGTCAGGAATGGCGGCAGGGTCATAATCGGACAGATTCTTCAAGTTTGAAGCCATGGGCTCAGAGGGACATTTTTATTTCCACGCGTCCGATATATTTCTTTATTTCCCTTCCTTCAGGGGATTCGGGATATTTCAGCTCGACGGACCGGTATGCTTCCAGCGCTCCCTGCAATTCCCCTGCTTCCTCACATGCAATGCCCAGTTTTTTCAGCATGATGGGAGTAGCGTAGTTGTTTTCATATTTTTTGATCCCTGTCCGGTAGGCCTCTATGGCTTCCTCCAGCTCTCCCAGTTCCACATGTGCATCTCCGATGGTGCTGTATTTGGCAGCACCCACGAGCAGGTCTTTCGTTTTGAACTTGTTCAGGTACTTCAGTGCGGCCTGGTGATCCCCCAGGTGATGATAGCATATCCCTGCGTAATAGCGGGCAATTTTGGCTGATCTGGTAAAACCGTACTCATCTATGATATCAAGAAATCCCGGATAGGTGCCATATCCGTTCAGGGCCAGGTTGAACGAGTCAATCTCAAAAAAACGTTCCGCATAGAACATGTCAGCTGCCGCTTCCTCGTTATGCGGTTTCAGATAATACCTGTTCCCGCCGATAATAAGCAGGAGCAAAGCCACGATTCCGATCAGGACATAAGTCAGTATTTTCTGATTGTCCTCGATGAACTGTTCGGACCTGGTCAGTGCCTGTTCAATGCCTTCGAGGTTCTTGTCACTCTGCTTCACACTTTTTTTCTTGGCCATCTGGTGATTTATGTGGGGTTTAAAAACTTCCGCAAAAGTAATAAAAAATAGTAATTTTGCGTATGCATTTGAAATCACTTTCCCTGGTCAATTTCAAGAATTATTCGCAGGTTGAAATCGCTTTCAACGCGAAAATCAACTGTTTTGTGGGAGAAAACGGGGTCGGGAAAACAAACATCCTTGATGCGGTGCATTACCTGGCCCTCTGTAAGAGCAACCTGAATCCGGTAGATACCCAGAATATCACCTACGGACAGGATTTCTGTGTGATCCAGGGGATCTTTGACAGGCTGGGGAAGGATGAGAACATTTACTGCGGGATCCGGAAGCAGAAAAAGAAACAGTTCAAAAGGAACCAGAAAGAATACCAGAAACTTTCGGAACACATCGGACTGATCCCGCTGGTGATGATATCCCCGTTCGACAGCATCCTTATCAACGGGGGAAGCGAAGAGCGGAGAAAATTCATGAACGGGGTGATCGCCCAATACAGCAGGGTTTACCTGGAAAACCTGATCCGTTATAACAGGGCCCTTACCCAGCGGAATTCCCTGCTGAAAGATTTGGCTGCAAAAAGCAAATTCAGCCGGGACATGCTGGAGATATGGGATGAACAGCTTGTCCGGCACGGCGAACCCCTGTATGATGAGCGGTGTCGTTTTGTGGAAGATCTCCTTCCGGTTTTCGACAATTTTTACACCCGGGTGTCGGGGAACCGGGAAAATGTGACACTGGAATACCAGGCGCAGCTTCAGCATATGGGTTTCAGGGAGGGATTAAAACAATCCATCGACAAGGACCGCTTCCTGCAGTACACCACTTTCGGGATCCATAAGGATGACCTGGGAATGGAGCTTGGGGATCACAGCCTGAAAAAGAACGGCTCACAGGGGCAGCAGAAAACCTTCCTTGTGGCACTGAAACTGGCGGAGTTTGAGTTTATCAGGAAGCTGATGGAAGTTCCTCCCATTCTGCTGCTTGATGATATTTTTGATAAATTCGATGCTTACCGGGTGAAACAGATCATCCGGCTGGTGGCGGAGAACAATTTTGGCCAGATCTTTATCACCGATACCAATGAATCGCGCCTGCTGAATATTCTCAAAGAGATCCCTGCGGATCACAGCGTGTTCCGAATTTTTTCGGGCGGACAGGTGAAGTCAATGGATGCTTGATATGGAGAAAAAGGATATCCAGAAAATAGACTCGCTCCTGGATCAGTATGTCAAAGCCAACCGCCTGGAAAGGGGGCTGGCAGAATACAGGCTCATGAAATCCTGGGAAAGTTTGCTGGGTATCGGCATCGCCAGAAAAACCAAGGGCCTGCAGATCCGGAACAGGAAGTTATTTGTAACCCTCCACTCGTCGGTGGTGAGGAATGAACTGAGCATGATGAAGGACACGCTCATCAAGCGGCTCAATGAAGCTGCCGGCATGAAGGTCATTGACGATATTATCCTGAAGTGATCAGAAACGTTCCGATACGGAGAAGAAGAACGATGTCTCCTTTGCCGCATTTTCATCGGAATCCGAACCATGTACAGCGTTTTCACGGACCGATTCCGCGTATAGTTTCCTGATGGTTCCCGCTTCAGCCTTCTCGGGATCGGTGGCCCCGATCAGCCTGCGGTATGCTTCCACCGCATTCTCTTTTTCCAGGATTCCCGCCACCACGGGCCCGGAGGTCATAAATTCCACCAGTCCCTCATAAAAAGGACGTCCCCTGTGGACTTCATAGAACCGTTCGGCCTGGTTACGGGTAAGCTGTACCATTTTAAGTGCCGAGATCCTGAATCCCTCCTTGCAGATGCGGTGAAGGATGGTTCCGGTCAGGCCCCTGGACACTGCCCCTGGCTTGATGATCATCAAGGTAATTTTTCCTGCCATCTTCCTGTTTTTTTCATGCATATTTACAAATTAATTCCGGGTTTGCCGGGGCGCCCCCATTATTTTTTAACTTTGCAAACCATTTATTAATGATCTGCAATGGTCGGTGAAACAGCAAAAGAACAGATAAGAAGCTGGCTTGAAACAAGTGAAAGGGTGGTGATCATGACCCATACAAATCCGGATGGAGATGCCATTGGTTCCTGCCTCGCACTGGCACTGGCCCTGAAGAAAAAAGGGATGGATGCACAGGTATTGATCCCGGACGGATTACCCGATTTCCTGAGATGGCTTCCGGGGATTGAACTTTCCACCACCTTCGTCTACAAAAAAGAAAAAGCCGCCGGTCTGGTGGATAAGGCCGATCTAATTTTCTGTCTCGATTTCAACGACCCGGAGCGTCTGAACGATCTGAAGCAACATCTTTTCAGGTCCGATGCGAAAAAGATCCTGATCGACCATCATGAAGATCCGGTGTCATTTGCAGACATCACCCTGTCTGAACCGCGGCGCGGATCGGTGGGGGAGATGATCTTCCTTTTTTTGAGAGATATGTTCGATGAGGATCTGATCGATAAGGATATCGCCACCAATCTCTATGTGGCCATCATGACCGATACCGGGAATTTCAGCTATGCCAGCAGCTATCCTGAAATATTCCATATTGTGGGGGAGCTGATGAACTATGACCTGGAAAAGGACGCGATCTTCAGCCGGGTGTACGATTCTTTTACGGTGGACCGTATGCGGTTGCTCGGATATTGCATCCAGCAGAAGATGGTGGTTCTTCCAAAATATGCTACAGCGTATATCAGCATTACCGACGAAGAACTCCAGCGTTTTAACCATCGCAAGGGAGACACGGAAGGATTCGTGAATGTCCCGTTTTCTGTAAAAGGTATCAAGTTCTCGGCGCTTTTCGTGGAGAAGAAAGACCGCATCAAGGTTTCTTTCCGTTCCCGGGGAAATTTCCCGACGAACCGGATTGCTTCCGAGCATTACCGGGGCGGAGGCCATATCAATGCATCCGGCGGCGATTCCTTCCTGCCCATGGAGGAAACATTGAAACATTTTGAATCACTCTTACCTGCTTATGCGTCGCTGTTATCCGGATCATAGCCTGCTGCTTGTTTTATTGTTGTTCTTAGCCGGCTGTAAAACACCGGTCCAGGAAGAGCCGGAGATCCGGACGGATCCAGTCAGGGAGCAATTTGTCAGGGCAAACCAGTACATGCAGCGAAGACACCAGGAACATATCGCCGCTTTCGTGGAAAGGGTGGGATGGGAGGCGGAAGTGACACCCAGCGGACTCTGGATTGTCGTGGAAAAAGCGGGTCAGGGAGCCAGGGTGGAAGAGGAGAGCAGGGTCAGTTACAGCTTTGAATCCATGCTGCTTGACGGTTCCCCGTGTTACAACGCAACGGAAGAAAATCCGGCGGTGGTCGTAATCGGGAAAGGAGGTGCGGTATCGGGTGTTGAAGAGGGCCTCAGAAGACTGCGGGAAGGTGCCGAAGCCATATTCATTATTCCTCCCCACCTGGCGCACGGCAATTTCGGCGACCGCGACAGGATCCCGGGAAATTCTGTGCTTATTTACAAGGTTCGGGTGATCCATGTAAAGCAGAAAACATAATTTATACTAATTTTGCACAATGATTTTCAATGTTGATCAATTGCGTGAGAGGAAGTTCCCGGTATTTCGGATACCCATCCTCCTGGTCCTGTTTTCAGGTCTTGTGCTGTTTTCAGGCTGCCCGGATAATTCCGATGAGGAAAGACGCTCGCAGGAACAGCGTTTTTTCGATCTGTATGTATCCTCCCGCTACCCGGACCTGGAGCCCCGGCCCAGCGGACTCTATTTCATCGAACACAGGGAAGGTACGGGGATCTCTCCGGATTCGGATGACTGGCTCATGCTGAACTACGTATTCTACCTGATCCCAGGTGAAGAGGTCATCGAGTCCAACCTGGAAAATGTGGCACGTGAGACCAGTGAACTGTATGATGCGGATGCATTGTACGGACCTTTCAAGATGCAGAACGGCACCATGGTGGAGGGACTTACCGAGGGCCTGA